>Ga0210065_1000492_pt1 | contig 10598 bp, 7 predicted proteins | sample Muzzi_PWB_D1_FD_185533 | JGI IMG/M metagenome (GOLD analysis project Ga0210065, IMG submission 185533) | Wetland microbial communities from San Francisco Bay, California, USA, that impact long-term carbon sequestration - Muzzi_PWB_D1 (SPAdes) | ecosystem: Environmental > Aquatic > Marine >... | reverse complement strand
TGCCGCCGGCAAAACCCGGCAAAAGCCCCTGACGATGGATGCAACACGCACTCACGACGCCGACAGCATGCCCGAAGAACTGGTTGCACCGGATGCCAACTTGCAACGCGAGGCAGGAGAACAGGCAGATGCCCGCGGCGTACCACCGGGTGATACGGCCCTGAATGAATCGGCGCCAGACGGGGCGTTGCGGCGCGACCCGCAAATCACCGGTGCCGCATCGCAGGCGGCAGCCGGGGTCGTGGCAGACGACGAGGCGCCCGTGTGCCCGGCACAATCCCGCGCTACCGCGGAGGACTGGTTCGCATGCATCGCGGAGCTGAAGGCCAGCGGTGATGAGGAACTCGCGGACCGGGAATTCACGCTTTTCATCGCCGCATACCCGGATTTCGAGGCGCCAGCCCCGAAATAGGTAATGTACGGCAGTGCCTGCCGGTGCCGCCGATGCTAAAATCCCCGCCCGCGTTCCCCTGGGGAACGGCCGAGAAATCTGACCTTCCTAAAGGAGGCTGCGCGCCCAGGTGGCCCGGCCATCCAGAACCGCTAGACGCAAAGCAGGAAAATAATCATGAAAGCACCCGTTCGCGTGACAATTACCGGCGCCGCCGGCCAAATCGGTTACCAGCTCGCCTTCCGGATCGCATCCGGCCAGATGCTCGGCGACGACCAGCCCGTCCTTTTGCAGTTGCTGGAAATTCCACCGGCGCTGCCGGCACTGCAGGGCGTCGTGATGGAGCTCGACGATTGTGCGTTCGATACGCTCGCCGGCATCGTTGCGACGGACGACCCGGATGTCGCATTCAAGGACAGTGACTATGCATTGCTGGTAGGAGCCCGTCCGCGCGGGCCAGGCATGGAGCGCAAGGACCTTCTGGAAGCCAATGCCAAGATCTTTTCGGTACAGGGCAAAGCCATGAACGCGCATGCCAGCCGCGACATCAAGGTGCTCGTGGTCGGTAACCCGGCAAATACCAATGCCCTGATCGCAAGCAGCAACGCACCGGATCTCGACGCGCGCAACTTCACCGCAATGACGCGGCTCGATCACAACCGCGCGAAGGCCCAACTGGCGGCCAGGACCGAAAGCCATGTCAGTGATATTCGGCGCATGACGATCTGGGGCAATCACTCGGCGACCCAGTACCCGGATATCCACCACGCCACCGTAGGCGAGCAAAAGGCGAGCGACCTGGTCGACCAGGCCTGGCTCGAAAACGATTTCATCCCGGTCGTCCAGCAACGAGGCGCCGCCATCATCAAGGCGCGCGGCGCGTCATCCGCCGCCTCGGCAGCCTCGGCAGCGATCGACCACATGCACGATTGGGCGCTGGGCACGCCGGATGGCGACTGGGTCAGCATGGCGATTCCGGCCGACGGCAGCTACAGCATCGAGCCCGGCATCATTTACTCCTACCCGGTGCGCTGCAGCGGCGGAGACTATGAAATCGTGCAGGATCTCGCGATCAACGATTTCAGCCGCGGCCGCATGGATGCAACAGAGGCCGAGTTGCGGGAGGAACGGGCCGCAATCGAGGAACTCCTGTAGAGTAAAATGCGCGGTATTGTCACCCCGTAAACTGGCCCCAAGAGGTGCACGAATTGTCCGGATTGATTGTTAGCTTGTTCTGGCTGCTGCTGTTTGTTGGCGGCGGCATCTTTCTTGCGTACCAGCGTGTAGACCTGCGCATGTCGACGGTTGCGGCAGGCGCCGCCCTGCTCGCATACACGATGCTCGGCGACGGCTCATGGCTGTGGCTGCTCGTTCTGTGGTTGCTGTTCGGGGTGATGGTCATCCCGAATCTCATCGACGTACGTCGCGAGAAGATTACCCGCCCGCTGTTGGCCGTATATCGCAAGATGCTGCCATCCATGTCGGATACGGAACGAGAAGCGCTCGAAGCGGGCAATGTCGGCTGGGATGGTGAGCTGTTTTCCGGCATGCCGAACTGGGACCGACTGATGTCGTTCCCGGCGCCGAAGTTGTCGGAGGAGGAACAGGCATTCCTTGACGGCCCCTGTGAAGAACTGTGCCGCATGATCGACGACTGGGAAATTTGCCACGAACTGGCAGACATGCCAAAGCCGGTCTGGGATTACATCATCGAGCAGAAATTCTTCGCCATGATAATTCCGAAGCAGTATGGCGGACTGGAATTCTCCGCGTATGCCACAGCGATGGTGCTGTCAAAGGTCGGCAGCCGCAGCGCGACCGTCGGGTCGACCATCGGTGTCCCGAACTCGCTGGGCCCGGCCGAATTGCTGCTGCACTACGGCACCGATGAGCAGAAGCAGCGCTACCTGCCCGGCCTCGCCGACGGTTCCGAAATTCCCTGTTTCGCGCTGACGTCACCGCAGGCAGGGTCCGATGCTGCGTCGCTGATCGACAGCGGCGTCGTCTGCAAGGGCACGTGGAACGGCAAAACCGTCACCGGTATCCGGCTGAACTGGGACAAGCGCTACATCACCCTCGCACCTGTGGCGACGGTGCTCGGTCTCGCCTTCAAGCTGTACGACCCGGATCACCTGATCGGCGACGAGGACGAGTACGGCATCACTGCGGCCCTCATTCCGACCGACACCGCGGGTGTCGAAATCGGCCGGCGACACTACCCGTTGACGATTGCCTTCCAGAACGGGCCGACTTCCGGCAAGGACGTCTTCGTGCCACTCGACTACATCATCGGTGGCCAGGAAATGGCGGGCAAGGGCTGGAAGATGCTGGTCGAACTGCTCTCTGTCGGACGGGCGATTTCGCTGCCGGCCTCATCCTGCGGCGGCTCCCAGGCGGCGGTCTACGCCTCTGGCGCATACACCAGCATTCGCAAGCAGTTCAACATGCCGATCGCGAATTTCGAAGGCGTGGGCGACGCCCTGACCCGTATCGCGGGACACACCTATATCGTCAACGCAGCTCTGTCCGTAACGGCCGGCGCCATCGATCAGGGCGAAAAACCCGCGGTCCCGTCGGCGATCCTCAAGTACCACTGCACGGAATTGGGACGCAAGGTTGCCAACGACGCCATGGATATACATGGCGGCAAGGCCGTCATGATGGGCCCGAAGAACTACCTCGGCCGCGGCTATATGGCCACACCGATCGCGATCACCGTCGAGGGTGCGAATATCCTGACACGCAGCCTGATCATCTATGGACAGGGTGCAATCCGCTGCCATCCGTTCGTTTTGCGAGAGCTGCATGCCGCGGGTGACGAAGACCAGGATCGCGGCCTTATCGAATTTGATGATGCGCTGTTCGGGCATATCGGCTATGCCATCAGCAACATGGCACGTTCTTTCTTCCTCGCTTTGACGCATGCCAAGTTCAGCCGCGTGCCGCTGAATACGCCGACGCGGCGTTACTACCAGAACATCAATCGCTACAGTGCTGCCTTCGCGCTCGCGTCGGACTTCGCCATGCTGACTCTCGGTGGCGACCTCAAGCGGCGCGAGCTGTTGTCGGCCAGGCTCGGCGATATTCTGAGCTCGATGTACCTCGCATCGTGCACGCTCAAGCACTTCGAGAACCAGGGACGCCGCGCGGCTGACCTGCCACTGGTCGAGTGGTCGGTACGAACCCTGATGTACCAGGCGCAGGAGGCGCTGCACGCGTTTCTGATCAATTTCCCGAACCGCTGGGTTGCAGGGCTGTTGCGGGTGTTCATCTTCCCGCGTGGCCGCAGCTATTCACCGCCGAGCGATGAACTCGGCGGTCGCGTTGTCGAGCTGGTAACGACACCCGGTGAGGCACGCGACAGGCTCAGTGAGATTGCGTATACGACGCTCGAGCCCGGTAATCCGCTGGGCCAGCTGCAAGAGGCACTGGAGCTGTCAAAAGAATACCAGCCGCTGGAGAAACGGCTGCGGCAGGCTCGCAAGGAAGGCCTGATCCACTCCGACTATATCGGCCTCCAGATTGGCGAAGCCGAGAAGGCGCAGGTCATCAGCAAGGCTGAGGCCAACAACCTGCGCGATTACCACGACAAGGTGACCGACCTGCTCGCTGTCGATGATTTCGCTGCCGGGGACCTGATGCGCACGCGGCCGGGGCAAGAGACCGGGGACAGCACTGCGAGCGTAGCGCCGAAGAAAACGTCGACGGGGGCGGGCAAGAGCAAGAAGAAGACCCGCCGGAAGAAGGCAAGCAAGAAGAAAACCAGCAAAGCCTGACCCGCAGAATGGCAAAGCCCGCGAGTCCACAACCCGAGCACCCGAACTGCCTGAACTGCGGTGCGGAATTGGTTGGCCAGTATTGCGGCATCTGCGGTCAGCGCGCTCGCAATCGCCTGATCAGCCTGTGGGAGTTGCTCAGCGAGGCCTTCGGGGACCTGTTCGAGCTCGACTCACGCCTGTGGCGCACGCTGATACCGCTGCTGGTTCGGCCGGGCCGGCTGACTCGCGACTATCTCGAGGGCAGGCGCGCACGCTATATGCCGCCGTTTCGCATGTACCTCGTCCTCAGTGTCGTCTTTTTCGTCGTGGCGTTTTTCGATCCGAAAGACGACCTGAGCCTGCTTTTCGAGCCGGAACCGGAACCGACAGCCGAAGAAATCGCTGCGCAGGAAGCGGCCGCGGAACTGGACGATGCCACGGCAACGGCCGCAGAAGAACGGGCCCGCAAGATCGTCAGTGACCTGGAAGAAAAAGGCGTCGTCGAAAAGGGCTCGATCGTCATCGATGCCGAGGACAATCCCGACGCGCCGTTTCGACTGACCAACGACGACGGCACGCCGGGCCTGAGCATCCAGTTCGACGAGGACACCGGCAAATGCACGATCGAGGGGGTCGAATCGCTCGACAAGCTGCCCTCATGGCTCAGGAAGCGCGCGACACCGGAACGCATATTGAAAGTTTGCGAACGGACGGCAGCCGACGGCGGCACCACATTGTCGCGCCTGCTCATCGACAACATCCCGGTAGCCCTCATCGTGTTATTGCCGCTGATGGCGCTGGTTCTGAAGATCCTGTACCCATTATCGCGCCGTTATTTCGTGGAGCACCTGTTGTTCATTGTGCACTTCCACGCTTTTTTCTTCCTGATGCTGACGCTGCAGATACTGTTTGCTCGTGTCAGTTCGTGGATTGGATTTCTTGACCCTGTTGCCATCCTGGCGCTCGTCGCGGCTTCCTTCTATATACCGGTGTACCTGTTCGTCGCAATGCGCAGAGTGTACGGGCAGGGGCGTATACTGACGTTCGCCAAGTTCATCGCGCTGGTTACCGCTTACGGTATCGGCGTTTCAATGACCATGATGGGCGCACTGCTGGTTGCGCTTGTTTCGATCTAAATAGACTTTTGGGAGACACCGCTCATGATCAACCGCCTGTTGCTGACCCTTTTCCTGCTGCCGCTGGCGCTTGCCGGCTGCAGCCGCGAAAGCGCCGATGAAACCGGAGCCGCGACGGCCGAACCGCCTGTGGCAGACGAGATAGTCTCGATTGAGCGCACGGCTTCCCCGGTGGGCGCCCGCGTATTTTTCATAACCCCGGACGACGGCTCCATCGTCAGCAACCCGGTCACGATCGAATTCGGTATCGAGGGCATGAGCGTGGCCAAGGCGGGCCAGCAGGACCCCGACTCGGGACATCACCACCTGTTGATCGATACCGGCCTGCCCGATCTGGACCAGCCAATCCCCGCAGACCCGCAACATATCCACTTCGGAGATGGCAGCACGAGCACCGAAATCACCCTGTCCCCCGGCGAGCATACGCTGCAATTGTTGCTTGGCGACTATCGCCACGTGCCGCATGATCCGCCGGTCGTATCCGAAGTGATCACGATCGAGGTAGAAAATTAGTTGAGTGAGATAGCCTGTGACACTAAAATCGCCGGGCTAAGCGGACTTTCACCATGACCCAACACAATTCCACACGACCCATCGGCATCAGCGGCCTTGCCGCCTATGTTCCGCCATTCCGCGTGTGGCTGGAGGACTGGTGCGACTGGACCGGCAACCAGTGGCCCAAGATTCGCGAGGTCGTCGGGCGCAGTTTCCGCGTCAGAGGCCCGAATCACAGCGTCTACACGATGGCTGCCAATGCCGTCATCCGCCTGATCGACCAGTACGACATCGATCCGGCGCGGGTCAAGTTTCTCGGGCTGGGAACCGAGTCCAGCACGGATAACTCCGCTGGCGCTATTATCGTCAAGGGCATGGTCGACAAGGCGCTCGTCACGCGGGGCAAGGCGCCGATTTCGCGCAGCTGCGAGGTTCCGGAGTTCAAACACGCCTGCCTTGGCGGCGTCTATGGCATGAAAGGCGCCATTCGGCACCTGGCGCTCGATGGCGCTGGCAGCCAGGCGATCGTCGTGTGTGCGGATATTGCAGAATATGCGCGCGGCAGTTCGGGTGAACCCACCCAGGGCGCCGGCGCCGTTGCCATGCTGCTCGAAGAAGACCCACAGCTCGCAGTCGTCGACCTGGTCGGATCCGGCTCCGCCTCTGATTATCGGATCATGGACTTTCGCAAGCCAATGGCGCGCTTCTGCGGCCAGGATCGCTCGGAATCGCACCAGGTCCAGGACTTCCCGGTATTCAATGGCAAGTATTCGACGACCTGCTACATCGACCAGACCCTGCATGCGCTGCAGGATATGTACCGCAAGCGCGGGCTCGAGCCGGTGGACTACCTGCGCTCGTTGCGCACCGCTTTCATGCACCGCCCATACCGCCGCATGCCGGAAACCGGGTGGGCCGTTTCGTACCTGTTCGCACTCGGCGCCGGCAACAGCGAAGACCAGGCAGAACTGGCGTCCTATTGCTATGAGGCTGGCGTCGATCTGGATGCCATGCGCGCGGAACTGGTCTCCAAGCCTGAGGTCACGAACCTCGCCAATCCCGAGCAGCTGCAATATGAGGCCTACCCGCTGACCATGGCCGTGTTGCGGGCCTTCCGGGCGTCAAGACACTTCCGGCGGGAAATCCTGGACAAGATGAAGCTCGGCAGCGACACGATGCTCGACCTCGGTAATCTTTACACGGCGGCATTGCCGGCCTGGATGGCAGCGGGCTTCGAACAGGCGCTGGAGGAAGATTCCCTGGCTGTCGGCGAAGAAGTCCTGACGCTGGGTTATGGTAGTGGCGACGCTGCTGAAGTAATCCCTTTCTTCATGGCAGAAGGCTGGCGGGAAGCGACTGCCAGGATCAACTTTGGCCAGTGCATGCAGTTCGCAGTCGATCTTTCCTTCGAACAGTACAAGTCGCTGCACGATGGGCGCCGGGTCACCGGTCTCGATTATGTGCCGGCCAACGAATTTGTCGTCGACCGTGTCGGTGGCAGCAATGAACGCCATTTCGCCGACCTGGGTATCGAGTACTACAAGTACATCGCCTGATTCCTGGTCAGGACACGTCGCAGTAGCGCTGTAGCTGCTCGCGGTAGTTTTCCTTGAGCTCCTGCCATTCCTTGAGAAACCACGGCGTGAATTCGCGTGCATGCTCGCCCATTTCCCTGTCCAGTGTTGCTGGAGAAAGGAAGCGCACTGCCGCGATCTCGCTGTCGTTCGGATGCACGTCCGTCGGCGTCCGGCCCAGGTACACGTGGCAGAGCTCATGTTCCGACCCTTCGCCGCCGAACCCGGCCTGGTAAATGAACCGGTAGACGTACTCGAGCTTCGTCTCGATATTGAGTTCGTCACTGAGACGACGAGCCGTTGCGATGTCCATCGACTCTCCGCGCCGCGGGTGGCTGCAACAGCTGTTCGACCAGTACCCCGGCCAGAGCCGCTTGTCTCCGCCGCGCTGCTGCAACAACATCTCGCCGGCCTCATTGAACAGGAATAGCGAAAACGCGCGGTGCAACACCCCTTCTCCGTTGTGGCAACGGGCTTTGGACGCATAGCCGATTTCATTATCCTCGCTGTCGACGAGAATCAGTTCTTCCTTTTCGGAACTAACGATACGGTGCTGATGATTCAAACGGGATTCCTACCGGGCAATCTGCATGGTTCGATAGCCCGCATGTTGCAGTGCCGCCTCGATTTTTTCCACACCATCCGGGCATATTGCGACGATGGAACCGCCTCCACCCGCGCCGGTAAGCTTCGCGCCGGCGGCACCGTGACTGCGCGCCAGCGCGACCATGTGCTCGAGTTCCGGGGTCGATACCCCCAGTGCATTCAGGAGGCCATGACAGATATTCGCAAGCCTTCCCAGCTCCTCGTAGGCACCATCCTGCAGCAGCGCCGCACCTTGCACGCTGAGTTCGTCAATCTGGTCGAATAGCGCGTCGTACCTGGCCGGCACTTGCCGGTACCTGTCCCGAACGCCGGCGACCATTTCGCTGGTCAGCCCGGCCACGCTGCCGCTGGCGATGACCAACGGGACGTTCGCCGGCGCCTCGACAGGCGTGATCTCCAGCTTGCCGGCGTTGCGGAACAACATCGGCTCGGCATACGTCGAGACCGTGTTGTCGATCCCAGACGGCGTACCATGTGCCAGCTTCTCGCAATCGAAGGCAATGGCGTTGATACGCTCGTCGTCGAGCGCAAGCTCCTGGAGGCGGCCCAATGCGCGCGTCATCGCGACGGCGATGGCCGCTGATGAACCGAGGCCCATACCGCGCGGCAGAGCGGAGTCGACAGTGATGTCGAAATTCTCCGCTTCGATACCGAGCGCGCGCAGAATCAGTGTCACCGCGGCATCGATTCCATCCGGCGCAGCACGGTCGACCCGGCGGGCGATACCCCATGCCGGAACATGTATTGCAAGTTCGTCCGCGCGCTCGACCCGCACCCCTACCGCTCCCGGCACAGGCAGCGCCAGAGCGTGCCGGCCATACACGACGGCGTGCTCACCGAAGAGAATGACCTTGCCGGCGGCCGTTGCCGTCGGGAGGACCTCCGTCCTTGCATCGCGAAGCTCGGCCAGCACCTCCCTGGCCTTCCAGGACTTCACTTCCCCGCTCTCGACGAGGCGCTCGACGACAGCATCGAAGTGCTCTGGCGGAGTGTCTATGCCGGCCGCAATGCTGCGCGCGTGCAGCTTCATGTGGCCCGACTGTATCCCCTGCGTAACCAGCGCGCGGAGGGCACCGAAATTTTGCGCCAGGCCGACTGCCGCCATGAGCTGTGCCAGTTCGGTCGCGGTTTCGGCCCCGCTGACCGCCAGGCCAATCGCTGCCGCCGGGTTTGCTGCCAGCGTGCCGCCGACGGTGGCCACTTTCAGCGGTATCGTCAGCGCGCCGCGAAGATCGCCCTCATCGTCAACCCACCAGCGCGTCAGCGGCAGGTACGCGCCGTTCGCCGCGGCGAATGCATGTGCACCAGCCTCGATGGCCCGCCAGTCGTTGCCCGTTGCAACGGCGACGGCATCGATGCCGTTCATGATGCCCTTGTTGTGTGTCGCGGCGCGATGCGGATCCACGCAAGCGATATCGTTGGCCCTGACAATCGCGTCGCGCAGCGCTTCGCCGGAACCGGTGTCGCCGGCCAGGTCCGCGATGCGGTAGCGAACCTCCGCCGTAACGACGGCGCGGTCCGCGAGATTCGACAGGATTCGCAGCGCGACCTCGCCTTCGCAGCAGGCGGCAATGGCCGGTGCAACGGCCTCGCATATCGTATTGACCAGGTTGGCGCCCATGGCGTCGCCGGTATCAACCAGCAGGTGCACGGCGACCAGCGCTTCTCCCGATGGCAGTTCGAACGCGCGAAACTCGATATCGCGGACACCGCCGCCCCGGGCGACCAGTCGCGGGTGTACTGCGTTCGCTGCCTGCAACAGCGACGGTCTGGCATCGTTCAGCGCCTTTAGCGCCTGCTCCGCGGATGCCAATCCGGTGACATGAACCTGTCCGGCCAGCAAGGATTCGCGCTGCTCGACCTGGAACCCACCCGTGCCGCGTGCCAGCGCCGCCGCTGAACTCAACGCCGCGACGATCGACGGCTCTTCGACCACGAGCGGTACGACGTGGTCCCTGCCATTGACGAGGAAATTCGGCGCGACGGCAAGCGGCAGGCCGAACACCCCAATTACGTTCTCGATGATCCTGTCTGCGCCTGCGCGTGACAGTAACTGCTGCGCCCCGCGAAGCCGTTCCGCGTTGGCGGGCGTCAACCACCCGCGTTGCTCCAGCACGTCGATACGCTCATCGACGCCGAGTTTGTAAAAGCCTGGAATCCGGGAATCGCTCAAAATTGCTCCAGAATGACGCCATCGGGATCGACCGCGCAGGGCAATACCGCGGCGTCGGGAAAATTCATGTCTGCGACAAACTGATCGAGAGCCGCGGCATTCCTGCCCAACAGCGTTCCGATATCGCCACCGCCGGCCCCGGCCGGCTTGTAGACGAGCCCGGCAGCCGCGGCCTCCTCCACCAGCTGTCCATGGCCAGCATCGAAGATGCCGAGTTCGTGGTCAACACTGAACTGCCGCAAGGCATCTATATAGGGAGGGTACGCGGTGAGAACTGCATCGGCATCTGCCGTGGACCAGGCTGTCGCCATGATCTCGGCCTCGGCAAGCAGCCGGCCGCGCGCTGCCGGTGCCGTCGCATGCTCGAGCCTCGCCAGCTTGTCACGCGTGCTCGCGGTAACGCCGGTCCAGATCACGCGGAATTCGAGGCCGCCTGGCCAGGCCAGTTTCCGGGCGCGAGACTCT
>Ga0210065_1000491_pt1 | contig 10615 bp, 8 predicted proteins | sample Muzzi_PWB_D1_FD_185533 | JGI IMG/M metagenome (GOLD analysis project Ga0210065, IMG submission 185533) | Wetland microbial communities from San Francisco Bay, California, USA, that impact long-term carbon sequestration - Muzzi_PWB_D1 (SPAdes) | ecosystem: Environmental > Aquatic > Marine >... | reverse complement strand
GATATGTATTTCTACGGCAAACGTTACTTCGTGCGCGAAGGCACGCCGGACAAGCATGCGGGAGGCATCGGCAATGATTATATTCAGGCCATGTATTGGTATAATCAACTGAGCCGAAAAGGGATGGATCGTCCGGAAAAAGCAACGTGCGAAAAGCTTTATCTGGAACAGTTGAAAGAAAACCGGGAGCGGCGCGAAAAAGCCGACCGGGAACGCGCAAAGAAAAATGCCGACTCCTGAATCAGGCGTGCATTTCCTTGAGCAAACCGGACACCGCCTGAATGGCATCGCCGACTTTTGATCCGTCCTTCCCTCCAGCCTGCGCCTTGTCGGGTTTGCCCCCGCCGCCGCCATCACAGATTTTTGCAATGGAGCCAATCAGTTTGCCTGCATGAATGCCCTTGGCCACGAGATCATCGGACACACTTGCCGCAAGGCAGGCTTTCCCGTCGCAGGAACTGCCGACCACAATGACCGCGCTATTGATTTTCTGGCGCAATCCATCAAGCACCTGACGCAATGCATCCATCGGCATCTCACCAAGGTCGGTAGCAAGGAGTTGAATTCCTCCCTGCTCTTCCACCTTGCCGACTAATCCGTCGACATTGGAAACCGCGGCCTTGGTTTGCAGTTCTTTAAGTTGCTTTTCAGCTGCCTTGACCTGTTCAGCCATGGTTTTAATTCGCTCGGGAAGGTCGGAGGGTTTAACACTCAGACGCTGGCTAAGGCCGGTGAGCAGTTCATGCTCCTGTGTCGACCAGTTCAGCGCTTCCATACCCGTAACGGCCTCAATCCGGCGCACCCCGGATGCTACAGATGATTCGGAAACAATGCGGAACGGGCCGATGTCGCCGGTCATCTGCACATGGGTGCCGCCGCAGAGCTCTTTACTGAAATCGCCCACGGCAACCACACGGACGGTTTCTCCGTATTTATCATCGAATACCGCCTGAATATCACCCGACTTCTGAACATCCGCCAAGGCCATCTCGGTAGTTTCAACCGGCGTATTCTTCATGATTTCATGGCTGACCAGCCGTTCGATCTCGCGTAGCTGTTGCGGCTTAACCGCTTCAAAATAATTAAAATCAAACCGTAGATAATCGGCCGAAACCAGTGAACCCGCCTGCTTGATCGACGGGTCGACAATCTGGCGAAGCGCCGCATTGAGCAGATGGGTAGTGGTATGGTTACGGCGCATCTGGCCGCGGCGATAACGGTCAATACCCGCCATTACGGGTTCCCCTTTTTTCGGCGATCCGTAAACGGACTTCCCGATGTGCAAAATAATTCCTTCCGGCGTCTTTTGTGTATCGCTCACCTGAAAACCGAAATCCTGCCCGCGGATTTCTCCCTGATCACCCTGCTGACCGCCGGACTCCGGATAGAACGGGGATGCTTTAAGAACAAGGGCACCCGATTCGAGGACCTCCACGATTTCGGTTTGAACCTGCGTAGTTTGATACCCGACAAAGGTCGTAGGTTCCGCATCCAGCCCGCCTTCATCGGCGAGTACAACCGACTTCTTGTTCGCGTGGTCGGCGCGCGCACGGCGGCGCTGCTCCTCCATCAGCTTTTCGAAACCCGCAACATCAACAGAAAGACCACGTTCACGAGCCATCACTTCTGTAAGATCGATCGGAAAGCCATACGTGTCGTAGAGCTTAAACGCTTCATCGGCCGGAAAGGTTTTATCAGACAGCCCTTCAGCCACCTGTTCGAAAAGATCAATCCCCCGGTCAAGCGTGCGGTTGAAGGAGTCCTCTTCAGCCTTCAGGGTTTTCCTGATGCGGTCGAGGTTGTTAACCAGCTCGGGAAAAACATCGCCGTAGCAGTCGGCAACCGTATCCGCCACCCGGAAAAAGAAAGGATCTTTGAAGCCGAGGATCCGTCCTGTCCGAACAGCGCGGCGCAGAATGCGGCGCAATACATATCCCCGGCCTTCGTTGGACGGAATAATTCCATCGGCAATCGAAAACGAAAGACAGCGAATATGGTCGGCGATTACACGAAAGGCAATATCGACCGGATCGGTCATGGAACTGCCATAGGTTTTACCGCTCATCTGCTCCAGGGTTTTGAAGATCGGTGTAAAGACATCGGTTTCATAATTGGAGATCACGCCGGAAAAATCGGTAAAGTTTTTTGTGCACTGAATAATCGAACAGGCGCGTTCGAATCCCATTCCGGTATCGACATGCTGAGCCGGAAGTGGACTGAAGGTGCCATCCTGATTTGCATTAAACTGAATAAAGACCAGATTCCAGATTTCGATGCAGTCGGCGCTGTCGGCATTCACCATTCCGGCCCCGCAGTTGCCTTCGGGTGTCAGATCCACATGCAGTTCCGAGCAGGGTCCGCAGGGTCCCGTGTCGCCCATCATCCAGAAGTTGTCTTTACGGTTTCCGGGAACAACCCGTTCTTCCGGAAGATGACGCAGCCAGAGCGCTTTGGCTTCAAGATCCGCCTCCGACTTCTCGTCGCCCCCGAAATAGGTGGCATAAAGGCGTTCGACCGGAAACCCCCAGACCTTGGTGAGCAGCTCCCAGGCCCAGTCGATGGCCTCTTCCTTGAAATAATCCCCGAAAGACCAGTTGCCGAGCATTTCAAAAAATGTGTGGTGGTAGGTATCAGCTCCCACATCTTCAAGATCATTGTGCTTGCCGCCGGCACGAATACATTTCTGCGTATCCGCCGCCCGCCCCGGCGTATACGGGCAGCGGGCCTGCCCCAGGAAAATCGGAACAAACTGGTTCATGCCCGCATTGGTAAACAGCAGGTTGGGCGCATCCGGCAACAGACTGCCGGATTTTACGATCGTGTGTTGCTTCGACTCGAAAAAGTCGAAAAACGATTGGCGGATTTCATTTGATGTCATCTGCAAGGCACCCTTTCCGTAAAAATAAAACCGCCGACCTTCCATCAGCGGAAAAACAGCAGGTTTTATATCGGGATTGCCAGCCGGTTGCAAGAAATGCGATGTAATGAAACCGGCTTCGGAAAAACGACAGCATATTGATCTGGAATTTATGTGGGATAAAGAGGTACAAGCGTATCCATGAATACATTTAAGACTTCCTTATACGCCCTCGTATGTGCTTTATCCGTAGCGGTTCTGACCGGATGCGGTGGTAAATCAAACAGTCAGGAAAGCTTATCGGCTGATGCCGTCTATCAGCAGGGCCTTGCCTGCCTGAATGGAGAAGGAGCGGAGAAGAATCCCGAAAAAGCCTTCCAGCTCTTCAGTGAGGCTGCCAATGCAGGACACGCTTCCGCCATGCTGGAACTCAGCACCTGCTATACCTACGGAACCGGCACCTCACCGAATCCCCAACTTGCGTATTCATGGATCAAGAAATCCGCTGATGCAGGCAACGAGAAAGCCAAAGCCTATCGCTGTCTTTTCCTGATGCAGGGAATCGGCACATCGGCCGATACACCCCAGGCGATTCAGGTATTAACACAGGAATCCGGCGCAGGAAACCCTCATGCCATGACCATCCTTGCGAGTCTCTATGAAGACGGTTCCGTTGTGCCCAAGGATGTCCAGAAAGCGTTCGAACTCCATCAGGCGGCCGCGAAAAAGGGCAATGCAGACTCCATGTATTATGTCGGCCGCTCTTACATAAAGGGAGAAAACGGTGTCGAACAGGACTATACAGCCGGCGTGGAATGGTATCGCAGCGCTATTGAAAAAGGGTCAATAGAAGCCTCCGGGAAACTGGGCTCATGCTATGTCATGGGGTGGGGCGTCGAACAAGATCCCGAAGCCGGCTTCGAACTGATCAGCAAAGCCGCCGGTGCCGGCGATGTCGATTCCATGTATAACATGGGCGTATGCTTTGAAAGAGGGGTCGGCACAGATAAAAATATGGCTGAGGCTGTTAACTGGTACAGGGTGGCTGCAGAAAACGGAAGTCCGGAAGCCATGTACAACCTGAGCATCTGCCTGAAGCAAGGTATGGGTACGGCCAAAAATCCATCCGAATCCGAAGAATGGCTCAAAAAGTCCGCAGCGGCCGGGCTGGAAGTTGCTCAGAAAAAAATGGACGGCTAAAAGGAAAGCTTCTTTCCTAGAAATCCACATCCCTGTGCAGACGCAGTTCCAACATCGGCCGGGCCTCCGCCCACCCTTTGGATAACGCATGCAGATCCTGCCGGATCCGGGAGGAAAGCTGGAACCGTTCTTCATTTGAAATGTCCGCCCGGCCGGTCAACGTAGCCAGCTCGCGCTCAAGCTGACGCCGCCAGAAAAGCAGGATATAACGCTGGGCCAGCTCTACCGGCAACGTTTCGTTGTCGATAGCGCGCGATTCCGCCACCTGGACCTGACTGATCACCCGCTGCAGCTCTTCCTCGAATTCATGAAAACCCTCTGTAAGCGTATCAATGGAATCGAGCATGAGCACTTCAACCAATTGACGGCATACCGGATCGGTAAGCAGATGCGGCGGAAGAAAATCATGCACAATCGGATGAACCTCGTGGTAATGATGCACAAGCAGCTCAAGCAAGGCCGTCTCCTGCTTGGGATAGGCTTTCCGTACCCGCGGTTTTTCAACCGGGGAAGGCTCCGGCCGAACCGGCTTTTTCTTCTGATTTACACGGCCGAGATCCTGGCTCAATGCGTGCGGAGAAATGTTCAGTCGATCGGATGCGGTCTGAATCATCGGATCGCGACGCGACGCGGACGGACAATGCCCCACCAGATTCAACACCGCTTTAACCACACGCATACGACCGGCTTCCGTAGACATGTCTTCTTTACGCTCAAAAGCATCTATAAGAAAATCGAGAGCCCCCGGGGCGTGCTTTATCAAATCATTCAGAGCATCCGGTCCGTTCTTACGAATCAGCGAATCAGGATCCTCTTTTTCAGGCAGGGTTACCACGCGAACACTGAGTTCATTGGCAATAAAGATTTCCGACGATGCCAGCGCCGCCTTCACCCCCGCCGTATCGGCATCGAGCACCAGCACCACCTCGTCGGCATATCGCTTAATCAGCCGGGCGTGGTTTTCAGTCAATGCGGTACCCTGCGAGGCCACCACATTAGTCAGTCCGGCCTGATGACAGCGGATGGCATCGATCTGCCCTTCCACCACAATAGCCTGCCGTGCCTCGACAATCGGCTTCCGCGCTTTGTCGAAGGCAAACAAAACCTGATTTTTCTTAAACAGCAGGGTTTCAGGACTGTTTACGTATTTTGCACCTTTTTCAGCCTGGTTGATAATGCGACCGCTGAACCCGATCACGCGGCCAAGCTGATCGCAGATAGGAAACATGACCCGGTTGCGGAAGCGGTCATAGTGGTGCTGCTTCCCTCCGCGGTCAGAGGCGACCACCAGTCCGGCGGCTTCAAGTTGCTCGGCGGCATATCCTTTTTTGACGGCGCGCCCCAGCAGCTCTTCCCATCCCTTCGGGGCATAGCCGATCTGAAATTCCTTGATGATCTCCAGTGGCAGATCGCGCTCTTCCAGATAACGCCTTGCCTCGGCCGCATCCGGATGCTCAAGCAGCATGCGGTGATAAAATGCCGCCGCGTCCGTGTGCAGTTTATACAGAACATCTTTGTTTCCGCTTTGTTCCGGCGCACCGCCCTCATAGACAATTTCCACCCCGGCCCGTTCCGCCAGCACCTTGACCGCCGTCACAAAGTCGACTTTTTCATAGTCCATCACAAAGCGGAACACGTCGCCCCCCGCACTGCACCCAAAACAGTGAAAGATCTGTCGGGCATCATTCACCGTAAACGAAGGGGTCTTCTCTTTATGAAAAGGGCAGTTGCATTTATAGGTTGATCCCCGGCGGCGTAATTCCGGAAGATACGCACCGATCACCTCCACGATATTACAGCGCGCGCGGATTTCTTCGATCGTCTCTTTGGGAATCATGGCCATCTCCTAGCAATACCTTAACCCCGCCCGCCTCTCAATCCTCCGGCGTAAATTTCTATCCGGCAGGGTTGCAGTCCAACGGATAACCGCTTAGTTTGCTGTCCACAGCAATTACCGGATATCAACACCATGAAACTGCCGCGGCATGAAGAGATGAACAGCGAACGCTTCCTCAATGAAGCATTTGAGGCGGAACACCATGAAAAGCTGGAAAAGGGAACCCGCTTGCGCAGGAATGTCTATCTCTGGTTTTTTCTGACCGGGATCGCCTGTATTTTCATCACCGCCCTGACCGGACAGGCATTGCTTTGTATTCTTGCGCTCTTTCTCTCCACCCTGTCGCTGGTCATCATGACCAAATACGATACGCAGTTGTTCTTCCTGAAAATCTTACGCCTGCGGAACGAAAACATGAAAGATGAGCTGAAGAGCTAGCCGTGCTTCCTGTTCATTCAAAAACGCCGGCATCTTCCTGCTCAAGAAGTTTATTCCGCAGCGCGTTGGCTTTTTCTTCCAGAACCGCCCGGGAAAGGTGCGGCTGAATTCGCGGCACCATTTCGTAGCAGACCAGTTTGCCGACATATGACTTCATGCGCATTTTGTCATAGGTCCTGCCTGAAGCATCCAGCATGACCAGAAAAACCATCAGAAATACGCCGGCCAGTGCACCACGAATAAAACCGAGCACAAATCCCCACGCCATATCGGACGTGTCTGAAATCTGGGTTTTCATCATTCCGGCCAGCAGTTTGCTCATCAGAATGAACATCAACACGGCCGCACCGACCACCCCCACCAATAAAAGCCACATCAGGTAGGTCGGTTCCACACTCCGAAAAATGCGCCCTAGATAACGGAAAATAGAGGGATATGCAAAAAACAGCAGCAATCCCATAAAGATAAAAGTCACGATATGCGAAATCTGCTCCGCAAACCCTTTCTGGCTGCCTCCCCAGGCAAACAGGAGCGCGATCGTTAAAAAAAGAACATCAATTAAACTGAGCCAGTTTGGAATCATTCAGGAAACCTCTCTTCGTACGACAAGAACCATAGCCCATACCAGCATTTAAGAAGCCACATTGCTTCGAAACATTAACTTGGACGAACCTTACCGGTTGTTTACTCGAAAAAAAGTCGTTTTGTAACAAAAACCACAAGATGTTGTGTCGACCTCTTGACATTACCACATCCTATTGAATAACTTCTAATGCTCAGCAAGCGATTGGATGCCGCTTATGAACGGTTAAATCATTGAAAATCAGGGGGTAATACATGTCGGGCGGGAAACTTAGCGGAACTTTTGACGGCTTCCAGAAACGGTCTGGTCTGGTCGTTCCTTTCAGTTGGCAGAAAATCGAACTGGCCATCGACCGCGCAGTGGAAGAGGTTTCACGGAAGAATCGGATTGCCAAGAACGAGGGGCTGGCATCCAAGGTCACGGATCAGGTCCTTCAGCAGCTCAACAAACCGCAAAGCGAATTCTACGTACACGCCGATGCCGACGGAAAACGTATCCCGAAAATCGAAGATGTGCAGGATCTCGTGGAAATCGTACTGGCCGAACAGGGCGAAACACTCGTTGTCGCCTCCTACAAACGCTACCGCAAACAGCGCGAAATCGCCCGCCGCAACATCCGCGTTCGAGGCACCAATGCCAAAGGCGAAGTCGACGTTACTGATGCCAGTCTGCTGCTGGTCGAATCATCCTCTCAGAATGTAAATCTCCCCTGGGATCGAAAACGGATCGTAAAACAGATAATCGAAAAAACCGACCTGTCCGTCGAACTCGCCATCAATGTCGCCAAATCCGTTGAAAACCGGATTATCAGCGGCGATATGACCATTGTCAGCACCACCCTGATCCGCGAGCTGGTGAACAATGAACTTATGGAGCGCGGCTACTCTCAGCAACTGCGCGACCTTTCTCTCTATCGCGTTTCCAAGGATTTTCTCGAAAATCTGATGTTCACCAAATCGACCGAAAATTCAAATATCGTGAATAACAATCCCGCCGCCGTAAACCTCGGCATTGCCGAACTGGTTCTCAAACAGTGGGCGCTCGATACCATTTTCAGCCCCGAGGTAAAGCGGGCGCACGACACCGGTGCAATTCATGTGCATGACCTCGGCTATCCGACCCGGGTCTACTGCTCCTCACACTCCATTGAATACGTAAAAAAATACGGTCTCAAGGGATTGATCAATCTGAACACCACGTCCAACCCCGCCCGTACCGCCTCTGTACTCACCGGCCATCTCAACACCTTCCTGGCCTCCATGCAGGCCAATTATGCCGGCGCACTCGGCATCGCCTACATTAATATTCTTTACGCCCCGTTCCTGGTCGGCATGAATAAAAAAGAGCTCCATCAAGTGGCGCAGGAACTGGTCTTTAACGGATCGCAGAACGCTTTCTCGCGCGGCGGGCAAACCCTGTTTCTCGACTTCAATATTCACACCGGTGTGCCGGCCTACATGAAAAGTGTGCCGGCCATCGGACCGGGCGGCCATTACCAGCTTCGTCTCAATAACGGTTCCGTCGTTGAACTGATTGAAGAGCTGCGGGAAGAAACCGATGCCGGCGGATACAAACTCATGGATCTCTACTACGACGATCCAACCCTCGGACGGCGGCTTGTTCTCCGCGAACTGACCGACGAACAGGAAGGCACCATCTATGATCCGGAAGTGGCGGCCATGCTGGAAGAAAACGGCGAAGCCATTGTCACCTATGGCGATTACACACAGGAAGCACAGGATTTCTGCCGCGCCCTCCTTCACGTCTTCGCCGAAGGAGATGCCAACGGCCGTATCTTTGAATTCCCGAAGTGCGATTTTCATGTTTCCGAGGAAACCTACGAAGACCCCGACCAGTTTGCCATCTTCCGCGAAGCCTGCGACCTCGCCTCCTGCAACGGATCGACCTATTTTATTTTCGACCGCGACGAAGTCACGCTGTCGGCCTGTTGCCGCCTGCGCACCACCATCACCGACAACCGCATGCTCAGACATCCCGAAAGCATGCGCTTCTGCGGATTCCAGAACGTAACCATCAACATTCCGCAGGCCGCCTATCGCGCCTCCCGAACCGGTGGCGACATCGTCGGCAACTTCTTCGATGAACTGGATCGCACCATGGAACTGGCGATTGATGCCCATCTGCAGAAAAAAGTAAAAACAGCGGAAATGCTAAGCGGTCCCGGACACCCCCTCTGGCAGATCGGAAAAATCGCCAACGACGGAAAACCATATGTCGATCTTGAAAAATGCACCTACATCCTCGGACTGATCGGCGTGAACGATGCCGTTAAATTTCTGATCGGTCAGGAACTGCATGAAAGCAAGCAGGCGCAGCGCTTCGGCCTCAAAATCGTCGCGCATATGTACACAAAAACAAAGAAGCTCGCCGCCAAACACAACCTCAAGTTTACCCTCGAAGAGTCGCCGGCCGAATCCGCCGCACGTCGTCTTGCCAAATCCGACATGATCTATTTCTCCGAGGAATCCAGAGAAATCGTTAAAGGGCCGGAAGATGCTGAATACTACACAAATTCCATTCACCTCGCCGCCGAGGCCGATGTCTCGATGGTGGATCGCATCGTCGAGCAATCCAAATATCACAGCATGATCGAATCCGGCGCCATCACCCACTGCTTCATCGGCGAAGAGCGTCCGGATGCCGACTCCATTGCACACCTTATGACGGAAGTATTTCATCGGACACAATCCGCCCAGGTGTGCGTTTCGCCCGAATTCACTTTCTGCGACCACTGCCAGCATCAGACCCGCGGACTGCTCGAGCAATGCCCGGAATGCGGGTCGACCGAAGTCGTCGGCGAAACCCGTGTGGTGGGCTACTTCAGTAAGGTGCAGAACTGGAACAAATCCAAACGCTACGGAGAACTGCGCGCCCGCCATGCCGGCAAATACACCATCGTATCGGCCGAAGGGAAAAAACAGGAACTGGTCACTGCGGACAAGGAGGACTAACCATGGCGGCTCAATTTCAAATTCAGGTATTCGGCAAACAGGGTTGCGATAAATGCCGCACACTGAACCAGCGTCTGGACAAACTGCTGGAAAAGGAAGAATACAACATCTTCGAAAAACAGTACTGCGACGTTGAAACCATCGATGGACTCGTTGCGTTCTCTGAAGCGGAATGCATCAACCCCTCACGGATTCCGGCAATGTTGATCACCCGTTGGGACGACGAGACCGGCGAATTCATTCCCGTCCAAACCAAAGCGCCCGGCGCACCGGATACCCTCTGCAAAAAGGCCAGACTTTACCAGTATGTCGGCCTGCAGACCGATTATTCCGAAACGGGCAAGGGAATCATCTCCCCCAAAATGATCGCATCTGTTCTGGCCGAAGCCACGACCTAACGCTTTCCAACCACGGCCCGTCAGGCGTCTTACCCCATCTACACGTCTGGCGGGCCACCTTTTTCATGCCAAACGAATCCCCCATCTTCGCGTATCTGCAAAAACCTTCGATGGTAGATTTCCCGAAGCGCTTTGCGGCGGTTTTCTTTACCTCCGGTTGCAATTTCAGTTGCGGCTTCTGCCACAATGCCTCCTTGATGGGCGGGAGAAGAAAGGGCCTCTCCTGGGAAAATCTTGAAACAGCCTGCGCGCAATTCCGGAACGATTGGGTCAACGGAGCCGTGATAACCGGCGGCGAGCCGACGCTGTCCAGCGAACTGCCGGCACTCC
>Ga0210065_1000490_pt1 | contig 10636 bp, 8 predicted proteins | sample Muzzi_PWB_D1_FD_185533 | JGI IMG/M metagenome (GOLD analysis project Ga0210065, IMG submission 185533) | Wetland microbial communities from San Francisco Bay, California, USA, that impact long-term carbon sequestration - Muzzi_PWB_D1 (SPAdes) | ecosystem: Environmental > Aquatic > Marine >... | reverse complement strand
CCCACGTTACTTAAGCTCTGTGCTCTCTGTGTCCTCTAGTGAACCCGCTCAGCGGGTGAACGTGTGGTTCAAACATAACAGAGCAAAAGCCGACGCTGACGCAGTTTTTAACCACACGCTTCGCTAGAGCGCACAGAGGACACAGAGCCACTCTAATGTTCCCCAAAAGACACAGCTCTATGTGGGCAGCTCACACATCACAGAAATAAAAACCCTACACCCCCACGTTAGCTAAGCTCTGTGCTCTCTGTGTCCTCTAGTGAGCCCGCCCAGCGGGCGAACGCGTGGTTTAAACAATTACAGAGCAAAAGCCAACGCTGACGTAGTTTTTTTTAACCACACGCTTCGCTAGAGTACACAGAGGACACAGAGCCACGGAGCTTATTTCTAGTACATTCAGTTCTCATCTCCGTGTCTTCGAGCCTCCGTGTGAGAAATTACATCAGAGGTGATTGAGGTAGCGCAGGTGACTCCGCCGGAGTTGCTAGAAAACCGCGCATTCCAATCAGATGCGCCCCTTTTAACCTTTCAGCTTTTTGTTTTTTAGCTTTTCTTTGCCTCAATGCCTCCATCTTCAGCATTTAAAATAATCGCCATCGACGGCGGCGCAGCCACGGGAAAATCTTCCACTTCCAGGGGTTTGGCCGAGCGATTGCAGTTGATGCATGTCGATACCGGTTCGCACTACCGCACGCTCACCCACGCACTCCTTGCAAACGGCGCACACGCGGCAAGTATTTCCGATGTGGAAACACACTTGCAGCAAATCAAACTGGATACCGCAATAGACGGCCGCAGCGCGCGTTTAAGTATTAACGGACACGTTCCTGCGGATGCCGAAATTCGTTCACCGGCAGTGAATGCGCAAGTGTCACACTTTGCGGCAAATACCGGTGTCCGCAAAAAGCTCTTCGATTATCAACGTTCCCTAGCCGATGTTGCACGCGCTAATAATTACGCCGGTCTGGTAATGGAGGGACGCGACATCGGTTCGGTCATCTTCCCGGACGCTGATTACCGTTTTTTTCTCTACGCCGACGAGGCGACTCGCACCGCCCGCCGTGCAAAGGAGGGCCAAACTGACTCCATCGCGCAACGCGACAAAATGGATGCCTCACGCAAAGCGGCTCCCTTGGTTTGCCCGCAAGATGCCATTCAAATAGACACCACACCACTCAGCCTGAACGAAGTGATCGACACCATTGTGGCGCAGATCCAATAACCGACCCGCTTAATGACTAAAAATATGTCAACCCTCTATAACTGCACGCGGGTGATTGCTGATTGGGGCTATAGTACCTTTTACGATTTCACTGTATCCGGGCTTTCAAACATACCGATGCAAGGCAGCGTCATCTTCGCAGCGAACCATATCAGCTTTTACGATCCCCCTGCGATCGGAGCCAAAGTCCCGCGACAAATCAATTATTTCGCCAGAGATACTTTATTCAAGGGTGCACTCGGCAAATTCTTACATGCACTCGAAGCCATTCCGGTCGCTCGCGAAAATGCAGATGTCGCCTCGCTCAAAGCTATTTTTCGATCACTTAAAAATAACGGCGCGATTGCGATCTACCCCGAAGGTACGCGCTCGGTAACCGGCAAGTTGATGGATCCCAAACCGGGCGCTGGCATGATTGCTTGCAAGTCGCGCGCGATCGTAATCCCCACTCGCATTTTCGGTACCTACGAGGTCTTCGGACGCCACCGCAAAATCCCGCGTCTGGGCGGCCCCATTCATATCACCTACGGGCGTCCGATGGCTATTTCTGAAATCGATCCGGGCAAAGGACATCCGGATCGCTATCTGGAGGCATCCAAACGCATCATGACGCAAATTGCAGCACTCGAGGCACCCAGTCAGACAGTCGTTTAACCCTTTGGGGAACGTGTATTCTAAGGTAATTGAGAAACTTCATAACGATGACATTGGCAGAGAATCAACTATCTCAAAATCACTGACATCTTAGTTGCTCTGATCCTAAATTTTAAACGTCGAAATTAGATTGGCGAAAAGTCACCTACAAATCATCATCCCCGTCATAAATTAACGTTCATTAACGCTTAAATCTTATTTTCATGTCCTCTAATTCTACTGATCGCTACGCTCAACGCGGTGTTTCTTCCTCTAAATCCGAAGTCCATGCTGTCGTGGACCAACTCGACCGTGGCGTCTTTCCCGGAGCTTTCTGCAAGATCGGGAGTGACGTTCTGACGGGGGATCCTGAAAAATGTAACGTCATCCACTCAGACGGATCAGGGACCAAGAGCACGCTTGCCTACCTGCACTATCGCGAAACCGGCGACCCAAGCGGCTTCCGTAAAACTGCGCAGGACAGCCTGGTGATGAACATCGACGACCTGCTCTGTATTGGCGCGATTAATGGCATTCTGATCTCCAGCACCGTGAATCGTAATGCCCGTGCGATCCCGGGCGAAGCTTTGGCTGAGTTGATCTCAGGCACCGAAGACTTTTTGGCAATTCTACGTGACTACGGCGTCGGTGTGCATAGCGGCGGAGGCGAAACCGCCGATGTCGGCGATTTGACCGACACGGTGACAGTCGACTCTTGCGCAGTCGTTGTGATGAACCGCAGCGATGTCGTCGATAACGCCGAAATCAAACCGGGCCTCGTCATCGTTGGACTCGCTTCATCCGGCCAAGCCAATTACGAAACATTCGAAAATTCCGGCATCGGCAGCAATGGTCTCACCAGTGCACGCCACGATTTGCTGAGCCCCTATTACCTCGATAAATATCCCGAGACCTGCGACCTGAACACCGACAAGCAGTACCTGTATTGCGGTCCTTACAAGATGGATGACGCCCTGCCGGACTCCTCCATGACTGTTGGAGACGCCCTGCTTAGCCCGACCCGAACCTACGCTCCCATCATTAAGCAACTGCTCTCCGAAGACCGCGCAAGTATCTACGGCATGGTGCACTGCTCAGGCGGCGGCCAGACCAAGTGTATCCGCTTTGGCACAGGCGTTCACATCATCAAGGATAACTTTCTACCGATTCCTCCCATTTTCAAGGCAATCCAAAAAGCCAGCGGAACCAGCGACGAGGAAATGTTCCGTGTCTACAACATGGGTCACCGGATGGAACTCTACTGTGAACCTGAAGCGGCTGCCGGCATCATCGCTAAAAGCGAAGCCTTCGGCATCCCCGCACAAATCGTAGGCCGCACCGAAGCCACTCAACGTAAAGACGGGCAAAATCACGTCACCATCCAACACGCGGGTCAAACGCTGAGCTACTCGATCGAGCACTAGTCATTCACTCTCGCACTTCGAGCGTTTACCGAATGACTGCCGCAGCGCGCGCTTCCGGCAGAGCACAGCCGAGTGCACTGCAGATCTAAAAATACACAATCAGGGCATTACGCCACTGCGTATCGTCTTTAGACGAACCGTTGCCCACGTCATTATCAAATTCCTGACTGTAGGAAAATTCGAGCCCCAACAAATCGGTTAACCGAAAACGTAATGCGGCAGAGATAATATAATTGTACTGCGTCGTGTCCTCAGGATTCCAGTAATAATCAAATTTCTGTACCAACTTGGTCCGATCAAACGGTGCCCATACTGTCTCCTGAAAGACATTAAGAACCGGATTCGTACCTTCCAGTGAACTCTCAAAGTTGGTTTCGTATTCTTCGACACCCCCGCCGCCGCCGAGTATAAACTCCAGCCTATCGTTCGGCTCGTACTTGTACCCGATACCAACCGTCTCCTGCAGTTCACGATCAATCCCTTTAATTTGGTCGACACGAGCCGCCAACGAGTTTTGAAAAAACCAATCCTCTTGAAAGGTCCGGCGGTAAATAGCCGCCGCATCGTATTTATCGGTCGATTTAAATTGAGAGCCTCCGGAGCGCTCCGTTTCACGATATGTGTAGGAACCTTGTAAACGGTAGAAGTTAGCACTCGCTTCCGGTTTAATTTCCAAATTTCCACGGATAAACGATTCGGTCCATTTGGTATCTCCCTGACTGACATTCAATCCCAGTCGTAAGTTACCACTCCATGATTCCGGCGCCTCTAAATCGCGCAGCGTATCGATCACACGCAGTTGTTCAATGTGCTCGATTTCCTTTTCGGTCAATACGATCTCTGTTTTCTGTTCCTCAACAATCGGCTCTTTATCCTCTTTTTTTTGGACAACGACCACCTTGCTGCCTTCATGCGGCACCTTGGCTTCAGCCTCTTTTTTGGCCTCTGTCTTCACAACACGGGTACGCGAAACCGCTACTTCGCCCAACAATTTGGACTGAATATAAATGACGTCATCGTTCGATTTTGGCAATACCTCTCCTACAATACGCTCGCCGGTATCCAGCGACAGTATGGTGGCCGCCGCCTGCAAGGCAGCAGGAGTCCATCCACACAATGCGCAGATAAAAAAAATCTGTAGGTTACGAATCATACCGCTGTTTCAGTAAAACGCTGCTCACGAATCACGGTTATTTCAATCGATCCTGGATAATTCAACTCTTCTTCAATTCGAGAGCGAATTCGCAGGGCAATTTGTCGCGCCTCTTCATCCCCTACTTTCTCCGGTTCAACGATCACCCGCACTTCACGACCCGCTTGAATAGCGTAGGCATCTACCACTCCGGCCTGTGCCTGTGCGATTTCTTCGATACTGCGTACACGCTGAATGAATCCATCGATAGACGATGCCCGTGCCCCCGGACGCACGGCGGAAAGTGAGTCGGCAACCATCACCAGACCCGCATAAACACTCTCGGCCTCCACTTCTTTGTGGTGCGCCGCTGCCGCATTCACCACACGCGGATCTTCACCGTGCTGTTTGATGATATCCGCACCTACAATCGCGTGGCTACCTTCGTATTCTTCATCCACGGCCTTGCCAATGTCGTGGAAGAAGCCGGCGCGCTTGGCAATAACTGGATCGAGACCAATCTCGGAGGCAAGTAAAGAACACAAATAGGCCACCTCGACCGAATGCGCCAAGGTATTCTGATTGTTGGACAAGCGATAATGCAGTTTACCCATCAAAGCCACCACCTCGGGATGCACATTGCTCAGACGCAACTTGCGCAACGCACTCTCTCCGAGATCTATCACATTGGCGTGCATCTCCTCTTCAGCCTTGAGTACCGCCTCCTCAATGCTTGAAGGATGGATGCGTCCATCCCGCAATAAGGCTTCCAGCGCAATGCGCGCAACCTCACGGCGCACCGGATCGAAACAGGAAATCAAAACAGAGTCCGGCGTCTCATCGATCATTAAGGTCGTACCGGTTGCATGCTCGAAGGTGCGAATGTTTCGACCTTCCCGGCCAATGATGCGCCCTTTCATTTCCTCACTCGGCAGTGTGACAACCGTCGCGGTGGCATCATTCATCGGTTGACTGGTAATTCGCTGCATGGCAGCCAGCAAAATGCGCCGAGCCTCATCGGCTACCTCTGCCTCGGAACGACTCAAGCGATTCCGCCGCAAATCTGATATTTCCTGAGCGCACTCTCTCTCTGTGGCTCTCAACAATAGCTGCCGAGCCTCATCCTGATCCATCTGTGTGATCTGGTGGAGTTTTAAACGATACAAGCGACGTGTTTTCTCCGCTTCGTGACTGGCGTCATCCAACAAGCGCTTTTCACGGCTCATCTCTCTGGCCTTTTCCTCAATCTGCTTCTCTTGCTCTGCGATACGCTCAAGCATACGGTCCTGCTCGCGTGCAACTGCCTCTAACTCCGAATTCTTAGTCTTAAATTTCAGTTTGAGTTCAGATTCTTCCTCCCGCAAGGCAAGCCGAGCTTCTCGTAATTCCACATCGAACCGAAGCTTCATCGCCTGCTGCTGACGCCCAAAACGAAGCCTCATCAAAGTAACGATGATTAATATGCCACCGATGGCACCAATCAAAACCCCCAATATGTGATCAACATTCATACTTACTCTGTAGAATAAAATGATGACGGGGCTCTCATCAAATACGGGCTTCCACTACCCGAGTCCGTGGGGTATTCGGACTAAATAATTAACCCGAATTTACCCCACTTTTGACGAAGATCAAGGCAAACTTCGGATCTATGAAACTTCATTTACTCCCGATGCTCGAACCAACGTACCACGCCGGAACAGTCGCGCGTATTCAAAACCTGCGATGCTTCCAGCCAGCCCTTGCGTGCAATATTCACCCCGGCAGTGAAATAGGCCAAGCCGCCGACATCATGCGCATCCGGATTGATCGCACACATCAGTCCCCGCTCAGCAGCACGCCGCCAGAGCCTCCAATCCATGTCCAAACGATGCGGATTCGCATTAATCTCGATGACGACTCGATTGGCGATGGCCGCATCAATTATTTTGTGCAAATCAATTTGATAAGGCTCGCGACGCAGCAGCAAACGACCGGTCGGATGGCCGAGCATGGTCGTGGCCGGATGCTCAATCGCGCGAATTACTCTGGCCGTCATCTCTGCTTCTGACTGCGAGAAGGATGAGTGTACCGACATCACCGCGTAATCTAGCTTCGCGAGTGTGGCATCTTCAAGATCAAGCGAGCCGTCCGGCAATATATCACACTCGATCCCTGAAAAAATATGTACCGGCGATTCGCCGGACTCATTGAAGCTGCGAATCGAATCCACCAGCTTCAGCACGCGCTGGTCATTCAACCCATTCGCTTGAAAGCTTGCCTTAGAATGGTCCGCCAGACCCAAATATTCAAAACCCAGCTGTTCGGCGGCAGCTGCCATCTCTTCAATGCTGGCACGTCCATCCGAAGCCGTTGTGTGATTATGAAACACTCCTCGAATATCCTGATTGCCGACCAGATGTGGCAGTTTTCCGTTTTCGGCCGCTTCAATTTCTCCCAGCCCCTCCCGCAACTCCGGCTCGATCGCTGCTAACCCCAAAAACTCGAAAAGGTCCTGCTCGCTTTCAATACCCCGTACCGAGCTTCCCGTTGCACCTTTCACGCCTCGCTCTTCACTCTTCTTGCTCAGACCCCACTCACTTAAACTATAGCCGTGCGCCAAAGCTCGCTGCCGCATGGCAACGTTGTGCTCTTTCGAACCGGTGAAGTGGTGAAGCGCAAACGGAAATTGCTCGCGGGGGACGACTCTCAAATCAGCCTGCAAGCCGGATTCATAGCGTACACTGGACTTTGTGGTTCCATGAGCAGTGATTTCCGCCACTGAATCCTGTTCGACAAACCAGTCCATAATCGGCTGGGGATCCGAGGAAGCCACGATGAAATCAAGGTCTCCCACCGTCTCGCGCAAGCGCCGCAGACTCCCGGCCACTTCAGCACGCTCAACAGCATCCAGCGCGCGCAAGCCTTCAAGTATCGGCTGGGCCACCTCACGTGCTGTCCACCAATGATGCCGCTGCGCATACGCCGCGCGATTGGCAATACCACTTAAAATCTTATCTGCCGATTTAGGGCCGAAGCCTTTAATTGCGGCCACCTGCCCATCCTCGCAAGCTTGCTTGAGCGCATCAATCGATTCCACACCCAGCGCATCGTGCAACTTCTTCACTTTCTTGCCACCCAATCCGGGGATCTCCAACATTTCGATCAATCCAGGCGCCACGGAGGCACGCAGTTCCGTATAATAATCCAATTCCCCACTTCGATACAGCGTCTCAATTTTAGCCACCAAGGCCGAACCAATGCCCTTCACTGAAGCTAATTCATCCGACTCAATGAGCTCCGCCAAATCGGCATCCATCGTTTCCAACACACGCGCACCTGTTTGATAGGCACGAATCTTGAAGGGATTTTCACCCTTCAGTTCGAGCAACACTGCAATGTCTTCCAAGACATCGACTATATCGGCTTTATTCATCGATTAATCCGTCACCGCGTGACTCTGACTAATGAGTTGAGCCATTAATTTCCAGTCGACCTTGCCTTTATGATCCAAGGGTAGGATCGGCACCTGAATGATCAGTTTCGGGATCTTATAATTAGCCAGATCGACACGCAGTTCACTCTCCCACTTTCCAACATCAGTGATCACGCCGGACATTACATAAAAAGCCACCAGTTTGTGGCCCCACTCATCGTCCGGCCATCCGATTGCCAAAACCTGCTCGACCGCACCCGTTTCCATGATCGCACTCTCCACTTCCTGCGGGTCAATTTTTTCGCCACCACTGATAATAATACGATCCCGACGTCCCAGTATGTGCAAGCGCCCTTCTGCGTCGATAAGTCCTTCGTCATCTGTCAGGAGGCCCTGGCTGAGATCCAGGCGGGGCCTTCCATAATAACCTTTAAAGAGCGAAGGCCCTTGAATACGAACCAACCCGGATGCTCCCGCGGGGCAAAGATCCCCGTCTTCATTCACAATCTCGACCTGTGCCTGCTTCATCGGTCGTGCGACATTCTCGGCTAAATTAAAAAATTCGTCCGGCGGCAATACAGCGATCATGGCTGCCGTTTCCGTCATTCCATAGCACATAATGATCGGCAACTTGAGGGCACGTGCCTTCATGGCAACCGATCCCGGCATCGGAGCGCCCCCAACAAAAATGGCGCGCAAGAGTAGCAACTGATCGGCCACACGGCGTTGTGTCATTAAGCGCTGCAACTGCGTCGGTACCAGGGATAAGCACAGGGCGCTTGGTTCTATTGCGGGAAAATCTCCGAGCTGTAGTTGCTTGAAGCTTTTAATCGAGATCAAGCCCTGTGAGAGAAAAGAACGCACCAACTGCATCAACCCGCTCACATGGTAAAGTGGTAAAACACAACAGGAGTGGATCGGACCATCTCCCATGAAAGTGAAAAAACCCTCGCAGGCCGCCCGCAGTGTCTCCCAGGTGTGAATGGCAAGTTTGACGCCAGCCGAACTACCGCCGGTTGGCACTAAAATGGAGGATGGTTCGGGGTCGGGCGGCCTGTCTGTTCGCTCCCGCTCCGATAAGGGCGACTCACCGAAGATGATCGCAGGATTAACCAAACCCATCACCTGGATCCACTCACGTCGCTGCCAAGTTCGACTCGCTAAAATGACAGGCACCCTTAAATAAACAGCGGCAAAAAAGGCGGCACTGAATGCAATCGGATCGCGCTCAACAATCATGACGCCCCGCACGAAACCAGCGTCCCCGCCCTCTCGAATCCGGTCAATGCAACCCAGCACACGCTGGTAAAGGGAGCCCGCCTCAACACCCTCAATCAAATCGCGCTGCAGCGCTTCTAATTCGAATGGTGGAGTTGTTTCCATAATTTTTCAGCACTCACTTTAGTTGGCATTAATCCTCTGATGCTCGAATCTTTCACCGTTAAACTCCAGCCATCATGAAAAGCCTTTGATGTATCAAAGCCTAAGGCTCGCTTCATGTCAGGCAGTTGCTGCAACATTGTTAGCACGTTGCCACCTCCGATGCGAGTCTCAAAGACGGAAGAAAGAACAACGCGCGCGCTAATCGGAGCCAGTATGCTCAGCAATGGTTCGATCGCTCCCATCAATAAGGGCTTGATCACCAGCGGACCCTCCCACTGCTGTAGCCAATCGGCTCCTTGTTGACCATTCAGCGACTCATCCAAGGCGATATTCACTCCAAAAGTGCGCATCGCCTCTGCCATACTTTCCTCGGCCCCAACGGGTAGCGGTTGCTCGAAATAGTCAATCCGTTCGCCGTACTGCGACAAAGCAGCCAGCCACTCTTCCATTTGCGGTCGGCTTAAGCCGCCATTCGCATCCAAGCGCAAGCGAGCGTGTGAAGGTAAGAGCGCCATCAGTTGTGCCAAAATGGCCAATTCCAGCGAGGGCGTTTCGACTCCGATTTTCCATTTAAAGACGTCAAAACCCTTGGCGAGCCTGCGTGGCAAGACTTCCAAAGCGGCGCTGCCGGCGGGTAATAATCCGGCAATTTTTAAATCAGGCACGGGTCGACCCGCTTCCCACCCCCGCTTGGCGGCACTCACACCGAAGGCGCAACAGGGCAAAGCCTGCGGCACCGGCAAATCCGGTTGCTGAACCAATTGATCTAAAAACATGCGAGCCATCTCCAGCGTTTCGCTGCCAAACTCCGGAATCGGAGCAATCTCGCCATAGCCAACTCCCGCATCAGATTCCACGCGTACCACAAATCCCTCACGTAAGGACCAGATTCCATGCGCTGTGCGCAAGGGGTTCGCGAATTTTCGCCGATACGGCTGATAGGCAATCGAAGAGCTCATTTCACAAACACTGTCATTTCTACTTGAGAAAAGACAATCTTTTGCTGGAGTCAGAACATGAAAGCACCTGCTACACCTAGCATCCAAGATTACTACCAGTCCGCACATCAGTTCTTTTTGAACAACCTGCCCATCGGTCTGACTTACGACGACATCTCCCTCGCCACACTTTATTCGGAAGTATTGCCGCGTCAGACGAATCTGAGTACCCAACTTTCGCGCTCTCTCCAGCTCCAAATCCCGATTATTTCATCGGATATGGATACCGTGACCGAATCAAAAATGGCGATCAAAATGGCGCTCAACGGTGGGCTCGGTCTGATTCACTATAACATGAGTGACGAAAAGCAGGTCAAAGAAGTCGCACGTGTGAAAAATCATATCCATGGTTTTATTCAGGACCCTATTAAAGTCGGCCCGGAGCAAAAAATCGGAGAAGTTCTGGATTACATACAAGACCGTGGCTTC
>Ga0210065_1000489_pt1 | contig 10658 bp, 11 predicted proteins | sample Muzzi_PWB_D1_FD_185533 | JGI IMG/M metagenome (GOLD analysis project Ga0210065, IMG submission 185533) | Wetland microbial communities from San Francisco Bay, California, USA, that impact long-term carbon sequestration - Muzzi_PWB_D1 (SPAdes) | ecosystem: Environmental > Aquatic > Marine >... | reverse complement strand
ACGAGCCGATCGCGCGACGGCGGGGTGGTCCGGTTTTTGTTAAATCAGAAGTGAGTTACGACCGCACATCGCAAACGGCGGTGACTGATTTTGTACCATTGCTATTTAGGAATGGGTACACCTTGTGCCAAGTGATTCCCGAAACAGGGCGCAAGCATCAGATCCGTGTACATGCTGAACATATTAAGCATAAGGTGGTTGGTGATAAAATCTATGGCCCTGACGAAAATCTGTATATTGAGTTCATCGAAAAGGGCTGGACGCAGCGATTAGAGGCTGCACTTCCCATTCAGCGCCAGGCATTGCACTGCTATCGCTATGTGTTTGAGTTTCCAGATGGTCCGATTTGTTTTTTCGCACCCATGCAAGCCGATATGTTGGCTTTTTGCCGTGAGCAGATGTCGCTGGCCGATTCAGAAATCAGTGAAATTATTTCCAAATTGTGAAGCATGACTCAGTTTTCGGCGCTTTAATCAGTTGCTTAGAATATGAATAAGGTAAGTCTATCAATGTCATGAAAAAGAATTTCCCGCTCACGCATCCTCGAAAGCACCCCGACCGCGTGCTTGAAGGTATCAAATCCGAGATTAATAAATATCTGAAGCGCGAGCGTAGCAAGTCGCTGAGCGATGGGGTGGATTTCTGGGATTTTGCCTGTAAATTTGGACTGGCTCAAGAAGCGGCAGTTAAGGTACACCTTGCTGAGTTATCCAAGTCGCTGGAAACTGCGAAAGAGGAAGGTGCAGCAAGTTGCTACATCGAAATAATCGCGAAGCCGGGCTATCGTCGCAAAAGAGCTCGTTCCGATGAGTCCCGCGCTAACTAGTTCTGATTGATTCAACTGAAACACGCATTCATTCCGTCAGATGGAATCACCTGAAGCAGTTAAGTCTAAGTCGCGCAAACCCAGGGTTGGTGTTAAGCCGCGCCATTTGGCATGGTATCAACGGATCATGCTTTGGTTCTTGGCAATGTTCATTCGAGTATGGACGAGCACTTATCGATTTGAGTGGGGTGAGGATGTGCAGCAGGTGATGGATCGTCAGTTGCCTCCCTTTGTTGTCATCTTCTGGCATAACCGCCTATTCATCGCCCCTGAATTTTATCGGCGTCATTTTTCGGAGCGAAAATTGGCGGTTTTGGTGAGTCCGAGCGGGGACGGTGCTTGGTCGGAAGGGTTCGCCAAGCTTTTGGGGATTTTACCCATTAGAGGCTCACGGCATGGCGGACGTACCTATCAGGCTGTTCGTGAGCTGATTGAGGCTAATAAAGCGGGTCGCGACATTTCGTTCACGCCGGATGGTTCGCGTGGGCCGATGTATGAGATGAAAGCGGGAGCTGTGACGGTTGCGATGAAGACAGGTGCCAGCATAGTGCTTTTGTCTTTCAACTGTCGTCGTACTTGGCGGCTCAATAGTTGGGACAAGCTTTATTTGCCAAAACCATTTAGCAAGATTGAGGTCCGAATGGATTATGTCGGCAGCGGCCCTGAATTGGTTAGTGATGAGCCTCGTGAGGTCGCCGCCGCCCTGAAGCTCAGATTGGATGCGATGAATGACGATCCGCTGCTATCTCAGTAATTGGGGAAGGGGGGTCTTCATTTATTTCAACTAAGGATGCGACTGAGGATCTTCAGGTCTTTTTAAGCTGGCTATGATTTTCAGTCAGTTTCTCGAGTGAATAAACTAGGAAAGCGATTGGAATAAAGAGTTCTTTGTATTCGGTAACATCCCAAATTCGGATCAATGAGTCACCGTTGAGCATTAAAATGCCTTGTGTTGTCAGCGTCAGCGTCAGGCAATAGAGCAGACTGCCTTTAAGTATCCATTCTTGGCTGCTTAAATAAAGAATCAGGATCAAAAAAACGGAGATAAAGAAGGGTAGCTGCAGAAAGGGGATGTTCCACATGTCACAATTATAGGCCGCAAATACGGCGGCCAATAGAAAGAGTTGAGCTGACGGGAAGAGTGGCTCAAAGCCTTGAAGCCACTTTAACCGCAGTAAATCGTGTCTTAAGAGTGGCAAGATGCCGATGAAGCAGTAGGCAGCTAAATAGTACAGGTTCTCTACTTTGTTGGTCCCGAAGTTATGAAAATTTAACTCCTCTTGATCATTAGCCTGTTTCAGGAATTCGGGCGTCTCGATATCGAAGACTCGTTGAAACCAGGAAATTTCCTCCATTCCAATGAGAAAGAAAAGGGCTGCCAGTCCACAAAATGCAAAGGTTGGTGCCGGTGCATGTTTACTTTGATAGTGCAACCAGCCTGCAATCAGGCAAACGATAGTGCTGATAAAATAGATGTATGCGGAGGCGTTCTCAATAGGACCGTCTTCTTTGGCAAATTCCCAAAAGAGTTGTGGCTGAAGGTAATGTAGTAGGGCGAAGCAGAGACCTAAGCTGCTGATCAGACAGGGCAGCCAAATTTTTTGGATAGTAAGGTTTGCGCGAAGTTCCCGACCTGTCTCGGATGTCATCAGACCCCATGCTATCATTCCGCCAGCAATCGCGATCGCAGCACTTTTGAGAAGCTGAACATTACTTAATTCGGGTAGACCCTCGGCAAAAATATCATTAATGCCCAACAAGATCAGTTGTAGGAAAACGATTATCCCAAAAAGTATGAGTCCGGAGATTAAGTAGATCAGATGCTTAGGAAGGGGCATGCTTTGTGTATCTTGAACCAAACAGTATCGTGAGATTCCTGTTCATTGAATAACAAATTCTTTATCTGAATGTATTTGTCGCAGCTTTTAAAGTTAAATCGTTATCGTCCTTCGATGCCATCGGCAATGCTATCGGCGTAATTGGTCGATCATACTCCATTTATGCTGAAATTCATTTTGGACCACGACCTGCTTGTGAGTCGTTTGATCGTAATGAATTCGAAATATATGAAATACAGCGCTGGATATATCTGGAAGGCGGAGATGTAAGTATGGAGGATTACCAGGTTGGCGTTTTTCCCTATACCAAGGATGGTGAAGTGGTCTTGGTGACTACCCGTAGTGGTGGTTATTGGGTCTTTCCTAAAGGGCGGTGTGAAAAGGGTCATAGCAATCGCTCGGTTGCTGAATCAGAGGCTTTTGAGGAGGCTGGTCTGCTCGGTAAACTGGGTGCCGACTATATGGTATTCAATACGAATTCATCCAAGGCCTTCAAGTTACGCCTATATCCAATGCGGGTTAAGGAAGTTCTGTCGCATTGGCCTGAGCACAAGGAACGTAAACGTGTTATTGTATCGATTAAAAAGGCGGAAAAGCTATTGGAGAAAGACTTGGCGCTAGTGCTAAAAAAGATGGCCAAGAAATGCATCTAATTTAAGATCAGATGGCTTATTAAGAGCAAAATCTATCTTGTGATCTTGTCGTGTTGTGTCACTTTCGAATCGTGTCATTCTTAGAACAGATCTCTCATTTGCCGAGCTGCACTTTGTCTGGGGGTGAAACGCTAATCAAAGAGGGCGATTGCTTGCACCGCTTGTATTTTTTGCTGTCTGGTAAAGTGCAGGTCTCCCGCGACGATGTTCGTATCGCTGTTATTAAAACACCGGGCAGCGTATTGGGAGAGATGTCAGTGCTTTTGGGTGTGCCAAGTACGGCATCCGTAGTCGCAATGGAAGAGAGTTCATTTTATATTGCAGAGGAGCCGGTGAGTTTTCTGGATGCTTACCCAAAAGTTGCAATACATATGGCGCGCGGGCTAGCACATCGCTTGGATAGTGCCACCCGTTATATGGTGGATGTGAAAACCCAACTCTCAGGCTGCTCAGATCATTTGGGCCTGGTGGATGGTGCTCTGGATGCGATTACGCACCGCGACCTGAAAGATAAGGCGACTCCTGATGTGTAATTCCTGCGATTAGCTGAGGGGGTGTCTTTCCGATCCTTCCATGCCATGCCAAACCAGTGAATTTCGTTTTAGATCTATAATGATGGATGCCGGGATTTTTCCGAGGTTTTGGCCACCATTGGTGAGATGAGTTTTTTCGATTGTATCAGTCCACGAACCATTCAGGCAGTAAGGTGCTAAGTGTATGTGGCCTGATAAGACCAAGTCGGGTTGATAGTCTATGATCCAATCGCTGAGGGCAGGCTCACCCAGGTCTCTCTTGCCATTCCAACTGACCTTGGTGCCAAAGGGTGGGGCGTGATGAACCCAGATTTCCTTCTTTTGTGGCATCCGGGGCGCCAAGCTTTTTAAGAAGGCTTCGAGACGGATTTTGTCGAACTCTTCTTGCCACCATGGGAAAACGACAAAGCGCGCATATTGATTTTCAAGAACTCCGCCGTCGACTGTTACATTCGGTAGATTTAGATCCAAAATCCAATCTGCCGTGGCCGAGCCCGTGCCCGACTGAATCAAGTCGTGGTTGCCTGAACACACAACCAAAGGAACCAATTGTGCTAGCTTTACGAGGTATTGCTCCACGACAGCTGCTTGCGTATCCAGATAAACTGACGATGCCATGTCCAACAAATCACCTGCAATGATTACCAGATCATAGGCGCTGCCGTTCTCTGCCAGCCAATCAAATTGTCGAAGGCTGTAATGCAAATCCGATACACAGAGTAATCTCATTAGGTTGTCGCTGGTGTCAATTCAGGACAAAACAAGGCAAGTACTGATGTCATTTCTACGGTTTGAATTATTACAGTTATCAGAGGAACCAATTCAGTTCGAACAACGTGATAAACTGGCCGCGACCGTTTGTCACGATATTTGAGTTAAGATCCAATTAGCACGCGACTGTTTTTTGCGCCAAAAAGTGCTCTGCAAGCGAAAATAATGAGAAGCGAAGCTATAAAGCCGACAGTGAAAATTAAACTGCATTCAGCAAAAGAATGCAGCACTGTATCGGCCTCCAGAATAGGGAGCTTACTGATCAGCTTTCTGGTTAATTGCTGCAACGGTCCGTGCAGGAAATAGAGTCCAAAGCTAAGGCTGGCCATCCAGCACAAAGCTCTGGAAGTGATTGTGTTTTTTTCGTTCGCGAAAAGAAAAAGCAAGGGCAGGCACAAGGCTGCTTTTTGGAGTGCAAACCAGTCCCAGCCCGAGTAACTGAAAAATTCCGTTTTCTCGTATTTTCCAATCTTTTGGTTCATATAGACGCTGACATAGATCGAAATAGCAATGATCGGTATACAGACGGCGCTAATTTTCACTTTATACTGATTTATTTTTTCACGATATTTGGAGTAATAAATCCCGAACAGATAATAGAAAGTGTAGTAACCGACAGCATGTAATTTATCGATATTGTCTGTGGGTCTGTGTCCCAGGCAAGTGATGATCAGCATGGCTAGTAGTATTATCGTCATCATTCTGCCACTCAGTGCAGCGTAGGCTGAATGCAGGGGTCTGAATAAAAATAGCAGAAGAATAAAAGTTACGTACCAATGGGCACCATCATAGTAACCGCGATCATAAATAAAACTCAGGGTTTCAACGAATGCATCGATCACTGACTCTTCTTTGAATAGGGACTCTTTAGTGACATTTAAAAGAATCATGCAACAGGTGATCGTCAAAAAGGGTATAAAGATGTATCGAGTCCTATTTTTCAGAAATTCGATGTAATTGTATTTCTCCAGGTAGATGTAATGTAAGAAGAAGCCCGAGATAAAAACGAATAGCGCAGTGTTGCCACCAATCAGCATCTTAAGATAGGCGACATGGCTGCCTTGCAGGCCGCTAAAGCCATGCCCTAACATGATCAACAAAATGGCCATACCCCGAAATTTATCAAATTCCGGGATGCGCGTCCTTGGCTGTAGCGTGTCAGCTGTATCCATTCTGAATGATGGCGGTTATAGAAAGTTTTAGGCCAATTTGCATGCGACTCTCCTATTTTTAGGGATGCTCAGGCTTGTGCGTCAAAAATGAACTGCTAGAGTTGGCTTTTATGGCATTGGAAGATTTGGGCTGGAACTCTCGTTTTGAGACAGAATTTGCTGACTATTGGAGTCAAGGTTGGGTGCCGGCACGTTTGATCCGCGACAATAAGATTTCATATGGAGCGCTGTTGGCAGATGGCAGCGAAATGGAAGTCGCACTTGGCGGCAGTGTGTTGCACGCGGCAAAGACGGATGCAGAGTTGCCGGCGGTGGGTGATTGGGTGGCCTTGGATTTGGGGGAAGAAGGGAATGAGTATGAGGCACTGATTCGTGCCCGACTGGAGCGGCAGACTTGTCTTTCACGTAAAGCACCGGGCAAAGGCACGGAAGAGCAGGTACTCGCGGCAAATGTCGATGTAATCTTTGTGATGACGGATGCGGGACAGGATTTTAACGAACGTCGCATGGAGCGCTATTATGCGGTTATGCAACGCAGCGGTGCCCGTTCAGTTGCGATATTGAACAAGTCTGACCTCTATTCCGATGAAGTGAATCAGGCGACCAAAGCCAAACTGGAAGCCTTGAATCCCGACATCGAAGTTTTGTTCACTTCGTCGCTTCATCACTCGGGAGTCGATTCGGTGCGACGCTATATCGCTTCGGGTGTGACGATTGCTTTGATTGGTTCCAGCGGTGTCGGTAAATCCTCTTTGATAAACCAATTACTGGGCGAAGCCTTCCTATGGACGGGCGAAGTGAACGGGGTGACTGGTAAAGGCATGCACACCACGACTGCGCGTGAGTTGATCTTGCTACCCGGTGGCGGCATGTTGATTGACAATCCCGGCATTCGGGAAGTTCAGGTCTGGACCGATGCCAAAACTTTGAGAGCAAGCTTTGCGGATTTTGACGCGATCGCGCATCAGTGTCAGTTCCATGATTGCAAACATGGCAGCGATAAAGGCTGCGCCATTCGTGCAGCGGTTGAATCAGGTGTTTTGAGTAAAGAGCGCCTGATCAATTATTTGAAATTGGATTTCGAGTTGGAACAGTTGGAGCAACGTCGCAAGCAGCACGAAATCACGTTGGGCCGTAAAAATCGTCGGGAGTTGAAATCGAAAAACGATAAATATAGCCGCAAGACGAAACGTTCGTGAGCGCGTCCCGTTAAGTCAGAGTTGAGCTTTGGCTACTTCGGAGATGAGATTAATCTGCGTTTTTTTCGACAACTGCGGCATAGAAGCCATCGTAGCCTGATAACGCAGGTGAGACGGGTGCTTCTTGAATGAGTTTGAATCCACCGTGCTTCAGTAAGCTGTCTACCACCGCTCTGTTTTCAGAGGGAAGTATCGAACAAGTCGCGTAGACCAACTGGCCGCCGGGCTGTAACAGATCGGTGTAACTATGCAGTAGTTCGGTTTGGATGTTGCGTACCTTGTCAATTTGATCCGGTTCCAGCCGCCATTTTAGATCGGGTTGACGTTTGAGTGTCCCCAGTCCGGAGCAGGGAGCATCAATTAATACTCGATTCGCTTTGCCTGCGTAGCTTTCGATCGTGGTTGGCGAGATTTTGTGCGTTTGAATACAGGCGCTAGCTCCGGCACGTTCTGCTCTGCGTTCCAGTTCTTGTAATTTTCTACCCGCGATATCCATCGCTATAATTTGGCCCTGGTTCTGCATCAGAGCTGCCAAGTGGAGTGTTTTTCCACCCGCGCCCGCACAGGTATCGATGACGAAGTCGCCGCTTTGCGGATTGAGCAGGGGCGCAATCGTTTGTGATCCAGCATCCTGTATTTCGATCCGACCATCGAGCCGCAGCGGTTTTGGCAGCGTTTTGCCAACTGGGAGCGCCAATGCATCGGGTCGGTCCGGCACTTCGCTGGCGATAACATTGTTTTGCGCCAGCCATGCGATGGCGTCGGCGCGGTTGGTTTTCAGGGTGTTAACGCGCAGGTAGACGCTTGCCCGGCGGTTGAGTGCTGCGATTTCCTGATCCCATGCTGTCCCCAGTTCCATTTCGCCCAGCGCATCCAGCCAATCGGGGATGGATTCACGGATAGCGCGTGGTTGTGTGGCCAGTTCAATTTCACGCGCTTGAATCCGGCTCGTACGAGCGCCCTCGTATTGCCACCATTCGGGAAGTTCGTAGCCCATTCTTACCCATTGAGCGGCACAAAGTGATTCGATCGCATCACTCTCTACCAGAAAACTCAGGGTTCGCCGCCAGCGAACGACTTCGAACACTGTTTCGGCAATAAATCCACGGTCGCGTTTTCCCCATTTAGGTTGGGCTGCAAAAGCTTGAGCGAGCGCATGGTCCAGCACTTTGCGTCTTTCAAAAACGGATTCGATGATTGCTGCTGCGGCGATGGCCAATATGCGGTGCATTCTCATAAATGATGCACATTTCTGTAAAATGCAGTATATGGCAATGAAAGGAAGTGGTAATTTGTAACGAGTGCTTCTGTGGGCCAATCAATTCTCAGAAGCTGAGGCATGTTATTTGCTAATTGGTGTTTATGCGCAGCTCATTCTGCGCCGCGATTATGCCATTATTTGAAGAATATAATTACGCCCAGCATCCATGGCTGACGGTTATCATTGGGACGATCGTTAGCGGACTCCTGCTGTTCTTATTTCGCTGGTTGATTATCAACCGTCTGCGTGCACTCACCAATCGCACTCAATACAGGTTGGATTCATTGTTGGTCCACGCTCTTTCGTTGCCGCTGACCGTCATCGCGCTCGCGATTTTGTTTATTGTTGCGGAGAAATTGCTCAATTTTACCGAATTGTTGTCTCCGAGTGAGTTCAGCCTTTCCCCGTTAGTGGTGCAGGTGCTCTGTATCGTTTCGATTTTAATTTTCCTGGATCGCTTCGTTAACGGCTTTATCGGCAATTATTCGGATCGGTCTGATATCGTTAAAAACAGCAAGGGCATTGTTCAAGGTGTCTTCCGCGGACTCATCATCGGTATTGGTACACTTGTATTATTGGGGACCATGGGAATTTCCATTACCCCACTTGTGGCATCTTTGGGTATTTCTTCGTTGGCCGTTGCTCTGGCATTACAACCGACGCTGGAGAACTTTTTTTCCGGTATACAGTTGGTGTTTGATAAGCCGATTCGAATTGGAGATTTCATCGAGCTTGAGTCGGGTGAACAGGGCTTTGTCGAAAAAATCGGGTGGCGTTCAACATGGATCAAGATGTTGCCGAACAACATGGTCATCATGCCGAACAGCTCGATCGCGAAATCTAAAATCATTAATTACTTCTATCCGGAAAAGGAGCTGTCGGTACCGGTCGAAGTGGGTGTGCATTACAGTTCGGATTTAGAGCATGTTGAGAAAGTAACGCTGGAGGTAGCTCGCGAAGTTTTGGTGGCGCATGAGTGGGGCGTTGATGAGTACAACACATTTGTAGTCTATACCGCTTTCGATAGCTCCAGTATCAATTTCACCGTGATGCTGCGTGCCAAGGAATATTTCAATCGATTTTGGGTGAAATCGGCCTTTATCAAGGCGCTTCACAAGCGTTATGCCTTGGAGGGGATTGTGATTCCATTCCCCATCCGTGCCATTAACACCGACCAGGAGTCAGCGGTGCTGCCGATTAAGCAGAACAGCTAACCTCAGGAGTTTAACCGAGTGGCGGCCTCTGGTGTACTACATGTAGTAACGAATGTAGGCGTCGTTGCGTAGGTCCTGTAACCAACGCTCTTGGGTTTCACGGGCGATATCACCAACCAGAATATTTTCGATAATGTCGCGCACCTCGGAGACCGGCTGAATCATTTCCTCACGCTTCGCTTCAGCGTAGAGAATGAAAATGGTGCCGTTCAGTTCAATTGGCTCGCTGTAGGCTCCGGTGTCTAAATTGAAGGCAACCTCACTTAATTCCTGGCGGATATCCTTGCGCTCAATCCAACCCCAGTCTCCGCCGCGTCGGCTCATTTCGTCCTGACTGTATTTACGGGCCAGATCGCCAAAATTAGCGCCGCTTTCGAGCTCGCTGATGACTTGTTGTGCTGTTTGGCGCAGCAGTAATAGATCCTCGTCAGCAATGGGTGACAAAATAATTTGGCGCAGGTGCATGGCCTCACTCTGGTAGAAGCGCGGTTTGTTTTTCAGGTAAAATTCTTCGATGCGCTCCGGACTGATCTCGGATTGGGATCTGCGATTTTGTTGACGCATGACGTTCACAGTCACCCGTTCGTAGATGCGGGTGCGGTACTCCCGTGATGTCAGGCCACGCGCTTTGAGGTATTCCAGAAAGCGTCCGCGATCACCATCGAAGTCTCTGGCGATGGTTTCATCGTATTCTTGATCGATGTAGGACTGCGGAATGAGTAATCCCTTATCTTCTGCGGCTTTAACAATCAAAATACGATCAATCATATTTTGTAGAATGTCTTTGCTCAATTGATCAATACGTTCGGCAAATTCTTCCTGATTTTTGGACTCAACCCGTAGGCGCGGAATGATGGGCTCCAGTTCCTGGCGTAATGCTTCAATCGTGATGATTTTGCCTTCTGCAATCGCGGCGATGCCATTACCCAATCGAGCGAGCTCACGGTCTTGGGCAGAGAGTGCACTGGTGCCAAAGACGAGTGAGATCAGTAGGATTAGAATTGAGCTTGAGAGCTTCATGTGCGCGCGTGACGGGAAAGAAATTGCTGGATTTCGCCCAACCTTAGAAGTGGATCTTTGGCGGTCAAGCGGGGAAAGCGTGTTCCGGTCTTTAGAAATTCACCTTTGGCATTGGGTACGGCAAGTCGGCAGATGAGCCGATCACCTTCACTTTCGACGCGTCGCACGCCG
>Ga0210065_1000488_pt1 | contig 10664 bp, 6 predicted proteins | sample Muzzi_PWB_D1_FD_185533 | JGI IMG/M metagenome (GOLD analysis project Ga0210065, IMG submission 185533) | Wetland microbial communities from San Francisco Bay, California, USA, that impact long-term carbon sequestration - Muzzi_PWB_D1 (SPAdes) | ecosystem: Environmental > Aquatic > Marine >... | reverse complement strand
GTCCCGCCTCCGATTCCGTGAGCATGGACCAAACAGCTTATACCAACCTGCCCGCCAAGACAATCACCGTGGCGCCACGGGCAGGGCGCAGGTGACCAGGCCGCCGCCCTCGGGATGATCGCCCACGGTGATCGTCCCTCCCAGCCGCTCCAGGTAGTTCTTGACGATGAACAGCCCCAACCCGAATCCACGCTGCTGGGAGTAGGGACTGGGCGCCCCCTGGGCAAACCGCTGGAGAAGATTCTTTTTGTCCCCGAAACCGGGCCCGTGGTCCCGGATGGTGAATTCCACCTGGCCGGCCCCATTCTCCGACATCCCGATCTCGATCATCCCTCCCGGCGGGGAATATTTCACCGCGTTGTCCAGCAGGTTCACCAGCGCCACGGCCAACTTGTCCCCGTTGGCCAGGACCCGGGCCCCGGCCTTGGGGACCTCGATGGTGATATCCTTGGTCTCGGCAATGGCTCTTACGGTGCGCACGGCCTCGTTGAGGACCTCTGCGAGTTCCAGGTCCGAGGGATCGAACCTGATCTCGCCGCTGTCCAGTTGACTGATCTCGATGAGGTTTTCCACCAGCCGATTCAGATGGGAGGCCGAACTGCTGATGGAATCGAGGTACGCGGCCTGACCCTCGTTCAGGTCGCCGACAAGTCCGTCCCGTAGGTTGGCCGCCGACCAGGTCACCGAGGCCAGGGGCGTGCGCAGATCGTGGGCCACCTGGGCGAGGAATTCGTTTTTCAGGGAATTCAGTTCATCCAGGCGCTGGCGTTCCATCCCCTCGTCGACCACCGCCTTGGTCAGGGCGATACGGGACAGGATCTCCTGGGAAAGGGTCGCGAAATCCTTCAGGAGCATCAGGTCCTTCTCCACATAGCGGCGGCCCGTCGGCCGCGGACCGCACATGATTCCGCCCAGAAAAACCCCCACTTCGGCGATGGGCTGCACCAGGATGATCCCGTCCTCCCGCAAGGCGGCCGGAAAATCATCCCGCTCCCATTCGGGCAGGCTGGTGCTGCCGGGCGTGGCGACCATCCTGGGACCCAGGCGGGCCTCCTTGAAGCCGGCCCACCAGCGGCGGATCTGGTAGGGATCGGCGTTTCCGGCCACCCTTTGTCCGGCACCGTTGCCCGCGACGACGCCCACCAGCCCGGGGCCCAGGGTCTGGGTCACCTGTTCGGCCAGCAACCGCACCAGGCTTTCCGGGTCGACGACTAGTTCCAGCTTCCGCCGCAGGTCCGCCAGGGACCGGCGATGGCTGTAGGTGATGCGAAAGAAGGTCCGGTCGACCCAGCGGCCCAGTCCGCGCCGGACGTAGGGAAACAGCAGCCCCGCCGTCACCCCGGTCATGATCAAATGCACCCAGTGCCAAGGTCCGTCCGGATCCGGGGCCACCAGCCCGATGAGATAGCCCACCACCAGGAACAAACCCGTCATCACTCCGGCCAGGGTCCCGTAGATCACTCCGCGCCGGATGATGATGTCAATGTCCAGGAAACGATACTTGGCGATGGCCATGCCGAAGGCCAGGGGAATGGCCAGTTCGAAGACCCGATCGACATGGTGGGGCAGGGGCGCCTCGTGCCCCATAAGCTGCACCACGTTCCGGATGAACACGTAAGGGGTGGCTCCCACCACGAACCCCACCAGAACCCATTTGGCCTGCTGCCGCTCCCGGGTCAGTTCCAGCCCCCGCATCTGGAAAACCAGCAGGGTGATTCCCCCCAGGGCCTGCAGGATCATGACCAGGTCGGCCACCTGCCCCGGCAGGGCCAGCTTGGCGGCCAGGGCCGGGGTGGGATTCAGGAAATACATCTGGTAGGTGGCGAACTGCCACAGGGTCAGGAAGGCCGCGACGAACCACAGGACGGGCAGACCCCTGACCAACGGTCGGGGCAGGGGAAGAACCCTGGGAAAGGTCCGGGCCAACCCCATGAAGATTGGCGGCAAAAAGGCCAGGACCCCGAATTGCAGGAAGGAGAAAAGGGTGCGGGCTGACCAGACCTGGGGATTGAAATAGACGCCCCCCAGCCCGATGCCCAGACCGTACAGGAGGGTCATCCAGAAGAAGTACTTGGAGGCTTCATTGTCACAGCGGGGGGCCAGGACGAAGGCGGCGATGAGCCAGAAGAAGATCCCGCTGATAAACGCCGTCAGGCGGTAGGACAGGCTGTCGGCGTGAACGAGCTCCACCGATCGGGGCGGACCGGAGGCCGACCTGATCTCCACGGTATCACCCGGCGGCCACCCTTCGACAAGGAATCGAAGCTCCTTGCCGGTGTCGACGGTCACCCCCTGGATCCGCAGGGGATAGGCGAGGGACGCGACGTCGAAATCCGGCGGCAGGGAGGATTTCAGGATCTGGTTGGGGAACGCCCACAGGTACAACAGCAGGCTGAGCCCGGCAAAAACATAGAACTTGCGATGGGACACCAGCCCGTCCTTCCGGCCAGGGCGAGATTCGGTCATCCTGGACGGAGTCTACCACGCCGAACGGGAAAACCGCCATACCAAGAGTCGACGTCCCGGCCGCCAGGGATCTTGCAAACTGGTCCGCCCCCTTGAGGCACGCAGCCGCCGCATGGGTAATCCTTGGTCCCCATCACCCCTCGAACGCCCTTCTGAAACCCAACCATCCCGTGGCCGATCGCAACGGAACCTGGGACGCCGGCTCCCCCGGCAGGCGCTTAAGTTATTTAAATACTTAATATTACAACAACAGCGCCAAAATGGCACAATCTTTCCTTTTGGGACCGATCAACGACAACCAGGCGCCCACCCCGCGCCCGAAGACTTTAGGGAGAAACCATGAGAATCATAGCTGTAGCCATGACCAAGGGCGGTGTGGGCAAGACGACCACGGCGGTGAACCTGGCCCACGGCCTGGCCTTGCGCGGGCATCGCGTCCTGCTGATCGACGCCGACACCCAGGGCCAGTGCTCCAAGGCATTGGGCGTGGAGACGGATGTCACCCTGACCGAGGTGCTCACCGAAGACGTCCACATCCTGGACGCGGCGACCAGGGCCCGCCCCAACCTCGACCTGGTGGCCTCGGATTTTCGTCTGACCCGGGCCGCGCTGGCCATTTCCCGCCGCCAGAAGGACGGCCACCTGGCCCTGGCCGAAGCCCTGGTCCCCGCCATCCCCGAATACGATGTCACGGTCATCGATGCCGCGCCGGGATTCGATCCGGTGGCCGTCAACGTCCTGGGCTGCGCCGACGACATCGTGGCGCCCGTGGCCCTGGCCCCGGCCGCGTTGGCCGGCGTGCTCGATTTCGTCCGGCATGTCGGTTCGGTGCAGCAGCACAATCCGAGCCTGAAACTCCGCTATGTGCTGCCCACCTTCCTGGATCAGCGTGTCCGTCAATCCGGTGAAATGCTGGCCCAGGTCAGGGGACACTTCGGCACCCAGATGTGCAAACCCATCCGCGTGAACATCGACCTGGCCGAAGCCTTCGGTTACCGGAAATCGATCTTCGAATACTCGCCCAAGGCCCGCGGCGCCGAGGACTATTCCAGGTTCATCGACCGGGTGGAAGCGGATGGCCCCCGTCCCCACTGGGAAAAGTACATGCCGAAGGAAGAAATGGCGGGCGTGTAGGAAAGCCGGCAACCAACGGCAACATCACGCAGAAAGGGCCCCCTGGGGGCCCTTTCTTCGATAACCGGGTGATACGCGTCCGTCGGGCGCGCCTCACATGTTTCTGCGGTACTGGCCCCCCACCTCGTACAGGGCCCCTGAGATCTCTCCCAGACTGCAGACCTTGGCCGCGTCCATGAGGGCCTCGAAGGTGTTCGCGTGCTCCACGGCGGCCCTCTGCAGGGTCGCCAACGCGCCGCCCGCCCGGTTGGCGTTGCGCGCCTTGAACGCCTCCAGGGTCGTGATGGCGAACGCCTTCTCCTCCTCGGTGGAACGGATCACCTCACCGGGAATCACCGTCGGCGATCCCTGGGGATCGAGGTAGGTGTTCACCCCGATGATGGGCAGCTCCCCGGTGTGCTTCAGCCCCTCGTAGTACATGGACTCTTCCTGGATGCGCGTCCGCTGGTACATGCGCTCCATCGCGCCCAGCACCCCGCCGCGTTCGCTGATGGACCGGAACTCGGTGAGCACGGCCTGCTCCACCAGGTCGGTCAGTTCCTCGACGATAAACGCTCCCTGCAGGGGGTTCTCGTTCCGGGCCAGGCCCAGTTCCTTGTTGATGATCATCTGGATGGCCATCGCGCGCCGCACCGACTCCTCGGTCGGGGTCGTGATCGCCTCGTCGTAGGCGTTGGTGTGCAGGCTGTTGCAGTTGTCGTAGATGGCGTAGAGGGCCTGCAGCGTCGTGCGGATGTCGTTGAAGGCGATCTCCTGGGCATGCAGGCTGCGGCCCGAGGTCTGGATGTGGTACTTCAGCTTCTGGCTGCGCTCGTTGGCCCCGTACTTGTTCTTCATGGCCTTGGCCCAGATCCGGCGCGCCACCCGGCCCATGACCGAGTACTCGGGGTCCATCCCGTTGCTGAAGAAGAACGACAGGTTGGGCGCGAAGCTGTCCACGGACATGCCCCGCGACAGGTAGTACTCCACGAAGGTGAACCCGTTGGCCAGGGTGAACGCCAGCTGGCTGATGGGGTTCGCGCCGGCCTCGGCGATGTGGTAGCCGCTGATCGACACCGAGTAGAAATTGCGGATCCGGTGGTCGATGAAGTACTGCTGGATGTCCCCCATCATGCGCAGGGCGAATTCCGTGGAGAAGATGCAGGTGTTCTGGGCCTGGTCCTCCTTCAGGATGTCGGCCTGGACGGTGCCGCGCACCGCGCTCATGGTCTCGGCCTTGATCCTGGCGTAGACATCCGCCGGCAGCACCTGGTCGCCGCTGACACCCAGCAGCATCAGGCCCAGGCCGTCGTTGCCTTCGGGCAGCTCGCCCCGGTACCGCGGCCTGGTCGTGCCCAGGTCCCGGTAGATGGCCTCGATCCTCGCTTCGACTTCCGCTTCCAGCCCGTTGGCCCTGATGTACTTCTCACAGCCCTGGTCGATGGCCGCGTTCATGAAAAACGCCAGCATCATGGGCGCCGGACCGTTGATGGTCATCGAGACCGAGGTCTTGGGGTCGGCCAGGTCGAACCCCGAATACAGTTTCTTGGCGTCGTCCACCGTCGCGACCGAAACCCCGCTGTTGCCCACCTTGCCGTAGATGTCCGGGCGGCGGTCCGGATCCTCGCCGTACAGGGTCACCGAATCGAAGGCCGTCGAAAGCCGCGCCGCCGGCATCCCCAGCGAGACGTAATGGAACCGGTGGTTCGTCCGCTCGGGACCGCCCTCGCCGGCGAACATCCGGGTGGGATCCTCGCCCTCCCTTTTCAGGGGGAAGACCCCCGCGGCGAAGGGGAAAAAACCCGGCACGTTTTCGGTCAGCACCCAGCGCAGGATGTCGCCCCAGTCCTCGTAGCGAGGCAGGCAGACCTTGGGGATACGCGTGTGGCTCAGGGACTCGGTGAAAAGCTCCTGTTCGATCTTACGGTCCCGGACCTGGAACACGTACTTGTCGGCCCGGTAGCGTTCGATCAGCGCGGGCCACTCCCGCAGCCGCTCGCGGCAGTCGGCGTCCAGGCGGCCGTTCAGGTCCCCGTAGAGATCGACGAGGTCCTTCAGGTAGTCGGGCTCGCCGGCCACATGCTGGATGGCGGTGACCACCCCTTCGTCTTCCGGCTCCACCACTTCGACCGTCTTCTTGCCGACATTGGCCCGCAGAAGCTCGATCGTGCCGTGCAACTGGCACAGCTGCCGAGCCAGGGCGGACTGCTCGTCCACGAAGCGGTCGTACTCGTCGCTGGCCTCGACGATCTCCGCCAGGTACCGCACCCTTTCCGGCGGGATGATGAAAGCCCGCTTGCTCATCGCTTCGGTCACTTCGTAGGCCGACTCCAGGGGGGCCCCGGTCGTGGCGGCCACCTTGGTCATGATCGCCTGGTAGAGCTCGTTCATGCCCGGGTCATTGAACTGGGACGCGATGGTGCCGTAAACCGGCAGTTCGTCATCGGCCGTGTCAAAGAGGTTGTGATTGCGCCGGTACTGCTTGCGCACGTCGCGCAGGGCGTCCAGGGATCCCCGGTGGTCGAACTTGTTGATGGCGATCAGGTCCGCGAAATCCAGCATGTCGATCTTCTCGAGCTGGGTGGCGGCGCCGTATTCCGCGGTCATCACGTACAGGGAGACGTCGGAGTGCTCGGTGATCTCGGTGTCGCTCTGGCCGATCCCGCTGGTCTCGACGATCACCAGGTCGAACCCGGCCGCCTTGCAGATGTCGATGCTCTGCTTCACGTACCTGGACAAGGCCAGGTTCGACTGGCGCGTGGCCAGCGAGCGCATGTAGACCCGCGGATGGTCGATCGCGTTCATGCGGATCCTGTCACCCAGCAGGGCCCCGCCGCTGCGCCGCCGCGAGGGGTCCACCGACACGATGGCGATGGTCTTGTCCCGGAAATCGGCCAGGAAGCGCCGCACCAGCTCATCCACCAGCGAGGACTTGCCCGCGCCGCCGGTGCCGGTGATGCCCAGGACCGGAATCACCTTGCCGGCGGCGACCTTTCCGCCGGCGGTCCGCACCGCGTCCATCAGGGCCTCATCCAGTTCGGGATGGTTCTCCGCCAGGGAAATCAACCGGCCCAGGGCGCGCGGGTCGCGTTCCTCGAGGCCCGGCAGGTGTCCCCGCATCGAATCCACCGTGGGAGCCCGGCCCACCTCGAAATCGCACTCCTTCAGCACTTCGTTGATCATGCCCTGCAGGCCCATCTCGCGGCCGTCATCCGGGGAATAGATCCGCGCGATCCCGTAGGCCTGAAGCTCGTCGATCTCCTCGGGCAGGATGGTGCCTCCGCCGCCGGCGAATATCCTGATGTCCACGCCCGATTCGCGCACGAGATCGAACATGTATTTCAGGAATTCGACGTGCCCGCCCTGGTAGCTGGTGATGGCGATGCCCTGGGCGTCCTCCTGGATGGCGCAGTCGACGATCTCCTTCACCGACCGGTTGTGCCCCAGGTGGATGACCTCGGCCCCGCTGGCCTGCAGGATGCGGCGCATGATGTTGATGGCCGCGTCATGTCCGTCGAACAGCGACGCCGCGGTCACGATGCGCACGTGGTTCTTCGGATGGTAGGGCTCGGTTTTCACCGAAGCGGGGTGGACGGCTGGATCGGACATGGTCACCTTTCAGGCAAAGTCGGCACAGCAATGACTTGCCTCAAATCTAGCACAGGCCTACGCTTTGGACAATCTTCGGCGGCATTCGAAGTCCGCCGACCCAGGAAACAGCCCTGCCCCGCGGAGGCGCCATGCCCGACTGGAACATGCTCAAAGCCACCTGGTCCCTGCGGCTGTTCGCCTGGGGGCGCATACCGCTGATCGCCATCCTGCGGCCCACCCTGCTGGCGGTGGACGGCCGGCGCTGCGTGGTCAGGATCCCGCTGGGCTGGCTGACCCGCAATCACCTCGGCTCCCTCTATTTCGGGGCCCTGTGCATCGGGGCCGACATCGCCGGCGGCCTGATGGTCATGAACCTCATCCGCGCCCGCCGGTCCCCGGTCGCCTTCCTGTTCAAGGATTTCCAGGCCGAGTTCCACAAGCGAGCCGAGGGCGCCGCCATCTTCACCTGCGAGGACGGGGACATGCTCCGTGACCTGCTCGAACGCGCCGAGGCAAGCGGCGAAAGGGAAGAAGGCACCGTCACGGTCGTCACCACGGTGCCCGACCGGATGGGTGCCGAGCCCGTGGCCACCTTCCGGCTGACCATCAGCATGAAAAAACGGGGTTAGATCGCGGCCTTGAAATAGACCCGCCACCAGGACGTTTCCTGGCCGGCCGCGTTGTCGGGGCTGGCCTTTTCCCGGTTCCATTCGGCGGTGATTTCCCACAACAGGGGGCTGGCCGGACCTGATTCGAGGTCGCGCCCCGCCGGCAGGCGGCCCACCGACAGGCCCAAGGTGGTCTGGGCTCCGGTGCCGGGCGTGTACCGGGGCATGCCCCAGGTGGCGGTGCGGAAGCGCAATCCCGTTTCCAGTCCCCGGCCGCGAGGCCGGACCCGCACCAGGGCGGCCCAGGCCTCGCCCGAGCCGCCCAGCGCATCCCCCATCAGCCAACCCTCGTTGCTGTAGCCCCCGGCAAATCCGCTGTTGCTGTACCAGAGCACGTTTTCGTGGACCAGTTCCGAGTACTCGAGGCCCACATCCCAGTTCGGGTCCACCATTTCGAAACCGATCACCGAGGCCGGAATGGAAATCTGCGGCACCAGGCCCCAGGGTCCGCCGGGCAGATAGTCGGTGCCGGCGTAATCCCAGAAGACCCGCCCGGCGGCCGCAGGCAGCAACGGCCAGGGGGCGTGGCGCCAACGGGCCTCGAACTGGGCCGAAAAGATGCGATCGGTCACCGGGCCGTGGGTCGTTTCGCTCCAGGTGGTGCCGATGAGAGGGAAATTGATCTGCAGGATGTCACCCCACAGGGTTCCCTCCCGGGGAACCGCCATGGCGGTGCTGGTCAGCGTGGTGCGGAACCAGGACGTGAGGCGCCACCCCACCAGCCACTGGAAGAACCAGGGCCGGGCCAACTTCTCGTGATGTTCGGCCTCCTCGTCTCGGTAGCTGATCATCTGCTCGGTGAGCAGGCCGGTCATCAGCAGCAGATCGTCCGGGGCGATGAAATCCCAGAATCCGCCGCCCCAGTGGAAAGGCGCCATCCGGCGGGCGGTCACCGCGGGAAACGAAAACCCGGAACGATCCAGGGACAGGGCTCCGGTCAGGCCCGGTCCGGTGGTTCGCGGGGCCTGGCCCGCACTCAGGCTCCAACGCCCAAGGGTGACGCCGACCAGGGCGCGCGGCGCTTGCAGGTCCCACGCGCCGTCCTGCAGGCGGGCGCTTCGGACCTGGCTTTTCCCGGTGGGAATGCTCCAACCGGGCCAGGTCAGGGCCGACTGACTTCCGCCCGAACCGGAAAAATCCACCCCCGCGGGAGCCACCTGTCCGGAAAAGCGCCCGCTCACGGCCGCCCACCAGGGACCGGCGGAAAAATCCAGGAGCGGTTCGAAGGTCGCGTTCCAGCCCGGCGCCCAGGCCAGCCCCGCCTCGCGGTCGAAAGGGTTGCCCAGATCGGTGAAACCCGCGGCCGCCCTCCCGGACAAACGCACCTGGGGCGGATGGACCTTGCAGGAGCATCCATACCAGGAGCGGCCGCCCCCGCCCCGCTGATAACGGTCCAGCCAGAATTCCAGGCGGGCGAATTCCTCATCCCCGGCCAGGGCCGGCGCCGCGCCGGTCATCGCCCGGTCGTAGGCGATGCCCAAAAGGGCGGCCAGTTCCCCTTCGGTCACCGGCTGGTAGGCGGGAGGAAATTCCCCGGCCTCCAAAGCCAGGCGACGCACGGTGGGCCAGGGGACGGTGCGGGCGTCGGCCTCGACGGGATCGAAGCCGGCAATGGAAACCTCCGGCGCCAGCAAGGCACCGGAGGTGATGATCAGGCCCCACACCCACAAAAGGAGCCAAAGACGGGGCAAAAAAAGAATCAGATGCCCACCAGCTTCAACGTCAACCCGCCCAGAAAGATCACCGGCAGGAACAGGAACAGGGCGCCCACCGGAATCACGGCCAGGAAGATGGTGCCGAGGATCAGCATCAACGGAACGATGAAAACCAGCGTCAACAATCCCTTGGTCAGGAAAAAAGCCAGCTTCAGGGGCAGCAGCACCATCGCGAAAACGAATTTCAGGATCAGCATGCCCACGCTCAATGCCACCATCAGCAGGGACAAGAGGATGATCAGTTCCAGCATGAAAGGCCCTCCAGCCTGGGGTCATCGGTGCCGCGCCCGGGAAACGCGGCCATCTTGAGAATACGGGACGCCCGCGATCAGGTTGCATCGAAACGCGGACAATGGATATACCCCAGGGGCCATCGGTTTATTCGGGTGTCTGGGTGAAAGACCATGTTTTGCTTCCTGCCATGAAACCGAAGAATAAGCCACCATTGGTGCATATTTAGGCCGTAAAAGAAATCTAGCTGACCAAATGAAAAAAACATTAGGGAAATAAACACCAAACGTGCTATAATATGACTATAGCTGCTTCATTGGCGACACTTCCTGAAAATGTCGAAGCTCGCGCACTTCCATCTTCATTCTCAGGTAGACCGTGAAGCAGCTATATAATCAGCCTTCCGGGTTATCATACCACCCCGCCGATTTTTGGTCAACATCGGTCCGGTCGTCCCCAAAAAAACGGACGGTCGCCGGCCATGGCCGACAACCGTCCGTATTCCGCTGAAACGAGGCCTATTCGAAGAGGCCGGGGTCCACCTGGGCGTTGGCCTTGAAGGCCTCCACCGTGCCGGTGCCGAAGAGTTCGTCATCGTACATGATGCGCATCGTCTTGGGCATGGTGAATCCGCCGGTCTCCATGTAGGAATCGATGTAGACCTTCTGCGTGACCGGCGCCTGGGTAATGGGCGAGACGCCGGGCTGCTCGACCATGACGACCTGGCTGGTTTCCGGATCGAGGTAGATGATCCGGTAGTCGTCCCCCACGCCGGAGGCGAACACCGGATTGCAGATCCTGCCTTCGATATCCTGGGGGTCGAGGGCCTGGAACGTCCAGGCGTCCAGGTTGCGCAGGATGCCCAGCATGTCGGTCTGCA
>Ga0210065_1000487_pt1 | contig 10671 bp, 8 predicted proteins | sample Muzzi_PWB_D1_FD_185533 | JGI IMG/M metagenome (GOLD analysis project Ga0210065, IMG submission 185533) | Wetland microbial communities from San Francisco Bay, California, USA, that impact long-term carbon sequestration - Muzzi_PWB_D1 (SPAdes) | ecosystem: Environmental > Aquatic > Marine >... | reverse complement strand
TCGCCTACATTTGCTCATTGAGATAGTATTCCCGCTGGCTTTTCTCCATCTGGGTTTTAACCCGACCGCGGATACGCTTCTCCAATTGCAATACTTCAATCTCGCCATCAACCAGCGCCATGAGTTTTTCCATGCGCTCGGCAACACTACCCGTTTCCAGCAGTGTCTGTTTGTCCTCGAGCCGAATACTCAAATGTGCAGCCACGGTGTCGGCCAGGCGACTTGGATCCTCAATACCCGCCAGCGTGGTGAGTAATTCCGGTGGAATTTTCCGATTCAGTTTGACGTACTGTTCGAACAGGGACACCAATGAACGCATGGCGACATCAAGCTCCTGCTCGGTCCGGCTATCATCGACCGGAAGCAGGTCCCACCAGGCTTCAAAATATCCGTTTTCGTCAATAAATTTATTAATTCTGACCCTTTCGCCACCCTCGACCAGCACCTTGGTGGTGCCATCCGGCAACTTCAGTAACTGCAACACGGTGGCCAGCGTCCCTACCTCAAACAGGTCAGCTTCGGATGGATCATCAATTTCTGCACTTCGCTGGGTAACCAGCACGATACGCTTGTCGATATTCATGGACTGATCAAGCGCAAGTATTGACCGGTCGCGTCCAACAAATAGCGGAATCACCATGTGTGGGTAAACCACCACGTCACGCAGTGACAGTACCGGCGTGGGTTGCATGTTCCCTTTTTGTTCCAGCGAAGACGTATCGGGGGAATCCGGGTCAGGTTTTGCTATATCGGACTTTGCCATCATATTCCTTATCAATGTTACCGGTAATTGCTTAATTCAAACCGGCCAGTCAAACAAATGTAAGTCAGGGCGAAGTGCCCTTCAAGTGGATATCGGGAAATATGGGCTCAGGTTTGGAAAATTCAATGCTACAACAAGTATGTCTTTACAACAAAAACCAAATTCACATTCGCAGCGATTTCACGCTGGTTTCTGCGATAGTGCCATAAGTGCATGATTGCACGTAAATATGCGGGACCCCATTAATTCTACGCGGAACTTGCTGACCAAAAACCAGGTTTTGAAAACAATGAGTGGAAAATATAACGATTATTCGCCCGAAGCAGCCTGGTTTGGCACATTTTCATAGACGATAAAAGGCTCTGACTCACCATCAATGACACTTTCATCGACCACAACCTTGGAAACATTCTCCAATGAGGGCAACTCGTACATGCTGTTGAGTAATGTACTCTCCATAATCGTCCGTAACCCCCGGGCACCCGTCTTGCGGGCCATGGCACGCCGGGCGATAGCTTGCAACGCCTCCTCCCGTATGTCCAACTGCACACCTTCCATGGTAAAAAGTTGCTGGTATTGCTTGACCAACGCGTTTTTGGGCTCGACCAATATACGGACCAAAGCGATTTCGTCCAGTTCCTCAAGCGTGGCAACGACCGGTAACCGACCGACAAACTCCGGAATCAAACCGTATTTGACCAGGTCCTCCGGTTCAACATCCCTGAGCAGTTTGCCAATGTTTCTCTCTTCCTGACGACTCCGGACTTCAGCTGCAAAGCCGATACCGGATGCGGAAGAACGGGACTGGATGACTTTTTCCAGGCCAGAAAACGCGCCGCCGCAAATAAACAAAATCTGGCTGGTATCAACCTGCAAAAACTCCTGCTGCGGGTGTTTACGGCCACCTTGCGGCGGTACCGAGGCAATGGTGCCTTCAATGAGTTTTAACAGCGCTTGTTGTACGCCTTCACCAGAAACGTCACGCGTAATCGAAGGGTTCTCCGCCTTGCGTGAGACTTTGTCAATTTCATCAATATAGACGATGCCGGTCTGGGCCTTGTCGACATCATAGTCACATTTCTGTAACAGTTTTTGAATAATGTTTTCAACATCTTCACCGACATAACCGGCTTCAGTCAGTGTCGTGGCATCGGCTATGGTAAATGGAACGTTGAGCATCCTGGCCAGCGTCTCAGCCAGCAGGGTCTTGCCGGAACCCGTGGGTCCGATCAGCAGGATATTACTCTTGGACAGTTCTACATCATCTTTGGAGCGCTTTGGCTCAAGGCGCTTGTAATGATTGTACACAGCAACAGCAAGTATCTTCTTCGCGTGCTGCTGTCCAATGACGTAATCATCGAGAAACGCGTGAATTTCCTTGGGTGTGGGCAGCTTTTCGCGTTTGTCAGCGCCCACCTCATCCAGTTCTTCACGGATGATGTCATTGCACAACTCAACGCATTCATCGCAGATATAAACACTGGGCCCTGCAATCAGCTTGCGAACCTCGTGTTGACTCTTGCCACAAAACGAACAATAAAGAATTTTGCCGTCGTTGCCTGTCTGTTTTTGATCGCTCATATCAGTTTTTCCAGCATCCTGCGGAAAATATTACTATTTATTGCTGCCAGAGTCATCCTTTCGACTTTCAATTAGTTCATCTATCAGCCCGTAGTCTTTTGCTTCGACCGGCCCCATGAAGTTATCGCGCTCGGTATCGGTTGCAATAGTCTCAACGGACTGACCTGTGTGGAACGCCAGCAAGTCGTTCAATTGCGAACGTATCTTGAGGATTTCACGGGTATGAATTTCGATGTCGCTGGCCTGTCCCTGGTAGCCACCCAACGGCTGGTGAATCATCACCCGCGAGTGTGGCAGGCAAAATCGTTTGCCCTTGGCGCCGGCGGTAAGTAACAAGGCACCCATACTGGCCGCTTGCCCAACGCACATGGTGCTTACGTCGGGTTTGATAAATTGCATGGTGTCATAAATAGCCAGGCCTGCACTTACTGACCCGCCGGGGCTGTTGATATACAGGTTAATATCCTTGTCAGGATTTTCGGATTCGAGATACAGCAACTGGGCCACGATGACATTCGCGGTGTGGTCATCAACCGGCCCAACCAGAAAAACTACACGCTCCTTAAGCAAACGTGAATATATGTCGTATGCGCGTTCACCACGGGAGGTCTGCTCGACCACCATGGGTACAAGATTCAGAGCACGTGTTTCACTTTTCATGTTATTGACCCGCCGCCTTTGTTGCTGCATTGATGGCCTCCTGGAAGCTCATCGGCTTATCTGTCACTCTAGCGTTATTGACAACCCAGTCAACCACCTGGTTCTCGAGTACCGAGTTTTCCACCACCTGCAAGAGACGCTGATCGCTATAATACATCTGCACCACCTCTCTCGGCTCTTCATAGGTCTGGGCGATTAACTCGATGGCTTCACGCACTTTGGCACCATCGATCCTAATTTCGTTTTGCCGGGCCAGTTCCGCCAACAACAAACCGCTCCGGACCCGCTTTGTGGCAGGCTCTTTAAAGTGATCAACCATTTCCCTGGTGACGTCAAGCTTGGCGCCTCGCAACACCTGTTGCAACAGGTTATGGGCTTCATTGGTAACGATACTGGCAGGCACTTCCAGATCCGGATGCATCTCCAGCAGACGCTCTGTCAGCTGAGTTTTCAGTTGCGTACTGACTGCCTGGCCCAGTTCGCGCTCGAGGTTTTTGCGTATTTCTTCCTTGAGCTCTTCAACATCTCCGCTGTCAACACCGAATGACTTTGCAAATTCCTCATCTACTTCAGGTATTTTACCTTCCTGAACATTGGTTACTTTAAGGCTGACATCAGCCTTCTTGCCAGCCAATGCTTTTTCACGGAAATCAGCAGGGAACTCTAATTTGATTTCTTTTTCATCACCGGCAGACATTTTGCGAACCACTTTTTCAAGCGCTTCAAACCCTGACTCACCTAAAATGATGGCCAATCTAAGCTTGTCTTTTTCCGGGATCGTCTCTTCACCGGTTTCCGCAGAATACTCGACCAGAACCTGGTCACCATCTGCCGGTTTGCGCTCGACATCGTTCCACTGAATCCGCTGTTTCTTCAAGGTTTCCAGCATCTCTGTGATATCGGTATCCACAACGCTGACGTCCGGGCGTTCAATGGAAATATCGGTAACGTCGATCGAACTCAGCTCCGGGTAGGTTTCTATGATCGCGTTGATTTCAAGACCGGAGTCATCCAGTACCGGTTCTTTTTCAACCCTTGGGTTGGACGCAATACGCAACGACTCCTTCTCAACGGCCTCTTGCAAAGCTGTCTGTGCGGTTTGCTGAATTACTTCCTTGGTTGCCTGCGGACCATAGCGCTGGTTTAGCACGCTGAATGGAATACGACCGGGGCGGAAGCCTTTGAGCCTGACCTGCTTGCCAATTTCACGCAAGCGCGCATTGATTTGCTTTTTAACTTCTTCCGCGGGTACCTGGATTTTCAGTCGTGTTTCCACTGTACTGATATTTTCAACTGAGACTTGCATGAATTGTGTCAACCTCTTGGTGATGTCTCGTCGTGCCGACGGTGGCGGGTTACATGGTGCGAAAGGGGAGACTCGAACTCCCACGGGTTACCCCACTGGAACCTAAATCCAGCGCGTCTACCAATTCCGCCACTTTCGCTAAACGTTTTCCGAACTGATATCCCGTCCAGGAGCCTTTGTGTTTTGGTGGGCCATGTAGGAATCGAACCTACAACCTGCGGATTAAGAGTCCGATGCTCTGCCAGTTGAGCTAATGGCCCATTGGTCAAAACAGATTCACAATCTGTTTTCAAAAAAATGGGGTGGACGATGGGGTTTGAACCCACGACCGCCGGAATCACAATCCGGAGCTCTACCAACTGAGCTACGCCCACCATTGTTTCTATCTGCCGTTCTAACTATACCACTCACATGGCGCGCCCGGCAGGACTCGAACCTGCAACCCTCAGCTTAGAAGGCTGATGCTCTATCCGATTGAGCTACAGGCGCTTCGTCAAGTCTTACATTTTGGTCGGGGTGGAGAGATTCGAACTCCCGACCCACTGCTCCCAAAGCAGTTGCGCTACCAGGCTGCGCTACACCCCGAAACCGGTTAACCTGTCGATGTTACGGACTCAACTAAATTGCGTCAATCCATTTACATCGTTTTGGGCAATCAAATCCCTGATAAATTCAAAAGGCCACCCTTCAATGGATGGCCTTATTAAATATGGCGCGCCCGGAGAGATTCGAACTCCCGACCGCCCGGTTCGTAGCCGGGTACTCTATCCAGCTGAGCTACGGGCGCGCTGTGTTTCCTCAATAAAACCTAAGCTTTACGAGGGCTGCGAATTATCCGTGCGACACCCTTGCTTGTCAACTGTTGCCGCCGTTCATTTTGCATCTGTCCCGGCATTCCCCATGAATGTGCAAATCCAAAATAAACCCACATGTTTGGTCGTATACTATTGAGCAATCAGTGTTCCGGTATAAGCGGGTTGAAATGAGAGCGACACACATGAAATATTTCCTTGTTATTCTAGCCCTGATCCTGCTAGGCACAGACGGGGTTACCGCCGTTGCAATGAGCAAAACAGAGATACCCGAATATACCGTGGAAGGTCTCAAACTGGTGCCGAATACCAAGGACATAGCACTGGTCTGGGCTGAGCCCGGTGCAGACCTGTCACAATATGATCGTATTTACCTGGTCGAGCCCTACGTGGCCTTTAAAAAGAACTGGCAACGTGACCAGAATCGCCAGTCCAGGAGAATCACGGGCAATGACATGGAACGCATCAGGACAGACCTGAGAGCCCTGTTCATGGAGGTTTTTACCGAGCAACTGCAGAAAGGTGGTTATACACTGGCAAGTGAGCGGGCAGAAGACGTCTTGATAGTCAAACCCGCGATTATTGATCTTGATATAAACGCACCGGATCTCCGCAATGCGGGCATGACAAACACTTACACGACCTCGGCTGGATCCATGACACTTTACCTGGAGTTGTATGACTCCGAAACCGATGACTTGCTCGCAAAAGCTCTGGACGCCAAAGCCGACCGTGATATGGGCAGGATGCAGTGGCAAACCGGCCCGGCCAATCGCGCAGCGGCCAGGCGCATGATGATCCCCTGGGCCGATGCGCTGGTTAACGGATTGGACAGAGCCCGGGAAGTCACCGGACAGGACCAATAACAGAATTCATCTCCCAGCCCGGCAAGATACATTCAATATTTCCCTCCCGCAAACAGGGGGACAAGCGCTCTATTTCGCCTATCGACCGCTGGCCGGTTGACACAGAACCCTCACTAAACTGATAATCCGCTGCCTTTTTTAGCACATATGTCATCACATCCCGGCTAAGCGGGATAAACATGCCGTTAACTGATAAACTGAAAAATGGTTTCGGAGAGGTGTCCGAGTGGTTGAAGGAGCACGCCTGGAAAGTGTGTATACGTTAATAGCGTATCGAGGGTTCGACCAATTTGTCCGGAACAAATTGGGTCGCTGGAGCGAAGCGGGAGCGCCCGAAGGGTCAAAACCAGGATGGTTTTGAACAATCCCTCTCTCTCAGGTCTCAAAGAGCCCTCAAGAAGGACCGGTTGGATCGACTGTTTGCAAGGAACAGGTAAAAAAGTTTATGGAGAGGTGTCCGAGTGGTTGAAGGAGCACGCCTGGAAAGTGTGTATACGTTAATAGCGTATCGAGGGTTCGAATCCCTCTCTCTCCGCCAAAAAATATCGTAAGATATTGAAATAAAGCCCCTTTAATCAGGGGCTTTGTTTTGTTCCCACCAATGTTCTGATACCAACCGACAAGCACCAGGCAGCAGCACATCAAATACACCAGATGAGCTCACCGCCTCACCGTCCAGCATGACATCCAGCTACTCACCAACATGATCCGCCCCTTGCCGGTGATGATGAAATCTTCTGTCACAAAACCTTCCGGAGTAGCCTGCACCGACACTGTCTATATCAAAAACTGTCAATTCTTACAGCTGATGATGATCTTCAAATGAAGTATAAAATCATCGTCAAGATAAATTTTTATCCTTGAACATGGAAGTTTGTCGCCACCTGAGACGTAGCAGTGCCAACGACTGTTTACCGAAGGGCTGTTCCAACGGCAGCTACAGAAGGCGTTAGACCCAGGGAATTGGGTCGTTACAGGAAAAGTTATGAGCTTGGGAGACAAACAAGGGTGATCAATGTGTCAACTAGGGATTGGCACACTGATCTGAAACAGGTGTAGTGGGCATTTTGGCGAAATCATTATGTTTGCACCTATAAAAGACCCGCGTAACGCGGGTCTTTTTTTACCCGATTGAAGGCCGGCCAATGGCATGGCAGGTAAAGCCATGTTTCAGCGCTGTCTCCTGCGGCCAGATGTTTCTTCCATCAACCAGCACTTTCTGACGCATGCCGGCTGCCAGTTTTTCATAATCGGGTATCCAGTAAAGCTTCCACTCAGTAACAAGAACCAGCGCATCTGCGCCCTTCGCGGCATCGTACTGGTCGGCCTGGATTGAGAACTTTTCCTCATCCGCATAAATTTGCCTGGCGACGTCCATGGCTTCAGGGTCGTGGGCACAGACGCCGGCACCGGCCTTCAGCAACGCGTCTATCAATACCCGGCTGGGTGCTTCGCGCATATCGTCAGTATTGGGTTTAAACGACAAGCCCCATATTGCGATAGATTTACCTTCCAGCTTGCCGTCGAAAGCCCTGTTCAGTATTTCGAACAAATGGGTCTTCTGTTGGTTATTGACACATTCAACCGCATTTAGAATCTTTGCTTCATATCCGTATTCGCTGGCCGTATGGCTCAGGGCCCTCACATCCTTGGGAAAACACGAACCACCGTAGCCTGGACCGGCGTAAATAAAGGCATAACCAATCCGCGGGTCTGAACCTATGCCTTTGCGCACGTGTTCTATATCGGCACCAACACGTTCGGCGATATTGGCCAATTCATTCATCAGGCTGATCTTGGTTGCGAGCATCGCATTGGCGCTGTACTTGGTGAGTTCTGAAGAGTGCACATCCATGAACAGTATTTTTTCATGATTGCGGTTAAACGGAGCGTACATCTCCCTCAACAAAACCTCGCTTTGCTGGTTTTCAACGCCACACACGATCCGGCTGGGTTGCATGAAATCCTTGATAGCGCCGCCTTCTGCCAGGAATTCCGGATTGGATGCAACACTGAAACCGGTTTTTTCACCACGTCCATCCAGCTCTTGTTGAATCGCTATGCGGACACGGTCACAGGTTCCGACCGGCACGGTCGATTTGACAATTACCAGCAAGGGTTTTGACAAAACTTTTCCGATACCCTGCGCCACTGCCAATACGTGACCGAGGTCTGCGGAACCGTCTTCCGAAGGTGGGGTACCCACCGCAATAAACAAAGCCTGCGCGTGTTTGACAGCCTCTTCAAGTGACGTCGTAAAAGCCAGGTGGCCACGTGCAGTGTTATCAGCCAACATTTCGTCGAGCCCGGGTTCATAGATAGGTGATTTCCCCCGCCGGAGGTTCGCGATGCGGTCTGCATTGACGTCCATACACACGACATTATGACCAGCTTCTGCCAGACCTGCTCCACTGACCAGACCAACATAGCCACTACCGATGATTGAAATTTTCATTTAGCTGGATTCCAATTTAAGTGATCCTGAAAGCAAGCAGGATTCTACAACTTTTATTGACCACGATGTGTATTGCAGCGTTGCGAATGACCTGCATCGTGCAGAATATTTCGTCCTGCACGAACCCGGGATCCTGAACCGCTCATACGCATAGCGAGCCGCGACCGGAATGTCGTAAACTACCCGCCATGCGAAAAATAATAACGACTTGCAGCCTTCTCATCCTGCTGGCACTTTCACTGACCTCCTGTACGACAGACCAGCACATGCTGCGCCCAGACCTTATTCAATCCCAGGACAGAGAAACTGCCGACCTCGCCGATGTCACCGCTGACACGTTAAACCTGGCACAAATTGCCGGCAAAGAAAACATTCTGGTGATATTCGATATAGACAATACCATCCTGGCCATGGAGCAGGACCTGGGCTCCGACCAGTGGTATGAGTGGCAGAAACACCTCAGCGCGACAGATAAATGCAATCCCGAAAACGTTGGTGACCGTTTTGCCGTGCAGGGTGCCATGTATTTTGCCAGTGCCATGCGTCTCACCCAGGACGATGGGGCTGCCCAGATCAGGGCCATTCAGGATCTGGGTGTCGCGGTCATTGCTTTAACTTCACGCGGCCTGGATTTTCAACTACAGACGTTTCGTGAACTTCGACGTCATGATATTAGCTTCAGCTATTCCGCCATTGGCCCTGCCGGCGGTTTCGATGAACCCTTCATACCGGTCGGGAACGGGCGTCCGTCACTCTATGAAGATGGCGTATTTTTAACCGCCGGGCAACATAAGGGACAAATGCTGTATGCGCTGTTGGAGAAGACAGGTACCCGCATGCCCGCTGTCATTGTCATGGCAGATGACAAGCAGAAAAACCTGGATGCAGTAAAAGAGACTTTCTCTGCACTGCATGTACCGGTGCACGCCTGGCGCTACACCGGTGAAGACGAAAATGTCCGGCAGTTCAACCCTGACCAGGCGGATGCCCAGTGGAAAGCTGTCAAAGATGCCTTGCGGCAGATACAGCAGGTGCTGGGACCGGATAATTATGATTTGGACAGTGCGGTACTGCCAGCGGAGTGCACCCGGCCGCGGTTGTCGTCACCCGTTACGGGTGACTGACCCGGTATTCACCCCGGCAACTACCTACGGGCCCGAAACTGTGCGGTTGGCATAGGCGAAAAATGCGACTCCTGCTTTACCAAAACCGTCCGATCCCGTTTGTATTATCATAGCGGTTTTCATATCGAATGATGCCTATGCGCCCTACCCGTTTGTTTTACCTGTTGCTCTGCAGTCTCCTGTTGTGCAACGCTGCAAAGGCCGTTGAAAAGACCGGGCCGCATATCCGCTTTGCGACATTCAATATTGCGATGGGTTTGAATTCGGAAGGTGAGCTATATCAGCGTTTGCAGTCGGGGGACGATGAAGCGCTTAAGAAGGTCGCCGCGGTCATTCAGCGGGTCAGGCCGGATGTGCTGCTACTCAACGAGTTTGATTGGTATGAACTTGATTCAGCCTATCTCTTTGTAAACAACTATCTCGATAAACCACAGGATGGGAATGAAGCCATCAGTTACGCCCATGCCCTGAGTGGTGCAGTCAATACCGGCACGGGCAGCGGTCTGGATCTGAACAGCAATGGTGTTTTGGGGGAACCTGAAGACGCCTGGGGTTTCGGCAAGTTTCCAGGTCAGTACGGAATGATGGTCCTGTCCCGTTTCCCCTTGCAGTTGCAGCGTAGTTTCAAATCATTTAAGTGGAGTGATATGCCGGGTGCGATGACGCCGCTGAACCCTGATGGTTCCGCCTGGTACCCGGATGCGATCTGGAAAGAACTTCGCCTCAGTTCCAAGAATCACTGGGATATAGACGTGACAATCAATGACCAGGCGGTTCACTTTCTTGTCAGCCACCCCACCCCGCCGGTATTTGACGGCCCGGAAGACCGGAACGGGACACGTAACCACGATGAGATAAGGCTGTGGGCCGATTATGTGGACCCGCAGCGCTCCGCTTATATCTATGATGATACCGGTATTAGCGGTGGTCTACCGGACAGTGCCAGGTTTGTTATTGCGGGTGATATGAACGCCGACCCGCTTGACGGCGACTCCAGCGCCAACGCCATTCTCCAGTTACTGGATAGCCGGAAAATCGACGCCAGTTGCCTGCCTGTTAGCGAGGGCGGTGCGGAAGCAAGCCGTGTGCAAGCTGGCGCAAACC
>Ga0210065_1000486_pt1 | contig 10673 bp, 8 predicted proteins | sample Muzzi_PWB_D1_FD_185533 | JGI IMG/M metagenome (GOLD analysis project Ga0210065, IMG submission 185533) | Wetland microbial communities from San Francisco Bay, California, USA, that impact long-term carbon sequestration - Muzzi_PWB_D1 (SPAdes) | ecosystem: Environmental > Aquatic > Marine >... | reverse complement strand
CGATAGCCTGGTGATTGCCGGAAAGCAGAATTTCGGGGACGCGGTTTCCGTTGAATTCTGCAGGGCGCGTATATTGTGGGTATTCGAGCAGGCCGTCGCTGAAGCTGTCTGTCAGGGCGCTGCCCGCGGCGCCGAGAACGCCCGGCACCATGCGTGCTGTCGCATCGAGCACCACCGCCGCCGCCAGTTCGCCGCCAGTCAGGACAAAATCACCCAGCGAGACCTCTTCGTCGACCAGCGACCGAATCCGCTCGTCATAGCCCTCATAACGGCCACAGACGAAAACCAGCCCGGGATCGCGACTGTAGCGTTCGGCATCGACCTGGCGGAACGGTTTGCCCTGCGGCGACATGAGCAGGACGCGGGATTGCGGACTACTCTTCTTGAGGTCGGTCAGGGCAAAGGCAACCGGGTCAACCTTCATGACCATACCGTCACCACCGCCGTACGGGGTATCATCCGTCACCTGGTGCCGACCTTCAGCCCAATCGCGAAGGTTGTGCAGGTTGACGGTGATCAGCCCCTTGTCAACCGCTTTGCCGAGGATGCTCGCCTGTAGAGGGCCTTCAAGCATGCCCGGGAATAGTGTCAGGATATCGAATCGCATAAGTTCATCACAACAACAAGGTTAAAAATTGGTTGGGGCCACCAAGGCACGAAGACACCAAGACAACCCATCAGACTCAGAAGTTTTATAACTTCAACGTTTATAACTCCAACACTTTAATGCTTTGTTTTCGTGTCTTTGTGACTTGGTGGCCAAGTTTTCGATTCATCGTCCTGGCTATCAAGGTTTGTCATCAGAATCCGGGATCAGTCCTTCCGGCAGGTCAACGTGTAGACAATTCCTGTCGCGATCAAGTTCCACCAGGAACGGCTCAACAGCCGGGACCAGAATTTCCCCTGCCGGGCCCTCGATTTCCAGGATGTCGTGTGCGGGAGTGCTGAACATGCCCACGACCCGGCCTATCTCGCCCTGTTGACGATCAACCACGACCATTCCCTCCAGATCGGACCAGTAAAACTGGTCATCGTCAAGCTCCGGGAGGTCGGTGTTGTCCATCAGTACGGAGGCCCCGACCAGGTCTTCCACTGCGGCGAGGGTCTCCATTCCGGAGAGCCTCAACAGGATGTTCTGTTTGTGAGGAGAGGATCGGACAGCGTCATGTCGGACCGGGAGGCCCTCGCTGTCCTTCAGATAAACCGTCCGGGCACCCGGCAAGGCCAGGTCTCCGGTCGGCAAAGGTCGAATTTTCAGGTCCCCCTTGAGACCGTGAGTGCCGACGACGACACCCACTTCCAGCAGATCTTTCGACTTGTCTTTCATCATTCCAGGATCTGCAGCACGGCTCTCTTGTTCTCGCGGGTCGCCTTGGCGTTCAGCAGGGTGCGCATGGCCTTGGCCGTTCGTCCCTGCTTGCCGATGATGCGCCCCATGTCTTCCTGGGCGGCGGCCAGCTTGACGAGAATCGTACCGTCAGCGCCCGCCTCTTCATTGACGGCGATCGCATCCGGATTGTCCACCAGAGCTTTGGCGATGAATTCGATGAGCTCTTTCATGGCGTCCTTCCTTTGTTGACAAAAGTCAACGTCCACGGGCGCCGCAAAAGCTCAGGGATTTAAGCCTGCTTGAATTTGGCCCAGATCCCCTGCTTGCGCAGCAGCTGACGAACCGTGTCGGTCGGCTGAGCACCTTTGTTCAGCCACTCAAGGGTCCGTTCTTCAACAACGTTGAACATCGGGGGATCCTGCTTCGGATCATATTGCCCCAGTTTTTCAATAAAACGGCCGTCACGGGGGAACCGCTCATCCGCAACAACAACCTGGTAAAAAGCTTTTTTCTTGGCGCCACCACGGGCCAGCCTGATTTTTACTGCCATTGACTTCTTTCCTCCTGAGCTTGCGACTCTTGGTTATTTATAGGGTAAACCCTGTGTTATTGGTTACTGTTTATCATGCCGCCCGACGTCGGGTCGGGCAGCGACTTACATAGGGAAACCACCAGGACCCATCATGCCACGCATGCCTTTGGGGCCCATCTTCTGCATTTTTTTCATCATCTTCTGAGCTTCTGTAAACCGCTTGAGCAGTTGGTTGACGTCCTGAACCCTGGTTCCGCTGCCGTTGGCAATACGCAACCGTCTGGAGCCGTTGATAATCTTGTGATTGCGCCGCTCCTTGCGCGTCATCGAGTTGATGATCGCCTCGATCTTTTTCAGTTCATCATCGGGAAGCTGCATCCCCTTCATCTTCTTGAGGGCCTTGCCAGCTCCAGGAATCAGCGAGAGCATCGATTCCATCGACCCCATCTTCTTGATCGATTTGAGCTGCTCCTTGAAGGTCTCCAGGGTGAAACCATCATCACGGAGACGTTGCTCCATGCTGGCGGCTTCCTTTTCGTCGAAAGCGGCTTCGGCCTTCTCGATCAGGGAGAGGACATCTCCCATACCCAGGATCCGCTGTGCCATCCTTTCGGGATGGAAGGTCTCCAGAGCATCCAGCTTTTCACCCATGCCAACCAGTTTGATCGGCTTGCCGGTGACCGCCCGTATCGACAACGCAGCGCCGCCACGGGCGTCGCCATCCAGTTTGGTCAATACGATCCCGGTCAGGTCGAGGCGCTCATTAAAGGAACTGGCCACGTTAACCGCATCCTGACCGGTCATGGCATCTGCAACCAGCAGGATTTCTCGCGGCTCCACGCTGGAGCGAATCCTCTCCAGTTCCTGCATCAGCGTATCATCGATATGCAGGCGCCCGGCAGTATCAAGTATCAGTGTATCGTAACCCTGCCGGTCGGCAAACTCGAGAGCCTGGCGACATATCTCAACCGGGTCCTGATCAGCGCGGCTGTCGAACACCGGGATATCGATCTGGCGGCCGAGGGTCTTCAGCTGTTCAATGGCTGCGGGCCGGTAGACATCGGCCGGGACCAATAACGGGTTACGTTTATCCCTGCGCAGCTTAAGCGCCAGCTTGCCGCAGGTTGTGGTCTTGCCTGCGCCCTGAAGCCCGCAGAGCATGATCGGTACCGGTGGACGGGCGCCGAGGTCAAGCTGGTTATTTTCCGAACCACCCATCAACTGGCCCAGTTCGTCGCGGACGATCTGGATAACCTGCTGACCGGGGGTCAAGCTCTCCAGGACATCGTGACCGATCGCACGCTCGCGGACCGCGGCCACGAAATCCTTGACAACCTTGAAGTTGACATCCGCTTCCAGAAGAGCCAACCGCACTTCACGCAGAGCCTGCTGGACATTCTCTTCAGTCAGGCGCCCACGGCCACGTAACTGCTTGAAAACGCTGTCGAATTTCTCGGTTAAGGTATCAAACATCGGTCAGTCACTTTATTGCCCGGATTCCATTGTGGACAAATGATGCACTTTAGTGAACCCGCATTGACTTTGTCAAGCGAAAACAGGGCTCCTACCGGCTTCGCTGCCGCACATTTCAGTCGTGCATAACAGCCGGGTAGGCCCCTTCCCTGCGCTGGTACAGTTCGACCGGCGAAAGGTTTTCATCGGCAAGAACCGTCAGCAGCTGGTCTTTGACTTCGGCTGAGAAACGCAAGGCAAGGCCACAGTCTGAAGTCAATTGTCGGGGAACCGGGATCAGCAGGAAATCCACCCTCGCGGACTTGAGAATCTTTTCTGCCTTGAGGACCCGGTGAATTGAGTGGAATATGGCGACAAAATCGTTTTCTTTAACCATCAATTTTTCCTGTTGAAAGGTAAGGCGGCCGGCATCATGCCACGTTTGAGGCCTTAAGGCAAGACCGGCGCAACACCCTCCGGGAAGACTTGCCCACCATCGTCGCGCAGTCCTTCAAGGCTTGCGGGTCGCGTCTCTACACCATTTTGTCAGATCGGGGAATGTTCAGTCAAAAACATCAGGAAGGCTCGCCCGCCTCGTCATTGGCCAACTGCGCTCGATTTGCATCAGTGGTGTGATCACGAGCCACCAGCATGTAAATGGAGGGAACGATGAAAAGGGTGAACAGCGTACCGATCGCCATACCTCCCACCAGGATGAGGCCGATGGAGTTACGTGCCTCGGCACCGGCACCGGTAACCAGCACCAAGGGGAAATGACCGGCAATAGTGGCGGCCGTGGTCATGAGGATGGGCCGCAAGCGGGTCATGGCCGACTGCCGTACAGCCTCGAGCTTGGCCTGGCCCTGTTCCTGGAGCTTGTTGGCAAATTCGACAATCAGAATGCCGTTTTTGGCAACCAGTCCGACCAATGTGACCAGACCAACCTGTGAGTAGATGTTAAGAGTCGTTGTCCAGCCCTCGGTCCAGAAAGCGACGTTCGGATCGGGCATCTTCAGGAAGGCAAAGACCAGGGCGCCGAAAATCGCCAGCGGCACCGATCCCGCGAGGATGACAAAGGGATCGCGGAAGCTGTTGAACTGGGCGGCCAACACCAGAAAAATCAAAACGACTGCCAGCCCGAACGCCGGCAGGAACTTGTTGCCCTCGGTCCGTAGCTGCCTTGATTCCCCGGTATAATCGACCACATAACCTTGCGGCAGGATCTTTGCGGCTTCTTCTTCCAGGAAACGCAGGGCCTCGTCGAGCGGGCGAACCGCCACTCCGCTCAGTTTGACCGCATTGAGCTGCTGGAAACGGTTAAGCGAACGCGGCACGACCGTATCCTGCAACGTCGCAACCGTGCTCAACGGTATCAACCGCTGATCGGGGCCGGTGATGTAAATCTCCTGGAGCTGGGCAGGATTCAGTCGGCCAATCCTTTCAATCTGCGGAATCACCTTGTAACTGCGACCGGCGATATCGAAGCGATTGACGAAGTTACCGCCGACCATGGAACTGATATCTGCGCCGATCTGTTCAAGATTGAGCCCCAGGTCTGCGACCCGATCCCGATCTATAATGAATTCGGTTTGCGGCTGATCAATCTTGACATCGATGATCGGCGGGAAAGCAAACATGCCGCTCCGCATCGCCTTGAGCTGAAGTTGTTGCACGAGCTCCAGGACCTGTTCCGTCTCCGCGGTCGAAGCAATGACCAGTTCTACCGGGAACTGGCCGCCTCCGGGGAGCGCCGGCGGAGTCACCGGGAACATCCGGATTCCCGGGATATTGTGCAGGCCCTGCTGGACTTCCGGGAGGATCTCGAAAATGCTTCGCTCACGTTCATCCCAGGGCTTGGTGACCAGGCCGCCGAAGCCGGAGCTCGGGAAGCTGATCTGGAAGGTGAAGTCTGCTTCCGGAACGCTCAGGAAGACCTGGTTGGCGGCCGCGGCATAAAGACTTGTCTGGTCAAGGGTCGAGTTGGCCGCGGCGTCGAGGATCCCGAATATGACGCCCTGGTCCTCGGTCGGTGCCAGCTCTTTGGCCGACATCATGTACATGGGCAGACTCATCAGGCTGATGACTATCCAGACCAGGTAGACGGCCGGTCGAGCCCGCAACGTAGCGTCCAGCAGGCGTCCGTAGAATTCTCTCAGGCGTTTGAAATCCCGGGCGATACGCCCCGCCAGGCCGTGGTCTTCAAGGCCCGGCTTGAGCAGATTAGCCGACATCACCGGGGAGAGGGTCAATGCAACCAGCCCCGAAATCGTTACTGCCCCGGCCAAGGTAAAGGCAAATTCGCGAAACAGCGCCCCGGTCAGGCCACCCTGCAGACCGATTGGCAGGTAAACGGCGGCCAGGGTAATGGTCATGGCAATGATCGGTCCGACCAGTTCCCGTGCGCCGAGCAGGGCCGCTTTGTGCGGCGGCTCGCCGTCACTCAGGTGACGCTCGACGTTTTCCACGACGACGATGGCATCATCGACCACCAGGCCGACCGACAGGACGATCGCCAGCAGGGTCAGGAGGTTGATGGTGAAACCGAAGGTCTGCATCAGGAACACCGCGCCAATCAGCGACAGCGGGATGGCAACCACCGGGACCAGCGCCGAGCGCAGCGAACCGAGGAACAGAAAAATCACCACGATGACGATCAGCAGCGTCTCGCTGAGGGTTTTGATGACTTCATGGATGGCATTATCGATGTAGTCGGTGGCATCATAGGCAACCCGTGCCTGCATACCGGTCGGCAGATCTTTCTGAATCGCCGCCATCTCGGCGTCGACGCTATCGATGACATCAAGGGCGTTGGCGTTGGGCAGAACCCAGATGCCCATGAACACGGCAGTTTGTCCAGAAAAGCGAACCTCTGAATCATAATCCTCGGCGCCGAGTGCAACTTCGCCCACATCTTCAAGGCGAATGATGGCCCCGCCTTCCTGACGGACCACCAGCTGTTTGAACTCAGCCACGGAATTCAGGTTGGTGTTGGCAGTCAGGTTTACCTGGACCAGCGAACCTTTGGTTCGGCCGAGAGCCGCCAGGTAATTGTTCGCCGCCAGGGCCTTGCGGACGTCCAGCGGCGTGACATTGAGGGCGGCCATACGATCGGACTTCAGCCAGATCCGCATGGCAAAAGTCCGACCGCCGAGGATGTCGGCTCGCTGCACCCCTTCCAGCGCGGCAAGACGCGGCTGGACAATCCGGACCAGGTAGTCGGTAATTTCGTTCTGTTCGAGGTCGTCCGAGGTAAAGCTGAGGTAGGCGGATGCGAACCGGCTGTCAGCGGATTCGATATTGATGATCGGCACTTCTGCTTCTGGTGGCAGATCGTTGCGCACCTGATCGACCTTTGAGCTGATTTCGGCCAGCGCCTTGGTCGAATCGTAGTTGAGTTTCAGGCGGACGCTGATCGTGGAGAGCCCGAGACTGCTTTGCGATTCTATGTAGTCGATCCCGTCAGCAGCAGCAATCGCCCGCTCCAGGGGAGTGGTGATAAAACCTCGGACCAGTTCCGCACTGGCTCCGACATATACGGTCGTCACCGTGACCGAGGCGTTTTCACTACGGGGATACTGCCGGACATTCAGAGACGTGATCGCCTGAAGACCGGCAATCACGATCACCAGGTTGACCACTATGGCCAGCACCGGACGATGGATAAAAAGATCTGTGATTTTCATAGGATCACAAGTTCAAACGGTCTGATGAAGCCGTTTGCTCGATCAAGGCTCAAGCCTTCGGGGATGTTCGGGTTATTTGTCTTCCGGTTCAGGATCGAGCTTGAACTCCGGCTGCAATTTGTTGTCGATTATGACGGCCTGCCCGTTACGCAGTTTGAAGACGCCGGTGGTCACAACCGTTTCACCGTCCTGCAGCCCGGAGACGACCTCGACAAAGTCGCCGCGCTTTTCGCCAAGATGGACGAATTGCTGGCGCAGCACCTTACCGGCCTCCTGCCCGTCCTTCGTTTGCCCGGCATCGCCCTTGGGCTCTTCAACAACAAAGACTGAATTGCTGTAGGGTGCATAGAGGACGGCTGTCACGGGTATCACCAGAACGTCTTTTTTGACCGGCAGGACGATCGCGACATCAACATACATCCCGGGGCGGAGTTGCTCCTCGGTGTTACGGATGGTAGCCTGGACCTTGATATTGCGCGTCGTTTCTTCGACTATGGGATTGATCGTTGTAATCTGGCCTTCGACCACTTTGCCAGGTAAAGCGTTCGAAGTCACCCGCACGGTCATCCCTGTCTTCAGCTGACTCAACTGCTGTTGAGGTAACAGAAAATCGACAAAAATCGGGTCGAGGGCCTGCAGCGTGACGATCTCATTCCCGGCTTCGAGAATCTGCCCGAGATTAACCTGGCGAATCCCCAGTCGCCCGGCGAACGGTGCCCGTATGGTTTTCTTGGCGATAATGGCCCGCAAGTTTTCAACCTCGGCAAGGGCCTGCTGGTAACCGGCGACTGCTCTGTCAAGTTCAGCTTGCGACACTGCCTGATCAGCCAGCAACTCTCTGGCGCGACCCAGGCTGGTCTCGGCCAGGACTACAGCCGCTTCTGCTCCGGGGAGCAGGGCTTGTTCGGCCGTGGTATCCTGGCGCACCAGAAGATCTCCGGCAGCAGCCTTCATACCCGGCTGGAAAGCGATGTGCACCAACTTGCCCGGCAACTCAGCGGCGACAGTCACCCCCTGGACAGCGGAAAGCGAACCGACTGCCGTCAACAGAGTTTCCCAGGAATTTCCGGTGACCTCAACCGTGGTTACCGGCTCCGGCGGAGGGCGGAACTGTGCTGACTGATCCACCATTCTGCTGATCTGCAGCGCCTTGATTCCGGCAAGTGTGCCGGCAACGACCAGCACTCCGATGAGAGCGATAAAAATACGTTTTTTCATAGCGTTATCAGTGCAGTAAATACGTCTGTTCGATGACAACCAGCCGGCCTAGCGAGACGACTCCCAAAGGGAGGAGCTAAATTTAGTTAAACATTCTAACGTATTTTACGCCGCCTGTCGCCGTTAAAGACAAACACGTGCATGCGGCGTCTGCTCTCTAATGAGCAGACAGAAAAAAGGCCATCCGGTTACAGATGGCCTTTTTAAATTCACCGACGCTGCGGCCTAGAAATGGTGAACCAGGCGCATGTTGTAGCGCTCGCCTTCGGGGCGATTCTCAGCACCGCTTTCAAAATAAGCGTTAACAAACAGGTGCGTATCCTGTGAAAAGTGGTACACCAGACCGGGGCCGATTGCGAAGACCTTCTCGTCGTCATTAACATTGTTCCCATTGACCTTGGTATCAGTAATCTGATCGAACCAGTAGCCATTGATGCCGAGACGCAACTGTTTGGGAAGCACTTCGTAAGCCGTTGCAAAGTTGGCATGTACTGCATCCCCGGGTTCGAGATCTACACTGTTCGGGCTGAAATCATCATTCTTACCATTCCAGAGATAGTGTAGACGCCATGAGACGGTTGCCTTCGGGCCGAGGAAAACAGTCGCAGCCCAGTAGGGGTTGAAGGAATAATGATTGCTGCCCGGGTTGAGGCTATCATCATTATCATACTTACCGGTTGGAAAAATCGTCTGCAGTTCGATGCGGTTGAGCATCAGGGGCCCGTTTGCTCCCATGATTGGATCCCACTGAATATAGGGCCCTACCAGCAGATCACCGAAGCCGGTACCGTTATGTGTCAAGGCAGGAGAATTCTCGTCGATGGACACAATTGGCAGCATGACATTAAGACCCCATTTGCCACCGAACAGAATCGGCTGATCGGACTGATAGATATATTGGTTCATCAGAACCCAGACATCTACATCGTCATTACCAGGGGGAAAATCGTTCAGCTTGTCGGCTGTGTAGAATTGCAGGTATTCTGAGAGGTAATGCCCAGGACCGGCAGGCGGCCCACCATCGAGGAAGCTGGTAAAACCGAGATTGACATTCGGTTGCAAATAGGCAAAGGCCGAGCCGGAAAACAACAGCAGCGCAACCAACACAGACAGCACAAGACGCAAGCTTTTCATCATTCAACCTCCCAAGAACCCGTAATAATAAGTCAGACATCTATCTGAAAGATGCCGGCAAGCATCGCTGTTATTCTTGTTTTTGTCAAGTCTCCGCAACGTTCTAATGTGCTTCGCGCCAGTTGCGCCCACTGCCGACTTCGACCAGAAGCGGTACGCTCAAGTCGACGGCTCCTTCCATTTCCGATTTGACAAGAACTGAGACTCTTTCAAGCTCGGCCTGCGGAACGTCGAAAACCAGCTCGTCGTGCACCTGCAGAAGCATGCGGGTTTTCAACTCTTGCTCAGAGAGACGGTCAGCAATCCTGACCATGGCAACCTTGATGATGTCGGCAGCCGAACCTTGCACCGGGTAGTTGATGGCGTTGCGTTCCGCATAACCTCTCACGGCGCCATTTTTGCTGTTGATTTCCGGGATGGCACAGCGCCTGCCGAGCAGAGTCGTCACGTACATCTTTTCGCGGGCTTCTGCGATGCAGGAGTCCATAAAGGTGCGGATCCCCGGATAGCGTTCAAAGTAGGTATCGATGAACTGCTGCGCCTCGCGACGATTGATGCCGAGCTGTTTGGCCAGACCGAAGGCGCTGATACCGTAGACGACGCCGAAATTGATCGCCTTGGCCGCGCGACGCTGTTCGTCGGTCACCATTTCAGGGAAGAGGCCGAGCACCTCGCTGGCCGTGCTGCGATGGATATCCTCGCCACGGGCAAAGGCCTCTTTGAGTGCCGGTTCGTCTGCCATATGGGCGAGGATGCGCAACTCAACCTGGGAATAATCTGCCGACAGCAAAACGCAGCCATCGGACGGGATGAATCCCTCGCGGATACGCCGCCCTTCCTCGGTACGGATCGGGATATTCTGCAGGTTGGGATCGCTCGATGAAAGCCGGCCGGTGGCCGTCACCGCCTGGTTGAAGCTGGTGTGGATCCGACCTGTTTCGGGATGAATCAATTTTGGCAGCGCGTCGGTGTAGGTCCCTTTCAGTTTCATCAGCGAACGATAATCGAGTATTTTCGCGGCTATTTCATGTTCCTCGGCGAGCTTGTTCAGCACCTCGACATCAGTCGACCAGCCGGTCTTGGTCTTCTTGCCCTTGGGCAGGCCAAGCTGCTCGAACAGTACCTCGCCGAGCTGCTTCGGGGAGCCGATATTGAAGGGTCCGCCGGCCAACTGATGAATCTCTGCCTCGAGCACCGCAAGTTTTTTCTCCATGTCGGCGGAGAGGCTGCCGAGAAACTCAGGGTTGATACGGATGCCGGTCCGCTCCATGCCGACCAGGATCTGCAGCAGGGGGATCTCCACGTTGTTGAGCAGCTCGTCCTG
>Ga0210065_1000485_pt1 | contig 10693 bp, 8 predicted proteins | sample Muzzi_PWB_D1_FD_185533 | JGI IMG/M metagenome (GOLD analysis project Ga0210065, IMG submission 185533) | Wetland microbial communities from San Francisco Bay, California, USA, that impact long-term carbon sequestration - Muzzi_PWB_D1 (SPAdes) | ecosystem: Environmental > Aquatic > Marine >... | reverse complement strand
GGCACAGGATTCGCCTGCACAGCAGACCGAAAGCGCTGCACTACCCCAGGCACCACAGATCAACAAGGAGGAGGCGATCGATCAGCTCGAGGCGGCCTATCAGAAAGAATACGCCTTCCTCGAAGCGCAATTACGTGATTTGCGGCAACGCAGCGCCGACCTGCAAACCGAATCTTCCCGATCCGAGGCGGACAAACAGGCAAGAATTGACCGTGCGGAAGGCGAGTGGATCAACCTCCAGTCAGAATCCGAACGGATACAGAATACATTGTCCGATGCGGAGCGCACACTGGAGTCGATCGATGATGCCCGTACGACCCTGGAAGCGACATTTTTACAGGCGGAATCCACGCTCGAGCCTTACCAGTTGGAGGCGCTCGCTTCCAGTGAGTATGTTTCCGGCACGGATGGGCAACGCATCAATACGCTGTTTGGTCAGGCCATTGGCCTGCTGGCCCGCATCGGCAAGGTTTATCAGACACCCGGTCAATTTTTTCTGACCGATGGTACCGAGGTGCAGGGCGAAATAATACGCATCGGCAGCGTGGCTGCCTACGGGATCAGTGATAACGGTAGCGGTGCGCTGGCCCCTGCGGGCGAAGGCCGTTTGAAGATATGGACGCAACCGGCCATGGCAACCGCCGAGTCCCTGGCGGCGGGGCAAACGCCTTCGCAATTGGGTGTATTCCTGTTTGAGTCAGAGTCCAGTGCCATCGAGGAACACGCCGGTAAAACGCTTTTGGGTGTCATCAACAGCGGTGGATCGATCGCCTGGATCATTGTTGGCCTGGGTATGGTAGGCCTGGTGCTGGTGATTCTGCGCTTCATTTTTCTCCGCAATGCCGGCGCGGCAACCGGAAAAATCGTCTCCCAGGTGGGTATGCTGGTGCGCAAAGGCCGCGTTGAAGAAGCCATCGAGGCCTGTAAAGCATTTAAAGGCGCAACCGCTCGAGTGGTGGGGATGGCCGTCAGGAACCTGGAGCGGGACCGTACGCATCTTGAAGACATAATCTCCGAAGCCATCCTGCATGAATCATCCCATCTGAACCGCTTTGGCGCGATGATCCTGGTGATCGCGGCGGTGGCGCCATTGCTGGGTCTGCTGGGCACCGTGACCGGTATGATCACGACATTTGACATCATTACGGAGTTTGGCACCGGTGATCCCAAGCTGTTGTCCGGTGGTATTTCAATTGCATTGGTGACAACCGAAATAGGCCTGGCCGTGGCCATCCCGGCCCTGATGGCTGGAAATATTCTGTCCGGCTGGTCAGAGAGCATCAAGGACGATATGGAAAAAGGCGCTCTCGGTGTGATCAACCAGTACAAAGAACACCGGCGCACGGTCTGAATCATGTTGCGATCCTTCCTGCAGGAGTTTCTGTCCTATATGCAAGCCGGTGGCTGGGTGATGCCGCCGCTGGTTTTCCTTTTGCTGGTGCTCTGGTTTGCCATCGGTTATCGCTTCATGGCATTGCAGCGGGGTACCAAGCGCGGCGTCAGAAATCTGATCGAGCGTATGGAGCAAAACAAGAAACCGACGGGTGATGGTGTTGTGGTCAGGGCGGTTAAAAAGGGTATCAAGCTGTACAAAAAGGGCCGTGTCGATCTGCGCAGCTTTCTGGATGACGCATTTGCGGAGGAAGAAAAAGAGATCCGCAGGTTTCACGTGCTGATTACCACCATCGTCATGGTATCGCCTTTGCTGGGCCTGCTCGGCACCGTCATAGGCATGATCGAGACTTTCGATTCGCTGGGTGATATGTCGCTTTATTCGCAGTCCGGTGGTATCGCGGGTGGTATTTCCCAGGCCCTTTTTACCACCCAGATGGGCTTGGCGGTTTCGATTCCCGGCCTGGTTGTCAACGGTATTTTGTATCGACGCCAAAAAGATATCGAGCTGGAACTGGCCCAGGTCAAAGACATTCTCTGTACCGACCGGATGCCGGATCCGGCAAACTTTCAGGAGCCTGACGATGCGTTATCGTGAAAAAAAGGAATCCATACAGAATATCGATATCAGCCCGTTGATTGACATGGTGTTTATCCTGTTGATTTTCTTCATGGTCTCGACAACTTTTGTGAAGGATATGAAGCTCGACCTGAATCGTCCGGCGGCTTCCTCGTCCTCGACCGCTTCAACCAAGGCCATCCGTCTGTATATCGACAACCAGGGCGAGATCTACCTCGATGGTGAGCCGGTCAGGGTGTGGGTGGTGCAAAGCCGGATTCGTGATCTGATGGACGCCAGCACATCGAAGTCGGTACTGGTCATTACGGATGACGGTGTACCTGCTGGTCGCCTGGTGGAAGTCATTGACCAGGCGAGACTGGCCGGTGCCACCGATGTCGGTGTCGCAACCGTGCAGGAAGCCGGGGCAGGCTGAGTATGAAACGCGGAGTCAGACTGCGCCGTTTGATGATGGGCCTGGTGTCCATGGTACTGGGTACGGTCCTGGTATTGGGTACGGTGATACTGATCAATCGTTTCGCTGATGGCCTCGACCGCAAGGGTGCTGGTGACGAGGACCAGATCGTCTTCAATCGCAAGCCACCGCCGGAAAAACAGGTGGTCAATAAACCCAAGCCAAAACCCAAACCCAAACGTAACGTAAACGCACCGCCACCGCCGTTTGCCGGTCTGGGTACGAACCTGTCCGGTATCGATTTCGGTTTACCCGGATTTGACATGACGGACCTGGATGCACTGGATGGGGACTTGCTGGGCGGGGCCAACGGCGTGGTAATGACCGATGACACGGTTGATAACCCGCCACAGGCGACATTCCAGGCGCCGATGTTATATCCGCCCCGGGCCAAGGCCAAGGGGATCAAGGGTTATGTCGTGCTTTCGCTCTTGATCGGCGTTACCGGCGAGATCGAACAGGTGACGGTGATTGAATCCTACCCGGAAGGGGTGTTCGACGATGCAGCCCTACAGGGTGTCAACCAATGGAAATTCGCACCTGCCATGTACCAGGGCAAGGCGGTTCGTGCGTGGGCGCGGCAACGCGTCAGGTTTGATTTAAGCTGAGAACACCGGGGATTTGACGTGAATAATTTGAAATACCTGGTACTTCTCGCCTGCCTGCTGGCGCTGCCTTGTTTTGCGGCAAAAGAGGTGGATGTCAATTACCTGGACCTTGCGGCCCTGATGTTGCGTGACGGCAATCTCGATCGTGCGGTGATTGCACTGGACCAGGTACCGCTCGATGACGAGGATATCGACCTCAAGCGCTATTACACCTTGCGTGGGATGACACATCTGCGGCGCAACGAGCCCGAACTCGCTGTCGATGCCCTCGAAAAAGCAGTTGCCACCGGCACCGCCGAATCAGTTGTTTACGTGTACCTGGCACAGGTCTATTTCCAGCTCGAACGTTATCGGGATGTTCTGACGACGCTTGACCAGGCGGGTCCGGAGCTGGAAAAAATAGCGTCGGTCTACCACATGCGTGCCCAGTGTTACTGGTTGTTGCAGGAGCCGGCCAGTGCACTGGCCACGCTGGAGATGGCCAGCCTGATGTTCCCGGGTGAATCCGCCTTTTTGCGTCGCAAGGTATTCTTCCTGATCGAACTGGGTTTATACAGGGAGGCGTCTGAACTGGGGCGTATTTACCTGCAACAAAGTGAAGGTAAGCGTGCCGATTACGTGGCCCTCGGTAACGCGCTGCGTGCCGGTGGGGAATTGAACGAAGCGATATTGCTGCTGGAACAGGCCAGGCTGATGTACCCGGGGGATGTGGATGTTAACAAGGTCCTGGCGCGTGCCTACCTTGACCAGGGGAAAATTAACACGGCTGCAGCGCTGATCTATGAAGCTTCGCTGCTGGAACCCTCATTGACCAGTGAGGCATCCGAGTTGTATCGCCGTGCGGGCCGCCCGCATCGCGCCCTGATGTTAAACGGCCAGATTTCCGATCAACAGGTCAAGTTCAGGCAACGGCTTGCACTCTTGCTGGAATTACAACGCTACGAACAGGCTGCCGCAATGGAGAAAGACCTCAGGCGCACCGGTCTGCTGGATGATGAGGACATCCTTTACGCGCTGGCCTATGCGGATTTCAAAACAGGTGATTTCGACACGGCCGAATTGCACCTGCAGAAACTTACACGCTCAGACCTTTTCCGCAAGGCCGCAGAACTTCGGCGGGCTATCCAGGATTGTTCAGAGGATAGCTGGCAGTGTCTTTGAAGTTGGGCTCACAGGGCAGGCGTGTATTGTTTGCGTTAATGCTTGGCTGGTTGCTGGTGTCGCTCGCGCTTGCCCAGCAGGCAGGTTTTACCCTGTATGTTTTCAAAAAGGGCCTGCCGGTCGCCAATATCGAGTTGCTGGTTGACGGTGAGGTGCTGGGATGGACCAGTGAGCAGGGCGTCGTGGTATTTAACACCTCCCCGGGTCTGCATTCCCTCGAACTCCGTGAGCAGGACCTGGTGGTGCTCGATCAGCAGATCATTGCACACGAGGACGAGGTCAGCCAGTGGATTGTCAATATCACACGTGGATTGAGCGCACTTACCGATGTTGAATCCTCCAATCTACCCGGCATCGTCGCCTCTCCGGCTGAACAAGTCGCCGTTGAAGCCGAGGTCAGTCCGGGTACCCTGTCCGGCAAGCTAACCGATGCCGAAGACGGCAGTCCGGTTGACGGTGCGCGTATCTTCATCTCCGGCCAGTCGCGGGATATACGCAGTGAGGCGGACGGAACATTCAAAATTGAATTGAACAGTGGCAGTTATTCAGTTTCGGTGCTGCATTCGGGCTTCAATACCATCACACGTGACAATGTAGAAGTTTCTCCCGATGAACAGGTTTCATTGGATCTGAAATTGACACCCAGCGGTTCGGAGTTGCCGGAATTTGTTGTCATTGAGCCGTATATCGCAGGCAGCCTGGCCTCGGTGCTCGAAGAGCGCCGTTCGGACGTGGCGGTGACCAATATCCTCGGTGCGGAGCAGATATCCAAGGCCGGCGATAGTGATGCCGCTGGCGCGCTGCTCCGTGTCACCGGTTTGACACTGGTGGATGGCCGCTTTATCTATATCCGTGGTCTGGGTGAACGCTATTCAAGCACCCTGTTGAACGGCGCAAATGTACCGAGTCCGGATGCAACCCGCAGGGTGGTGCCGCTGGATCTTTTCCCGACCGCGATCATCGACAGCATCGCGGTGCAAAAGGGTTACACGTCGAATCTGCCAGGTGAATTCGGCGGTGGGGCAGTGGAGATACGCACACGCGGTGTGCCGGAAGAATCATTCTTCGATATCGAGTTGACGCTGGGTTATCGCCAGGGCACCACCTTTGATGACGGCCTCAGGTACCGGGGTGGCCGCTATGACTGGACGGGTTATGACAGCGGTATACGCGCAGAATCGAAGGAACTTGCAGACGCGACCGCGGATGGTGTGCAGCTTAAGCCCTACAACCGGTTTACCGGTGATGGATATACACCGGAACAATTGGAAATTGTCGGTGATTCACTACCGGTCATCTATGCTGTCGTACCCAAAAAAATCGGTCCGAATGTCGGATTTAACACCTCCGGCGGGTATGCGCACGAGATGGAGAATGGCTGGCGCCTGGGTTTCATGGCGGCTGTCAACTACAAGGACGACTGGTTAACGTTAACCCAGCAACGCACCGACTATATCAATTCCGGTAACGGTGAACTTGAATCAGAAAACGATTACCAGTTTGACATTACCCTGAGGAGTATTGATCTGAGTGGTTTCGTTACGCTTGGACTTGAAGCGGGTGACAACCACAAGTTTGCATATAACTGGATGTTATTGCGGAATACGACCGACCAGGCGCAAATCGAACAGGGGTATAACAAGGACGCAAGCGGCGGTGACGTGAAATTCACTGAACTGGAGTGGGTCGAGCGCCAGATGATGGCCAATCAATTGCTCGGCGAACACCTATTTCCCGCCATTGGCGGTCTCCAACTCAACTGGCAGTATACGCAGGCCAGGGCGACGTCGGACTCACCGGATACACGTCGCTACCGTTATGATCCGAATACGCTGACCCCGAACGAGGACGATTTCATATTTTCGATTCGCAATGACAGCAACCAGCGTCGCTGGAGTAATTTGGAAGACGACAGTACAAGCTGGAATATGGATTTTCAGCAACCGCTGGGTTTTTTCAAGAAAGTCGATATGGCCCTGCTGCTGGGGATCAACAAGGTTGATAAATCACGTGATTCCACCATTCGCAGGTTTTCATTTAAATCGCGGGGCAGTGTCTCGGGCAATAGAGAACTGCGCGAAAACCCGTCGGTGGACGATATTATTTTCGATGAAACGATCCTTCCAAATGGATGGCAACTGGAGGAAGTCACCATTGCGACTGATGCCTATACGGCTGACCAGACCATCGATGCCTGGTACCTGGGGCTTGACCTGAATTTTGGCGAGACCCTGCGTGTAGCGGGTGGTTTCCGGGATGAGTCTTCCAGGCAATCGGTGAGCACCTTTAACCTGTTTGATCCTGACAGAAACGCCGTGGAGTCTGATTTAAAAACCGATGATATTTTTCCGTACCTGACGGGCACCTGGTTTCACGGTGACCACCAGCTTCGATTCGGCTATGCCCAGACCATTAACCGGCCGGATTTCAAGGAATTATCGGAGTCACTGTACAAGGATCCGATCCTGGACCGACTTGTCAAAGGCAACCCCGAGCTGATCCCCGCATACCTCACGCACTACGACCTGCGCTGGGACTACTATTTCAACCCGGGTGAGTTTGTCTCCCTCGGTGTGTTCTATAAGCAGTTCAAGGACCCCATAGAGTCCGTAATCCTGGCATCCGCAGACAGCGAACTGACCTCCTTTGACAATGCCGAGGCGGCAGACAATTTTGGTATCGAATTCGAGTTATACAAAACGCTCGATTTTATGGGGGATTTGTGGGGCTGGGGTTCTGTCTGGGAGAATCTCTACGTCAATACCAACTACGCCTGGATTGATTCCCAGATCACCCTGGCTGATAAGAACAGTGATATCCAGACATCGAATCAGCGTCCATTGCAGGGACAATCACCCTATGTTCTGAATTTTCAGCTGGGCTTTGATGATGATGAACGCGATATCCACACCGCTTTGCTCTATAACGTATTTGGAAAAAGAATCGTTGATGTGGGTGTGAATGGCGCGCCGGATATTTACGAGCAGCCACGGCCATCACTGGATTTTGTCTATTCCCAGGGATTCGGTAACTGGACGCTAAAGGCGAAACTGAAAAATATACTCGACCCGGATATCGAACTGACCCAGGGCAAGGAAACTACCCGCATCACACATATCGGGCGCGAACTGTCTCTTGCCGTGCAGTATGACTTCTGATTCACTACTTGCTTCGGTCCCGGCGTAGAGGATAATAGTTACACTATGACTGCTGTTCACCGGCCGGGACAGTCTGAAGCAAACCGGCCAACCGATCCACGGAGACTACCATGAGTCCGACAGTACTGGCAGTGATCATGGGTGGTGGTCGCGGTTCACGCCTTTATCCGTTGACCAAGGACCGCTGTAAACCGGCCGTGCCGCTTGCAGGCAAATATCGCCTGGTTGATATCCCCATCAGCAATTGTCTTAATTCCGGGCTGAACAGGATCTATTTGCTGACTCAATTTAACACCGCATCCCTGCACAGGCACGTGAAGGAGTCGTTTAAATTTGATCCGTTTGGAAGTGGGTTTGTCGACATACTTGCAGCCGAACAAACGGAACAAGACTCTCACTGGTACCAGGGTACGGCGGATGCGGTCAGACAAAACGTAAACAATTTCAGTAATATCGACTTTGATTACCTGCTGATACTCTCGGGTGACCAGCTCTATCGTATGAATTTTAATGAGCTGATCGAGCAGCACATCGCGACCGGTTCAGATGTGACGATTGCCGCCAAGGCCTTGCCAGCCAGCCAGGCAGGAGATTTGGGCCTGATGCGAATCAATGACGACCTCTCAATTACAGAGTTTGTGGAGAAGCCTGGCGATCCCCGGGTGATTGACGGCCTGGCGATTTCCGAGGCTTTGCAAGCCAATGTTAAAAATTCCATTGGCGAAAAACACTGTCTCGCTTCGATGGGAATCTATCTTTTCAACCATAAGGCGCTGGTGGAGTCTCTCGACAATGATATGAAGGATTTCGGCAAAGAAGTCATTCCGGGGTTGCTTGGGAAAGCCCGCTTGAGCAGTTTTATATTTGACGGCTACTGGGAAGACATTGGCACGATCGCTTCGTTTTTCGAAGCCAATCTGTCGTTGGTCAGTGATGAGCCACCCTTCAATTTCTTTGAAGCGAACAACCCGGTTTTTACGCATGCCCGTTATCTTCCAGCCTCTATCATCAACCAGTGCATCATCGACCACGCCATCATTTCTGACGGATGTATCATTCAAAATACGAAACTGACCCAGTGTGTGATCGGTGTAAGGTCAATCATCCGCAGCGGCAGTATGCTGGAACGGACCGTTGTGTTTGGCGGTGCGTATTTTGAAACTCCCGCTGATTTAAAACGCTGCGAAAAGAAGGGGATCCCGCCGATAGGTATCGGCAGGAATTGCCGGATCAGCAACGCGATCATCGATAAGAACGCGCGCATTGGCAACGATGTCACTCTATCTCCGGATGGCAAGGCCAACGAAACCGGTGGAGAAGGCTATTTAATCAGGGATGGCATCATTATAGTACTTAAAGGTGCAGTCATCCCGGATGGAAGTACAATATAGGTCACCCGGGTTTTGTAATTTAAGGAAAGAGTTTTATGGCCCTCAACATCATCAAAGGCTACCGGCAACTGGTTGCCGAAGCCGAAAAAGAGATTGAAACCGTCGGCGTGGATGACGCACTCAAATTGCATGGCAGCACGGATGTGGTGTTTGTAGATCTTCGTGACGTTCGCGAATTATCACGTGAAGGATTCATCCCTGGAGCATTTCACTGCCCACGCGGGATGCTGGAATTCTGGATCGATCCCGGCTGCATTTACTACAAGGATATTTTCGCCAGCGGGAAGAAATTCCTCTTCTACTGTAACCTGGGGTGGCGCTCGGCGCTTGCGGCCCAGGTTTCACAGCAAATGGGTCTCAGCCCGGTGGCCCACATCGATGGTGGTTTCGATGCCTGGAAGCAGGCCGGCGGCCCGGTGGCGCAAAAGCAAGCCAGGCATTGATAAGGCCCGTTCAACAATAAATACAGGTAGCTTCTATATGACCGGCCCGTTATAGAAAATACCTTTCAGCAGGAAGAAGAACAGGACTGCGAGTATACCGCCGGCTGGTAGGGTAATAATCCAGGAAAGCATGATGTTGCGAATCACACGCAGGTTAAGTGCGCCAATGCCACGGGCGATACCGACACCGAGTACGGCGCCCACCAGTGTATGCGTGGTCGAAACGGGCAGACCGGTTCCCGAGGCGATTACAACGGTTGACGCTGCGGCTAATTCGGCAGCAAAACCGCGTGATGGCGTCAGTTCAGTGATGTTTTTGCCAACGGTGCGGATCACGCGCCAGCCATAGGTTGCCAGACCCAGCACGATGCCAACCGCGCCGAGCAGCAGAATCCAGGTTGCCAATGCAGATTTCTGTGCAACCACACCCGTCTTGACAATACTCACGATCGCTGCGACCGGGCCGATGGCATTGGCTACATCATTTGAGCCATGTGCGAAGGCCATGCCGCATGCTGTGAAAACCATCAAAATACCAAAAATCTTTTCGACGTTGGTAAAACGGAAGGAAGCGTCCTGATTCGGGTCGATCTTGATTCTCTTGATCGCAATGATACCGATAGACATGGTTGTTAAACCGCTGACAACTGCAACCATCAATGATTCGAAGTAATTCAAATCCAGACCAATATGTTTCAGACCCTTGAGCATGGTCACCAGGGCCAGGATAAAACCCACTGCGAAAATATAAAAAGGTACGTATTTGCGGGCGTATTTCAGCGGGTCTTTGGTCCCCAGGATCAGCTTTTGCACGCTCATGAAAATGAAAAATGCGAGGAATCCTGACAGCATTGGTGAAACAACCCAGGATGCTGCAATGGTGCCGACCTTTGACCAATATACGGAATCGACACCGATACCGACCACCGCAAAACCAACGATGGCGCCAACGATAGAATGCGTGGTGGAGACCGGCCAGCCTTTCCTGGAGGCGATCAGTAACCACACGGCAGCCGCGAGTAACGCGGCCAGCATACCGAATATCAGGAGCTCAGGATTATTTTCGACACTGGAAGCATCAATGATACCTTTGCGAATGGTGGCAGTGACCTGGCCACCCGCCAGGAAAGCACCGGCAAACTCGAACACCGCTGCAACCAGGATGGCCTGCTTGATGGTCAGTGCCTTTGATCCAACTGAAGTGGCCATCGCGTTGGCCACGTCGTTGGCACCAATTCCCCATGCCATAAACAAGCCGAATGCGGCCGCCAGGCCCAAATACCAGAGTGAAAATTCCATTGTTTTTTATCCCTTAGCGTGCCAGCATCAATTGCAGGCGACTGCCCACGCGTTGCGCCCGGTCGGCGATGGTGCCGGTGTTTTCTATTACCTTGTACAGAAATATGACATTGACCGGATGAAGTTCGTCTTCAAGTTTGAATAACTCACTACGCAGCTTGACCTGTATCGCATCCGTATTCTGTTCGATAACATCGAGTTTCATCA
>Ga0210065_1000484_pt1 | contig 10714 bp, 5 predicted proteins | sample Muzzi_PWB_D1_FD_185533 | JGI IMG/M metagenome (GOLD analysis project Ga0210065, IMG submission 185533) | Wetland microbial communities from San Francisco Bay, California, USA, that impact long-term carbon sequestration - Muzzi_PWB_D1 (SPAdes) | ecosystem: Environmental > Aquatic > Marine >... | reverse complement strand
CTGGTGCGCCGCGCCAAATGCGTGCACGGTGAGATCACCTTTGAGTTGCACTTTGAACCTCGCTTTAATTACGCGCGCAGCACGCATCGTGCGGAACAAGAGTGCGAGTACACATTGCTGTTTAAATCCAATGGTGAGGACGCACTACAGCTTCGCTTGCATAGCAATCATCCGCTGCAATTAAAAGACCAGGATGGCTACGCAAAAATCACCCTGCGCAAGGGAGAAACAGCCACCTTCATTCTCGAGGAGGACCATGATGAGGCCACCGTATGCGAAAGTTCCAATTATTCGGTAACCTCGTTCAAGAAGACCTGCAACTTCTGGCGAAGCTGGATCTCTCAATGTCAATACCAGGGCCGTTGGCGCGAATCGGTGCATCGCTCCGCCCTGGCGCTGAAACTACTGACTTCCCGCAAACACGGATCAATCATCGCAGCACCCTGCTTCGGCTTTCCTAATGAGGTGGGCGGCGAACGCAATTGGGATTACCGCTATACCTGGCTGCGTGATGCCTCATTCAGTACCTACGCGCTCATGCGACTCGGATTCACGCAAGAGGCGGAGGCCTTCATGCACTGGCTGGAGGATCGGATCAACGATCTGTCGCAAGGCGATACCTTACAAATCATGTATCGAATCGATGGCTCCCCACTCGATGGCGAATTTCACTTGGAGCAACTGAATGGCTACATGAATTCGAAACCCATCCGCATCGGCTCGACCAATTACGACCAACTGCAGTTGGACATCTTCGGTGAAGTAATGGACTCCGTGTATTTGTTTGATAAATACGGGTCGCCTGTATCCGAAAGACTATGGCGGCACTTGGGGCAATTAATCGATTACGTATGCTCACACTGGCAGGATAAAGACGCTGGCATTTGGGAGGTACGCGGCGGCAAGCAGGAATTTCTTTTTTCGCGCGTCATGTGTTGGGTGGCCCTGGATCGCGCCATCAGGCTGGCCAACAAGCGCGGACTTCCCGCAGAGCATAAACGCTGGCGCGAATGTCGCGATGCAATCTACCGGAGTGTGTTCGAGGATTTTTGGGATGAAGACAAACAGTCCTTTGTTCAGTTCAAGGGCACGCAGGCGCTCGATGCTTCGGCACTCATCATGCCACTCGTGCGCTTCATCAGCCCGACCGACCCCAAGTGGTTGTCGACGCTTCAAGCGATCGGAGAGGAACTGGTTGAAGATTCCTTGGTGTATCGGTACAATGTGGGCAAGGCCTTTCAAGATCAGCTCACTGGCAGTGAGGGCACTTTTTCCATTTGCTCCTTTTGGTACATTGAATGCATTTCAAGATCCGGCGACTTGCGCAAGGCACGCTATCTTTTCGAAAAGATGCTCAGTTACTCGAATAGACTCGGGCTGTTCTCCGAGCAACTCGGAGTCAAGGGAGAGTTCCTCGGCAACATTCCTCAGGCGTTCTCCCATTTGGCAATGATCAGTACCGCTTTCGACTTGGACCGTAGACTGGATAAAGAGGGCCCGCTGTAAGACAGGCGCCCCATCACTCCGGCGGCAGTAATTTTGCCAGCTCCTGCAAATCGTTGAAGTGCTCGCTCAAATCCTTGGCGCTGCCGAGATGCCCCAGCGTGGTTTCGAAAAGTTCGCGCTTTTCTTTTTTAAGATGCTGTATCCGCTCTTCAATCGTACCTTGGGTAATCATTCGATAAACAAAAACACGACGATCCTGACCGATACGATGCACACGATCCACAGCCTGATTTTCAACCGCAGGATTCCACCATGGATCCAGCAGAAAGACATAATCGGCCGCATGCAGTGTGATACCGGTACCGCCCGCGCGTAAACTGACTAAGATCACGGCAGCACCCTTCTTCTTTTGAAACTTATCCACCGGCTTGGCACGATCACGGGTTTCACCAGTGAGCTCAAAGAGCGATATCGCGGGAAACTCTTTCTCGATCAGCGGCTTGAGTCTTTTTAGCAACTGCACGAACTGGCTAAAGATCACCACCTTACGCGCGCCGTTGCCCTCCAAAGCTTCACTCAGTCGAGTGAGTAACATCTGGATTTTACCACTCTGCTCAATATCGGCAGAGATATCGGGGATCAAACCCGGATCACAGCAAGCCTGCCGTAAACGTGTCAGTAGCGAAAAGAAATGCATCGGCTGAGTCTGCATGGCATTTTGCAGATCCTCGCCCAAGGTTTCCCGACCACGCATCAGAAGATGGTCATAAGTCTGCCGCTGTAATTCAGTGATTGGGCAAATCAGATCTATCTCCACCTTAGGCGGCAGATCGGTGCCCACTTTGTCTTTTTGACGCCGCAGGATAAAAGGCGTCATTTGCCGACGCAGGCGCTGCTCAAAACTCGCCCGCAACTCCTGATTTTCCGATGTGGCGGCATCTTCGAAACGGCGACGCGAACCCAGCAACCCAGGCATCAAAAAGCGAAAGAGCGTCCACAGGTCGAGCAGTCGATTTTCAATCGGAGTACCGGTGAGCGCCAAACGACACTCGGCCTTGATCGCACAACAAGCCTGCGTCACTTTTGCCTCGGGATTTTTGATCTGCTGCGCCTCATCCAGCACCGCATAGCCAAAACCGTTGGCCTCCAACAAATGCTTGTGTCGCCGCAACTGTGTATAACTCGCGATCCAAAGCGTCGGCTCGCCCGATTCATCCAAGTCAAAATTTCGATCGCTGCGCAGCACGGCCGTTTTCAATTCCGGATACCAGCGCTTGGCTTCATTCTGCCAAACCGGCACCACGCTCGCGGGGCATACGATCAGACTGTTTTTCGCAGCGTAGGGATATGTCTTCAACAAGGTCAGTACCTGCAGCGTTTTACCCAAGCCCATTTCATCGGCCAGCAACCCGTGGCAGCCTTGTTTGCGTAAGTTCGCCATCCAGCGCACGCCCTGCGCCTGATAGCTACGCAGAAAATCAGGCAGCTCACCCAAATCGGTCGCAGCGGCATCCACCAGCACCCGTCGCCAACTCTGCAAGGCTTCTTCCAAATCCAGCTCGGCACCGCGTTCGGCAAAGATGGAAAATACCATATAACGCGGCCAGATCTGCGCCGCTTCCGAGTGACTCGCCGCAGCAACCCGCCATTCGGACAGGGCTTCGGATTGCTCCTCCGAAATTCGAACCAAACCCAAGCCTTTCACCACATGCGTTCCACTCCCCGCTCGAGCCAGACGCTCGGCATCTTCAGGATCCAGCCAGGTGCGCCCCAATTTCAAACGCCAATCGACGCGCATCGAATCATTTTCGGCGCTTTCAACACGCCCAATGATCTTCATCTGCTTCACGCCCTCAGCCATCACCTGGGCTTCGAAGTCCATATCAATGAAATCATAATTTTCCTCCCAGCGCTTACGTGTATGCGAGAAGAAAGGTGCGATGCGCTCGGGATCCGCTATCAGAAAATCGTTGGCTTCGCGCCTGAAGACAAAACCGGCATCCTTCGCTCGCCCGGTCAGACGAACCAACGCTTCGCGCTCAGAAGTGACCAGCGGCGCGAGATCACTCCGAAAGGCTGGCTCACGTGAAAAATCGGGATTGGTCCAATAAGCCGTCAGTCGAAGTCCGGCTCGAATCCCTTCCAACAGGGGCGTGAGTCGACGCGCCGGGCGAAGATCCACATCCTCCTCCGGTTCAGGCGTCTCCTCGGCCGGAGCTTCTTCGGCCTGTGGTTCATATCGCAGCGGCGAAATCTCATCGGCGATGAGTTCTTCAATTTCATACAGACCGCCAGCCGCCACTGCGTCACCTAATGCGACATCGTCGGTCGAATTACGAACAATCGGGCCTTTTTTGCCCCACTCGATCACCGCATAGCAGGTATCCTTGCGGGAAAATTTACAGTGCACGATCGCATCCTTGGCAGACAATTCTATACCTGAAATTTGCCCCTCGCGGTACATTTCACGTCCGCTCTGCAGCGCTTCTTTGGAGAAAGACTGCTCCCAAGCGTTGCTCACATGATCAAACCATACCTCAAGGGCTGCTTGATTATAAACACGGCTGGATGTACGGGTCGACATGGAGACAATAGAATCCGCCAGCGTAGCTTTTTTTGACCCCCAGCCGCAAGTGTTTTTGAATTTTACCTGCCGACGCTAGCGACCAAACCCGAAGATCCGCTTAATATACCCCCACAGGCTCTTTTTTTCCTGTGGTGGCTGGCTACCCGATCCCGATTCAGCTTCCGGACTCTGCGAGGGCGCTTGCGCAGGCTCGACGCTGGGTAAATAAGCCAACTCCAAACGATAGTCCTGGATCGATGGACGTTCCGCGATAGCCGAAGCCAGGATCGCTTCGAATTGCGCCAAATAATCAGAGCCAGTCGATTCAAGCAGCATCGGCCCGAAATAATAATTCAATGACTCATGTTGATAAACCACATACCAACCGGGCTTGAGTTTGGACGCATCGCTCAATCGAGTGCCGGGAAAACGCAGATCAAAGTCAGCCTTGGAAAGAAAACGAGTATACGGGATCGCCGTCTCTTTCATCACGCGGATCGGGGAACTCGTTTGTGCCAGCAGCAAGCCAGGCAGGAGCAGCAGCCCCAAAGCTGCGTAGCGCCGGGCACTCCGTAGAAAAGCTCCGGCTCGCAGCGACGAGCCCATCCGTTTAAAGTATGCTGGCGATAAAGTACTCATAGTCCGGAAGGCAAGTCGGTGCCGAAATCGCCACTATCGCTCTTGGTGCTGGTCTGAGTGCCACCATCGCGCGGCTTGGTTGAACCGGCTGGCGTGCCGGGCTGCGAGCTTGAGGAAGTGCTGCCTGATGACGTGCCGTTGGAAGCTTCGTTCGTCACGTCCCCACCACCGCTCTTGGAGCGATTCACTTCGACCGAGCCTTCGGTACCGGCGTCACCAAAACCAAAATCCTCAAAACTGCGCGACTCGCTCGCCGTGCCCGTACCGGAACCGCCGGCCGGGCTCGTCGCAGGCTGATCGCTGACGCCACCGCCACCTCCGGCGGCGGGAGCTTCAGCGCCTGCCCCGTCACCACTGCCAGTTTGTTCGCTCGAGCCGGTGGTCGAGGCGCTGCCGGTGCTTGCGCTGCTCCCTTCCGCACCCGAACGGCCCGCTTTGGAACTGGACGTGCCGACCCTTTCGCCGCCGCCGATGTCACCGACTTCTCCGTAATCCCTGCCACCGGACTCGGCAGTGGGCTGGGAGCCGGACTCGGCTTGAGAGGCCGCTTCACCTTGAGTGCCAGTGGTCTGGGAAGCTTGTGTGCCGCCTGCTTGCTGCGCCACCCGCCCATCAAAAATATCAGGATCGACCGCCGCACCCAGTCCCGATGTCAACAGACAGGCGAACGGCAGCACCCATCGCCAGTTACTTCCAGCGGTCACTATAGTTTTTGAGTGCATTCCACGACGATCGTTTGGTTTTTCTGAGTGGCATCGACTTTCAGCTCGATTTCAAGCGTTTCATAGCCGGGACGCGTGCCTTTAACTAAATAGACATCGGGAAAGAGTTTTAGCTCCTTTTCTTTGATGCGATCCGGCGGCAGCACTCCGGTAATGCTCACAAAGGTGCGATTATCCGACTCAACTGTCACGACCACTTCCTGACTCTGGACCTCAAGTATGTCACGTAGCCGATTCTCTTCTTTTTGATGCGCCGCTGCCACCGTGTTGGGACGACTGCTCATGGCATCATTGAAAAACTTAGCCGCCAGCGGAAAGCGGCCTTCCTTGATGTACTTCGCCGCGTTATTGAGATTTTGCGTGTAGCGTATGTTCGCCAAATACAAGCTGGAGGCTTTTTCAAGACCGGTGCGCGCCTCTTTGGAAGCGGGTGAAAGCACCGTTGCTTCCTTATAAATACGACGCGCCTCTTCATAGCGCCCCAGCTTAAGCGCCTCAAAGCCAGACGCCAGCAATTGCTCCATCCGGGCTTCGGCTTGTTTCTCCTTGAGAGCCAGCAGTCGCTGCTCTTGCTCGCCGGTGGATTTCAGAGCGAGCGCCGCTTCGAGCGTTTCAATCGCCAGAGGGAAATCATCGTTGGCCTCGGCCGCAATCGATTCTTGCAGCAAGGCTTGGTAATCACGCTCCTGGATTCGGGCCAGTATCGCCTCACGCTGATTATTGAGAAACGGGTTATTCGGGTCGTTGGCTGCCAGCAGTTCCAGTTGCTTGAGTGCGGCTTCGAACTCGCCCGCATCTTCCAGAGCCTGAATCGCTTGCACCTGATCCGCAATCCCTTCGAGTGCATGCACCATCACCAAACCCTGTGTCGCATCCACATTGGCTGGATCAATGCGCAATACCTCCTGAAAAGCACTCCGCGCGGCGCCAAGCTCATAGGCTTCCAACGCAGTCTTGCCACTTTCGAGCAAGCCGGCCAGTTGCTGGAGGGCGCGTGCTTCCAGATCGCCCAAAATCGCGCCCGTCATTTCATAATCATCCACACTTTTCTGGTATTGCTTTTCCGTTAAAAAACGCAGCGCTCTGTTATAAGTGGTGACCGCCTCGTCATAGGTGTTTGCAAAGGCGGCTTTCAAATATTCGAGACGCTTCAACTCCGCATACGTGGTCTCATTCAAGACACGTGCCTTATCTGCCAGCGCCAGCGCCTCCATTTGAGCCTGCGCCGTTTGTAAGACACTCCGATATAAGCTCTCCGCACGTTCCGGCTTGCCCGCCGCCAACGCAGCGCGCGCTTTTTCAGCGTCTCGGTTCAAGGCTGCCATCCACTCGAGCGATACATCCCCCTCGCGCAAGGCAGTGGTGAGATCGTTCTTTAACATCGCCTCCACCTGCTCCGCCAACTGCTGAAGATCAAAATCAATCACCTCCGCGTCTGGAGAGGGAACAACGATGCCGGCAGAGATGTTCGAATCCCCGGCAATTCGTGAGAGTACGAGTATGAATAAGGGGATGATCATCACCGCGCACAGGGCGATTGCTACGAAAACGACTGGCTTTTGATTACGCGTCATGTCTGATAGAATGCTTCTAAAATATAAAGCACAACACACAGTTGCACAATGGCGACGTGAAAAAGTACTTAAACTAGCACGCCATTTTCAAAATAATTAGAGCCCCAGACACAAATCCACCACTCATTTCCCCCGCGTTCGTGCTTGCATGGGAGTCCAAAAAATCCACCCTTTCGACAATTTTATGCCAAAACGCACCGACATTCAGACTATCCTTATTATTGGTTCCGGCCCGATCGTTATCGGCCAAGCCTGCGAATTCGACTATTCAGGCACTCAAGCGTGTAAAGCACTGCGTGAAGAAGGTTACAAAGTCGTCCTCGTAAACAGCAATCCGGCCACCATCATGACCGACCCGGAATTTGCCGATGTGACTTACATCGAACCACTTACGGTGGATGCCCTGGAAAAGATCATCGAAAAAGAACGCCCCGACGCCCTGCTGCCCACCTTGGGCGGCCAAACCGGACTCAATCTTTCGATGGATTTACATGATGCCGGCATCCTGATCAAATATGATGTGGAAATGATCGGCGCGAAACCCGAGGCGATCATTAAGGGCGAAGCGCGTGATATTTTTAAACAAGCCATGCTGAAAATCGGCTTGGACGTGGCCAAATCTGCCACCGTCACTAATCTTGCCGACGCTCTGAGGGCGGCGGACGAGCTGATCGGCGACTTCCCCATCATTATTCGCCCCAGTTTCACACTCGGCGGTTCCGGCGGCGGGATTGCCTACAATCGTGAAGAATACGAGAAGATGGTGCAGAACGGGCTCGACATGTCCCCCACCCATGAGGTCCTGGTCGAAGAATGCCTGCTGGGGTGGAAGGAATATGAGATGGAAGTCATGCGCGATCACAAGGATCAGTGCGTGGTGATTTGCTCCATTGAAAATTTTGACCCGATGGGCGTGCATACCGGCGACTCCATCACGGTCGCACCCGCGATGACGCTGACCGATAAAGAATATCAATTGATGCGGGATGCCTCGTTCGCCTGCATCCGCGAGGTCGGCGTTGAAACCGGTGGCTCCAATATACAGTTTTCCGTAAATCCTCAGAACGGGCGTATCGTCGTTATCGAGATGAATCCACGCGTATCGCGCAGTTCGGCCCTGGCTTCCAAGGCAACCGGTTTCCCAATTGCGAAAATCGCCGCCAAACTGGCAGTCGGTTATAGCTTGGATGAACTACAAAACGACATTACGCGCGAAACACCCGCCAGCTTTGAGCCGACGATCGATTATGTGGTCACGAAAATCCCGCGCTTTACTTTTGAGAAGTTTATCGGCGCCGACACCACCCTCACCTCTGCCATGAAATCGGTGGGAGAAGCCATGGCAATCGGCCGCACCTTTAAGGAGTCGTTTCAAAAAGCTCTGCGCTCGCTCGAAATCGGCGCCAAAGGATTCGTGGGTCCGCCCAAGTTCGTCGAGAAAATCACCGACCTGCAGCAAGTCCGCCAAGGCCTTGCGATTCCGACCGCTGAACGCGTTTTCTGGTTACGCCACGCGCTGCTGAACGACATGTCGGACGAGGAGATACACGACATCTGTAAGCTGGACCCCTGGTTCATCGACCAACTGCGTCAACTTGTTGAGATCGAACTCGAACTCACGCGAAGCAGTCTGGGTAAGCTGGGAGAAGACTTAATGGTCACCGCCAAGGATGCCGGCTTCAGCGATTCTCTAATCGCAGATCTGGTTGGTTCGAATCGACAAGCGGTTCGCAAGCGCCGCGAAAAGTTGGGGGTCTTGACCAACTATCGCCTGGTCGACACCTGTGCCGCGGAGTTTGAAGCGTTTACACCTTACTACTACTCTTCTTACGGCACCGAAAACGAAATCTCCAAATCCGATAAGAAGAAAATTATGATTTTGGGCGGCGGACCGAATCGAATCGGTCAGGGCATCGAATTTGATTACTGCTGCGTGCACGCCTCGTTTGCACTGCGTGAGGCCGGTTACGAAACCATCATGGTGAACTCCAATCCGGAAACAGTATCCACCGACTACGACACCTCCGACAAACTTTTCTTCGAACCGCTCACGCTGGAAGATGTATTGGAAATCTACTACCAAGCCGACTGCGACGGCGTCATTGTACAGTTCGGCGGCCAAACACCGCTGAATCTAGCGACTGAACTCGAAGCGCACGGCGTCAACATCATCGGTACTTCACCCTCCATGATTGATGCGGCGGAAGACCGCAATCTGTTCCGCGACATTCTGGCGCGAATCGGGCTCAAGCAACCGGAGAACCGTATCGCGAATTCACAAGAACAGGCCTACGAACTGGCGGGCGAAATCGGGTTCCCGGTCCTCTTGCGTCCTTCATTCGTTCTGGGCGGCCGCGGCATGTTCATTGTCTACGACATGGCTGAGATGAAGAAGATCGTCCGTGAGGTCTTTGATGTCGCACCCGGCACCCCGGTGCTGCTGGATAAATTTCTGGAAGATGCCTACGAACTGGACGTGGATTGCATTTCCGACGGCGACACAACCGTCATCGGCGGCATACTGCAACACGTGGAATTCGCAGGCGTGCACTCAGGCGACGCCGCCATGGTCATGCCGCCACACTCAATCGCCGCCGACATATTGGCTAAAGTACGGGTCGCCAGCTATGCACTCGCCAAGGAATTGGAAGTGATCGGCCTGATGAATGTCCAATATGCCGTTAAGGATGACGAACTCTACATAATCGAAGTCAACCCACGCGCATCCCGCACCGTCCCCTTTGTCTCCAAAGCAATCGGCGTACCGCTGGCGAAGCTGGCTGCACGCATCATGGCAGGCGAAAAACTGGTCGACCTCGGATTCACCAAGGAAATCATACCGCCTTATTGGGCGGTTAAAGAATCCGTCTTCCCCTTCAATCGTTTCCCGGGCGCTCCGATCATGCTCAGCCCTGAAATGCGCTCCACCGGTGAAGTGATGGGATTGGATAAAGATCTGGGCGTCGCCTTTGCCAAATCTCAGATGGCTGCCAAACCCGAGCTGCCTGATTCCGGCGACGTCTTTATCAGCGTGAAAGATTCCGATAAGGACCGCGCGGTCAAAATCGCGCGCGGCTTACTGGAACTCGGCTTTGGCATCATTGCGACTGCCGGTACCGGCAAGCTGCTGAAAGATAACGGGATCGCGGTTAAGAACGTCTGTCGCCTCAGCGAAGGTCGTCCCAACGTGATCGACTTGATCAAGAACAACAAAGTTTCACTCATCATCAACACGCCACAGGGAACCGTTCCCCGCCAGAACGAAAACCAGATTCGCACCGAAGCCGTCAAACACAACATCTGCATCATGACAACCATCTCGGCCGCATCCGCAGCCGTGGAAGGCATCAAGTCCATCCGCGAAAAAGGCTACGACGTGCGCTCAATCCAAAGCTACAGCCAAGAAGCGAATCCTAAAAAAGCCTAGCTTTTTTAGAAGGGTGAAAGGTGAATAATGACTGGTGAGTTGAGAGTAGAGAATAGTGAATTAGATGAAATTAAACATTCAAACTCGTTCCTTCGATTTTGCAGTTCAAATCATTCATTTGTGCGATGAGTTGAATCAAACCTCAGCTGTTTCACGAACTCTATCAAAACAACTCCTTCGCTCTGGAACTTCAATCGGCGCCAACGTCGAAGAGGCTCAGGGCGGACAAAGCAAAGCCGATTTCATTTCAAAGATTTCGATCGCCTGCAATGCAAAGAAGCGCGTGAAACACTCTACTGGATTAAATTACTCGCAGTCACCGCAACGCTCCCCGCAACAC
>Ga0210065_1000483_pt1 | contig 10725 bp, 8 predicted proteins | sample Muzzi_PWB_D1_FD_185533 | JGI IMG/M metagenome (GOLD analysis project Ga0210065, IMG submission 185533) | Wetland microbial communities from San Francisco Bay, California, USA, that impact long-term carbon sequestration - Muzzi_PWB_D1 (SPAdes) | ecosystem: Environmental > Aquatic > Marine >... | reverse complement strand
CATGAATTCGCGAAAGACGAGTGCCCATGGGATCAGGAAAACAACTTCAATATCAAAAAGAATGAAGAGCATGGCAGTTACATAAAACTTCACCGCAAAGCGAGCGTGCCCGGATCCCTCGGCCAACATGCCGCATTCATACGGTGAGTCTTTTGTCGCATTGGGAGTACCACGCTGGCCAAATATGTGCGATGCGACAATCACAACCAAACCAATACTGGCTGCGATTGTGATTTGAATAAGTATCGGATAATAGTCCGCGATCTGCATATGCTAAAAGAACTAGGCTTCTACCACTAGTTCAAGGCGTTTCTCTCTTGAGTGTTAATTATTTCCGGCGAGTCCTGAGGCGCAGTCCGCTCGACCACAATCGCATCAATCTGAATCTGCGATTGTTGATAGACCCCCAAGCCCAAACTTGCAGCAAAAGGCAGTTGGCGCGGTATCGGTTGAATCTCCGGAAAGCCCTGTAAGCGACGAATATCGTTGAAGCGATCATACAACAGGCGGTCCAACGCTACAGGGTCGCTACTCATCCACAGCAGTGGCTCCGAGCGAGTGTAGAGAGAATTAAAAAAGGGACCCGCGATAAATTGGTAATGATCCAGCGAAACAAAATTTAAGATGAGGCGCTCCTGTAATTCGGGAATCGCCGCTATCTCAGCAACGGCAGCAGATGCCGTTGCCTGATTCACGAGAAAACGACGACTATTACTCACATTCCACAAGGTGACGTTGGCGAGTACACCATCGATGCCCAAGGATGGATCGTCCACACCCACTGCCAAATTTATCCAGAAATCCACATCAAACAATAAAGGTGCCGGCAGAAAACTTTTACGTTCACGATTGCCCTCCTTTAAATTGATTTGCTGATCGGATCCAAACAGCAGATTCGAATCCTGCTGCATCGCCGATGGCAATGGACTATCGTAAAACCAATCGTCTTCATAATACAGATTGCTATCCAGAGCGATCACCGGGCAGCCCTCAAAAGTTTCACCGGGCTCACTCAGCGGCGGCAGAATTCCAGCCTGACGCAATGAATATGCCGAATGATCCACAATTAGAATCGTATCCCTGGAATAACCCCGCTGCTCCAATGCTGCGATCATAGCTCGCAATAAAGGCAAGGGTGTACTCAAACCCCGACCACCGCGCGTATTCACTTTAAGTCCAACTTTTCCTCTGTCAGCTGGCTCCAGCACTTGTCCGACCGAAGTCTCGTATGTGGTCAACAAAGCGCCAACTTCCTGATGATAGCTGCCTAAACCCGCCAAATCCGCCTGCCACACGAGCCCGAGTGGTGCCCGTGCCGGGACCGCCTGCAGACACGGCATAAAGGCTGAAATACATGAAAAATAGCACAGCACCACGCCAAGGCTTCGCAGCCTATCCACTTGACACGCTAACAGGGGAAACGAAAGTAAAAACCATACTGGACTCGTTATTCGAAACATACTCACACTCCGTACAAAAATCCAGCCTATGCCAAAAGCAAACTTCAAACAATTCTTCTTGGTTATATTAACCCCAATTATTGCATTACTAGCAGCTTGCACCAGTCCTGAAGAGAAAAAGGAAATTGCTTTAAATCAAGCCAGCGAACTTCGCCAAGCCGGACGCACTGAAGAGGCGCTCGCACTCCTGGAGAAACTCACAACAGAATATCCCAATGATGCGGAGATATTAAAACAAATAGGAGACATCTTTTTCGAACAGAACGACACCACAATGGCCGCTTTTTTCCTAGAACAAGCTTATGCCCAAAACCCGGACGATCTCGAGTTACTCTATCAAACCTACATTGCATTGGAAGCTGCGAACCAGCCTGCCGGCAAACTGCTGGAAACTTACTCGGACAAAGCACCCAAGGCGATGACACCCGAACTCTGGGTCAAACTGGGACAGTATCGCGTCAATACCAACCAAACTCAATCGGCACTCGATGCCTACCTGAAGGGTGCCGATCCAGAGCAAGCAGATCCTGCGGTAGCCGCTACAATTGGGAACCTATTCGTCAAGCTGGACAACCTGCCTCAGGCGGAGCGCTGGTTGACGCTCGCTACCGAAAAAGAAAATCCGGACGCGCTCACCGCCCTCTTCAGTTTATTGGAAATTAAAGTACGTCAAAAGGAATGGAAAGCAGCCGAATCGATTATCGTCCGCATCGATGAACAATTCCCGGGAGCACTCGATGCCAGCCAATGGGCTTCCGCCCGCAGCGAACTTGCCCGCTGGCGCAAAGCACAGGAAGACATGCGACTAGAACTCGAGAAAGCGGCCAAAATAGAGGAAGCTCAGGCCGCAGAGGAAGCTGTCGTGACAGCGGAGTCCAACCCCGCGGAGGAAACGACACCGGATGAAGCAGCGGATAGCGAAGGCAAAGCTCAGCTACTACAGGATATTGAGGCAGCGGAAGCCCTGGCCATTACACCTGCAGTCGAGGAAGCGTCGGATACCGAAACCATAGTGCCCAGTGATGCCGGCAAAACAGTCGCGGTAGACCCAAGCATTGCGAATCAACCCGCACAGGCAGATCTCTCTTTGGGAGTAACATATGATCAGCAGGGAAGCAGCCCGGTTACAGACTTTACGGTTGAATCGGCGCCAAGTGCCACGGAAGTCGATTCGACCCTCTCCGAAGTGATCAACCCTATCCGTCCCAGCGAAAAACCACGCCCGATTGGCGAACTGTTGGCCGAAGCCGAAAGCGCGATGAATGATCGAGACTTTGCGCTCGCAATCACTAATTATTGGCAAGCCATCAGTACCGCCAATAATCGTGCCGACATATGGAATTTGCTATCACAAACCTATCTCATTGACGGCCAGTTGCCCAACGCAGAGACCACCGCACTCGAAGCGATACGTCTAGCCCCTGATAATATTAGCTATACACTGGACTATCTGCGGGTGGCGCAGCGCTCCAAGAAACCGGACGATTTCGTCATCGAACTTGAAACCGCACATCAACGCTTCCCTGAAAATCCGGAAATTAACATCGCGTTGGCGCGGGCATACGAACGCATCAGCAAACGCGATGACACCGCGACCAAGCTCTATAAAAACTTCATACAACTGGCACCCAGTCACCCTCTGCGTCCAGAAGCAGAAGCCGCGATTGCCCGCCTGGAGTGATCTCACTACGCTTGACTTCTTAATAGCACAGAAACTCGCCAAAGAAACACATTGCCCCGCGTTGCCCAAAGGTCCATCGAAGCACTCAAACATCAAGTCAATCTTGTTGATGTTGTTTCTACCTACGTACAGTTAAAACGTGCGGGCAAATCCTGGAAAGGGCTCAGCCCCTTTACCCAAGAGAAAACGCCCTCTTTTTACGTTCACCCGGACCGCGGATTCTACAAATGCTTCAGCTCGGGTGAAGGCGGCGACCTCTTCACCTTCGTGATGAAGCAGGAAAACCTTGAATTCATTGAAGCAGTCGAATTCATCGCCAAGAAATTCAATATAACTTTGGAATACGAGGAAGGTGGCCCCACGCGCGAGGAGGTTTCCCTCAGAAAACAAATTTTTGAGCTACACGAACTGGCGGCCACATGGTTTCACCAACAGCTGAAGCAAAGTGCAGAAGCGGCACCAGTGCGCCAATACTGGCAAGAGCAGCGCGGCTTCAGCATGGAAACTGCCGACGAAGTCAAAATCGGCTATGCGCCTACGGCGCGCAACGCCTTCGCCCTCTATTGTAAAGAGCGCCAGATCATGACCAGCGCCATGCATCAGTCCGGACTTTTTTACGCCAGAGAGAACGAAAACCAGCACGGCAACTTCAAATCACGTTTCCGTGGTCGCCTGATGGTGCCCATACGTGATGTACAGGGACGCGTAGTCGCATTCACCGCGCGTCAACTCGCGCAAACTCCGCAAGATGACCCGTCCCGTGAAGCTAAATACATCAATTCACCGGAAACCCCCATCTTCCACAAAGGCCGAATTCTTTTCGGAATGGACCACGCCCGTACTCACCTTAAAGAAGGCGGCAGTTTCTTGCTGGTAGAAGGTCAACTTGACGCCATTCGCTGTTGGTCCGTGGGCCTGCATACCGCTGTTGCACCACAGGGCACCGCCATCACAGATGATCAACTGCACTTGCTGCGACGTTACGAACCCAAATCCATCGAATGTCTACTGGACGGCGATAGTGCCGGTCGGAAAGCGGCGCTACGAGCGCTCCCTCTGGCCTTTAAAGCGGGCCTGGAATTCCGCTTCTTATTACTACCTGAAAAAACTGACCCGGATGATCTCCTGAGAACGGAGGGTGCGGCGGCATTGGAGCCCCTGCGGGCTGCATCGAGTAGTGCCATCGAATTAGCGATCATGGAAAGTCTGCCCAAAGACCGGGCACCTACCACACACGAAAAAACAACCGCGCTGCGAAACGTATTCGAATTGCTGCAGCACGTCCCATCCGAGGTCGCTCGTGAGGACTATATCCAAATAGCGGCACGCTTGGTCAACGCGGATCCGCAAGCCGCCCTTCGGGATTTTCAAAATAGCACTTCCGCTCATGCCAGCTTCAGCAGTAGCCCCAAAGCAAATAATACGACTAAAACACATGGAGACCCGCTATTGACAGAAGCCACATGGGAGCTACTTTGGCTCGTTTCAAACTTTCCGGAATACGGAAAACCACTCTCAGAAATTATTGAATACGAATGGATTAATACCGCTCTTCCAGCTGGCCAGCTACTGGCCCGGATTTTGGCTGAGTTAAGAGAGGGATTAATTGACGATGCAACACAGACCGAAAATCTAGTTGAAACAATTGCTGATCGGCAGTTGCTAGCCGAAATCAATACTCGAGACTTAAATGTTGAAGAACCAAAAACAAAAATCGAATTTTGCCTTAAAACTCTCCGCACAAAGTACTTAAACAAACGAAAGAAGGAATTGGAGCAACGAATCGCCAACGCGGTTCCAGCATCAGACGAACAAATGATCTGGATGCGAGAGTTGAAGAAAATTAGAAATACGAAAGCCGAAACAATTCAACTTAGACTTTAGTTTAAAGACCACACAGACTCACAACAATATTATGTCCGCTGCGAAAAAGAAGACTGCCATCAAGAAAAAAACTGCGCCAAAAAAAGCGACAGCTAAAAAATCGCCTGCTGCCAAGAAAGTTGCAGTTAAGAAATCTGCCGCCAAAAAAACCGCTGCCAAGAAATCTGCCGCTAAGAAAACCGCCGCTAAGAAGACTGCCGCTAAGAAAACTGCCGCTAAGAAGACTGCCGCTAAGAAAACCGCTGCCAGCGTTCCGACTAAGGACAATCTAGTGGATGAAAATGTAGATCTTGAAACCAAGAAGGTGACCAAAAAACGACGCCTGTCGGTCAAAGCTCAAGAAAAATTAAATGAGCGCATCCGTAACCTCATCCGCCTTTCCAAAGAGCAAGGCTTTCTTACCTACAAGGATATTAATAAAGCACTGCCCGATAGCGTCAACAACCCGGACGAAATCGAAAATGTAATTTCAATCCTTCAAAATCTGGAAGTAGAAATCCTCGATGATACTGAAGTCGAGGCCTACAAAGCGCGTCAGGAGGAAACCGAAGAAAAAGAAGTACGCACTTCGCAAAACGACATATTGGACGATCCCGTCCGAATGTACCTCAAGCAAATGGGTCAAGTGCCCTTGTTGACTCGAGAAGAGGAAGTTGCCATTTCCAAACGGATCGAGAAAGCAGAATTACGTGCTCAGGACGCACTCTTTTCCACCGCGCTCACCTTGGAATTTCAAAACAGCATTATTGAAAAATTGCTGAACCGCGAAGAACGCTTCGACCGGGTCGTACTCGACAAGAAGATCGAAAGTCGTGAAGCCTATTTCAATAGCTTACCTAAGTTATTGGAACAAGCACACAAATTTGGAGAACGCATCTACGCAGCTTGGGATAGCCACATGACCGCTGACAGCGAGTCGACCGCCAAACGATCACGTACTCGTATGATTAAATACGAAAACGAGCTACGCTTGGTGCTGCGTAAATACTGCTTAAAGCTGAAAGTCTTTGAGGAATTCCTGAGTGATTTGACTCCGGTTTATCGTGAAATCACCCACCTTTATGAAGATCTGGAGGCTGCTGAAATGGTCTCTTCGCGACGCCTGAAAAAAGTCGATGTCGCGGCAACCAACAAACGACTGGATGAGATAAAGGATGAATTCAAAATCGATCCACGGGAGTTCATGGAAATTATCCGTGAAGTGCGCACTGGTATTCGCCAGGCCCACAAAGCCAAGACTGAGATGGTTGAAGCTAACCTTCGATTGGTCATATCAATCGCAAAGAAATATACAAATCGCGGCCTGTCCTTTCTGGATTTGATTCAGGAGGGCAATATGGGACTCATGAAAGCGGTGGAAAAGTTTGAATACCGTCGCGGATACAAATTTTCGACCTATGCGACCTGGTGGATTCGTCAGGCTATCACACGCTCGATCGCCGACCAAGCCCGTACCATTCGTATTCCGGTACACATGATCGAGACCCTAAACAAGGTCATGCAGGTGCAAAAGCAACTCCTGCAAGAGCTAGGCCACGAACCGACAGCAGAAGAAGTCGCAGACGAAATGAATCTCCCGATCGAACGCGTGCAATCCATCATGAAGATGGCTCAGCAGCCGATTTCACTCCAAAGTCCGGTGGGTGATTCTGACGATACTAATTTCGGTGATTTCATCGAAGATAAAGGTGCAGAAAACCCCTACGATATGACCGCATACAGCCTGTTGCGCGAAAAGATTACGGACGTGCTGGACAGTCTCACTGAACGCGAACGCAGGGTGCTTTCACTTCGCTTCGGACTGGCAGATGGATATTCGCGTACCCTTGAAGAAGTGGGACGCCAATTCAAAGTGACCCGTGAACGGATCCGACAAATTGAAGCAAAAGCACTCCGCAAAATGCGCCACCCTACCCGTATACGCCAATTACACGGTTTCTTTGAGGGTGACATCAACCTCGAAAAACCGGGGATGGATAGCATCAAACGCGAAAATGCCAAAAATAAATAATTGTGGCACCGTTTCCACGTAAACTTGTCTAATAAGAAAAATCTATCTTTTATGCGCATTGCCTATTTTATTCTGATTTCATTCAGCGCGCTGGTCGCACTAACGACGAGTAGTTGTCGTACGGGCAGCGGTGTGCGTATTACCGAAGGCAACCAAACCATCGACGCAGAGGAATCCGGTACAGTCATTAAAAGCAAGACAGCCACAGTCGTTCATGTTGATATGAACGAACGTATTGCGACCATTCGGAATGGTAGAGATTTGGAATCGGGCTTCTTAGCCTCAATTGATAGAAACGGAAAGCGAACAGCGATCCTCAAAACAAGAGAAAATCGAATCATTGGGCTACGCACCGCTGACGTTATCGAAGGGAAACCAAGTATTAATGACACAATCAGCCCAGTTAGCTCGAAAGAATCAGAAAGTTTGAGTAAGATATACCGTGACCCTATGTCCGAAATTAATTAAACATCTAATTTTAACATTAGCACATTCATTAAAATGACTACACTTGCCTTTCTACAAAATTTAAGCAGCTGGGAAATCGTATTGATTTTCCTTGTCGTTCTTCTCTTCTTTGGTGCCAAACGATTGCCGGATTTATTTCGCTCGCTCGGCAAATCCATCAGAGAATTTAAAGACGCTACTTCAGGCATAGAAGAAGACATACGTGCGGCCATGGAAACGGATGAGAAGCCCAAGGCCAACACCCCCAAAGAAAGCGAACCTGCGTCAACTTCTGACTCACTCGCAGAGTCGAATGTAGAATCCGATACAGTCGAGACCACATCGACCCCCGAAGACGATTCCAAGAAGCACACTTAAAAATGCCCCTACCTAGCCGGTAATTGTTATGATCAAGAATGCCCATGAAGTCATTCCCGAGGTGGCTGAATCAGTTCGCGGCGGACAAGGTATCGCCTATGCCCACAAACTACTGGATATCTTTCCAGGCAGTGCAATAAAAAGTATTGGCTTGGTACGCCTGGAAGCAGGAGCCAGCGTGGGCGAGCACTCACATACCAACGAGGAAGACTTTTACTTCTGTGTCTCCGGCACTGGAGTTGTTTTGGACAATGGTGTTGAGTACCCTTTCACTCCAGGCACCTTGCAAATCACTCGACACGGCGAATCTCAGGCAATCCGTAACACCGGCGAGACCGAGCTAATTTTTCTCGGTGCACTGATAGCAAATATAGAATAGCTATGACTCTGCCGCGAGGTTGGCGGATGATTTTTTAGGCGTCGGCGCATTATGATCAATTTCATACGCCTCCATATCAGGTGGAACCGTGGCAATCGCCTCTTCCATCGTCGTTAGGCCTTCTTTCACTTTCAGCATGCTGTCCTGGTGTAGAGTCATCATACCATTACGCATGGCAATTCGCTTGATCGTTGAAGCCTCCTCACCTGCGTTGATCGCTTTAATGAGCTCTTCACTGGTAGCCATCAACTCATGAATACCAACTCGACCCTTATATCCATTACCACCACAGGTAGGACATCCATCTTCACTCGGCTTTTGAACTTTTCCGACCCAACTTAACGCGCGTTGAATGATTTCTGCCTCATTGCCTTCAGGTAAATAACTCTTCTTACATGTTTTACAAACGCGGCGCATTAAACGCTGCGCGCAAACGCATATTAAAGATGCCGAAATCATGAACGGTTCGATTCCCATTTCAGTCAAACGGGAAACTGTCGTCGGTGCATCGTTCGTATGCAGCGTGCTAAAGAGTAAGTGCCCCGTCAAAGCAGCTTCAACCGCTATGCCCGCAGTCTCTTTATCTCGGATCTCACCAACCAGAATCACATCCGGATCCTGACGAAGGAAGGAACGTAAGGCTGCGGCAAAAGTTAAGCCTATCTTACGCTGCATCTGCATTTGCAGCAACCCTGGTAAGGTGTATTCAATCGGATCCTCCGCGGTTCGAATACAACGATCTACCGTGTTAATTTCATTGAGGGCAGAGTAAAGAGTCATCGACTTACCGGAGCCTGTCGGCCCACAGTGCAGAATCATTCCATAGGGTCGCTCGATTAAATCACGGTAAAGACTCAAGTTTCGCTCAGAGAAGCCCAAGGCCGGTAACGGCAGGGTACTCTTCTGCTTGTCCAAAATACGCATAACGACACCTTCACCATGGTTTAAAGGTGCGCTCGATACGCGCAGATCCACATCAATGCCTTTCTTATTATACTGTTTGAAAATAATGCGGCCATCCTGCGGCAAACGACGCTCAGCAATGTCGAGTTGCGCCATAACCTTCAGGCGGGCAATCAACGCTCCAGAGGCTGATGGAGGTATATTTAGACGGTTTTGCAAAATACCATCCACACGAACACGCACACGCGTTTCTTTTTCAAATGGCTCAATATGGATATCACTGCCACCTGAGTAAAAAGCCTCTTCAATGATACGATTTGCCAATTTAATAATCGGCGCAGAATCTTCATCGGAGAAATCCTCATCATCGGCATCTTCTTCTTCATAGTCCGCACCCAAGGCATCAACCACATCACCAAATCCTACGCTCTGGTGTTGATCACTCTTATCGTCCAACGCTTTAGCAATATCCGCCTCTAATCCAAGCAGTACAGATACGCGCAAGCCCGTCTGCTCCTGAATTTTGGCAGTCACTCGCAAGTCGAAAGGATTACTGACCACTACGATGATAAAAGGGCCACTGAAACCCAGTGGAATCACCCGATGTTCCCTACAAAAGTCCTGATCTAGTTTGGAAAAGGTCTGCTCATTGACAAGGCAATGCTTGACATTAATCGGAGCCAAATCGAAGGCACTCGCTTTAGCAACCAGCAACTTGAATTGGCTGATTTTGTATTCTTCTGCCAATAGCCGTTCAACTGCATCGCCTGACATTTCCTCTTCGGTCTCAGTGATCGCCTTAAACTGAGATTCCGTCAGTTGCTCCATTTGGAGTAAGTTCTGAACAATGGAGGTCTGTATTCTTGGAAGTGCCATACGTTTTCTAGTGCAAGAAGTGAAAGGAAGGTCGATTACAATTCAGCTAGTCCAGCTTTTACCAACGGCAAACCAAACAAGTCATCTTTTGTCTGAACATCGGCACCTAAATCCAATTTCTTAGACAGCTCGGCGGCAGTGCTGTCCGCGGAGCTCAACGCCTCTTTAAGATAATACTCTTGGGTAAGCTTCAACAAACTTGCCAAGCGACCAGAAGCCGGGGGAAGTGACTGGTCGCTCAATTCAAGGTTCTGCGCAACCGTTTCCGCAGATAGCGCCTCATTATCACCTGCTGTAACCATCAGCATGATCAAGTCCCTCATTTGAGAATAACTCTTCCACTCATAAGCTAGGAACATGAAAACAACTTCCGGTGAAAGATCCGTAAGCAGTGGCTTTTCATGGCGCTCGGCAGCGATACGCACAAAGCGGCGAATATATACAGCAACATCACTGTGACGATACCACAAAGCCGGAATCGAGATGCATTTCGCGTCAATTTCAGCATACACTGTAGCTTCGCTAGCCGGATGTGTGATAATAAAGACTAACAGTTGGTTATCAAATTTTGGCTGAAAGCAATGAGCAAATTCTAACGCAGCTTGAATATCGCGAGAACCATTTAACCTGATCGCAACGAGGTGGCTATTTTCTGACTGAGTACAGATTTCAGCTATAGCAGTGTTTACATCAGACGCTACTTCGG
>Ga0210065_1000482_pt1 | contig 10743 bp, 8 predicted proteins | sample Muzzi_PWB_D1_FD_185533 | JGI IMG/M metagenome (GOLD analysis project Ga0210065, IMG submission 185533) | Wetland microbial communities from San Francisco Bay, California, USA, that impact long-term carbon sequestration - Muzzi_PWB_D1 (SPAdes) | ecosystem: Environmental > Aquatic > Marine >... | reverse complement strand
CAACTACCCGGACAACCCTGCAATCGCCTGGCTGGAAGACCCGCGCGGCTATGACGTCGCCAGGAAAGAGTCGCGGTCATGGAAGTTCTGGTAACCTGAGGTGATCGGATAACGCCGGTCACGCCCGAAGGCCCGCTGTGTGATCTTCACCCCCGGGGGCGCCTGCCGGCGCTTGTACTCGTTGCGCTCAACCAGCTTCGCGACACGCCTTGCCACCGCCGCGTCGAAACCTGCGGCAATGATTTGCTCGATACTTTCATCCCGCTCGATGTAACGTTCCAGCAAGGGATCGAGCACCTCGTAGGGCGGCAGGCTGTCCTCATCCCTCTGGTCCGGTGCCAGTTCAGCTGACGGAGGCCGTTCCAGTACCCGCTGCGGGATGATCGCGCCGAGACTGTTGCGGTATTCGCAGAGCTGATAAACAAGCAGTTTCGGTACATCCTTCAGCGGTGCAAAACCGCCGGCCATGTCGCCATAGAGCGTGGCATAACCCACCGACATTTCACTCTTGTTGCCTGTCGTCAGCAGTATTTTCCCTTTCTTGTTCGAAATCGCCATCAGGATAACACCGCGGCAGCGTGCCTGGATGTTTTCTTCCGTGGTATCCGTCTCGAGTCCGGCAAAGGTGTCTTCCAGCACCTCGAGAAAACTGCTGAACGGCGCCTCGATCGGTATCACATGGTAGGTCACTGCCAGCGCCGCTGCCTCGGCGCGTGCATCTTCCAGGCTCATGTCCGCGGTATAGCGAGAGGGCATCATGACCGCCTCGACACGCTCCGCACCGATGGCATCCACCGCCAGTGCCAGCGTCAAGGCAGAATCAATCCCCCCGGACAGACCCAGTACCGCCCCGTCAAAGTGGTTCTTGCTGATATAGTCACGCACGCCCAGCACCAGCGCTTGGTAGATCGCCTCCACATCCGGTTGCAGGGGTATGCAGACACCCGCTAGCGGCGTCACCTCCTCATCCACCCGAAAGTCCACCGGGTATAAACCGGTTTCACAGGCAGGGGCCCGCTGAGTCACCTGGCCTTCCCGGTTGACGACAAACGAACCACCATCGAAAACCAGTTCATCCTGCCCGCCAACCAGGTTGACGTACATGATCGGCAAACCTGCCTGCTGCGTGCGCAGCGCAAGCAGTTGCTCCCGTGCAGCTCGCTTGCCCGCCTGAAACGGAGAGGCGTTGATATTGATCAACAGCCGCGCACCGGCGGCGGCAGCCTGGCGAGCCGGCCCGGGCTCCCAGATATCTTCACAGATGGTAATGCCTGTCGGCACATCCCTGATCTTTACGATGCACGGCTCAGCGCCAGGCCTGAAGTAGCGTTGCTCGTCAAACACGCTGTAGTTGGGAAGGTGCTGCTTGCGATAGAGTGCGATGCTGCCATCCTGGAACACACCGGCAGCGTTGCAGAGTCCATCCTGCTGCTGCAGGGGATAGCCGATAATCGCGGTAATGCCGGTAATGTCCTGGCGCAACCGTTGCACCGCCACATCCACATGCTCGGTGAAATGCGGCCGAAACAGCAGGTCTTCCGGAGGATAACCGGTGAGCGCCAGCTCCGGAAAAACAATTGCGTCCGCGCCCATTTCGTCACGTGCTCGTACGCAGGCCTGCAGTATCTGGCTTGCATTGGCATGGATATCGCCAACCAGGAAATTCTGTTGCGCCATGACAATGCGCAGCTCGGCTTTGGGTGTGGCGTTCATGACTTCACCTGATGGCATGGACAAGACGGTGCAGGCGCCTTGCCCGAGCTGCAACGCCGACAGGCATCCTGCACTTCAGGACTTCATTACCGACAGCATGCCTGACCCGATCTCTGCCGGAGAACGCACCACCTTCACCCCGGCTGACTCCAGTGCGCTGATCTTTGCCTCAGCGGTACCCTGGCTGCCGCTGATAATGGCGCCGGCGTGGCCCATGCGTTTGCCGGACGGTGCCGTCACGCCGGCAATGTAGGCAACCACCGGCTTGCTGACCTGTTGCCTGATAAACATCGCTGCCTGCTCTTCATCGTTGCCGCCGATTTCACCGATCATGACGATACCGTGCGTGTCGCTGTCGTCCTGAAACAGCCGCAGGCAATCGATAAAGCCGATGCCATGGACAGGATCACCACCCATACCGATACAGGTGCTCTGGCCGAGCCCGCAGCGACTGGTCTGAAAGACGGCTTCGTAGGTCAAGGTACCGGAACGCGAAACGATACCGATGTGCCCCGGCGTGTGCATCGGGCCAGGCATAATGCCGATCTTGCAGGCGCCCGGTGTAATGATGCCGGGACAGTTCGGGCCAATCAGCAGTGACTCACTTTCACGCAATACCGCCTTGACGCGCAGCATATCAAGCACCGGTATGCCTTCGGTGATACAGACAATCAACCGGATACCGGCCGCGGCTGCTTCGAGTATCGCATCGGCAGCAAATGCAGCCGGGACATAGATCATGGTCGCCTCCGCCGCGGTACTCGCGACCGCCTCAGCCACCGTATTAAACACCGGCAGATCGAGGTGTCTCTGGCCACCCTTGCCCGGGGTTACCCCACCCACCAGGCGCGTACCATAGTCCAGCGCCTGACGCGAATGGAAGGTCCCCTGGGCGCCGGTAAACCCCTGGCAGATTACACGCGTCCCGGCATCGATCAGGACACTCATTTCGAGCGACCTGCGTGCAAGGATGCCACCACCTTGTCTGCCGCCTCGGTGAGATCGCTGGCAGTCAACACATCGAGACTGGACTGCCTGATCAACGCCAGCCCGGCTTCCGCGTTGGTCCCTTCGAGGCGCACCACCACCGGCACCGCAACGGCTACTTCGGCAATGGCCTGCAAGATGCCTTCTGCAATCAGATCGCAACGCACAATGCCACCGAATATATTCACCAGGATCGCCTCTACCTGGGGATCGGACAGTATCAGCTTGAAGGCTTCAGCCACTTTATCTGCCGTTGCACCACCGCCGACATCAAGAAAATTGGCTGGCAGTCCGCCGTGCAGCTTGATCAGGTCCATGGTTGCCATGGCCAGACCGGCGCCATTCACCATACAGGCAATATTGCCGTGCAAGCGGATATAGTTCAGGCCATGCTGCCGTGCAGCGTTCTCGCGCGCGTCCTCCTGGCGGCTGTCGCGCAACCCGGCCAGCTGCGGATGACGGAACAGGGCGTTATCATCAAGGTCTAGCTTGGCATCCAGCGCCAGCAGTTCACCGGCCTCGGTAACCACCAGTGGGTTTATTTCCAGCAGGCTGGCATCGCACTCCAGCATCAGGCGGTAGGCAGCCGTCAGCAATGACGAGAAGGCACCCGTCTGCTTGCCTTCGAGCCCCAGTGCAAAGGCCAGATTGCGGCACTGATAGGCCTGCAGACCGACCGCCGGGTTGATGCGCTCCCTCAGTATCGCATCCGGGTCGCTGGTAGCGACTTCCTCGATGTCCATACCCCCGGCGCTTGAAGCCATTATTGCGACACGTTCCTGCGCACGGTCCACCAGCATGCCAATGTAAATCTCCCGCGCAATGGGAACGGTTTGTTCAACCAGCACGCAATTGACGGGCAATCCCCCGGTATCCGTCTGCTTCGTGACCAGTCGTGAGCCAAGCAGTGCGTCTACAGCTTCCCGCAGCCCCTGCTCGTCCTCGACCCGCCTGACACCACCGCCCTTGCCGCGCCCACCGGCATGCACCTGCGCCTTCACCACCCACGCCGAACCGCCCAGTGCGCTGACCAGAGCGTCGACTGCCTGCGAACGGTCAAGCATCTGCCCGGCGGGTACCGGGATGCCATAATCCGAGAACAGCTGTTTTGCCTGAAATTCATGCAGGTGCATGCTGCGAGTGTGTCAAACATGCACACTGTTTATCAAGTCATAGATCTGTCACACATTAAAAGGCCCAGTTAGGGTAATATGGCCGGCAATTTATACGGCAGTCGGAGGCTGACCGCAGCGACTCATGCGCACGCTTGTCATCATCATTGTCCTGGTACTGATCGTTATCATTGCCAAACGACTGTGGCTGAAACCACCCGCCGCGACCGGGCGCCGCGAGAAAAACGAACACATGGTGCAGTGCGCCAACTGCGGCATTTACATACCTGAACGTGAAGCATTACAAAGGGCCGGGCAATACTTCTGCTCACAGGCGCATCTGGATGAAGGCTAGCAACCACCAGCAACCCTGATCCCCATCCCACTCAGCAGATGTCCGACTCATACACAGACAGATATCCGTACCAGGAAAACCGCGACGCACTGACGTGGAAACCGCTGCGGCTATTGAGCTTTTACCGGGCCATTCTGGCCGGCCTGCTGGTCGTGCTGTTCTTCAGCATCCCCGAGAATTCAGGTCTCGGCTCACAGCACCACACGCTCTACGCGCTCACTTCCATTGCCTACCTGTTATTCAGTGTGCTCGCGGGGTTTGCCGCACGTCTGCGACGCCCGGGCTATGAACTGCAATCGCTCACCGAGATCAGCGTCGATATTATCGCCATTACCGTTCTCATGTTCGCCAGCGGCGGGCTGGACAGTGGCCTTGGTATTCTGCTGCTAATCGCGGTCGCGGCGGGTAGTATCCTGCTACCCGGACGCAGGGCGTATCTGTTCGCCGCGATAGCCACCATGGCCGTGATTGGAGAAGCAGTGTACGGCTCCCTGTATTTCGACACGACCAACAGCAGTGGTTATTCGCAGGCCGGCTTGCTTGGACTGGCGTTGTTCGTAACCGCCGCGGCAACCAACCTGATGGTACGGCGCATCAATGAGACAGAAGCGCTGGCGCGCCGCCGCGGCATAGACATTGCCAATCTTGCCAAGCTGAATGAGCACATTGTGCAACGTCTGCAGGCAGGCATCATCGTGACCGACCATGAGAATCGTATCCGCTTAATCAACCAGGCCGCGCAAAAACTGCTGAACCTGCCAGATATTGAGAAGGGTCAGGCACTGGCATCACTGTCTCCCGAGCTGCTTGCAAGACTTGATGAATGGAGAAAACACCCGGATATAGAGCAGCTTGTTGTACCTGCTGAAATCGGCGGTACAAAATTATTGTCACACTTCACATTACTCGGTACCGCAGACGGCATTGGCTATCTCATTTTTCTGGAAGACGCTGCAACACTGGCAAAACAGGCGCAGCAACTCAAACTGGCCTCTCTCGGCCGACTCACCGCGAGTATCGCGCATGAAATCAGGAACCCGCTGGGAGCAATCAGTCATGCGACACAGCTACTGGAAGAATCCGAAGCACTGCCTGACAGCGACCAGCGCCTGATTACCATCATTGGTGATCACACACGGCGGGTCAACGCGGTCGTGGAGAACGTGCTGCAGCTGTCGCGACCGGGCACTTCCTCGCCACAGCAGATAAACATTCAGGAGTGGCTGGAGAAATTCGCAGACGAGTTTGCCCATAGCGGCAATTGCCTGCCGCAGCAGATCAGCATCCAGGTGACACCGGTCGATCTCAATGTATATATGGATCCCAGCCTGCTGCACCAGGTTGTCTGGAACCTGTGCCAGAACGCTATTCGACATGGCGCGCAGGCGTCGACATCCTTTAAACTCAGGATGGTGTGCGAGACCTCGCCTGCTTCCTTCAAGCCACAGCTCGATATCATAGACAACGGACCTGGCATTGACCCTGATATTGCAGACTCCATCTTCGAACCTTTTTTCACCACCCAGAGCAGCGGCACGGGGCTCGGCTTGTATATTGCGAGCGAAATTTGCGAAAACAACCAGTCACACCTGAACTATATTCCAGTCCCGGAAGGTGGCAGCTGTTTTCGTATCACCTTCAACAGCCGACTCTCACAATCCGTTTCCACATTTGCATAATGAATGAAACCATGAGCACACATCTGGCATTAATTGTTGACGACGAACCGGACATTCGGGAATTGCTGGAGATGACGCTGGGTCGAATGAACATCAATACACGCAGTGCAGCCAATTTCCATGAGGCGCTGGCACTGCTGGAAACCGAAAAGTTTGATATCTGCCTGACTGACATGCATCTGCCCGACGGCAACGGTATCGATCTGGTGCGACACATACAACAGCGGGAAATGAACCTGCCCACAGCCGTGATCACTGCCTATGGCAGCATGGAGTCGGCAGTCGATGCGCTCAAGGCCGGCGCCTTTGACTTTGTATCCAAGCCTGTTGATCTGACGGTACTGCGCAACCTCATCACCAGCGTACTGAAACTCTCCGATAGCGCACATCCCCGTGATCGCCGCAGCCGCCACACACTGCTGGGCGAATCACAGCTAATGTGCAACATTCGTTCAACCATCGAAAAGCTGTCACGCAGCCAGGCACCCGTTTATATCAGCGGCGAATCCGGCACCGGCAAGGAACTGGTCGCACAATTGATTCATGGCAAGGGACCGCGTAACGACCGCTCCTTCATACCCGTAAACTGCGGCGCCATTCCGTCCGAGCTGATGGAAAGCGAGTTCTTTGGCCACAGGAAAGGCAGTTTTACCGGCGCCGTCAGGGACAAGAAGGGCCTGTTTCAGGTGGCCGAGGGTGGCACCCTGTTTCTTGACGAGGTCGCAGAACTCCCCCTGCATATGCAAGTCAAGCTGCTCCGTGCAATCCAGGAAAAGGCTGTGCGCCCGGTCGGTGCCGAGAAGGAAATACCTACTGATGTTCGCATCCTCTCTGCCACACACAAGGATCTCGGGCAGCTGGTCGAAGCCGGCCAGTTTCGCCAGGACCTTTACTACCGGCTGAACGTGATACAACTGCAGGTTCCCGCCCTGCGGGAACGACGTGAAGACATCCCGCAACTGGCAAGGTATTACCTGGATAAACTGGCTGCCGAGAACAACCTGCCGGATTTGAACATCGACGAGGCGGCCATGCAGGCATTGTGCAGCTATACCTTCCCCGGGAATGTGCGCGAGCTTGAAAACATCCTCGAACGTGCTACCACATTGTGTGAGAACAGCACCATTACCAGTGAAGACCTGCAACTGCCTGCAACTGTCATAGCCAACGAGGGGACAGCGCCTGCACAGGAAATGAACGCTGGCTCCATACCGTTGGGTACCTACATGGACACCATCGAAAAAGATGCCTTGATCAAGGCACTGGAACAGACCCGCTATAACAAGACGGCCGCAGCAAAATTACTGGGGATCACCTTTCGCGCGTTGCGCTATCGACTGAAAAAGCTCGGCCTCGAATAACCCCTCAACCGAGCCAGGTGCCCGCACCGGCAGGAAGTGACGCACAGCGTCACATTCTGACCTCGTTTGTGTTCCACGTCTCAAGTCCACAACCAACCAGTGGCTAATGGTGACACACAAATACCACGGAAATGACGTATATGTAACTGTAATTATTATATATTTTAATACATTTTCGGAGAAGGCATCGCATTCTCAAGGCGTTGGCACGGAATCTGTATAACTACTGGCAGCCAAAGAATCCGGGCAAGTGCCCGATAGCAAGGCTGAACAAGGAAGCTCGGTGTCGGGCTAACAAACAGGGATGACCACCAACATTTTTTAAACACAGAGGGTTATAACCATGAAACAGCAAAAAGGTTTTACATTGATCGAACTGATGATCGTGATCGCCATTATCGGCATTCTGGCCGCCATCGCGATCCCGGCCTACCAGGACTACACCATTCGCTCCAAGGTCTCTGAAGGTCTGAACCTGGCCGGTGCTGCCAAGCTGGCCGTTGCCGAGACCTACGATAGCAATGGCGGTTATCCGACGGGCGATAACCAGAGTTACGGCCTGCCAATCGCTGCCAGTATCGCTGGTAACTATGTGGCTTCGGTGGGTATAGCAACTGGTGGTAATGGCGTGATCACCATCACCTATAAGGGCAGCGGTGTCGGGACCGGCGCAGACGGCAAGACTATTGTAATGACACCGAATACCAGCAGCCCCGGCGCGATGGGCTGGGATTGTACCACTGGCACCATGCCAAACAAATTCAGACCGGCTACCTGCCGTTAACACTGGCAGTCTGGTTCTGTAGACTCGAACGCCCCGGAAACGGGGCGTTTTTTTATGCAATTGATGTATGATGCTCACCCATTATCTGCTCCTACGGGTTGTATTACATACACTCAATTAAAGAGATGACAGCAATGAACCCTCCTGTGTCCCGAGACACTACCCACTGGTTTTTCCTGCTGCTCATCCTGCTCACTATTATTGTCTATTACCCCGGCCTGTCGGGCGACTACCTGTTCGACGACACCAGCAACCTGCTGCAAAACAAGGCGCTGGACATGGAAACATTGGACATGGATTCACTCCAGAGTGCTGCCTATTCCTCCGGTTCCGGAATGCTGCGACGGCCAATCAGTATGGCCAGCTTCGCACTGAACCGCTACTTCTTCGGCATCGATCCGTACTCCCACAAGGTTATCAACCTCGTTATTCACATCCTCACCGGCAGCCTGCTGTTTCTGTTCAGCCGTCTGTTGATCTCGGGTTACCAGCAATACAGCAAGCCTGTGCTGTCGCTACCGGCAGCACGCTGGATTCCTGTCATTGTTTGCGGCATGTGGCTGGTGCATCCACTGAACCTGACCTCGGTGCTCTACATCGTGCAGCGCATGACCAGTCTCGCTGCCCTGTTTACCGTAGCCGGACTATGCCTCTATGTAATCGGCCGGTTGCAGATGCTAAAGGGTAGACATGGCCTGTCCATCATTCTGGTTGGACTGTTTGCCATGGGTGGACTGGCCATTTTCAGCAAGGAAAACGGCATCCTGCTACCCCTGTATATGCTGGCGGTAGAGATCGCTGTGTTCAGGTTTCAGGGTAAGAACGGCCAGGCTGACAAGTCGATAGTGACCTTCTTCAGCCTGGTAGTTGCCGCACCTGCCTTGCTGGCCCTGCTTTACCTCGTGACACATGTGGACTCGATGCTTAACTTCAGTTCCCGTGATTTCAACCTGTACGAACGCATTCTGACAGAGTCACGGGTACTGATCTTTTATCTGAAAATGATCATCATCCCCACGGTACAGGAACTGGGCCTGTATCACGATGATTTCACACTATCTCACAGCCTGCTCGCCCCCCCGACCACGCTATTCTCGCTGCTAGCACTGGCTGCGCTATTGCTCGTCAGCCTGTTACTGCTTGGGAAGCGACCGCTGGTCAGCCTGGGGATTCTCTGGTTCTTTACCGGTCATTTACTGGAATCAACAATCATCCCCCTGGAGATTGCACACGAACACCGCAACTACCTGGCAGATTACGGTATTCTGCTGGCGGCAACCTGTGCCGTCGCACAGGCCCCGCTAAAGAAGCTCGAACCCTTTACCCGGATCCCGGTACCGTTACTGTTCATCCTGCTGTTTTCCTACACGACCTGGCTGCGTAGCGAACAGTGGTCAGACAACGTCAATCACGCCATCTATGAAGCACGCCACCATCCGGATTCACACCGGGCCGTGTACTCGGCGGGGCGCATCCATGGACGTCTGGCAATTGAAGGTCACCAGGCTAGCAAACAACAAGCCTATGCCTACCTGGAACAGGCCAGAGCTCTGGACAGGACCGGCATCATGTCCGAGGTCACCCTGATCAAGTTGAGTTTCATCCTCGATGAACCGCTCAATCCGGACTGGTTCGAGAGCATGCTTGACAAGTTGTCGCGCTACCCGATTTCTGCCGCCGACGTATCAGGTCTGCAGACCCTGGCCGCGTGTACAAAAGATATTTGCACGATAGAGCCTGAAAGAATGGAGACATTGTTCGATATTGCGCTTGAGCATGAAAATGCGAGACTTGTGACCGCATACGGCTATTATACAATCAACACCCGGAACAACTTTGAAAAGGGCCTGACCTTGTTCGAGCATGCCGTCGAACTTGACCCGCGTGAACCACAATACAGGAAGAACCTGATCAACCTACTGGTCTTCATGGGTAAACTCGATGAGGCAGAACAGCGACTGCAGGAATTCAGGTCGGCTGACACTCATGGAAACAGCCAGGCATTCTATGAGGCAATAGAGATCAAGCTAAACACATTGCGAACCGATGATGCGGCACCAGCAAACGAATAAAGGGAAAACGTCCAGCCATGTGTCATGACATCAGCATTATCCTGCCTGCAAAAAATGAAGCCGAGAGCCTGGAAATATTACTCCCCGAACTTCGCCGTGCATTCCCCGACGAGGAAATCATTGTTGTTGATGACGGCTCGACCGACACAACCATTGATATCTGCCACCAAAATAATGTAGGGGTCATTTCACACGTTTATTCCATGGGCAACGGCGCAGCCATCAAGACCGGTGCAAGAAATGCAGCCGGCAACATTCTGGTGTTCATGGATGCCGACGGACAGCATACCCCGGATGACATCCAGCGACTGGTTGATAAAATCAATGATGGTTTCGACATGGTGGTTGGTGCACGCCAGATAAATACCCATGCATCCCTTACTCGGAGGATCGGCAACACGATTTACAATAAACTTGCCTCATTGATGACCGGCTATCAGATAGAAGATCTAACCTCCGGATTTCGTGCCGCAAGGGCGAGACACTTCAAGAAATTCCTGTACTTGCTGCCCAATAAGTTTTCCTATCCGACTACCAGCACCATGGCTTTCTTCCGATCCGGGCTACCGGTTGGCTATGTTTCGATCAGCACAAAGAACAGAACGGGTGAACGTAAAAGCCACATAAGACTGTTCCATGATGGCTTCCGTTTCCTGATAATTATTCTGAAAATAGGTGCC
>Ga0210065_1000481_pt1 | contig 10772 bp, 11 predicted proteins | sample Muzzi_PWB_D1_FD_185533 | JGI IMG/M metagenome (GOLD analysis project Ga0210065, IMG submission 185533) | Wetland microbial communities from San Francisco Bay, California, USA, that impact long-term carbon sequestration - Muzzi_PWB_D1 (SPAdes) | ecosystem: Environmental > Aquatic > Marine >... | reverse complement strand
ATTTCCTGGCGGATATTCCGGATGCGGGAGCGCGCGCGTGCCAGCCGGCGTTCGGTTCGGACGATGCCGACATAGTCCCACATGGCGGTGCGTACTTCGTTCCAGTTATGTTCGACTACGACCGCCTCATCGGAGGATACCGCCTCGCCGCATTTCCACCCGGGAATCTGGACGGCGGCATCGAACTGTTTCCAGATTTTTGCAATATTCAGGGCGGTTTCGTGGCCGCAAACCAGTGCTTCCAGTAATGAATTGCTGGCAAGCCGGTTGGCACCATGCAGTCCGGTGCTGGCCACTTCACCACAGGCGAAGAGGCCGGGCAGTGCCGTGGTTCCGTCGACACCGGCTACGACACCGCCGCAGGAATAGTGAGCGGCGGGAACTACCGGAATCGGATCGTTTGCCATATTAACCCCATACCGCAGGCAGGCGGCATAAAGATTCGGGAATCGTTCCCGTAAAAACCCTTCGGAGCGATGGGTAATGTCGAGATAGACATAGGGGTCGCCGTGTTTTTTCATGACAAAGTCGATGGCACGAGCGGTTACATCGCGGGTAGCCAACGCACCGCGTTCATCGAATTCAGCCATGAATTCATGGCCGCGGACGTCTTTGAGTATTGCGCCTTCGCCGCGCACGGCTTCCGAGATGAGAAAGGATTTGGCGTGTGGATGATAAAGGCAGGTGGGGTGGAACTGGACAAATTCCATGTTGCGAATCGGCAATCCGGCCCGCCAAGCCATAGCCACGCCGTCGCCGGTGGCGACATCCGGATTGGAGGTATACGGATAGACTTTGCCCAGTCCGCCGGAGGCGAGTACGGTGCAGGGGGCATGAACCGGGAAAATTTCTTCCGTTGTTTTGTCCAGAAAGTAAGCGCCGATACAGCGATTGGGTACCGGATGATTAATCCAGTCGGTAGTGACCAGATCGACGGCCATAAGCTGTTCGCGAATGGTAATGTTTGTATTTTCCCGCGCCCGGTCAATCAGTACGGACATCATCGATTGACCGGTAATATCGCCGGCGTGAAGGATGCGGCGATGCGAATGGCCGCCCTCCTGTCCCAGATCGTACTCCTTTTCCTTGCCCTTGCGTTTGCGGTGTTCAAATTCGATGCCCTGTGCTTCCAGTTCGTGAATCCGGGCGTAGGCATTGTGGATGATCTGCTGCACCACGTCCGGCGATCCGAGTCCGCATCCGGTGGAAAGGGTGTCGGCAACATGGGCTTCAACGGTATCATCCGGGTCGACGACGCAGGCGATGCCTCCCTGCGCATAGAAACTGTTGCATTCGCTGGCTTCGACCTTGCTGGCTACCAGAACGCGCCCGTGCCTGCAGAGTTCGAGTGCACAGGTCAGGCCGGCCAGACCGCTGCCTATAACAATAAAATCGAAGGAGGTATCCTGATCAGCTGGCATTCCGTACAGTCTCTTTTTCTGCTTCGGCCTCGTCCTTGAGCTTTGTAATCTGCTCCTGCCGGGTCTGTTTGATGAAAGCTGCTTTGGCCGGATCGGATTCGCCGGCCAGTTGCTGGTCGAACATGATTTCTGTTTCGGCGATTCGGGCTTTCCATTTTGCGTCGATTGCGGCGAGGGCCGTTTTCTGATCGTCGGTTAATGCTGTTGATTCGCCGCCAAGACGTTCCATGGCCAATTCGTAGGCACTTTTCATGAGGGTTCTCCTGCTTTCATGGAATGAGGAATATACGCCTGGAACGCGTGGATTAAAACCGGAAAAAGGAGGTTAGCCTATTTTGCCATTTGCTGACGGATACGCTCTTCCACATCATGTTCGTGGAGTGCGGTGAAGATTTCTTCAAGGGCACCTTCCATGACGCGGTCGAGTTTATACAGCGTCAGGTTGATCCGGTGATCGGTCAGCCGGTTCTGCGGGTAGTTGTAGGTTCGGATTTTTTCCGAGCGGTCGCCGGAGCCGACCATGGATTTTCGTTCGGAGGCCTGCTCTTCGGCCGCTTTGCGCTGTTGTTCGTCGAAGAGCTTGGCGCGCATGACTTTTAAGGCGGCGGCTTTGTTTTTGTGCTGCGAGCGTTCGTCCTGACATTGAACAACGAGGCCGGTGGGGATATGGGTGATGCGGATGGCGGAGTCGGTGGTGTTAACGTGCTGTCCGCCGGCACCGGATGCACGGTAGGTGTCTATCCGCAGATCTTCGGTGCGCATTTCAACATCGACGTCCTCGGCTTCGGCCAGTACGGCGACCGTGGCGGCGGAGGTGTGGACCCGGCCCTGGGTTTCGGTCTGCGGTACCCGTTGGACGCGGTGGGTTCCGCCTTCATGCTTGAGGGTTTTGTAGACATCTTCGCCTTCCACGGAAAATGCGATTTCCTTGTATCCGCCGGATTCGGAGGGGCTGACGTCCATCACGCTGTATTTCCAGCCTTTGGCATCGAAGTAGCGGGTATACATGCGGTAGAGATCGCCGGCAAAGATGCCCGCCTCGTCGCCGCCGGTTCCGGCCCGGATTTCCATGATGACATTGCGGCTGTCTGTCGGGTCGGGCGGAATGAGTGAAATCATCATATCGCGCTCGGCCTGCGGCAGTTTTTCCTGAATTTCCGCAAGTTCCATTTCTGCCATTTCGCGCAGTTCGGCATCCGAAGATGCGTCAGCAAGAATCGCTTCGCTTTCCGTTTTGGAGGCCGTAAGGGAAATCACGCTCTGCGCACATGCGGCGAGATTTTTATTGTAGGCGTATTCACGCATACACTCCTGCATCTTTTTTGGGTCGGATGAAACCTCCGGAAGTGACATGCGGCCTTCGAGGTTTCTGAGTTTAGCTTGGAGCTGTTCGAGGTAAGCCTGATCGACCATGGCAGTATTTCCGTTGTGGGTTTGATGGGGTCTGGACGCAAAAAGGCCGAACGTGCTTTCGCAGGTTCGGCCTTTTGCTTGAAACCGGCTAGTAGGTGCCTTCGGCGAAACGCTTCTTAAAGCGATCCACCCGGCCCTCGGTATCAATCAGTTTTGCACTTCCGGTAAAGAAGGGGTGGCAGCTGGAGCAGGTGTTGATGTGCATCTCTTTAACGGTCGAACGGGTCTTGATTTCGTTTCCGCAGGCGCAACGTACCACTGCTTCTTCATAATTGGGATGAATGTTTGCTTTCATTGTAAATTCCTCATGTTCTGTTGGGAGCGAGGTTTTTAATCGAACGGTGCAAGGCAAGGCAAGGTAAAGTTTGCATTTTTTGAAAGATTACACTTCCTGATTATCCAACGTCTAAGTACAGTCTGCCTCCTATGTGCAATGGGCTAGGAATGCGAATATATACATGGCAGCGGGTCTGCCTTTTCCTGTTGGTCTGTGCCGTTGTGGCGCGGGGGCAGTCGCCGTTTGATTCAAGGGTCACCCAAAGTCAGTTGTCCCGGCTTGATCCGAAGACGGAATCGACCAGTGTTCTTCTGGAAACTTCCAAGGAGCTGTTGAAAAATGAACAGCTTGCGGAAGCGGTTCCTTTTCTTGAAGAGATTCTGGTGCGACTTGAAGGAGATGACGAAAAGAAGGCTCGGCAGACCCTGGCTTTTTCGTTGTATCAGCTTGCCTATTGTCAGATGAAGCTGGGCGAATATGTTTCGGCCGGAAAAAACTTTATTCGTTTTGCGGATGAATTTCCGGATGACCCGCAGATGGAGTCGGGCAGGGTGCTGGCGGCTCAATGTCTGACCATGGTTCAGCAGTGGCCGACCGTGGAAGAACAGGCGGCGCTTGTTCTTCAAAATGTACGGTTGCCCGAAGATCTTAAGATTCCGGCAACGCAGTTGTTGTCGGAGGCCTGCTATCAGCAGGAAAAATGGGCCACAGCCGTCAAGCCCCTGTCGGCTCTCTACCGTATGGCCGACAAGGATTCGGTTCGTTCCGGTGCGGCGGTGATGCTGGTTACCTGTTATGTGCGGTTGAATGATTTTGATAATCTGTTCCGTTTCCTCCCGAATTGCGACATGGTTGCCCGGCATAACGTGGGGTTAAATGTGGCGTTGCTGGAAGCCGGAGATGCTCACTACAATGCTGGCGAATACCTCAAGGCATTGCTGCTGTATCGACAGGTTCTGTTGAAGAAGAATCTGATCGCGCACTATGAACAACGCCTCATGGAGGTGAAGTCCACCCTTAAACCCTTCGTTGCCGGCGGATCGCAGACGCTGACGCAGTATAAAGAAGGTCAGCGCCGGCAGCAGGACCTTTTTGATCGGCTGAAGAAGCAGTATGATGCCATTGTGGCGTTTGATGATTACGACATGGACGTAGCACTGCGTACAGCCCAATGCTACAACGACCTCGACCGGAACTGGCCGGCGCATGCCATTTATGAGCGGATTTATAAGGAAAATCCGGATAGTGAGCTGGCGGATGAGGCCCGTTATTCCGCGTTTGCTGTAATGATTGATGAACGCGAGTGGGCGTTGGCTGCGGCCGAGGGATATGCTTATCTTCAGGATAAACCGCAGGGTGATTTCATCGATGATATCACGCTGAATCTGATGCAGGTTCATCTTCAGCAGGAACAACTCGATTTGGCCTATGACATCGGCCGACGCGGGCTTGAGCTTTCCCCTGAGCATAAATATATCGATCAGGTTGATTATCTGATGGGGTATATCCGTTTTCTAAGTCTCGACTATGAGGAGGCTCTGACCCGGTTTTCAGAGGTTCTAAGTCGATGGCCGGACAGCCGTTATTATGAATCGGCTGAGTATTGGCGGGCAATGACCCTGTTGTTCATGGGTCGTTTTGTTGAGAGTGAATCGGCGTTCAGTGCATATCTCAGCAATCCCAAATATGTTGAGCGGGTTTACGAGGAGGATGCTTCCTATCGTCTGGGAATTGCGCAATATGGTGCGGAAATGTACGACGTGGCCGAAACTACGTTCCGTGCGTTTGTTGAGCTTTATCCGGAAAGCACGTTGCTTTCCGAGGCCTATGCCATGCTGGGGGACCTGCGTGCCGCAGAGGGCGAGCTGGAGGTGGCACTGGATTTTTACCGGCTGGCCAGAGAGAAGGCGCGGAATATCGGGCAGGTTAATTATCCCCTGTTTCAGGCGGCTAAAGTGCTGGAGCTTGATAAACGGTTCGCGGATATTGTCGAACTGATGGCCAACTATCTCAAGGAATACGGAGGCGCGGGCGATTATGCCAATGCGGCGAATTGGTCCGGCCGGGCCTACAAGGCGCTGGATGATTATCCGCATGCCCTGAAGATCTATCTGGATGTGGTCGATGCCTATGGTGCCGATGCGGAAAATGCCGGTGTCGATGTGGTGTTGAATCAGATTTTAGAGGATTATAACAGCGAAGACTGGGTGGCTTATCAGTCCGTTATTACGCAAGAACTGCACAAGCACCTTGAGGCAGCCATGGACGGCGGTGTGCGCACGCTGGAACTCCGTTACCAGACCCTGTTTGCCCAGATTTCGGTGGGCGAAGAGCGTGAATCGTACATCCGGTCGATTGTTCAGTCCCGTAATATTCCTGCTTCCGGTCCGAGCACGTTGGTGTTGATTGCGCGCGAGGGAGTAAAGCTGGGGGATTTCGAGCTTGTCCATGAAGCGACGGCGCGGTTTATGTCGAATTTCGAAATTTCGAACAACATGCTGTATATCATGCTGGCGAACATGGATGCCTTGATTGCCGAAGGCAGTTACCGTGAGGCGACGGAGCTTTCTGAAGAGATTCTACTGAAGTTCGGATACAGCAAATCTGTTGGTTATGCACGTAAACGCCGAGGGGATGCTTTCCGGATGCAGGGAAAATATGAAGATGCGCTGGAGGCCTATAAGGAAGTGCTTGCTATCCGAGAATGGCGGGGGCCGCTGACTCCGGAGGCCTTGTATTATTCCGGGATTTGTAAGATGAAACTCGGGGAAATTGAGGAAGCGTTTGCTTATTTTCAACGGATTTATGTGTTGTATGAGGATTATCTTGAGTGGGTTGCCCCGGCCTATGCAAAAAGCATCGCCTGTATGAAACAACTGGGCGGTTATGATCAGGAAATTATCAATACGTATAAAGAAATGGTCGCCAATGAAGCGGTGGCGAAGACGCCGGAAGGACAGGAGGCAGCTGAGCAGTTGCGTCTGCTGGAACCTGCAGGGGAGGTGCTTTGATGTGCGGGTGTAGAGGCATTTTAATTATGCTGATTGCGGCTGCGGCCTCAGTTGGGTCGGCACAGCAGTATGCGGCCAAGATTACGGTGAGTTCCGGAAACTCTTTTCTGGTTAAGAATCTCAGGATTGAGGGGGACCGCCTGTATCAGGAAACCGGATCTTCATCGACGGCGGTTTCCATGATTAAAGAAATTGAGTTCCGGTTTTCCGGCATCAGTTTGAGCATGTGTGAAAAGATGTTCAGAAGCGGCGATCGAAAATCGCTGGAGGGCCTTCTGGAGATGAATATCGGGCCGGTGATGCAGTACAGCTATCTTCCGACAAATCTCGGCGATTATCTGGTGTGGTTGCTGAAGGTGCAGTATTGGAACGGTAATCAGGCGGGGATGGCAAAAACGATCAGCCAGATAAGACAGACCAATGATGCCGGGCGGATCGATATCGCCAGTCTTTATTTTGCGATGATGCTTCTCGATCAGGGAAAGCTGGAGAATGCCAAAACCGTTTTTGCGAGTGTTGCTAATCCGGAATTGATTTCGGTTCCCATGGCCGAATACATTCGCGGTGCGATTGCGCTGGAGGAGGGCTCCGCAAGGGAAGCGATGCAGCATGTTGCCCGGATTATTGCTTTTCATGGGCGCGATCCGGAGTGGATGCCGCCGGCGACTGTTCTCGAGGCGCGGGCGTATCAAATGCTGGGGCATCCCGAAAAGGCTGTCGCAGTGGCAAATGAATTGATTATTGCATATCCCGGAACGCAATGGAGCAAGATGGGAGAAGCGATTAAGACGGAATCAAACGGAACCTCAGGAGGTTAGTACAATGAAAAAAGGATATTTTGGATTGGTTGTGATGATGGTTGTGCTGATCGGCCTGCTTGTGCCGGTGGCCACAACGCTCGCCCAGGAAACAGCCGGTGAAGCGGTCGTGACCGATACGGTTCCGATTGCGGAGTCGGTTACATTCGGCACGCTGATCCGTCAAGGTGGATGGGCCATGTACCCGCTCGGGCTTTTCTCGGTTGCCATGTTTTATTTTATTATTCGAAACACGATTCTTTTGCGTGAAAAAAACATGCTTCGGGAGGATCTGAAGCCGCAGATTGAGGAATTGATGTCTCGTCGGGACGTGCAGGGTGTGCGTGAATTGTGTGCTGCCAATGACAGTTTGCTGACGGCGGTACTCGATGCCGGCATGGAGCGTATTTCCGAAGAACACGAGTATGATCCGCAGCATGTGATGGAAGCGATCGAAGAGGCGGGTAATGAACAGATGGTGGCATTCATGAAGCCGATTAATTTTCTTTCCATTATCGGGGGAACAGCACCGATGCTGGGACTGCTGGGAACGGTTTCGGGTATGATCAAGGCGTTCTCGATTATTGCGCAGGGCGGCATGGGTGACCCCGGGAAGCTGGCCGGAAGTATCGGTGAGGCCTTGATAACGACAGCAACCGGCCTGGTTATTGCCATTCCCGCGATGATTGCCTATTTTCTATTTAAGAATAACTTCATAAAAAGTATGTCAACGATGGGCCGAATGGTGGGCCATTATCTGAATATCTACCGGTACGCAAAGCCGAATAATTAAGGAAGCAGCGACCTGTTGTGAAATTTAAAATTCCAGTAGAAGGCGGCGAAGACGAAGTCAACATGGCTCCCATGATTGATATGGTTTTCCTGCTGCTCATTTTCTTCATGGTGGCATCGCATATGTCCAAGATGGATCGTACGCCGGTTGAACTGCCGGTTGCGGATAAGTCAACTGTGCCTGAAAATGCGCGTGGCCGGCAGCTGATTACCATTCGTTCCGCTGACACAACGGGCGAAGAGGTGGATATTTTAATGAACCTGAATCAGGTTGAGGTGGATCAGATTGCGCCGATGGTGCGGCAGGCACTGGAGAATGATGCCGATACCAAGGTCTATCTTCGTGCGGATCGTTATGCCAAGCACAAGCATGTCAAGGAAGTCATGGCGGCCTGTGCTGAGGGTGGTGTTGTGGATGTGATTTTTGCAACGTTCGAGTCGGGGAATTGATATGAAGGCCTGGGTCGACGAACTGATAAACGAAAAGGCGGAGTTGCAGATTGCGCCGCTGATTGATGTGGTTTTTCTTCTTCTTATTTATTTTATGGTCAGTGCGCGGCTAAAACGTCCCGAAGCTGACCTGAATCTGGCGCTGCCCGGTGCGGTGTCGGTTTCCACTCAGATGGAGATTCCGGATGAACAGATTATCGAAATCTGGGCGGATGGGAGCATTGTGCTGAATAATAAAGTGTATGCTTCGCAGGATAAGGCGGATCTGGCCGGGCTGGAATATACATTGCTTCGATACCATCAGGCGGCTCAGCTTTCTAAAACGAAGGCTGTGATTACCATTGCGGCGGATGACGACTCTGTTCACGAGCGCGTGGTCGATGTGCTGAATGCCTGTGCCGGGGCCGGAATTAAAAACGTCACCTTCGGTTCGGTCCAATAGGAGAACGTCTGGATTTACGTTGCCGGGGGGAGGTCTTTTCGAGAATATCCAACCGCTGCAAGCACCTTATCGGTGGTTTGAAAGTGGCATTTCGCTGTTTCAAGCAGGATGGCGGGACCTTTATCGGCGACCAGCTTTTCAGCTTCCTTGCGTACCCGCGTTGATGCACCTTTCGGAACTTCGAAATCGTATTTCTTTCCCATCTGCCTGAGGGCATGCACAAACCCGGCACGGGCCAGAATGGATGCAGCTGCCACTGCCGGGTCGGATTCAGCCTTCGTGCGTTGATCCAGCTTGATCTTCCGGCCTTTATCCATAAGAGCCCGTTCAATCTGGTGGGTCGGGCCGAACTTGTCCGATAATGCGCGCGGACAATCCGGAACTTTTTCCAGCAGATTTTCGATGGCCCGCGCATGGCCCCATGCGAGCATTTTATTGACGTTGCGGATCTTCGTGTACATACGATTATAGGATCCGGGCCCGATCGTAACCATGGCGCAGCGATCGCCAAGCAGTTGCCGTATATTGCGTGCCATGTCCAGAGCGACGTTATCGGAAGAGATTCGTTTTGAGTCCCGCACACCTATATCCCGGAGTTTTTGAACCAGTTCTGCATCAACATATGCCGAAGCGATAACCAGCGGGCCGAAGAAATCGCCTTTCCCGCTCTCGTCGATGCCCATATGCGGTTTAAAAGCTTCCGGGTCATGGATCTCTTCATACCCCAGAAAGGCTTCTTTCAGAATCTCCGTTTCCAGTGTAAATGTAATCCACTCCTGTGCGGCTTTTCCCTGAACAAGCAGTTTCCCGGAGGTATAAAGGTTGATTCGGCAGTCGGGTATGGAAACGGCAATTTTTGTGTGCGGTACTGTTTCGGGAATGTACTTGGGGTTCCGAAGCAAATTGAGGAGTGCGGTCTGCTGTTCCTCATCAAGTTTGAATGTAAAAGAGTTGGATTTCATATTCGTTCCCAGTGTAATAAAGCTCATGTTTCTAACAGATGCTGTATGGGTGGGGAAAGCGCATTTATTACAGGTGTCATGCGAAGAGTGATTTTATGATTTTTTTTAAAGGTACTCTAATCGGGTTGATTGTGATCAGCACGGCGGTCTTCTCATTTGCGGACGGCTCTCAAAATAATCAGGTGGTTCCGACCCATGCCGATGCGGCGGTAATTCTCGCAAAATATTCCGGTCTGTTTGACCGGTATGTTGCGCAGGATGCCGATCTTTCAGACTGCGTATCGTTTCTTAATAAGCATGGAATTTATTTTGGGTTAATGGAAGTAGTTAATGGGAAAGCGTTTACCATTAAGGATTGCGCAAGGGTAATGGGGCAGATTGATCTGGTCCTGTCGGGAGAGGCGGAGTATGCCACAGGAAAGGTTATTTTGCCTAAAGGCGTTGCGTCTTGGGGGGATTTATGTATTATGAACGGAGTTATGTATAAAGAAGGTTATGAGGCGATCGTTCACGCCTTACAAAAGTCCCGATAGTTGGGGATTAGTTTTTCTTGCGTCTATAAAGGTATTTTTATATTTGTTACAAACTTAACTGAAGGATTAGGGGCATGATGAGACACAGTTTATTTATCGGAATAGCGGCTGCTTTGATGGCTTTCGCAGGTTTTACATCGAATGTTTTTGCACAGGCCGGCGAGTCCGAAGCGGCCTCATCGCTCTCTTCAGAATCGGATGCGGCGATTGCATCTGCGGAAATGGAAGTCGAAGCGGCTCGGATCGCAATTGCCAAAGGGAAAGATCTTATTGCGCTTATACCTGAAGACTCTCCGCTGATGCCGGATGTAGCTCAGGTGATTCAGGCTGCTTCTGAAAACTGGAAGATAGCTGTTGATTCACTCAAGGGAGCCAAAGAAAGCGCTTCGAAGATCGGTGCTGCATCAAGTGAATCGGTGGCTGACGATTACGCGTTGCTCGCACGGGTAAATGCAGGAGTTGCATTGTCAGGAGCAAAGGTAGTTCAAATTGCGATCTCATACGTCGGGGCGATAGCTGAGAATAAAACAGAAGCCCTCGACATCATCAGAACAGCCATGCAGGACGCATTGGCAGCTTCATCGCAGGTGCAATTCAATTATGAGCGGGTGAAAAGTCTGATCGCTCAGAAATATTCCAACTAACAAGGAGCCGGTCATGAAAATGGATCAAGG
>Ga0210065_1000480_pt1 | contig 10792 bp, 10 predicted proteins | sample Muzzi_PWB_D1_FD_185533 | JGI IMG/M metagenome (GOLD analysis project Ga0210065, IMG submission 185533) | Wetland microbial communities from San Francisco Bay, California, USA, that impact long-term carbon sequestration - Muzzi_PWB_D1 (SPAdes) | ecosystem: Environmental > Aquatic > Marine >... | reverse complement strand
TCCGCGGTTAACAACAGGACGGTTTCCGGTACGGGATCCTCGACATATTCCATCAGGCCTTCAAGTTGTTCGGCCCTTGATTCGTGAATATTCTTGATCTCCACAAGACGACGATCGGCAAACACCGGGAAGGTTCTGGCCTGTTCCAGCACATCATTGACAATAAAATCCTTGCCATAGAACCGGGTCAGATTAAAATCCCTGTCCGCGGGAGCGACGACGGCATCCCGAATGGCCAGCATGCCCGTCTCGACAAAGTAGGATTCCTGTCCATAAAGCAAAATCAGGCCGGGAACAGTTCCGGCCTGAAGAATATTTTGCAGTTCTTTTAATGGCATTGTCAGATGATGCTTCAGAAATTGTTTAAAAGTTGCGCACGAATATCCTCGGCGAGACGCCTGGCAACCTGTCTCGCCGCCAGGCGCTCCCCTTCCAACTGCAGGTTCTTGTTAACCGCAGCGCTGTAATCTTCACTACGTCGCATTTTTTCCTGCCAGATGACCTGATCCTTACGCCTGTCCAGCAACTGCACAGTTATACCCATGGTTGCACGGTAATCAGTGATCGTGTCCGTCGAACTGTAGGAGATCGCGTTACTGGTAAAACTATCAACATTCCCGCCAATCAGCACTTCCGCAGCATCGGTATTCTCAGTCAGTTCAAAAAGTCTAGACCTTGAGAGTTCTTCTACCAGAGCATCAGTCATGTAATTATCCAGGTACGGCTCTGCCGTCATATTTTCAAAGAGTTGTACGTATACGATTCGTGCGTCTCCACCTACCCATGAATCAGACGTGCCGGGCGTATGATATCCACATCCTGAAACAAGCAAGGCCAACAAAATCAGCAGTATCCGCATTTTTCTCACCCTATGACCACATTGACCAGCCGACCCGGGACGACAATGACTTTGCGTACGTTTTTCCCCTCGATAAAACGGGCTACATTCGCGTCGGCCAGGGCCGCTGATTCAACTGCATCCTTGTCGGAATCTGCCGGCACGGTCACCTTGCCACGTACTTTGCCATTAACCTGGACAACAATCAACAGGGTCTCTGCGGCCAGGGCATCTTCATCCCAGTCCAGCCAGCGACTTTTTTCGAGAGAATCCTCATAACCCAGGTTCTGCCACAATTCTTCAGCTATATGCGGTACGAATGGCGAAAGGAGACGGACGACTGACTCAATTGCCTCACGCATGACTTCCGGTGCAGATTGCTTATCAGGGAACGCTGAAATATTGTTAACCAGTTCCATGACTGCGGCGATCGCCGTATTGAAATGAAAGCTGCCATCAATATCTTCAGTGACCTTCTTGATCGTGCGATGCACCTGGCGACGGAGTTCACGGGCCACCGGCTGCAGTTGTTCCGCATTGACCTCTTCGACGTTTTGAATAATCGACAGGTTCTCGTAGACCAGACGCCAAACCCGGTTGAGAAAGCGGAAGCAGCCTTCCACGCCCTGCTCATTCCATTCAAGGTCTTTTTCCGGAGGTGAAGCAAACAGAGTAAAGAGGCGCGCCGTGTCAGCACCGAAGCGGTTGATCAGGCCATCCGGGTCTATAACATTTTTTTTCGACTTACTCATCTTCTCGTTACGACCGGAGACAACAGCCTTCTGGCAACGGCTACAGAGACCGCTATCAACTTCTTCCGGGTACAGCCAGCCATGTTCCGGGCATGACTTGGTCTCCATGCAGACCATCCCCTGGGTCAACAAGTTTTCAAAGGGTTCATCAAGAGTCACCATGCCCAGGTCACGCATGATTTTCGTCCAGAATCTGGCGTAAAGCAGATGCATGACAGCATGCTCGACACCACCGATGTACTGATCAACAGGCAGCCAGTATTCAACGGCTCGGCGGTCGACAGGGGCCAGGCCATACCTCGGGCTGGCATAACGCATGAAATACCAGGAGCTTTCAACGAAGGTGTCAAAGGTATCCGTCTCACGTCGCGCAGACTTGCCACATTTCGGGCAGGGGGTATTGACAAAAGACTCCAGCCCGGCCAGGGGGCTTCCCCCTTCTCCGCTGAATTCAATGTCAGTCGGCAGTTCAACCGGCAGGTCATGCTCGGGCACCGGGACCGCGCCACAACCATCACAGTAGATCACCGGAATCGGTGTTCCCCAGTAACGCTGCCTGGAAACCAGCCAGTCCCGGAGCCGGTAATTGACCGCGCTTTCACCGGCACCCCTGTCTTCGAGGAATTCTGTAACCTTTATTTTCCCGGCCTCGTTATCCAGGCCATCAAACACACCGGAATTGATCATCCGTCCCGGACCGACCCAGGCCTCGCTCATAACTGCAGGTTCGAGGGTATCGCCTTCAGGCTGGATGACCACCTGAACAGGCAGATCGTATTTACGGGCAAACTCGAAGTCGCGCTGGTCATGCGCAGGGACCGCCATGACAGCGCCGGTCCCGTAACCCATCAGGACAAAATTTCCCAGGAAGACCGGAATCTTTGCCCCATTTACGGGGTTGATGCAATAGGAGCCGGTAAAGACCCCTTCTTTTTCGTAATCATCACTGGCACGTTGGGCATGATCGATAGACTGGACCTTGTTGATGAACGCTTCCACTTCCCGTAGACGATCGGGTGCAGTGAGGGTTTTCACCATGGGATGTTCCGGTGCCAGGCTCATGAAGGTTGCACCGCACAGGGTATCTGGACGGGTCGTAAAAATCCGGATCTTTTCTTTGCTACCGTACACCGAAAAATCAATCTCGCAACCGGTACTCCTGCCGATCCAGTTGCGCTGCATGGTGAGAACAGATTCCGGCCAGCCGGGCATCCGATCGGTCTGGTCGAGAAGCTCTTCAGCATACTGTGTGATCTTGAAAAACCACTGGTCGAGTTCTTTCTGTACGACCTTATTATCACAACGCCAGCAGCATTCTTCCTCGACCTGCTCGTTGGCAAGGACCGTCTCACATTCTGGGCACCAGTTGACGGCAGCGCTCTTCTTGTATGCCAGCCCCTTCTCCAGCATTTTCAGAAAGATCAGCTGCTCCCAGCGATAATAATCGGCATCGCAGGTCGCCAGCTCCCTTTCCCAGTCGTAGGAAAGCCCCATGCGCTTGAGTTGGGTGCGCATATTCGCAATATTTTCCCGGGTCCAGACCGCAGGGTGCGTACCGTGCTGGATCGCTGCGTTCTCGGCCGGCATGCCGAAAGCGTCCCATCCCATCGGATGCAGGACGTTGAATCCCTGCAGGCGTTTGAAACGGGCGACAACATCGCCTATCGAGTAATTCCGGACATGCCCCATGTGAATCCGCCCTGATGGGTAAGGAAACATCTCCAGCAAATAATACTTCGGTTTATCATGATCCTCGGACACCTTCCAGGGCTGACTGGTCGACCAGCGTTCCTGCCAGACCTTTTCGATCTCCAGAGGGTTATAACGTTCCTGCATACATCCTCCACAAAGGCAACATCCTGAAACATGAAAACCGGCATAAGCCGGTTATCACATGTGCAGGACAGCGGCAGGCGATCACACGACTGCAAAGGCCGCCTGTAACCTGTTTACTTGGCGCGATACGTAATACGGCCGCGGCTGAGATCGTACGGCGACAGTTCCACTGTGACCCGGTCACCAGGAAGAATGCGGATATAGTATTTACGCATCTTACCGGAGATGTGTGCCAGGACAACGTGCCCGTTGTCGAGTTCAACTTTGAACATGGCATTGGGCAAAGGTTCTATAACGCTGCCTTCAACTTCAATTGCTTCTTCTTTAGACAATCTCGCCTCCCGGTCTACGCTGGATTGGAATCAAACATTCATTAATTTTTTAACCGTTTCCAGAATCTGCATGGTCTGGATCGGCTTGGTGATATATTCGTCGGCCCCCAGGGCAAGAGCCCGTTCACGGTCCTCTGTTGCACCTTCGGTAGTAATTACGATAATCGGTGTTTCCTTGTAGTTTGGATCATTGCGCACCATGCTCACCAGCTTCAACCCGTCCATGATCGGCATGTTGATGTCTGTAAGTATCAGGTCAAACTTGTCAGCGCTGAGTTTTTTCAAGCCGTCCACTCCATCATTGGCTTCGACGATCTGAAAGCCGCGAATCCGCTTCAGGGCGAATACGATCAACTGTCGCATGGTGGGCGAGTCTTCAACAACAAGAGCCTTATAGTCAGTCATGAAATCTCTCCCCCTTTTACTTGGTCAACAAGTCAATAAAGCCCTGGATGGTCGACAGCTTGCGTTCTGAATCGGAATAGAGCCGTGACGAGAAGACCGCCGTAGCTGCATGTCCGGCCAGCAGGGTGAAAAGTTCATAGTCAACACTGTTAAACTGATCCTTTTGGACCAGGAGCTTGTAGATTGCGATTACACCGATGACATGTTCCTTGATTTTCAGAGGGATGCAGACAATCGGTTTTTCAAAGTCACGGTCGTAACCTTCCATAGTTTCGATGAAGTAGTTTTCGCCATTCTTCACCGATTCACCGATGATCCCCTTGCCAACGGCTATAGAAGGCAACTCGGAGGTTTCAACGCCTTCACTGGCAACCGGTTCAAGTTGATTGGTTTTTTCATCAAGCAGCAACACGCCGAACTCTTCTGCACCGATCAGGTTGATTATGATTTCCAGGATGATCTGGAGGACCTCTTTAAAGTCCAATGTCGAGTGCAGCTGGTAGGACGCAATGTAGAGATTGGCGAGCATGTTGTTTTCTTCTTCAATCTCAACATAGCGGTTCGCAAAGTTCTGGTTCTCCTCTTCAACCGTTTTGATCCGTCCAAGGATCTCTTCCTTTTCCAGTTCCAGCTCTTCAATCTTATTCATCAACTCAATGGTATCGACTGATTCGGAAGAAATCTCGTGGCCTTTGTCCTTGAGAGACTCCTCGAGTTTGACGATGCGAAACCGGAGTCGCTCGTTCTCCTTGAGCAGGTCCTGTGTGAACTCAGCCCCTTTTTTAAACATTTGCAGAAAATCGTCTGCACGCGAGGCAGTATCTTTTTCTTCGTCACTTTGACTCATACCCTGCTCCTCGTTAATTATTCACAGTCAAAACTTACAAATGATAACAATCCTGCGTAAAAATATCCAGCGTTAATACCCGCAATCATGCAGGATTTCCTTGCAGACCGACGGCAACGGCACGATCAGGTCTACCAGTCCGGTCGCAATGGCTTCCTTGGGCATACCGAAAACAACACAGCTTTCCTCGGCCTCGGCAAAGACCTTTCCACCGGCAGACTTGATTGCACGGGTTCCCATGGCTCCGTCTTTACCCATTCCGGTCAGGACAACACCGAGAACTCGATCGCCGAACACTTCAGCAGAACTGGAAAAAAGTATATCGACTGAAGGTAAATACCGCTGGTGGTCCTGCGGTTCCGAAACTTTGGCGACGATCTCACCGTCTTTGGTAAAAAACTCAAGATTTTTCCCGCCTGGGGCAATTAGAACCTGACCCGGTTTTACCAGGTCACCATTTTCCGCCTCGCGAATGGTCAACCCTGAAAAACGGTTGAGCCTTTCGGCAAAAGCACGGGTGAAATCGGGAGGCATGTGCTGGGCAACAGCAAAAGCAACCGGAATCTCCTCCTGGATGGCCGAGAAGATATTCTGCAACGCCGGCGGACCACCTGTCGAGGAACCGATTACCACCATGCGATAATCAGAGCGGTCAGCTCTGGGTGCATTCTTCTTCCTGGAAGCCGGCTTTACAACCATTTTTTGTGCCCGGGCCGCATTATCTGCACGGGCCATGACATTTTTCAGGTTGGCAGACGTTACCTCACGGACTTTTCCAAGAAGTTCTTCGCGGATATCCATTAAAACCGGCGAGACACTGGAAGACGGTTTTGGCACGAATTCGACAGCACCCAGATCGAGAGCCTTGAAAACATTCTCATCATCAGCGCGTGAAGATACCACGATAATCGGGGTCGGCTGCTTCTGCATGACGATGCGCAAGAGGGTGAAGCCGTCCATACGCGGCATCTCGAGATCAAGAGTGATCAGGTCCGGGCGCAAATCGATCAGCTTACGCAAACCTTCCTCACCATCGCACGCATAACCGACGACCTCGACATTAGGCAAGGATTCGAGCATCTTGACAATTGTGCGGCGGTTAAAAGCTGAATCATCAACCACCAGAACCCTGACCCTGCCCGGTTTCATAACAGGCCCCCTGATAAAGAACTGCTGGTCGACGGTTTCTGGTACACCATGTCGTGCTGGAAATGTCTGAGTTGAAAAGCAGTGCTGAGGTTGATCAATGATTCGGAATGTCCGAGAAGCAGAAACCCACCAGGATTGAGTCTCTGGAAGAAACTTTCTATAGTTTTCTTTTTTCCGGCCTGGTCGAAATAGATTATTACGTTGCGGCAGAAGATCACATCCATCTTTCCCAGCAGGGCGATGCGGGTCCTGTCAAACAGGTTAAGATGACTGATTGACACAAGATTACGTATTTCATCATTGATGCGATATTTCTCCTCGTGTTTGGTGAAAAACCGACTCCTTTGCATATCATCAGTACTTCTGAACGAGGCGTTGCCATACAACCCTTCACGTGCCATGTGCAGCACCCTCTGGCTGATATCTGTGCCAATCACTTCTACACGCCAGGATTTCAACCACGCCTGGTCGAACAACAACATGGCAATGGTGTAAGGCTCTTCTCCAGATGAACAGCCGGCACTCCATATCCGCAGGGTCTTGTTACCTTCTTTCTCCTTGCATTTCCGAATTTCCGGAAGAATCTCCTCAACAAAAGTGCGCAGTTGAAAATCTTCCCGGAAAAAATAGGTCTCGTTGGTTGTCAACTGGTCGATGACTTCTGATAGCTCCTGGTCTTTATTCTGGTTGTAACGCAGGAAATAATAGTAATCTTTGAAATTTTTCAGTTTGTGCTGATGGAGACGCTTGCCCAGGCGCTTTTCGAGCAGGTACTTGGAATCTTCAGTGAAGTTCAGCCCGCAATGTTGATACACGAAATCGCGCAACAGGCGAAATTCATCCGGGTTCATTTTTATGTCAGGAGCAGCAAATAACATTGATGAATTACTCGACAGGCAAATCGGCCAGAGTGTCAACCAATTGCTGACGAACGACTTCTTCAGTCTCAATTTCCAGACGTCGTTCCAGGAGGGGTCTTGCTCCGACGCCGATGACTTCTGCAGCGCTGCGGACGATTTGTGCCCGAACAACCCAGAAAGAATGATTGATCAGTCTTTCGGCATGGGCATGCACCCAGTCACCGTCACCGAAGCGGGTCAAAAGGTTCATGGCGGCCGTAACAACTTCTTCATCATTATGGTCCAGGGCAGAAATCATTTGTGGCACGGCTGAAACATCGGGCAGACATGCAAGAGTTTCCAGGGCGGCAATGCTGACGAGCCCGACCGGGTCCGAGAGGGCCTGTTCCACAAGGCCACGACCGCGCTCACCGGCGATTCTGCCCACGCCACGCACCGCTGCAGAACGAACCCAAATGTCCTCATCCTGCAGGGCCAGCTGTAAACCGTCTAGAATGCTTTCGTCGTTGCAGTTGGCAAGGATATCCACAACCGCCCTTCTGACTTCGGCATCTTCATCGGTCAGGGTCAGCAACAGTGTGCTGATATGTTCCTTGACATCGTGGCGTTCGAAAACCCTGACTGCAGCTCTTCTGACTTCAGCTGCCGAATCTTTCAGAGCGAACCCCAATGCATTGAGGACATCGGGTTTGTCGAGTTCTCTTAGCACGACAACAGCCAATTCTCTTTGCACGGCATCGGCATGATTGAGCAATGGCTGCAAAGCAACAAATGTTTCGTCAGGATATTTATCGCCCAGGGCAGCTAATGCCAACGATGCAGCGGTTCGGACCTCACTGTCCGAGTTTTGCAGGCAGGCAACCAGTCCCGGGAGGGTGTCGGCGGAACCGATTTTCCCTAAAGCATGTACGACCATGCGCACCACCTGGATGTCTTCATCCTGCAACGCATCCTTAAGTAACGGCAACGCATCAGAGCACTCTGACTCACCAAGAATGTAGGCAAGGTAAGCACGACTGACACCGCTTACATTAAACCATTCGTCGATAAGTACCTGCGGATTGGCACGGCCGATATCGACCAGGGCATCAAGAGAGGTCTGTTGCAGCGTTTCAAAGTCCAGCAGACTTAACAGTTGCTCGACAGCAGAATCTGCAGCAAGCCAGCCGAGGATTCTGATTGAAGATCGTTTCAGGGTGTCGTTGTATTCATCGTCAAGGTGCCCGCTCACCATCGCAGCAACAGGCCCTTTTTCGCATTCCGCCAAAGCCTCCCTGATCTCGACCGGGTGTCGGTTATAAATTTCCACAATCGCCAGGATGGCAGATTCACGGACGTTGCGCATTGTATCGGTCAATGCATTGACAAGTTCAGGAACGGCAGAGGCATCACCGGCCTTGCCCAGACAGTCAATCAAGGCCTTGCGGAGCAGCTTTTCATCCTTGTAGGGCAACAACTCAGACAGAGGTACGGGCGCTGCAATTCGACTCAAAGCATCCAGTATCGTGAACTGCAGCAGCAGGTCCGGGAATTGCATCGCTTTGAGCAATGCCGGAACAGCTTCCCGAGACCTCAACTTACCGAGATTTTCGGCGGCCGCCGCCCTGACATTACTGTCGGTGTCCTCAAGACCAATGGTCAGAACCGGGACAGCTTCCGGTGCGGCAATATCTCCGAGGATGTCGATAATAAACTTGCGTACGTCGTGATCCGGGCATCTCGCGTGTTCAATCAGCATCGGCACGGTACTTCGCCCCATCCGGCTAAGGATTTCAACTGCTGCATTGCGTAAACCGGCATTCTCTTCAGCATGCAGAAGCTTGATGACTTCACCAATCAAATCCTTGCAAACCGGCATACTGAGAAAAAGATCGATGGACTGCTTGCGAACCCGCCAGCTCTCATCGCCGAATGCTTTGAAAATTAAGTCAAGGTACCCACTGGGGTCACTGGCGGCCAAGTCACGCAGGCCCTGCAAGCGATTCTCCTCATCAGGTGAATTCAACGCATCGGTTATCTGGTCAATATTGCTCACTGTTCATCCTTGCCTTCCATTCAGAGACCCAGTTCACGACTTCGCTTGTTCAGGAAATCCAGAAAGGTTGCCTCAAGAATCTTGCTGTTCTGTATCTGGGGGCTCGGGAATCGTTGAGTGAACAGCTGTCTGGCTTCCCTGATCTCATTCGCCAGAAGCTCCGACCAGTTCCCTTCCAGAATACCCTCATCGACTCGCTCCTGATAATAGAGAGAGATGTCCGAAACGATAATACGGGCCAGACGTTCGGCTCGTTGACGCTCCGTTGCATCATCTGCTGAAACTTCATGTTCTTCAGCAGACTGAATCTTTCTATTGACCGTGTTTATGAAATCAGGGGATTGCATTGCCTCATCAGCAGATGACAACTGCAAACCATCCTTTTCCGCTTCACCCTTAACAGTCGGGCCGGTTGCCGGCGTGACATCGACCAGTAAGCGGTTGATTTTCATGACAAGATCGTCAGGGATGTGGTGTTTCTCAATATAATCGTCCGCCCCGTAGAGCGAATTCGGCGATCGTTTGTATGCCGCACGATTGTAAACTGAAGACAGCAGGATGATTTTGACATTTTCGAGGCCTGGCCGACGCCTGACCTTGTCAACGACCTCAAAGGCGTACAGCCCCTGAAGGGCAACATCGACAACAGCCACCTGGGGACGTAAGACATCCATAGCAGCCAGAACTTCGTCACCGTTATGTTGAAGGACCCCCTCAAAACCGGCATTTTCAATAATTTCGCTAATCGTGCCACACAGTTCTTTGTCACTGTGGGCGATCATGACGCGCACTTTGTTTTTTAGTTCACCGGAAGAGACATGCGGCAGCTCGGCTGTAAACGGTGCCCGACAGCGGGCACAACGCAAGGTAACACGCTTGCCGGCTAATTTTTCGCGATCCAGGCGAAACCGGGCAGCACAGGATGGACATTTAACAATCATCAAAAAACCTCTGGAAAACGGCCGGTTCAGTGAGAAAACATATCATGATTGGCAGCCGCACTATTTAATGTTATCCAACTTCTGTAATTCGATTTTTTCATCAGACGAAAGGACTTTTTCCAGGTCAATCAGCATGATCAGGTCTTCTCCCCGACGCGCTACGCCAAGAAAATAATTTGCCTCCGGCCCATCTATAAACTGGGGGGCAGGAGCGATTTCCTGGCGCCCGAAACGTTTTACCTCAGTGACTTCATCGACCATGAGGCCAATAATTCTGCCAGTGAGAGAACATACAATAATCCGGTTTTTGCGGTTTGCTTCGCTGATCGACTGGTCAAAACGCTTGCGCAGATCAGCGACCGGGATCACAACTCCACGCAAATTGATGACGCCTTCAATAAAGGAAGGGGCTTTGGGAATGGGTGTCAACTTCTGAGGACGAATTATCTCCTTGATCCTCATGATATCCAGAGCATAGAGTTCGGACCCCACCCTGAAGCAGGCGAGCTGAACCTCTTGAAGCATCTCTTTGCCTTGGTTCTCCGTCAAGGCTTTTTTAGATGTATAGGTAGACATAATATCAGGCAATAAATCTCTGGATCGTCTCGATCACCATCGCCGATTTGAAAGGCTTGGTAATATACCAGTCAGCACCAACCTGCTCGCCACGGGCCATATCCTCACGACTCTTTTTTGCCGTCAGCATAACCACCGGGATGTGCTTGGTTTCATCGTCACTCTTAATGCGCCGACAAACTTCAAAACCATCAATCTCTGGCAGCATGATGTCGAGAAGG
>Ga0210065_1000478_pt1 | contig 10816 bp, 5 predicted proteins | sample Muzzi_PWB_D1_FD_185533 | JGI IMG/M metagenome (GOLD analysis project Ga0210065, IMG submission 185533) | Wetland microbial communities from San Francisco Bay, California, USA, that impact long-term carbon sequestration - Muzzi_PWB_D1 (SPAdes) | ecosystem: Environmental > Aquatic > Marine >... | reverse complement strand
CGGCACGATCCAAGTGATCGTAATCTTCGATACCGGTAATATCGCACGGCATGCCCTGACTCAGACGCTTCAAAATTTGAAAGGCCGCCGCAGGTGAACTCCATTCACTAAAACGATCGGCGACCCCCCAATGATGCGCAATCAAACGAAAAATATTAAAGTCCGAGAGGGCCTGTCCCGGCGCTTTTTGTACTTTGCGCGTACGCCCAATACGACGTTCCGAGTTAATGAAAACGCCCTCCTTCTCGCCCCAGCCTGCTGCTGGCAGTACCAGATCGGCGATTTCGGCTGAGTCGGTGCTATGATACATGTCCTGCACTACCAGAAAATCCAACTTCTCCCGAATCTTACGGAAACGTTTCTGATTGATCCAGGAGTGCGCCGTATTGGTTGCGATCAACCACAGCCCTTTGATTTCGCCACGGTCTATGGCGTCAATTATCTCATAGTAAGACAAACTCTGCTGATCCGGAATACACTCAACCGGAATCGCTAGAATATCCGCAACGTCTTGACGATCTTGCTGCTTCTCAAAATTGCGGCCGCCCAACAGACCGGTGGTGTTACTGAATAAGCGTGACCCCATCGCATTACACTGTCCGGTAATCGAATTCGCGCCGGTTCCGGGTTTGCCAATGTTGCCGGTCATCAGGGCAAGGTTGATCATCGACTGCGCCAGACGTGTCCCTTCGTAGCTTTGGTTGACACCCATTGTCCACCAGAAAGAAACACGTTTGCCCGAACCAATCAACCTCGCCAAGGAATCCAAAACATCGCTCTGAATGCCGGACGCTTCAGCCGCGAGCTCCAAGTTGTAGTCCAGCAGGAATTCCTTAAAAGCTTCAAACTCTTTTGTATTCGCATCCAAATACGCTTGATCGATCAGACCCAATTCAACCACACGTGCAGCGAGCGCGTACATGAGTATCAAATCTGATTTCGGTTGAATCGCCAAATGTTGAGTCGCCGCCATGGCGGTCTCAGTCTTACGCGGGTCAATCACCACAATCTCAGGATTGCGCTGGTTGCGCATCACCCGCTGCCACATAATCGGGTGTGCGATACAAGGGTTGGCGCCCACAAAAATCAGCACATCCGACTCCTCAAAATCCTGATAGGTGTAAGGAGGCGCATCATAGCCAAAGGACTGCTTGTAGGCAGTTGCGGCAGTCGCCATGCATTGACGCGTGTTACCATCACCGTGAATAACACCCATTCCGAATTTAGCCAGCGCACCTAAAAAAGCCATCTCTTCCGCTACAATTTGCCCCGTACTCAAGAAGGCCACCGCAGCAGCTCCGTGTTCGGCTTGGATGGATTTAAATCGCCCGGTAAAGGCATCCATTGCTTCCACCCAGGAAACCGAGGAGAGTTGACCATCATCGCCACGCAGCAATGGTCGTGTTGCACGGTCGTCGGCATTCAGGGGTGCCAAGGCTTCCCAACCCTTGGGACAGGCCATGCCCAGATTAACCGGATAATTGGTGGTTGTGCTTAAATTGACCGCCGAGCCATCCTTCAGATGCACCTTAAGCGAACATCCGGTCGCACAAAACCCGCAGACGGATGCCACCGCAGCATCGGGCTTCACTGAGTTGGGTAAACGCCCCAATCCATAAGCAGCAGGCGATTGCACCAATTTATCGGTTAAAACACCATCAAAACAGCGTAGCCGCAACTGATCTTTTACTAACTCCAAAGGGCTCATGAATAAATTCCTCCAGGCATTTTAGGGGCCGCCACCGCTTGAAAAAACAAGGCGCGTTCCATCAGTTCTCCGAACAACAAACTGGCAAAGCCAATCGCTGCAAGGGCTATATTGGATGGATCCACCAGCAGCACCGCCATCGTCAATAAACCAAAAACCGCGCAAGCGTAACGGAGTAGCAACCGCTTGCGAAGTGGATAAAACAAAAGGGATGCCGATTTCTTAGCAGGTGACATTTCAATAGCAGACAGGGCCTGTAACTGCCTGGATTCCAAAATTAACTTGGTTAGACCGACACCGAACAATAGCACCAGCGGTAGCATTGACAGCTCACCCACTAGAACCGATAGCGTGACAGCTCCGGCTAATGCCATCACAGCGGTTGTACCGAAAAACTTACCGGCGGTAACCGGTAAATGCCAAAATGGACGTTGTGTATCGTGATAAATCATGACCGAACAATAGACACCCAGCAGACCGCTAACCACAGTCCCCAAACCTAACAGCGCCTCGACCGGAACCGGTATAAAATCTAAAAACGCGGCAGCGGTATAGCCAAATGCAATGCCAGAGAAGGCACCGAATACGACAATCTCCCGACTCAGCCAGGAGCGACGCAAGCCCAAGAAAGCACGCCATGCACCGAGTGGGCGTCCTAAATGAGAAGTGGACGCGGCCAGCCCCAAACCCATGGCCAAAAAGGCCGCAACACGGGCAATGGTTGAAGCACCACTCTCACCACCGATAAGCGCCAAGCTATAGAGTCCTACAGACATCTGGGTTAACACCAGCATCACGACCAATGGCCAATGTGTATGCTCAGGACGTAATGCGTGTAAATCCGCAGCCTGTACATTCTGTGGTATTTCTCGATTGGAAACGTATTGCGTGGTCGGCACGGTATAGGCAGGGTCCGGCGCAGTCGGCAAAAAAGTGCCATCGGATCGTGCTGCGCTCAGCGTATCAAGTGTATTCACGATGGTGATACTAATTGCTTCGGTAGGACACGCTTGCACACAGGCAGGTGCCTCACCGTCGGCCAATCGGCTATGGCACATATCACATTTGCGCACAATCCCCAGACGCTTGGAATACTTGGGCACATCATACGGACATTTGAGTGCGCAATATTGGCAACCGATACACTGATCATCCAAATGATGCACAATACCCGTCGCTTCATCCTTTTCATATGCCAGTACCGGGCAACCATTCAAACAGCCGGGATCCGCACAGTGATGACAAGCCGTGGTCACCGTCTGAGTGTAAGAGGCTCCGACAAGATCAACGCCATGAATCATACCGACGTCCCGCCAGGTTTCATCCTCATCCAGACCATTCAAGCTATGACAAGCCGACACACAAGCCTTGCAGCCCGTGCACTTATCCAAATCTACCTTAAAGGCGTACTGCTCTCCCGCAACCGGTTTAGACAATGGGATCAACTGCTTGTAGAACAAAGCCTGTTCAGGCTCAGCCGTTTCAGCGTGCTGAGCCGAAAAGACACCGACCGGAGTTTGCAGGGTGCCTTGCTCTTTCAGCAGCATCTCAATAGGCGAATCTTCAACTGTCAGTCCAGTGTTAATAATCGTAGTAAGTTTAAAGTAACAAAAAGCGACAGATTGAATAGCTCAACAGCACACAAGATCGATTAGGCGGCCACACTCAGCAGCGCCTTCAACTCCTCTTGGCTGTGACGGCGACTGAATTCCCAGAATGTTTCCTGCCCCTCTCGCTTATCGAGGTATGTCTTTAAGACACTCAGCAGCAGTGGCTTCAGATCTTCGAAAGCAGTTCCGGGAAAGATTTCGTGAGCGATGGCTTGTCGTTCATCCACGCCACCTCCGAGAACGACGGCATAGCCTTCGACACTTTCGTCTCCGACTTTTACCTTCGCCCCGATTAGGCCGATATCTCCAATATAGTGCTGCGCACAAGAGTGATGACATCCGGTCAGATGGATGTTGATCGGTTGATCGAGTTTGATTTCAGACTCTAAATACTCCGCCAGCTTGAGTGCATGGCTCTTGGTATTACTCGCGGCAAACTTGCAACCGGCGTTACCGGTACAGGCAATCAAACCACCCGAAATAGTCGTCGAACTGTAATGAAAACCAATCTCCAGAATCGACTCTTTTACGGCGTCCACATCCGCATCCTTAATCCCGGGAATAATCAGATTCTGCCAGGCAGTCAGACGCACTTCGCCGCGACCGTAGGTCTCGCTTAGCTTGGCAATGGCGATCATCTGTTCGGGCAACATACGGCCCACCGGAATCACGACACCGATGTAGTTGTATCCAGCCTCTGCTTCGTCATAAACCCCGATATGCCCATGTTGCAAAGTTGCTGCGCGTGGCTCGCAGATAGACAGCGCGTGCTTGGGCATCTTAAAAGTCAGCTTCTTCTGGGTCTCCTCCAGGAATTTTTCAACCCCCCAATTATCGACCAAATATTTCAAGCGCGCCTTCTTGCGATTGGTACGATCTCCGTTCTCGATAAAGACACGAATCATGGCTGCAGCCACTGGCACCGCCTGCGAGGGTTTGATCAAAATACCACAATCCGATGCAAACTGCTTGTGACCGGTGATACCACAAAGTTGTACCCGAAAATAAATACCCGGCTCAACACTTTGCCCTTCGCCCACACGTACCGCGTAAAAAGCGATGTCGTTGGTATCCGCACAAACGGAGACGCGGCCTCCATTGTCGAAGGAAATGTTGAACTTACGCGGAAGACCATACAGGTCGCGATTATTCAAAATATAGTGATGCATCGACTTGGCGTAAGGCAACACATCCAACACTTCCTCCGGGTCGAAACCGGAGGTCGGGCTGGCCGTCACATTCCGCAAATTATCCGCGCCGGATCCTTTGGAAGTGAGACCGACCTCATCCAGTTTCATCAAGGTCGCTATCGTGTCCTTGGGCATGATTTCACGCACCTGAAAATTTCCACGAGTTGTCACATCCGCATAACCGCCGCCCCAATCCTCCGCGATCTCAGCCAAACCCACCAGTTGCTGCGACTTGAGGGCACAACCGGCAATGCGACAACGTAACATGAACGAATCCTGTGCGGGAGCCACATGAAAGAGCCCGTGAAATTTATAGCGAAACAGATCGCCTCCCTGTGGAAATTGACCGGCTTCTGAATCCGCTATAATCGTGTCCCAGACATCCAGACCATTCTGCTCAAATTTGATGACCTCCTCTTTGGAGAGATCATCAATCGGCGTGCCATAAACGGTTTGTTCAACCGCTTCAGCAGGACTATCCGTAAATTGACCTCCCGCATTCTGGCCCAAATACGGTAAGCGCGTGCGCTGATTGACACCGGCAAAAAAGCCTTCGAGATATTCCTTTTGGTTGGTCGAAAATTGTGCATCCATGAGAACTGAAAGAATAGCTCTCTCTGTGCCAATTGTGCCGATATGACAAATTAGCGCATTTCGACAATTTAATGCTCAGTATGAATCGAATTCATTTCAATCAAACCTTATTGGTTATCCAGACACAACCGTACGGAGCCAGCTCGATAACACCCTCTATATCATCATAGCTATCACCGCTAATCAGATCGCTCCACGACTCAGTTGCGAATAAATTCAGCTCCACCAGGGAAATCGTCTGTGCCTCCGCAGATAGGTTGTGTAAGGCAAAGATGCCTTGATCGCGATTTAAGCTTTCACGCCAAAAAGCGAAAATCTTATTCGAGAAATGCAGAGTATACTGAGTCGCATTCGGGTGAAAGGCATCCTGCTTGCGACGTATCGCGATCAAACGCTTCATCTCGTCAAACACTTGTTTGTGATGGCGTTGGTCGTCGCCGAGAGCAGCTTGCAATTCATCAGCCGGCCACTGGAAGCGATTAATCGTTCGCGCGCGTCCGGACCGGGCCGCACCTTCACGATTATTTTCGGTTCCGAGGAAGCTGTGAATATAGATCGCAGGCAACCCTTCCAGAGCCAGCATGATTGTGTGCGCACAAATAAAGCGCGCGACCTGCAAGTCATCCTTTTTGCCATCGATGGTTTGCGCCATCGCGCTGTACAGGGAAATATTGGCTTCGTAGGGCTTCAACTCCCCTTCCGGCGTGCGGCGCATGGAAATCTCGCCACCGGATGTGCGCAAGGTCTCGGTCAAGCCATCCAATTCAGTTGCAGTCAACAATCCTTCCGCTGGCCTCAGACCAATACCATCATGCGAAGCGATAAAGTTTAAATACGCACGGCCACGTCTGGCGGGCGGCATCGACATCATCCAAGTCTTCAAGTGCTTACTGTTTCCACTCAAAATCGCATGTAACAATAAAGGTGGCAGCGAGAAGTTATAGATCAAATGAGCTTCATTATTATTACCAAAGTAGCTGAGGTTCTCGCGATTCGGTACATTCGTCTCGGTAATGATGACGGCTGTCGGATCCAGATTTTCAATCACGACACGCATCAACTTGATGATCTCGTGCGTTTGCGGACGGTGCACACAACTCGTGCCCGATTGCTTCCACAAAAATGCAATCGCATCCAAGCGGAAATAACGAATCCCCTGCTCGATGTAGTAGCGAATGATGCGAATGATTTCCAACAGCACTTCCGGATTTTTGTAGTTCAGGTCCACCTGATCCTCACTGAAGGTACACCAGACATGACGTTCGCCATCGACCGTTTCAACTTTGGTCAAAAGCGGCGTACTGCGTGGACGAATGACCAATGAAAGATCTTCATATTCCAAACCATTGATAAAATAATCACGCCCCGGGTCGCGACCTGCCAAATAGTTTTTAAACCAGCGGGACTCGCTTGAACAATGATTCACCACCAAATCCGCCATCATGTCGAAATTTTCGCTGATCGACATCAAATCCTCCCAAGTACCGAGTTCCGGATTCACCGCATAGTAATCGATCACCGAGAACCCGTCATCCGAACTATAAGGATTGAACGGCAAGACATGCACACTACTCAAGGTGTCACGCATTTCCCGAACCAAAAAGTTGTTCAAATCCCGCAACGGCTTGCGATTGGGGCTGATAATAGAATCACCGTAGGTAATCATCATCACATCCGATTGATCCCACTTACTGAGCGGTGCGGTCACCGTGGAAATCTGCTCGGTCATGCCGGCGGTTTCAAAAATTTGTTCCGTCAGCTCTCCAGCTTGATCAGCGCCATAAATTTCCGACACGTGTAATTCGACCAATTGACGCACGCGTTGCGAGCGAGCCTGCAGGGATGGATTTACCGAGATGTCGGCCCCAAACTCTTCGCGATCATCGTCAACTGCCTGCTTCAATTGATGCAGGATATCAGGCACCGCCGCGATGACGCGTTTCCAGCTAGGCATGAAGGGCACATCCATCGATTTCTGAGGATCGAGAAAGTCCTCTCCCGCCTGCATAATGTTTTCCGCAAACACCTCCACCGCCGAACCCTCGGTATGTCGATCATACCGGAGTCCATTGATCGCAGCATCACTGTGATAACTATCAACCAGATCCAGCGCTATTCGGTAGTAGGCTGCCTTGATGGTGCGGATTCGCTCGTGCGAAAATACTTCGCCCTGTGTCGCCATTTTGCGGTACAAGGACTTCGTAATATCACAACTCATTTTAGACAACCCGCGCGTGCGATCCTGCAGCGAGAGCGATTGGTGCTTGTGATCATAGGTATCCGCCACATCCACCTGGCAGATCTGATTCGTCGCGTAGTTGCGCTGCATCTCTGACAGCACACCCATTTCCAAGCCCCAGTCCGAAGGGATCCTCAAATCCTCTATCACATCGAGTTGCATCGAAAATTCACCCGCCAGCGGATAGCGAAAGCTGTCGAGGTAATCGAGATAGTTATTGGGTCCGCAGACTTTCTTTAAGGCGCGAATCAAGGGCGTCACGAGTAGCCGACACACACGCCCATTCATCGAATCATTCGCAACGCGCGCGTAGTACCCCTTACAAAACTTATAACTAAAGGATGGATTGGCGACAGGGTAGATCAAACGCGCCAACATATCGCGCTTGTAAGTCGTGATATCACAGTCATGCAGAGCAACTGCCTGCGCCTTTCCCGACGCCAAAACATAGCCGAACATGTACCACACATTCCGCCCCTTCCCTGCCTCCTTGGGCGCAAGACCCAAATCACTCAGCAGCGCATCGATCTTTCGCAAGCGCGGACCATCATTCCAAAGAACCTGTGGCTGTTGCGGCAATCGACCGAAGAACTCCAGCGCATGACGGTACTCCGCTTCGTCGGCACGATCCAAACCGACGACAATCTCCTCCAAATAAGGCACCATCGCAATTTCATCCAGGATCGCAGATAAAGCAGGCCCCTGCAACTCCGAGTAGAGCGATGGCAACACCAAAGCCATCGGCCGCTGCTTACTGAATTTCATCAGTTCCGCCTCCAATTTCTCCACGGGTCGATCGTTGAGTTGGTGTAGTGTGGTTATCAGTCCGTGTTGATGAAAATCGCCCATAGCAGTCTTAGTTGTGTTCCTTAATAAGTGTTAAAAGTGCCTCGTTCCAGCCTTCTGTTGCAGGTTTTTCGGCATATATGACCCGGCTTCCCGTTGGGTGGATACGTGGTCCATCCACATGCGGAATCACCACAGCAATATCTGCCGCTTCCAACATGGCTTGATCATTTGCGCTGTCACCGAGTGCGACTAGCAGCCAGTCGTTTTCAGGCGCGGCATCCTGATAAAGCTTCAAGGCCGAGCGTGACCCGTCTGCTTTATCCGCTGCTCCCATTAAATGCAAAAAGCGTCCACCGCGCAAAACCCGAATGCCATCCTTTGCCAGTAATGCTTCAAATTCCGCACGGCGCTCCGCACTATCTTCCCAAACGATCGGTTCGGTAGCGATGCGCGAAAGCGACAATTCAGACATCGCCACACTCAGACCGGTATAAGCGCTGACTTTGGCAGCATCCCAATCCGCGTAACCGGTAAATCGGTAGCCATAGCGTTCGCGCGCCGCGTAGGCTTTTTCTAAAATGAACTCACGCGAGAGTCCGAGAATATCGATCCAATAATCACCCTGCTGCCGGAGCTCGGAACCCAATGGCAATAAACCGGAAGCCTGATGCACCGCCAGAATACCCCCATTCTCAGCGACGATCGGAGCGGTATTCTCCAATTCAAGCGCCAGCGCCTGCATCTCTGCCATCGTCTTACTGGAGTTCAGCACCAAGGGAATACCCGCCTCGGTCAAAGCTTCAAGTGCAGGTGCCGCAGCCTGCCACGAATACGTTTCATCCAGTAAGGAGCCGTCCAAATCGGTAACGACAAGCAACTTCTTGTAGCCGCTCATGGAACTTAACCTTCAAACTCGCAACACTGCTCTGTAACAAGCATCGAAACCGCTTCATCCCGCTCTGAGAAGGGCGCAGTTAAGCAATCAAAAAATCCGTCAATTATGGATATAGACACGCAATTGTGCGCGGACCAATCATTAAGGGTATAATGCATAATTTAAACTAAGCACAGATGATGCCAGATAGCTCAGCAGCCTTGGTAAACGGAAGGCTGCAGCAGTCAAACCCAGCAAGCATCAACCTCATAGCCGATAAAATTTCTCAGGCAGAAACCTTCTTCGCCTTACGGGCAGCCTTCTCATGCTCACAATCATCGAGGAATGCCAGCAACCGACGGCGGTATTCGTAGAACTGATCGGTTTCCAAAATCTCGTCGCGATTCCGGGGGCGCTCAAACTCAATTTCCATGATTTCTCCCACTTTCGCATGCGGGCCATTGGTCATCATACAAATACGATCCGACATAAAAATCGCCTCATCGGGGTCGTGCGTAATAATCATGGTGGTGATCTTTTCCTTATCCAGAATACGTAGAATAACATCCTGCAATTCCATCCGGGTTAAAGAATCCAAACGCCCCAATGGCTCATCCAATAAAAGCATGCGGGGCTTGACCGCAATTGCGCGAGCGATGCCGACTCGCTGCTGCATCCCACCCGACATTTCACGCGGATACTTATGCATGGAATCCGTAAGTCCCACCATCTCCAACGCAGCTTCGACAATGGCACGTTGCTCCGCGCGCGATGCATGCGGATAACTGCGCTTCACGCCAATCGCCACATTCTGATAAGACGTCGCCCATGGCAACAAGCATGGCGCCTGAAACACCACACTGCGATCCGGTCCGGGACCATCGATTTCCTTGCCACCCACGACGATTCCTCCGGATGAATAGGGAATCAAGCCAGCCACCATATTCAACACGGTCGACTTACCACACCCGGAGTGACCGATTATGGAAATCACGTCACCCTGGGGCACGATCAATTCAAATCCATCAACGACCTTGATTTCATCGCCAAATGGATTCGGATAGGCTTTTACCAAATTATAAATTTCGACGTAGCGTTTGTTCAGCATAACAAAAGTTGTTTATTTGAAAAATGTGGTTTCACGATTGATTGCAGGCAGTCCCGGACGCCGCCGCCCCTTAGCGGGCATATTCGGATAGGAAGAGAAATCAATCGGCATAATCGTCGGCAAATCCACGATCTGCTTGGATTTAAGTGCCTTCGATTCTTCATTCAACGCAACCATGAAGCGTGAGATACTGGAGCGTAACATGCGGAAATCCGGATTGGTGTTCAAGGTGGTACGATTACGCGGACGCTCCAGATCGACCGGGAAAGCTTGATCCAAAGTTGCCTCGGGCCCCATGGTTAACGGTACGATTCGATCGGCCATCAAGACCGCTTCGTCCACATCGTTGGTGATCATTACAATAGTACGCCGATCATCCTCCCAAATACGAATAATCTCATCCTGAATATTCGCTCGCGTCAGCGCATCCAGCGCACTCAGCGGTTCATCCAGCAACAGAATTTCCGGCTGCATCGCAAGTGTGCGCGCCAAGGATGCTCGCTGGCGCATACCACCCGACAATGCGCCCGGCTTCTTATCGACGGCCGGCAACAAACTCACCATCCCGATGTAGCGCTTCACGTGCGTTTCAAGCGCACTTCCCTTCATGTCCGGAAATACCTGACGCACTGCCAAAGCAATATTTTCATACACGCTCAACCATGGCAATAGCGAGTAATTCTGAAACATGATACCCAAGCGCG
>Ga0210065_1000477_pt1 | contig 10823 bp, 9 predicted proteins | sample Muzzi_PWB_D1_FD_185533 | JGI IMG/M metagenome (GOLD analysis project Ga0210065, IMG submission 185533) | Wetland microbial communities from San Francisco Bay, California, USA, that impact long-term carbon sequestration - Muzzi_PWB_D1 (SPAdes) | ecosystem: Environmental > Aquatic > Marine >... | reverse complement strand
AGTCCGAGAGAGTTTGGAAAAGGAACTTCTGCTGTCTCTATGGGACCGTGATCAGGCTATTTTATGGTTGAAGAGATCCACACGCTATTTGCCTGTTATTGAAACGGTACTTTCACAAGCAGGGCTACCCGATGACCTGAAATATATCGCACTTGCTGAAAGCGCTTTACGCCCGCATGCCGGTTCACCTAAGGGCGCTATGGGCTTCTGGCAATTTTTGCCAGAGACCGGGCGTCTTTATGGTCTGATCATCAATGAATCAATTGATCAACGAAGAAACCTCTCCGCATCGACCAGGGCTGCAGCGGCTTATTTCTCAAAGCTTTATGAAAAGTTTGGATCGTGGAGTTTGGCTGCAGCGGCATTCAACATGGGGGAGCAGGGACTGCAGGCGGAAATTTTGGCCCAGGACGTCAGCAACTTCTATCGTCTCTACCTGCCGTTGGAAACCCAGCGGTATCTGTTCCGGGTTCTTTCGGCAAAGCTGATTCTGACACACCCTGAGAGTTATGGCTTTCAACTGCAAGAAAAAGATTATTATCCTCCCATCAGGTTTGCCAGCGTCGAATTGACCTGCTATGAAGAGACCAGCCTGACGGTGGTGGCGCAGGCGGCGCAGACCGATTTCAAGCGGATCAAGGATTTGAACCCGGAGTTGCGCGGCCACTACCTGGCAGCGGGAACCTATACGTTAGCCGTCCCCGAAAACACGCCACCTGGGTTTCAAAAGCGTTTCAACAAGATCCATCAGGAATGGAGCCAGCAAAGGCAGGAGCGGGTCTACATCGTTCAGCCCGGCGATAACCTCTCGACCATCGCTGAACAGTTTCGCGTACCCCTGGCCGCGATCCTGATATGGAACCGCATCAACCTCAACAGCCCGCTTCATCCCGGCGATCGCCTGATTGTCTCCCCGGTTGGAAGCCGCACCGACAGCCCTTGAGGTCAGCTCTTTCCTCGACCACACCCCCGACAAAACGTCTCGAAACGTTGTTATGGTCACCTGGAGCAACTCCGGGGTTGTACCTTATATATCAGGGACAGCGAAAATTTTGCGGCAGGGCGCTTTCAAAGCACCTTCTGACTATCTTGGAAGATAGACAGGAACACTGGCTCTTCCTCTAACCGTACTCACCATCGGCAAGAAAATCAATTCCTGGAATCCATGGTTTTTGTCTATCTCACAAGTCACCACTGCCGAGGAATAGATGCTTTGCAAGGCCACCTGTCCTTTGAGAGCTGCCTGGTTTTAGTGACCTTCTTTACACAGTTTTCAATCCTGTCATTCAAGCAGGGTCACCCTCAGGAGGAAGTCCTTTGCCAATATCCTTCTTTAGGCTCTCGATCCCTGGACTACCCACTCCGTACAGGTGCAGATCTCTCTGTGGAAACGGTATCCCGATCCCTTTTTCGCGGAATCTCTTTAAGATCTCATGATAAAGTTGACTCTTCACTGTCAAGAGATCATCAGCATCCGGAAGCCAGGCTCGCAATTTAAAATCAAGAGAACTTTCTCCGAGGTTTAAGAACAACACCTCCGGGGTCGGTGACTTCATCACGGAACTATTATCATTGGCACAGGCCAGCAGGGTTTCCGCAACGAGGGAGACATCGGAACCGTAGTCCACACCGACCGGAATGGACAGACGCACCTGGCGATTACTCAAGGTCCAGTTCGTGACATGGTTGTTGATCATATCCGCATTGGGAACAACCATTTCCGCCTTATCAAAGGTCTCGATGATCGTCGCCCGCATGCCGATCTGTTTGACTTGTGCCCATTGCTCGCCCAATACGATCGTATCACCTTCCCGGATCGGTCGTTCAAAGAGCAATATCAATCCGCTGACGAAATTGTTGACGATTCCCTGCAGACCGAAGCCGATACCAACACCGAGAGCACTCAGGATGATCGTGATGTTCGTCAGGTTGTAGCCGAGCAGCGAAAACGTCAGCAGCAGCCCGACAAAAATAATGAGATACCGGACCAGGTGGTCGATGGAGCCTCTAACTCCGCGATCCATATGTCGTCCGAGAATCTGCTCGTCGAGCAATATTTTCGGTGCAATCTGGGAAGCATAAAAAGAGCAGTACAGGCTGGCAAGTGCGGCGATGATCAGACCGACCGTGATCCTTTGTCCGCCCAAATCAAAGCCCGGCGAGAACAGTCCTTTCAGCGCGTCCGGATAGCTGTCGAACATATCCCAAATGTATAGAATTGCCGGTAAGATCATAAACAGAGCAATGACCACTTCTACAATGACCTGGACTCTGCGTTCATTCTTGTGTGCATCGCTGCGTAATAGTTTGACTTCCCACAAAGGAGACGAAAAGAAGAGCCAATGGATGCCTCCACGGAGCAGGTAGATAAACAAGACTATGAGCCCAATAACCGCCATGCTTGTCACCGAATTGACGAACATTGAGTAAGCGAACCCGGTATCACCCAGAATCTGCGCAATCAGGATGACGGCAAACCAAAAGGCGAGCATCCGTGACCCCCAAAAAGGATATGGACCACTCTCCGAAAGACTGCTTTCAGCCGCCAATTTGAGGGCGAATACCAGGATCACTGCCGAGGCCACCAAGATGAAGAGATTGACAATCGGATCAGGCGGGGCCAGCATAATCAGGATAATGGTGATGGCAAACAGGGACATGACACCATAAGAGACCTTCTTTGCCCAGCGATTTTTCAGCACTTTGACCAGCAGACGAAGGCAGGACATGCTACCGGTGACCAAGAAGAATGTGCGCGCCATGATCGATGGAGATGCCCAGAATTGCATTCGGACCACGGCAACCAGGGACGTTATGAATAAGGCTATCGCGAAAGGGCGATCCGCCACGAAAGACCAGTTTTCTGTTGCTGCGATGAACTGGCGTTTGCGATAAATCACAGCGAAGACCACAGTCAGGATGAATGCAAAAACGCCGAGTTCCAGGGCATGCAGTCTAAAAAACTCAACGCCCGGTCGAGGTATGAACTTCAGGTTTTCCCAGGCGATGCCCCACAAATCCCTGTTGAATTGAGCATAATAATCCGGCGCGTACATCGGTGGGGACTTGCCACGCAGAGGTTCCCGCCGGAACGCTTTTCCTTGCAGGGCAGTCGTTTCTGCTTCCAGGCGGTCGATTTTCGCTTCGAGCCCGGCGCCAGTCGACTGAACGGCCAACAGCGGCTCCATCTGTCGTGAAATAAATCCGAGGGCGGAAGCTATGGTCGAATCCGCGGCATCGAAAGCAGCCAGAATTTGCCTGTAGGAACGATCCTTGACTAATGTAGTCTGCCAAGCCGTCCAGTGCTGTTTTTCAACCAGCCATTCTCTGTTCCATGCATCAAGTTGTTCAATTGAGTTTTCAAGGTGTACGTTTATCTTTTCCAGGCGCGCCTTTTCATAGGTGAAGTCAAATTTGAACCCCACGTCTCTGCCATTTTGGCCTGGTCGCTTTGCCCTTAAGCCCTCAAGTTTTTTCGAAACAGCATTAATCCGTTTATCTATTGCGGAATAATCTTTTTCGATTGCGGCCAAGTCAGGGAGACCCAGTTCTATATTTTCGAGCTTGGCTAAACGCGCTGACAATTTCGCAGAGAGTGGAATAATCTCGGAAAATTTCGGTTCGTCAGGAGTGCTTGGTGAAACGATCGTCGATGTTTTCTTCTCCGGGGTATTCTGCGCAGCGATCAGATCCCCGGACAGGCCCAACAAGACCGAGGTGGCAATAATGAACAGCCTTACATAAGAGAGCCATTCGAATTTGCAGGTTTGTTTCAATCCCATATAATCAGAATCTCCTCAGTCGTTCGCCGCAGGAATTCACTTTTGCAGCAATTTCGGTTCGTATATTGGCCACTGGTCCAGACATGATTTTCAAATTCCGTCTTGGCGAGCGAAGCGAAACGGTCCGCCATCCATAGCCCTCTGCTGTCAATGGCAAAGTCTTGCAAAAGTGAACACCAAAAACTTCTGTATCTAACTAAAGAATCCAAGTCGAATGACAGTGTAGCGTAATAATTTTGTATTTTCAAAGCAGTTATCTGTCCGTACATCATGCATGGTTATTACTATCGGGGTTTGTCCTCAGGGGGCGGTTCTTATTTATCACAAACTATGTCCACCTAGAAACGGGTGGCCTTTTCATTTTTCAGCGGCAGTAAGGATTTTTCATTTGGGTCAAGAGAAATACCCCGAAGCGATGCAGAAATATTAAGAAGACACCGATCCAGCTTGACCTTTATGCCTGCCAAGATACAATCATTGACATCGTGTTCAGGCAGCTCAATGAGAATTACAAGTGTCATTGAAGGAAGAAGCCTTGGATTGTTCGTGTCCGCTCCAAAGCCGATCAAGACAGATTGAAATGATTCATCTTCTTATTCAACTAAAGGAAATCCACCATGCCTGAGATCACCCGATTCGGACCCGGAAAAGCCTCGAATAACACCGGGGGTGGTGGTATCACCTGGTTCGACATTGACATTGACGATGACGCCGATCGCCAATGGCTGATGGCGTGGCAGGAGATCAGCGAGCAGACGAGAGCTGCGTTGTTGGAGCCGGTGCGCTTCAGCCATTATATCCAAGTGCCAGACGGCACGTTGCTGAGCATCAGAACGCTGCATCCCGGTCCAACGGAAGATCTCACCGATCTCGCCGATTTGAAGCTGCTGATCGGCCCGATCAATGCGATCACGGTGCGATCCGGAACGGTTGCCGTTGTGGACGATTTGCGACAGAACCTTTCGTCGGACAAGTCGCTGGTGACGTCAATGGACTTGCTGGGGTTTATGGTGTCGGGTATGACCAACCGGATGGAACCGGTCATCTACGGTCTGGCCCAAGACATCGATGACGTCGAGGATGCACTTCTCGACGGCGGTTCAGTACCACCCCCGCAAACGCTGAGCGAGTTTCGGCGTCGAATCTTTCGCATCAGACGGCAAGTGAATTCCATCCAGCAGGTGCTTACCCCGATGACGACCGATCCCACCCTGACCCTGGATGCCGACGATCGTGAAACGCTGCTCAGGGCGTCACAGCACGTTACCCGCCATTTAGGCGGGCTCGAGGAATACCGCACTCGGGTGCAGATGCTGGAGGATCAGGTCGAGGCGCAACGCTCGGAGACCATGACCCGTTCCAGCCTCAATCTAACCATCGTTGCCACGGTGTTCTTGCCGCTGACCTTCATTACCGGCCTGCTGGGGATGAACGTCGCTGGAATCCCCGACCAACATAATCCGTATGGTTTCTGGCTGGTGACCGGTTTGTCCGTCATCATTTCCCTGCTGGCTTGGCTTTTACTGCGTCGTCAGGTGTTCGATCGCTATCTGGATAAGATAAGTCCAGATAAGAAGAAACCTGGGTAACTGCCGGACCCTTCTCTATCAGATGGCGCAGGCTTGACACCCACCTTCAAGGAGTCTAGACAGGAGCATGACATGCGATGCGACCCTCCACCCGACACCGAAGATGGGTATCAAGACAAATCAGATGGAACAAATATGGACAGACATCGACTTTGTTCTTGGAGCAAGATTGCTTGGGTTCATATCTTTGCACTGCTGCTTGCGCTTGTGCTGTTCGCTTTTCATGTATTCGTGATCTTCGATGCATCTGGCGAGATAGTTCGTCACAAGGCATGGCTGCTGGCACATCTGGGACCCGAAAATTACGGCAAGATCATCCTCCTTGGTTGCTTTTTGTTATTGACGTTGGCGCACCTGGCGGAGGCTGCGGCATGGGGCCTGTTCCTGCGCTGGATGCGGCTAATACCAAGCATTACGGACGGCATCTATTTCACTGCCGCGACGATCACGACTCTGGGCTACGGCGACATCCTGCTGAAGTATCCCTGGCGGCATCTCGGGACATTGATTGCGATAACGGGGTTGCTGAAATTCGGCTGTTCAACGGCGTTCCTGTTCGTGATCTTACAGGACGTCTGGATGCATCACTTTTTCTAGGGGTCCTGTAAAAAACGCTCGGAAAGGATGAGTATCATCATCGGCCCGGGCAAGACTTTTGAATCCAAGGATCTCTCGCTGGAACATAAACCTCGGTATTGCTGGCGATGAAAGAAGGCGACGACCAAGTGGACAAGTATCTGAGTAACGGCGTCAAAGTCATAAACGGCTGGCGAATCGTTTCATTCTTCGGTGACAGCTGACAGGCTTCGAGCGACGTCTGTTGCAACCTGTACGTTTCTGGTGTCTGAAAAGCCACCATATATAAAACACGAAAACCCTCAATTTTCGGATCGATCAACAATTTCTACGTGAGAAAGGAAAATACTATGGAAACAAAACTGAAAAGACTGTGCTGTTGGATCATGTCCTCATTTTTTGTTGTTATGCTGGTTGCCTGTGCCGGCGTAGGCACTCAGACTGGCGAAACTGAAATCCGTAGCGGTATTATCGAACAGATTACGGATGTGGAAATCAAGAGCAACCATCACAGCGGAATAGGAGCAGTGGTCGGAGGGATCGCAGGTCTTGGTCTGGGCAGCCTGGTTGGCGGGGGGACCGGCCGCGATGTGGCTATGGTTGTAGGTGCACTAGGCGGCGCCCTGGCTGGGAACGAAGTTCAGAAGAAGTACGACAAGCCGGTTCCTGGACAACAAATCATCGTGCGCACGACAAGCGGTGTGTTGGTTTCAGTCACGCAGCCGGTGAGCCCGGGTTTGTCGAAGGGCCAGAGGGTGTACATTGAGGGGAATGGCGAGGGTGCGCAAGTCCGGCCACAATAATCGCGCCATCTCAGTTCAAGCAGATCAGGGACGCAAGTGTTTCTATAGTGAGGACAGCATTCAGATCGTGCTTGATTCGTTGTTGTCTATGCGAAATAGCTGTTCTAAAAACTTAGGAGATAAGGTTTATGGCAAAGGAAAAGATTAGAAAAATGTCGGGCATCTTCACCTCTGTATTTGCTCATGCAGGGCACATCTCTAAAGATGAGGCCAAAGAGATCAGTGGTCTGGATGACCACGCTTTCGAAGAGGCTTATTCTGAGGCATCAGGTATTGCGGACAAATTTATGGCCGCCGAAGGGCAGAAGATGGATAAATTTATCGAGCACTTCGGGGCAAAGATGGAAGAGTACATGAAGGGTTATGGAGACGGCCGTTTCAAGTAGGTGGTTCAGAACAGGACCGGCCTTGGGGCAGGCAAATCATAAGGTTATGAACCCCAGGGTTCGATCCTTGATGGCCATATGTTGTTTATCAGGGTTTCCAGGAATCGTCCACATTGGCTGTTTTTTAAGCGCAAAAATCTGTGACATAACTTCTACGGCAACCCATAATTGACCGTCTGCAGTAATTCCGCTACATTGACATCTGTCTTGAATTGCTAGGTGAATAAAAATCTAGAGGGGGTATTAGGACTTGGACTACATGCCATCCGGACGACTTCGGGTGGCTTGTTTTTTTCTGCTAAACCCGCGATTTATTCATTTAAAAAGACATCTTAAGGATGACAGGAGGTGCAAATTCAATGTTTTTAAGTGACATTTCGATGTTCTTCACATCCCAGGCTCAAGGGTTTCGTGACGACCTTTCTCATCCTGTCGGATTCGTACAGATAATTGCCATTGGCGCTAGTTTCCTGGCCGCCTGGTTTTTTGCTCGAAAGTTCCATAATTTTTTTGAAAAAAGCACAGAGAAGGTTAAAACCCACACGCGAATTTTTAAATTGATGCCGGCCCAGTCGGCTCAATTATTCGGGTATTTATTCGGGCTGTTGCTCCTCTGGTTCTCTATGGAACTTCTCATGAAGTTTGCAATACCGATTACCTTTCTGCATATGACCCTCAACCTTGTCGGTGCCCTTATCGTTATTCGCTTTGCATCTTTTTACATAAAGAGCCCTTTCTGGTCTCGCTTTGTGTACGTGGTCTGCGTGACGGTTTTATTCTTACGGATATTCAAACTATGGGACCCGACCGTTAACCTGCTTAACAGCATGAAACTCCCATTAGGTAAAATCAGCATTTCCGTTTGGGGGTTGATCGAAGCGATTATCATCTTCATCCTGTTGTATGCAATAGCGGGCGTGGCCAATCGCTTTATTGATCACTGGTTGATGACTTCCACCAAACTGACTTCCTCGGACCGAACATTGCTGCTCAGGATTGTCAGGGCGATGACGGTGACGGTGGTGATTTTGATCTCTCTGGGAGCGGCTGGCATTCATATGACAGCCATCGCCGTCACCGGCGGGGCTATCGGTCTCGGAATCGGTGTTGGACTGCAGAAAATTGGATCCAATCTCATCAGCGGGATAATGCTGTTGATCAGCAAACCCATTCGGCAGGGAGATGTGATCACCTTTGAGGAAAGTTTTGGCGGTATCAGTTGGGGATGGGTTACGCAATTGGGCTTGAACTATGTTCAGGTGGCCACACGCAACGGATCATTGCTGCTGATACCCAATGAGGTCTTCATGACCCAAAAAATAGAAAATCTATCTTATGATAATAACCTGGTGCGCCTGATTATACCGTTCGGTATTTCCTACGAGTCGGATTTGAGCAAGGCAAAGTCGCTGGCCTTAACTGCGGGCACGAGTATCGATCGTATTTTAAAGAACCCTGAGCCAAAATGCCTTGTTACGGCTTTTGGCGACAGTACGGTCAATCTGCAATTGCGAGTCTGGATCAATGATCCCAAAAATGGGATTAGCAATGTTACGGACGCGGTTCTTATGGCGGTTTGGGACAGCTTCCATGCCAATGAGATCGATATTGCATTCCCGCAGCGCGATTTGCATATCAAGAGTACTGTGCCGTTTACACTGTTAAACGATAACGTCCAGCCAGTCACAAAAGATTCCCAGGACAATACCACGAAGATTGGGTGATGAGATGGCTGATTTTCGTTGCGTTACATTGGAACAAACACGAATTATGGCATTCTTTTCTCATAATCTAAATTGTTATAATTCACGCCTTATGAGGAGAAAAACGGTTTATTATTCATAGAGACATTTGAGAGGATCTTTAATCAGCAAAACTATGGCCAACAGGATTGAATTCTTGGTGGCTTTATCTTGCTTTGCAGGTCTTAAAAAAATTGCCATTTGCACATTTTTGACCCACCATATTTGTGCTATTAACTTGTTAGGCACCTGCGATTTGATGTCTGTGGATATTTATGCGTAAATTGAAGTGTAATTAAATCTTTCAGGGAGAATATTGAACAACAATTGCAGACCATCGGCTAGAGTGCGTGACCTTATCTCCTGGGCCAGACATAAGACAGTCTGTAACTGCGACATTATAAAATAAATCCATGAGTGGAAGAGGATCAGAGAGAACCTTCCGTTCTTATTAACTTAAAAATTATGCCGGCGTTTCTCGACATTACCATCCCACTATTAAACTTCCTGATCATGTTTACGGTCGGTACCGGCCTCGCTGCTGCCGATTTCAAACGTGTCGCGATGTTGCCCCGAAACGTTGTCCTGCCGTGCATCGCTCAAATGGTATGTCTCCCCCTGGCCGGAGTGGTGGTCGTCAGCCTCCTTTCGTTGGACCCGTATGTTGTGGGGGGGGTCCTGCTTATCGCAGCCTGCCCGGGCGGCTCGATGTCCAATTTCTACAGCTACCTGGCCAAGGTCAATGTCGCCCTGTCGGTCACTCTCACCGGGATCACCTGTCTTGCTGCGATGATAACCATGCCCTTGGTCATGAGTTGCTTCGAGCAGTTTATGGGTACTCCCGATACTTTTCATGTCCCTATTAAAACTTTTCTGCTGACCCTGGTGATGATCCTGCTACTGCCGATTCTGCTCGGCATGCTGCTGCGGCATCTCAGGCCGGCATTCGTCACGAGATATGACAACTGGTTGCGGATCGTTTCAATGGTTTTTTTGGCCGCACTGATAGTCCAAGTGATCTGGCAGACTCCAGACATCTTCACACATGACTTCGCTGACACCCTGAAGGCAAGTGGGGCTATGGCCGGGCTGTCTCTTGTGGCAGGATTGCTGGTTGGGCGGTTCATGAAGCTGTCGGCCTATGATGCCTGGCCGGTGGCTTTCGAATTGATGGTACAGAATGTTGCGTTGGCTGCGACGATTGCGATCACAGTTTTCCAGCAGGCGAGATTTGCGTCATTTGCTGCAGGCTATTTCCTTATACAGGTGCCGATAGCGGCGGTTCTGATCCCGATTTGCTTCAAGACAAAACAAACGGCAGCCGTTGATCGTATCTAAGAAGTCAGGTGCCTGATCCGAAGCGCAGCTTAAGGGGCTTCCTCTCAAGGGTTCCACTTGATCGATTTGGCAAACCTCTCTTCTTCTGCAAATAATTCCTGCTCTACTTTCCGTACGATGTCCATAAATGCCAGGACTATCGGGGAGAAGGTCCGGTGCTTCAGGGAGACAAAACCGTAATTCGTCACCATCCACGGCTGGTGAAACGGTATGACCGATATTGTTCCGGCATCGAGTTCTTCCCTGAACATGAGCAGTGCCGATGGACATAGCGCATCACTGTTGGCAATGACAGCGGCCACGTCGCTGATGACATCGACTTCAATAACCGGAACTAATTCGCCGGTCAACGGATCTCTCTCGGCGGCCAGGCCCAGGTCCGGCGGCAGATGGTCAGTGATACGAGACGGCATTCTGGTGCAGCACCAGGGGAAATCGAGCAGGTCGGCAATGGTCAGTGAGCGTCGATCGAGCAGCGGATGACCGGGGCGGCAGAAAAAGACGCCGATATGCTCTCCCAAGGGTTCGGTTCGCAGTTCCTCGTGTTTGACCGCTTCGCCCAGTTCACTGATACCGATATCGATCTCTCGATTCAGAATGACATCTA
>Ga0210065_1000476_pt1 | contig 10839 bp, 7 predicted proteins | sample Muzzi_PWB_D1_FD_185533 | JGI IMG/M metagenome (GOLD analysis project Ga0210065, IMG submission 185533) | Wetland microbial communities from San Francisco Bay, California, USA, that impact long-term carbon sequestration - Muzzi_PWB_D1 (SPAdes) | ecosystem: Environmental > Aquatic > Marine >... | reverse complement strand
AACCGCCGCTTCCCGAACCCGTCCGGCTGGAAAAACAGTATGCGGTTTCGGAAGACGAAGCCGATCCACACCCGATGTTCACCGTCAACTGGGCATTGCCATCCCCTACGGATGCCGAAACGGTCTACGCGTTTAACCTGCTCGATCACATCCTGCTCGGCACTCCGGCCTCGCCATTGCGAAAGGCGCTGATTGAATCCGGCCTGGGCGAAGACCTTACCGGGGGCGGACTGGAAACCCACATGATCCAGATGACCTATTCCATCGGCCTCAAAGGGGTAGAAGAAAAGAACCTGACAAAAGCAGAAGATCTGATCTATCGCACGTTCGAAGAACTCGCAACGAAGGGCATTCATCCGGACGATATCGAAGCCGCGTTGAATACCTATGAATTCGACCTGCGGGAAAATAATTCCGGAGGTTTTCCCCGCGGCCTTTCCCTGTGGCTGAAATCGCTCAACGCCTGGATTTACGGAACCGATCCGCTTGCACTGATCGCCTTCGAGGATCCCCTCAAAGCACTTAAGGCCCATGCCGGGAAATCCGGTTATTTTGAAAAAATGATTCAAACATATTTTATCGACAACCAACATCGTTCAACCGTTGTGCTACTGCCGGATACGGCACTTGCCGCACAGCAGGAAGCGGAAGAACGCGACCGGCTTGCCGAAATTAAATCAGGCATGAGCAATGAACAGATTGCAAAAATTGTGGCAGATACCGAACGCCTGCTGGCCATGCAGTCCACGCCGGATTCCGAAAAGGCGCTCGAGACCATTCCGTTACTCCAGCGCAGCGATCTCGATAAACAGGCTCGCCGGGTTGAGCGGGATCAAGACAACATTCACGGAACAACCATTCTCAAGCATGATCTGTTTACAAACGGCATCCTCTATCTCGACATCGGGCTGGATCTCCACATACTCGAACAAAGTGATATTCCATTTGCCTCCCTGCTGGGAAGCATCCTGCTCGAAATGGGCACAAAAAACGAAGATTACGTAGCCCTCTCCCAGCGCATTGCCATGAAAACCGGCGGCATCTACGGCACACCCTTTCTTTCTGCCATGGACGATTCTGTTACCGGCGAAACCCGGTTTTTTCTGCGCGGGAAATGTATGGCCGATCAGGCGGAAGAACTGCTGGATATTATGCACGATGTGCTTCTTCTGGCGGACTTCAGCAACCGGGAACGGTTTAAACAGATTGTTCTCGAACACAAATCTGAACTTGAAACCAGCATCGTGCCACGCGGACACTCCGCGGTTATAACCCGGCTTCGGGCGCATCACAACGAAGCGCATTGGGCCGGCGAACAAATGGGCGGTATTGATGCACTCTTTTTCATCCGCAAGCTGGCGACGGATATCGACACGAACTGGGACGCTGTATCCCGAAGACTGGAAGCAATTCGACAGAAACTGTTGAACCGAAATAATATGCTCATCAATGTCACTGTCGACCCGACATCGATGCCACGGATTATGGGACTGCTCGACCGCTTCATCGAAGATCTTCCCGGTTCCGGGAAGCACCCGTTGCAACAATGGAATCCGCCAACCTACCCGGTATCCGAGGCATTAACCGTACCCTCCCGCGTAAACTATGTCGGTTGCGCTGCCAACCTGTACGATACCGGATATGCACTGCACGGTTCCGCTCTTGTCATTGCCCGTTACCTGCAAACCGCCTGGCTTTGGGAAAAAATACGGGTTCAGGGTGGAGCATACGGCGGGATGTGCGCCTTCGATCAGCGCTCCGGAGTCTTTGTATTTGCTTCTTATCGTGATCCGAATCTTGAATCATCGCTCAACACATATAAAGCCACAGGAAACTATCTTAAAAACCTTCACCTCACTGAAGACGAGTTGACTCGGGCTCTGATCGGCGCTATCGGACAGCTTGATGCCTATCAACTTCCGGATGCCAAAGGATATTCAAGCTGTCTGCGTTATCTTCTGAACTATACGCAGGAGGAACGCCAGAAACTGCGCGATGAAGTTCTGGCAACCACGCAGGAGCATTTCAATGCGTTTGGAGATGTGCTGAATACGGCATTTGCGAACAGTGCCGTTTCGGTTCTCTGCTCTACAGAAGCGGCAAGAGAGGCCCGACTCGGAACCATTACCAATGTACTTTAGAAGCATGTCATGAAAATAAAAACGCCCGGCTGTACCGGGCGTTGCGGATATGAGAAAATCGAAATTAATTTCCGTACTCTGCGCGATACTTCCGGAAGAGTTCTTCCTCCTTGTCGTTCATGAATTTGGTGATGTCATCAATGACAGAGCCATCGCCCTTGAACGCACTTACAATCGGACCAAATTGTCCACTCAACACATTATTGGCTCCAGTGGAGTCCTTTCCGGCCTTTGCCAGTACAACAACATTAATGGTCGGCCATTTTTTTCGGTCCGGCCCATAGATATCGCGACACATGTTACCAAAAGCCTTGGCCACTGAATTAGGTTTCCCTTTGTCTCCGTTGCCCCAATCATCGATATAGTTGGTGGTCAAAACAAATATGGTATCGGGTTTTTGTTCAAGAAGCGCCCACGCAACGCCGCGATTCCAATGTACAAATCCCTTTCCATCGGACAGATATTTGGCTTCCGCAGCCTTTGGTACGTCGTAGGGATAGGCCCACTTGGTGGCGTAAGACGGTAGATTTTCAACGCGCGTCGGATATTTTTGATAGGCCGACCTGATCGACGAGGGCGCTCCCGCAAAGCAATGTTCGTATTTACCCTCAAGAGGATTCACCGGAGCCATCCAGTCTTTCACCTTCTGCTTGTTTTCCGGCGTAGCCAGCAGCATTTCCGGGCTCATTGCCCAGTTATCATTTGCCCAGAATGCCGTCACGTTGAACAACGTGAATTCCGGCAATCCCATAATGAGGTCTTCGAGCCGATTGCGAATGGTGAGTCCGGTCATACGGGTAAACGGATTCTTCCTGTCACCCTCGTTAATGGTCGCAGGGCCGAAGTGGACTACAAACACCACCTTTTCACCCTTGGCCTTGGCGCCGAAAAAGTCCATCTCGGGCATAGAGAATCCAATACTTGCAATACCGCCGCCACCATCGCCAAGTGCGCCCATCCCGCCCTTAACGCCGGTGATTTCGGGCATTTTGAATTCGGGCGTCTTACGCTGTACATTCTTCACTACAACCCGTTTCCGAAGCTTCGGCTTGGGTTTGTTTTGCTTAACCTTGACCGGCACCTGAAGCCTTTTGAGCTGCTGTTTCGGACGATTGACCTGCTTGGCTTCAAATTTCTGATCATCCTTCTGAATCACAGTTACCGCGACAAAGGATAAAGCAATCACGATCAAAACAGCGTGAATGCCCAGACTGATCATCGCAGCACTGGATTTTGCATGAGCCGCAAAAAACCCTTTTTTAACTCTTTTCGTTTCAGCCATACCGACTACCTCTGTTCTTACCGAATAAAGATTACCTGTGTTACAAACTTTTCTCTGTTTATACGCTTCTGAACCGGAAAACCTTTGTTTATTTAACCTATGGTTCCCGCATTTCAGCCTCTACATGTTCATGCTAAACGACATATTCTTCACACTGGCCGCTGCACAGGCATCCATAACACGAATAATTCTTCCATGAATGGCTTTATCCGCAGGGAGAATGTTTACGATCAGTTCGCTTCCTGAAGAATCTGCCGCCTCTTTGAGGGACAGCAGTTGCCCAATCAGATCATCCAGTCGTTGCTCATCACTGCCGAAAACCATCCCGTTAATAATGATATCCCCCAGTTCCGAGACTTCAATAAGTACCTCGATCGGCAAATCCAAAGAATCAGGAACATCCACCTTCGCGGGAAGCATAAAGGAAAGATCTGCTTCTTTCTTAATTAATGAGGCCGTTACCATGAAGTAGATGAGAAGCAGAAACACCACATCGATCAGCGGAGCAATCTGAAGCTCCGCTTTCTTGTTCATCATATCTTTTAATGGATTCATGATTATTCCTCAAAGGTTGCGTAAATCAGGTCCGTCGCGCCAACCTCACCACAGGCGATCATGATTGTTTTAAGGGTCTCATACAGCACAGCCTGATCCGCACGGATTAAAACACGCAGGTTCGGATTTAAATCCAGTTCCCGCTCTATGGCCACCTTCAACTCATCAATTGTTACCGGTGCTGTGCCGACATAGATCTGGTTGTTGGCATCCACCGAGAGCATCATTCGTCCCTTGGTATCCTCAGGAACCTTTGCATATTCGGATTCCGGAATGTTGACTTCTTTTTTATCAAGCTCCGTAACCACGGAGGCCACCATAAAAAAGATGAGCAACAGGAAGACCAGGTCGATCATGGGAGCCATATCGACCTGAGCATCTTCTCTGGATGGTTGTTTAATTTTCATTCAACACCTCGCGTTGGAGGGATTCGCAACACATGGATTAAAAAAATAATCCGCTTATTCTTCGCTCTGTTCAAAACCCAGCGGGAGTTCGCCGGTTTCAAGCGTATCAAGCAAGCCGCCGATGTTACGACCCAGCGTAGCGGTGGATTTGATGAAGCTGTTGCGGTAGTAATAATAAAAAAGCATCGCCGGAATGGCAATGACGAGGCCGGTCGCCGTCGTCATCAGGGCCTCACCGATATTACCGGCCAGCAGTTCAGGTTTTCCCATGCCTGTTGAACCGATGGTCTGGAAGGCCTGAATCATGCCCGAAACCGTTCCCAGCAGTCCAAGCATCGGGGCGGTTGCGCCAATGATCGAGAGGTAGTCGATCGGTTTCATATAGGAAGTAACCTCTTCCGTACTGGCTTCTTCGATGGCCTCTTTAACCTTGCTGAAATTGATTTCACGCGTTGTGGAACACCGCTCAAGTCCTGCCTGGAAAACATAGGTAAAGAGTGTTTCGTTCTCTTTGCAGAGGCTGTGCGCTTCGATGATTTTCTTATCTTTCATCAACTGAATGAACTCCGGCATGAGGTCCGGGCGCAGCAGCACCTTCTCACGCAAGGCCAGACCGTTCTGAACGGCAAAGTAGATCGTTGCCATCGACATCAGGCCGAGGGGAATCATCGCCCATCCGCCTTGAAGAATAAGTTTCCAAAGCGTCGTTTCCTCCACCTTTGCTACCGGAGCATCTGTTTCGGCTGCGTCCTGCGCAAACGCCATGGGAGCGGCCAGTAAACTAAGGCAGAAAACCAGTTTAATTATTTTTTTCGTCATTATATTACTCCTTCTTCCTGTCGGTTAAGCTTCTTCAGATTGTTCCACTTCATTCATTTGTTGCTCTGCACGCAATTGCTCAATCCTGACCTTCAGTTTTTGAGCCAAGTCATCTTCATTGGTATTTTTGTATAACAGCGAAATCTCCCGGATTACTTCCTCAGCCGATTCAAACATGCCCAGCTCTGTGTAGAGTTGTGCACACAGCAACTCGGCCGGTTGGATCCAGTCGGCATTCTGGCTGTGGAAGGCAACAATTTTTGCGGCGAGTTCCATGGCATCATTATACTTTTCCTTGATCATCATCAGTTTTGCCGTGATAAAAAGTTTTTCGGCGGAGGCCCCTTCGAGCTGCGCCGTATCCCAACCGAATTCAACCAGAAGTTTATCAGCCTCATCCGAGCGTCCTGCATCAATCAGCGACAACGCCTGATACACACGGCTCTTATCCTGCAATTCCGGATCGCGCGCATCTGCTGCAATATTTTTTGCCAGCTCCAGCGCTTTATCGTAATTGCCGACCTTGTACTGCAACTCCATCAGCAATCCATTAAACGACGTAAGATTTGATGGAATATCTCCATAAATCGAATACGGTTCCAACGTTTTTTCCAGTGCACCGATAATCCGCTCGTATTCCCGATTTTGGTTCATTTCATTCAGTTTATCTTCGTCGATATTCACTTCAAAAACCAGCTCTTCGATCGTGTCCGCACCGATCCGGATAGGCTTTGCACCCGTGGAAAATTCAATCCAGTCGCCATCGCGGCCAACAACCTGCCCTTTCCAGGAGCGCCCGCCCGGCATAATCAGTTCTGCATTCAAGGGCACCGCTTCAGCTGTACCAACCCCGAACAGGGTTCCCGCCATGACTGTCATTAAAAAGATTTTCTTCATTGTTGGCTCCCATATCTCTTCAGCTGCTGACGTACTTGTTCGGCCAATGGGTTTGTATTGGTATATTCATCTTCCAGCATTGCATTAAGCGTCTTGATCGCATCCTGTTCCCGTCCCAGCTTAAGCAGAACATCAGCAGCCGCCAGATATCCTTTCGCCGCCCAGTCGCCATCATCATAGCTTTTAAACAGCAGATAGGTGCGCTGGAAAAATGAGTGGGCCGCTTCGAGATCATTTTTTGCCAACCGACATTTTCCCATGCCATATATCGCTTCTGCATACAGCGGACCGCGCCATTCCGGAACGCCCATGACCATATTATAGTCCGCCTCGGCCGCATCGTATTTTTCCATTTTAAACTCTGTATCAGCCTTGATAATCTGTGCCCAGCCCATAAACGGTTCCGCTCCGAAAAGGCCTTGTGCTTCATCAACAGACGCCAGAACATTCCAATAATCCTCCTGCGCCAGCAAAAGATGAGTCTTCGCTCTATAGGCATGCCACAGCAGGTCTGATTCCTCAAAGTTTTCCATAAAATAATCATTCAACCGCTGCATCTCATTGGTGTTTCCTGTATCTACCGCCGCATCACACATAAGCGACAGCGAAGCCGGCGTGGTTAAATCAAGTTGAACACCATTTTCAATCAGTTCTGCCCCCATGGCAGCGGCCACATCTTCGCCTTGCAGCAAGGCCAGCGCAACCTCAAGGCGCAATTTAAGCACCTCACGCTCGGGATCGATGTTGGTCAGTTCCAGCTTCAGCTTAATGTTCAGCCCGTCGCGGTCGGCTTCGGAAAGGTGGTAATCGGCAATTTTAACCAGTTCATAAATGATCTTGTCGATTCCCTGTTGCGCTGGATCGTTGCCGAACCGCTCAATAGCATCCAGATAGGCGTCTATGGCATCCTGAACCTGTCCCAGTTCGATCTGAGCCTGACCAATCCAGAACACCGCTTCAGCAATATCGGCTTCGGATTCCCAGCGGTCCATATAATAGTTCATCAAATCAATAATTTCCTGCCACTTATACTCCAGCTTATATACCTTGGCTGCCTGGAAAGCCGCATAGGAAGACTGCAACGGGGCTGTCGCGGTATCAATACCCTTGCGATAGTCAGCCAGTGCACGGTCCAGTGTATACGGATCCTCCTGATTCGCCTCCTTGGCCGCTTCAATATCGCCGCGCATGCTGTAGGCTTCGGAAACGAGTGCGTTATCCGGATATGATGTGATGAATTCGGTGAATTTCGCTTCCGATTCAGGTATCTTGTTTAAACCGAACAAACAGACGGCTTCCCGGAACATAGCTGCCGCAATATGTTCACCACCTTTAATTTCAGCCTGGTACGTTTTAAAATCAGCCAGTGCAGACTCATAATTCGACTGCAGCATCTTGGTCATGCCGCGAAAGTAAATGGAGTCCCCATATTGAGCGCTCTTATGATACCTATCCACAATGGTGCCGAACTGACTCTCTGCATCATTAAAACTCTTGTCCTGAAACAAGGCAAAGGCCATCATGTAGTGCAGTTCCGACTGAAGGTTCTCTTCGTCATCATTTTCAGGCGACGGAATACTATCCAAATAGGGTTTAAGACTAATCACCTTGGCAATGTTCTGCTTGATCAGGTTATCGCGTACCATCATGGAAAGCAGCGCACGGGCATATTGTCCGTCCGGCTTTTCGTCGAGGTACTGCAGAATCCGTTTTTCCGCACGATCAACCGAACCGACATCGTATAATGTGATTACAGATTGCAACATCGCCGCTTCCCCGATATCGCTGTTACGATCAGCCTGATACAGCTTATCAAACAGGACATACCCTTCCCAATACCGCTTAACCGAGGAATAGATCTGTCCAATTCGGAAAGTAACTTCGTCTTCATATGGAGGAAGTTCCTCAAGGGTTTTCATCGACTCCTTGATATTTGCAATTTCCGTAGTACGCTCTTCGATCTCTTCCGGGGCAATGCCGCGTTTGGTATCGGCCTGCAACGATCTTTCCAGCCGGGCGATTTTTTCAGACGAATGTTTCATGAGCACTTCGCGAGGAAGAACCCATCGGTACAGAAGAAGCGCATTCAGGAAGTCATTATCTTCATAGAGGGCCTTGCCGGCTTTCATGAGGGTGAGGTTCAATGAAATATCATATTTTGACTCGGTCCGGTAGATCCGCGGAAGTTTACCGAAAAGGGATGGCCAGTTTTCAGCTTCAACCAATGCACGGACTATCATGACCTGACAAAGCCCTCTCACCCGGTCTTCTTTGGCACCGGCGACGGCACTCTCTAACGGTTTAACCGACTCGTCCCACTTCTCCTGACGGAACAGCGCCTGCCCCAATAGCAGGTTTCCATTGTAACGGTCTTCCTTTTCCAGATCGGGCATCGCCAGCAACCGCTTCGCCAGTGATTCAATCTTTTCCCAATCCTGAACATCAAAAAGACCTTGGGCGAGCATACGCAAAGCCAGGCGCTCTTTTGTACGCGGCTCGAATTCCAGATACTCTTCAAGTATCTTCATTCCCGCCGGAATATCGCCCGTTTGGTAATATGCCCGAGCCAACTGAAAACGACAGGTTTGTGCCGTATTTCGACCCTCGGGATCCGTCAACGGCGCAGTTCGGCGAACGACTTCGCGCAGAGCGGGAATGGCACTTTTATATTCCCCCCGTTGCAACGCCCGCTCAGCAGTAGCCACCACATCGGATATACCCATCGTGGAATAATTCTGGGCCGATGCTTCCGGCGCCATCATTGCCAAAACAACGACCAGCGCACCCACACCTGCCGCAGCAACATTGCAACGATTAATAAACTTCATATGACTACCCCTCAAATATGTAAAATAATTTCCTGAAAGACTAACAAACCTTTGTCAGAGCATCCGATACGGAGTCCAGTGCGGAGTGTCGTTACAGTACTTCCAATTCGTAACAGCGTATAATGCAACGGGAACAATTCAAGCCTATAAAGGTCAAAAAGGTATTAAAGTGAGAATATGGCTAAGGTATAATGCTTATCGGCCATTTTTCCCGAGCATATTCCATCAAAAGAACATCAGAAGATAGATTCCCTGACGGATGCACCAGTCAGTCCTGAATAAATACCCCCAATGTGTTGCCGGCGCAGCCCGACGCTGCGATTACCAACAGATCAAAAACAGGAACTTACACTGAGTCATAAGCCGCCTTGCGCGCATGCTCTTCGCCAGAAACCTCTTCTTCCAGCACCTTTTCTCCGACCAACCGTATGGCAATCGCTCCCAGCGGCGCAGTGAACACAATACTCATAACCGCCACCGCCAGAATAATACTCCCGGGCATCGTATCCATTTCGCCGGCCTGCATAGCCATTAGAGGAACCGCACCGATAGCGGCCTGCACCGTTGCTTTGGGCCAGTAGGAAACCACAACAAATATACGTTCCGGAACAGTCAACGCGCTTCCCGCCAATGAAACCATTACACCTGCGCTGCGGGCGGCAAGGCCACAGACAATCAGTCCCAAGCCGGACAGACCCGCATCCCATACCAAAGAAATATCAACCTGGGCACCGACCAGCGTAAACAGCATGATCGATGCAAAAATCCAGAATTTTGCCAATTTGGATGAAATTTCATGGGCCATGCCTTCACGCTTTTCAAGTATGATGAACCCCATCGCCATAACAGCAACCAAGGCTGCAAAAGGCACATCAAAGTTTTGCAAAAGCTGCTCAAGCCTGACCAGAAGAAGGGAAACCCCGATCACCACCAGCGTGCGTTTTGTTGCGCGGGGATCAAACTTTTCAAACAATCGAAACAACAGCCACCCGAGCAAAAGGCCAACCCCGACCCCCGCAATAATCGATACCGGAATGCCGGCCAGCTTGAGCAGAACATGCTCTGACGTGCCCGTATAAAAACCTAGAAAAACAGAGAAAATAACAATCGCCACAACATCATCGAGTGAAGCAGCAGCCAAAACCATCGTAGGAATGCCCTTTACGGCCCCCATCTTCCGTTCGATAAAATCGATCATCATCGGAACAACAACCGCAGGCGATACGGCCGCAATAATAAATCCGAGCATGGCCGACTCCAGATGTGTCAGCGGCAAAAAGCGGGGGCCCAGAAACGCAATGGTTCCGCCCTCCAGAATTCCTGGAATAAACGACAGCAGCAGCGCCCGCACGCCGACACGGTTAAGCACATCTTTACTCAGTTCCAGCCCTGCACGCAGAAGAATGACGATCAAAGCGATCATGCGCAGATCGGATGAAGCGGCCGAAAAACCGGGTTGCATCAAGTCCAGCACATAGGGTCCGAAAAGCACTCCAAGCAAAAGCATTCCCAGCAATCCGGGCATCCGCATACGGCGGAAAACCCAGTCGACAAATAGACCCAAAAGAATCATCTCGGCAATGCTGAAAGCCATCCGAACTCCTTAATCATTACAGCTATACGATGCCTGTTTCAGCGATACATGAAAAGTCGCAAAATAAAAAGGCGCTCCGATTCGGAACGCCCTTTTGCAAAACAGTCCGTTCTCAGCTTCGTTGGGTAAAGCACAGCGTTGCATTGTGCCCGCCGAATCCGAGCGAATTACTCAGCGCGGCCTTGATTTCCATCTTCCGGGCTTTATTCGGAACATAATCCAGATCGCAATCCGGATCAGGTGTCGTGTAGTTGATCGTCGGCGGTGCAATGCCGTCACGGATGGCTAACGCACAGATGATCGCCTCAATCGCACC
>Ga0210065_1000474_pt1 | contig 10867 bp, 8 predicted proteins | sample Muzzi_PWB_D1_FD_185533 | JGI IMG/M metagenome (GOLD analysis project Ga0210065, IMG submission 185533) | Wetland microbial communities from San Francisco Bay, California, USA, that impact long-term carbon sequestration - Muzzi_PWB_D1 (SPAdes) | ecosystem: Environmental > Aquatic > Marine >... | reverse complement strand
AACGCATGCCGATGGACCAGGCGCTGCGTGATGGAGTGGAATTTGCAAGAAGTATCAAGGCCCACGGTGCCAGGAAAAGGCAGCTGATGACCGTCGGCAAGATGCTTCGTCAACGTGACAACGATGAGTTGCTTGACGCCGTGCAAAACTTTGACCAGAAAAACCGGCAGATAAATGCGCGATTTCATCATATTGAAACCTGGAGAGACCGCTTGCTTGAAGGCGATGACCAGGTATTATCCGGGCTGCTTGAGCAGGTCTCCGATGCCAATGTGCAATCGCTGCGCCAGTTAATCCGTAACGCCAAAAAACAGGCCAAACTTGGAAAACCGCCTTCGGCCTCACGCAAGTTATTCAAGCTGCTGCGTGAAATGGATACAGAACGACCGTTACCCCCATTGGTGTAGAACCCGGTCAAGTCTGCGTACCACCAACGGTCAGCGAATCTATGCGCAGGGTTGGTTGACCAACACCCACCGGTACACTTTGCCCATCCTTGCCACATACACCCACACCGGCATCCAGCTTCAAATCGTTACCGACCATGCTGACACGTGTCATGACCTCGGGTCCGTTGCCGATCAACGTGGCACCGCGAACCGGGCGCGTAACCCTACCGTTTTCGATCAGATAGGCCTCGGAAGCAGAAAATACAAATTTGCCCGAAGTAATATCAACCTGACCCCCCGCAAAATTGACGGCGTACAGACCCTTTTCAACCGAGCCGATAATCTCCTGCGGATCATGCTTGCCCGGCAACATGAATGTATTGGTCATCCTGGGCATGGGCAGATGGGCAAATGATTCGCGCCGGCCATTACCGGTCGGCTTCATATTCATTAATCGCGCGTTGAGTTTGTCCTGCATATAGCCCACCAGCACGCCATTCTTGATCAGAACGGTTTGTTCGGTGGTGGTACCTTCATCATCGACACTCAATGATCCACGCCGATCGGGCAATGTGCCGTCATCAACAATCGTGACCCCTTCAGCCGCGACTTTTTCACCCATTCGGCCACTGAAGGTTGACGTGCCCTTTCGGTTGAAATCGCCTTCCAGGCCGTGACCTACGGCCTCATGCAGCAGCACACCGGGCCAGCCGGGTCCCAGCACGACGGTCATAGTGCCGGCGGGTGCAGCATCCGCCTCCAGGTTGACCAGGGCCTGCCGGACCGCCTCGTCCGCAAAGTGTTGCCAGGCGTTGTCCTTGATCAGATGCAGATAGTCAAAACGTCCGCCGCCCCCATCACCGCCTTGCTCACGCCGGCCCTCGTGTTCCGCGATCACCGAGACGTTCAGGCGCACCAGCGGCCGCACGTCCGCGGCCAGGGATCCATCTGTTGACGCAACCAGGATCGTTTCATGGGTTGCGGCAAGACTGACCATCACCTGTTTGACCTTTGGGTCCAGTGACCGGGCGTAAGTGTCAATCTGGCGCAGCAGGTCAACTTTCTGATCTGCGCTGAGAACGCCCATCGGGTCGTCCGGCAAATACAGCGCCAGCGGGTTCTGTCGGCGCCAGGCCTGAACCGTGCCCTGTGATCCCTGCCTTGCAATCGCGCGGGCTGCTGTCGAAGCCTGCATCAAGGAAGGCATGATGATCTCGTCGGCATAGGCAAAACCGGTCTTTTCACCGCTGATTGCGCGGATGCCAACACCCTGCTCCACCGCATGGGTTGCGCTTCTGACCAGTCCGTCTTCCAGCGACCAGGCCTCGTGGCTGGTGTTTTGAAAATACAGATCTCCGGAATCAACTGATGGACCCATCAGGTGATGCAAAACTTTCTCGAGGTCTGTATGGCTCAGTCCGCCAGGTGCCAGCAGTTGTTGTTCAGCAAGTTTTAACGCATCGGTCATAGAGTTTTCCCGTCTAATGGTTTAAACCGGTGTTGCCGGTTTCAGATTGTTTTTCAGCGTTATCGTTTCTTGGCTGCCTTGCGACCGGCTCGATCTGCGGGTCTTCCCATGGGCCGCGGATGGTATACCTTGCTTCTGCCGCCTCACCCAGCGCATCCCGCAGTATAGCCTGAAGTGCCAGGCCTGCTGCAGCACCAATGGGGCCGCCGGCAATCGCACCGATTACCGGCAGGGTTTTACTGACACCCGGTCGCACAATAAATTCGTAATCAAATGTTTTTGCAACCAGGTCGGTACTGCCATCTATGCTGATTTCTGCGGCAGTCGAACTCAACAGCAGGTCATCGGTACTGCTGATGCCATTTTTAAATTCCATCGTACCCTTGGCCTCATCAAAACTGAAGCCTTCATCAAACACATCCCGGAAGTCCATCGCCAGGCGTCGCGGCAACTCCGTCAAACTGAGCAGCCCCAGCATGCGCCCGGCACCGGAATCCGCCGTTAAGATGTTTCCCTGGATGATGCTGATATCCATTTCACCATTCAACCGCTCCAATGCAAAAGCAGCAGGTGGTCCATCCCACCAGGCATCAAAATGCACCAGGGTCTGGCCACCCCGCATCGCCGATGAAATATCCATGGCTTCGAGCAACGCGCCGAGGCTTTCCGAGCTGATGCGTATATTGAAATCTGAACGGTCACCCTTTTCATCGCGTGTCCAATCACCACGCGCCGTGAAGATGAAGCTGGATGACTGGGCCTCAACGGACTCTATGTGGAAGCCGTTGGAGACCGGGTATCCTTCAATGCGGGTTTCGCCCAAATCCAGACCCAGGTAACTGAATTCCTTACAGTAAAAATGCATTTCAGGCAAGTCGGCACGGCTCGTTTCCACGGTCATGCCCTGTGTGTCCGGGTCCGGCATAATCAGCCGCTCGAACTCACCTGACATACTGTGGGAACCCTCCTCGTTTTTGTAATAACGTACGTTCCCATTGATATCCCGACCATCGAATGTACCGTTGATAATACCGTCGTCATAGGTCATGCGCAGTCCGACCTTGTCGAACCTGCGGTCGAAAACCTCGATCTGTTCTGCATCCACCTGGGCGGATTGCAGGGTCAGTCCGCCGTCTCCTTTCGTTTCCGAAAAGCGGTCTATGGCCAGATCAACCCAGCCTTCCAGATCAAACGTCGGGCTTGAACCGTTGACAACAAACAGGCCGGCACCAGGCAGGTCGCCAGCCTTTCCACCCAGCTCGACAGCCGCCCTGAGTGGACTTGAATCATCTTTTGACAGTTCCATCTTGAGCTGAAGGCTGCCCGGGATTTCCGCGATCAGGATGTTCTGTGGCGCACGAATGGGATAATGCACCAGCAAGGGCCAGATCAGATCGCCGGTCTTTGCCATTGGCGCGGGCAGGTCAATGCTCACGCCTTCAAGCCCGCTGTATATATCCAGCCAGATTTCCCGTTCTTCGGCATCATCCACCGATGCAACGCTCAGACTGACATCCCAGCGACTTGTGCCGGTGGCCCGGTGGAACAGCGGTTCACTCTCAAACAATGCATCCGGAATGACCGTTTCAACCGGCAAGTCACCGTACAGGTGTGTCCGGAATACTTCCTTTGCTGCCCAGGTGGAAATAATGTCGAGATTGACAGGGAATCCCTTGTACTGGCCAGGCAGAGCCATTGCCTTGAGTCCTTCACGCGTATAGTCAAGCTGTCCTGTGATACCGTCGATTTTGACCCCGGAAACCAGGTCGGTGAACTGATTTCCTTTTAATAACAAGCTGCCTGTCACCTGCATTGGCTCCCCGGAAACACCCAAACGGCTATGGATGTGGCCGTCAATTTCCGATTCACCTGTAAAAACAAACTGCTCCGGATCCAGCTCCAGACCATCGAGCAGAGGCGTGTACCTGATAAATTTGACCAGCCCCGGCAGGGAGGTGGCGGCCCGGTAGGTCACATCCAGTACCGGCTCTTTAAAGTCTCCGATGCTGGCGGTCACCTTTTCAACCACTGCACCGGCGGTATTCCCTATTTTCCCCTCCACATTCATACCACGGGCTTCGAAAAACGCCGTCCCGTTGACCTGTTTTGCATAGGGCCAGTCATCGGCGTACCTGATGCTGGCATTGCTGAACGGCGCGATGGCCTGGACCCGTCCACTGTGGTCCAGAAAAGGAAAATCGTCCAGGTCACCGACGATGGAATAACGTCCGTTTGAAACCTGGCCGCTGAGCAGTGAGGTGCGCAACCAGTGCAGGGTTTTCTCGCTCATGACGTTTTCAGGCCAATAATCCCCGAAACGGGAAATATCGCCACGTGCCAGTGCCACGTTGATATCTACACTGGGTTTGCCCTCACCCCACGCCATGCGTACACGGCCGGTGGCACTGATATCAGCGTTTTCAACCTGGCAGTAATTCAGGTCAAATTGCCAGTCACTCTTGTTTTTCCAAAGGACTTCGGCCCTGCAATCCGTGAATGCAGCAATCAGGGGCCGCCGGAATACGGACAACCAGTCCAGCTTGACTGACTGCCCGCCAAAGCTGACATTACCAGCCCCCATTTCAAGCTCGACCTGCGCATTGATTCCTTCAATATCGGGCCCCTTGTCCCAGCCCCAGAAACGACCGTTTGTAAGCTGGCCGGCCGCCATTTTCACATGCCACCTGGAATCCAGCACCAGGTCCAGATCGGTTACGCCGCCCTGGGCGCGCTTCGGAATGGCGGCCGGCCAGGGGGTGTTATAGTTCGCAATAATTCTTTGTGTCAGCAATAGCGGATATTCCAATTCGAGATAATCCGCACTGACCCAAAGACCGAGGTCCTGCTCCAGGTTCCTGGCCAATGAAAAGTGTTTGCTCTTCCACTCCTGACCCGCGTACTGGACGGCCAGGTCAGAAAAATCCAAACGCCAGTTCTTGCGCGTTGTAAATTGAAAATTGAAGCGGCTGTTGAGGTGGTCAACGATCAGCGGCCCGCTTTGTGAACTGAGCCGTGCATCACGAAGATCGATTACGCCCTGCATTTCCTGCGGACTGTCCAGTTGCCATTCACCCCACACCTCGGCATTAACTATTCCCGAAACCGGAACCAGCGGATGGTGTGGAAGCTGCCTGACCAGCTCCGCCAATATCAACTCACCCGTTTTTACATGCCACCTGGCTTTTGCGAGATGCTGTTCCGAGTCGAGCCTGACCTGTGCGGTTGCGTCCAGATCACCCACCACGCGAATTCTGTCCCGGTCAGTTATGCTGGCTTTTATCTCGGCCGAGATATCCCGGCCGTCTGCAGTCAGACGACCATTTACATTGCTTAGAACCAGGTGGATACCACGTTCCGGATCATCAAAACCAAGACTGATATCCTGTAATCGAACTTCGCCGTTTAAAACCAAATCGCGTAAACCGGGATTCCTGTCCCTGCCCGAACCGGTGCCGCTGAAACCCAGACCTGACAACACGTAGCGTCCATCCGGGGAACGCTCAAGTGTCAGGTCAGCACCAATGATCCGGAAACTGTATAAAGGTCTGCCGGGGATCAGGACATTCAGCGGCTTGATATCCAGCGCGGCCCGGTTGATGGCAATTTCAGACTGCAAACCTTCCGGCATCAGGGTGACACCGCGCAGACTGATACGTGGCCCGAATGCTTTCCACTCGCCACTGAAGCTCTCCACCCTGACCGGTTGATTGAATGCCTTGCTCAACCAGGCTTCCAGTTCCGGTTGGTAGTGGACACTGTATGGCATCAGCAATTTGCCAATACCCACAACAACCGCCGCCAATACCGTCAGCAGGGTCAATGCGGTCCACAGCAGGGTTCTTACCCGCCGGAAGATCTTGCGCAAATTTTTCATATGGAATAATCCATACTAGCTAGAGCAGCACCACGTCAAACTGCTCCCGTGTATATTGGTCCTCACGCTGGAAGCGGATTGACTTGCCAATCGTTTCCTCAAGCTCGACCACGGTGGTGGACTGATCATCCAGTATTTTGTCGACCACGCAGGGTGCTGCGACCACCAGCAGACGGCTGGCTTCAAATTGCCGGCTGGAACGCATGATTTCGCGGAACACTTCCAGGCAGACGGTTTCCGCCGTTTTTAACACGCCCCGACCGGAACACACCGGACAGGGTTCACACAACACGTGGCCGAGACTTTCCGTGGTACGTTTACGGGTCATTTCAACCAGGCCGAGGGGTGAAAACTCGCAGATACTGGTTTTCGCATGGTCACGTTCGAGCGCCCGCTCCAGCGCGAGCATGACCTGGCGCTGGTGTTCTTCATTATTCATATCGATAAAATCGATAATGATGATACCGCCCAGGTTGCGCAGGCGAAGCTGCCTCGCAATGGACTGTGCCGCCTCGAGGTTTGTCTTGTAGATGGTTTCTTCCAGGGTACGATGACCGACGAAAGCACCGGTATTGACATCAATGGTGGTCATGGCTTCAGTCTGGTCTATGACCAGGTGACCACCTGATTTCAGCACGGTAGTACGTTGCAGGGCCCGGTCAATTTCGTCCTCGATGCCATAGAGATCAAATATCGGGCGTTCGGCGGAATAGATTTCGATTCGCTGTTTCCACTCGGGCAAAAACTTGGCGGTGAATTCCTTTAAACGTTCAAACTCTTCAGCTGAATCAATACGAACTTTCTCAACGTCTTCATGCATGTGATCCCGCAGGGCGCGTAGCGGCAATGACAGGTCTTCATAAATGCATTCACCGGGTTTGCTGAGCACGGTCTGTTCAGTGATGTTTTGCCAGATCTTACCGAGGTAAGTCATATCGGCCGACAAGGCAAATTCACTGATATTTTCAGCATTGGTGCGCACGATGTAACCGTGTTTGCCCTTGTGTTGCCTCATGGTGGCCAGCAGACCGATGAGACGGCTGCGTTCCTTTTCATCCTCGATACGTACCGATACAGCAATGGTCTCGCTATCGGGCAGCAATACCAGGAATCGCGACGGGATGCTCAGGTTGGTGGTCAGGCGTGCGCCCTTTGTCCCTAACGGATCCTTGATGACCTGCACGACGACCGACTCACCTTCACGGACCAGCGAGGTTATGGGTGGCTCGGGTGGTGGCTCGTCCGGCAGTTGTTCGCGCTCGACCTTGTAAATGTCCGAAGCATGTAAAAAAGCCGTTCGGTCAAGACCGATATCGATAAAAGCTGCCTGCATACCGGGCAACACGCGCGACACGGTACCCTTGTAAATATTGCCCAGGTAACCCAGGTGACTGTTGCGCTCAAGGGAGACTTCTTGCAGCATGCCGTTTTCAACCACCGCGACACGGGTTTCCGTAGGCGTGACATTGATCAGGATTTCTTCGCTCATACACGTACCATCCCATACCGGCCGATGTTCATAGAATACCATTCGAGCCGGCGGCGGTGGTCTCTCACGTCAGCAGGCCTGCAGTGCGCAGCAACTCGGCAGTCTCAAACAACGGCAAACCCATGACGCCGGAGTAACTGCCGTCAATACGGCGTATGTACTGCCCTGTGCCGCCCTGTACTGCATATGCGCCAGCCTTGTCCATGGGTTCATCACTTTGGCAGTATTGCCTGATCCACTCCACCGGCATTTCGCCGAATGTCACCGCGGTAATATTCAGCGTATCCAGGATATTGTCTGGCCCCACGACCAGTGCAACCGCCGAATAAACCTCGTGGGTCCTGCCCGACAAGCGCTTTAACATCGTTTCGGCTTGCGGCCGCGAAGCGGGTTTTCCGAGGATTTCACCATCCAGCAATACGATGGTATCGGAGCCCAGTACGGGAGCCCTGCCGGCGCTGCGGGTAAATCCCGCCAGTGCCTTGGCGCGCGACAAACGCAAAACATAATCGCGTGGTGTTTCGCCTTCGATAAGCGATTCGTCAACATCGGCAACTGTCACCTCGAAGTTGACCGCCAGTTGTTTCAGCAGTTCCCGCCGCCGCGGTGACCCCGATGCCAGTATGATCGATGGGGGTGAGTTCATGCGCGGTGATAGGGGTGATTCCGGGTGATCGTCCAGGCCCGGTACAACTGCTCCGCCAGCACTACCCTGACCAGCGGGTGGGGTAATGTGAGCGGCCCGAGAGACCACCGGTCATCCGCTTTTTGCAGGATTTCCGCATCAATTCCGTCGGGGCCGCCAATCATGAAGCCCACATCACGAGCGTCTCCCATCCACTGCTCCAGTTGGGCTGCAAGTTTTTCGGTAGACCATGCCTGGCCCTGAACGTCCAGCGCGATGACCCTCGCCCGGGCCGGCATGGCCGCATACAGCGCATTGCTTTCAAGCGCAGTCAGTCGTTTCGTATCGGCATTTTTCCCGCGCTTTTCGAGGCTGATTTCACGCAGGGATAAGCCGAGACCGGCTGGCATTCTTCGGCTATATTCGTTCCAGGCTTCTGTGACCCAGCCCGGCATACGCTGGCCGACGGCTGCTACCAGCATTTGCATCAGCGTACCGGTCCTTCAGACAGAACTACTTATACTACTGCGTCGATCGGCGCTGGCTTCCCAGAGTTTTTCGAGATTATAAAAGGCTCTTGTCTGGGGCAGCATCAGGTGAACGATGACGTCGTTGAGGTCTACCAGTACCCACTCACCCTCACGCGCACCCTCTACACCCAATGGTACACAGCCCACGGTTTTGGCTTTGACAACGAGGTTCTCCGCCATTGATTTTACATGCCGTGTTGAATTGCCCGAAGCAATGACCAGACGCTCGGTCAAAGGACTCCTGCCTGAAACGTCAATCACCAGGATATCGGTAGCTTTGAAGTCTTCTAATGAGGAAACAACGAGTTGTTGCAACTGGTCGGTACTAAAGTCGTCACGGGTGGTCTGGATATTCAAATTTGGATTTTACCTTTAAGTATGTGCCCCGATTTTAACTGCCACAGCGGGTCGCGTAAAGCAAAGCATCGGTTTTGCCCGTTGCTCAAGCAGATAAATACAGGCGGTTTTCGTTGATATATTGCAAAACTGCCGGCGGCAACATCGGCCCCGGTGAACGCCCCGAAGCGATAATGCTTTTGATCGCCGAGGAAGAAACATCGATCGACTCAACCTCGAGGTGAAGTACTTTACCCACCTTCGAAAGCGTTATTTCCCGCACATCGGAAACTGCGCGGGGTTCGATCTGTTTCGCCAGTTCATGCGGGTATTCGATGGCAGCACCCGGTCTTGTCAGGATCACCAGATGGGCAAGATCAAACAGCTCTTCCCAGTGATACCAGGTGTGCAACAGGTTAGCGGCATCCTGCCCGATCAATAACAATAAAGGCCGGTCCGGAAAGTCGTTACGCAGCTCGCGCAGTGTGTCGACCATGTACGAGGGTCCCTGGCGCCTGGTCTCGCGATCATCAACCCGCAGGCATGGAAACTCCCGGCACGCCAGTTGCAGCATCGCCAGTCTTTGCTTTGCAGTTGCTCGTGGCACATCACGGTGCGGGGGGATGCCGGCAGGAAAAAGGTAAAGATACTTCAGACCCAGTTTACGCCGTGCTTCATCTGCACAGCGAAGGTGACCGTAGTGCACCGGGTCAAATGTGCCGCCGAATAAGGCCATCGGTTCGGCTGATCCCGGCATAGCCATTCAGGCTGACAGCTGGAGCAGCAAACTATCGATGCTTTGCCACGGATCGCCCGCGGCCCGCCCCTTGCTTTGGCGGTCTATCAGCGACAGCATCTTGAAGGCAGAGAAAAGTTTAAGCGTGTCGAGACGTTTGGCCGCCATGCGCACGGTTTGTTGACGTTTTTGCCAGATATTCAGACGTCTGAAGACCATCGATTCATGTTCACCGCCACGCATGGCCAGGCGGTAGTCCTCAACGACCCTGAGCTCCCTGAGCAACGCACCCAGCAGCATGGGCAGCGGCGTGTCCATGCGCTTCAAGCCTGCTGCGACGCGGAATCCATCGCGTAAGTTACCCGTCAGCATATGCTCTGCCAGTACAAAGGCATCAAAACGGCTGCTGTCGGCCACGACTTTCATCACGTCATCCACTGTCACCGTGCCCGCGCCCTTGATCAGCGCCAGGCGATCTATTTCCTGGCGCGCGGCCAGCAGGTTTCCTTCGAGCCTGTCAGCGAGTATGCGCAACACTTCCGGCTCCGGTTGCATACCGTGTTTCTGCATGCGCTGCTCCAGCCAGTGCGGCAGGTCCTGCGCGCTGACGGGCCAGATGTCGATACGTTGGCCGGCTTTCCCCAGCGCTCCCGCCCACTTTGAATTGCGCGAACCCTTATCCCATTGCTCACAACTGACCAGCAGCAGCATATCGGGATCGGGCTGTTTCGCCCATTCGGTCAGCACCCTGCCGCCTTCCTGTCCGGGTTTACCCGTACGCAGACGTAAATCGATAATTTTCCGGGTGGCGAACAACGAGGGTGCCGCGGCCTGGCGTAATGCTGACCAGTCAAACCCGGCTTCGACCTGGAGTAATTCGCGTTCGACAAACCCCCGGGCCTTTGCCGCTTCCCTGATCTGGTCGCAACATTCAAGTAACAGGAGCGGTTCTTCGCCGCCAAGCAGGTAAACCGGCGCCAGGCCACGCTTCAGGCTGGCGGCAAGTTGATCAGCCTTCAGCTGCATATGACATCACCGCTATTTTTCGTAGGTACCCAGGCGCCTGACGACCATGCGGGCCAGGCTGTCGGCCAGGTCATTGCGCAGGTACTCATCTTCCCGCTCTGCACTGAGGATGTTCTGTTCGTTGAAACTGTAAACCCGGAATTGTTCATATGTCTGCATGGGAATCAGCTCGGTACCATCGCTGGAGAGCAAACGGAACTGGACCGTATGACGAAGCAGGTACTCACGCACACGGGCGTTATCGCCAATCGACTGGATTTCCTTGCGGGTGGTGTTGAGCGGGACTTCGAGCACGGCGGCACCGTCAGGCGTGGTTACGACATTAACCCCGTTTTGTTCCAGGTGAGTCTCCAGGCGCTGTGCAAACTGCCCGTAGGGGTCCTGCACCTCCAGT
>Ga0210065_1000473_pt1 | contig 10869 bp, 10 predicted proteins | sample Muzzi_PWB_D1_FD_185533 | JGI IMG/M metagenome (GOLD analysis project Ga0210065, IMG submission 185533) | Wetland microbial communities from San Francisco Bay, California, USA, that impact long-term carbon sequestration - Muzzi_PWB_D1 (SPAdes) | ecosystem: Environmental > Aquatic > Marine >... | reverse complement strand
CACGATTCCCGGCCTGATGAAGATCAAGACGATTCACAAGCCTGCAACCAGGGCTCGCAAGGGCACCAATCCGTTCACCGGTGAAGAGATGATGTTCAAAGCCAAGCCGGCGCGCAACGTCGTTAAGGTATTACCCCTGAAGAACCTCAAGGCAATGGCCTGACCTCATGCAGATGGGGCCACGTTCGTGGCCCCATTTCATTTTTCCTGACCGATCAGCGCCCCGTCTCCACCGGGAGAACACGGACTCGCAGGTGCCGACCCGTCGGTAACCTCCAGCTTCATCCGGATGTAATCCCGGTGCGGCACATAAAGCAGGTCCGCAATCTTTCTCACCAGGTATTCTTCGTGTTTATCCACGTGTCCGTCAGCACAGGTCACCCGCCATAACATGCCGATAATCCGCACCTTCTCTTCAGGACTGCAGGAATGGTTGATCAGGCGTGTAAAGGGATAAAGGGATGTCGAATGCTGTGCCTTGCGTTCAGCTGACGACGCAATATCCAGCGTCAGCTCGGGTGACAGCGCGTAGTGTTTCTCGATAAGGCGCATGACATCCTGGCGTTCTACATCAGAGATGCTGTTATCAGCACGCGCCACTTCCATGAGCAGGGTTGCCGTGGCCAGCTGCAATTCCGGGCCATCATCATCCGGGGACTCTTCCCCCTGGCCGAGATGTTTTCTCAGTATCTGCTGCAGTTTTCCGATCATTCATTCACCTGTCCAGAGTTTGCAGTTGCGCCTGTTCTGCAGGCTAGTATAAACGTATATATTCAGCCACAGACAGGCAGGCGCATATCTCGAGGCAATCGTCATTCAGCGGAATGGCACTTACTGAAGTCGAAATCGTGATAAATAGCCACGGAATCCACGGTAGACACAGCAATTATCTGTGAATATTCCGTGTTTTTCCCTGTGCTTCCGTGGCCATTGGTTCTTTAATACAAGAACGATATCCCTAAAATAAGCGCCATTCGTAACTGAGCGAATAACCTCATTCCCACCTACTGGCTTCGACTCAATCGACGCCAGCAAGTTCACGTATAATGGACACCCTGCGCTCGACCCGATTGTCGCGACAGGCGGCCATACGCCCCGGAACCATCCATGACAGACAAACAACCGATCACCCTCAACACGGTCATCACCATGCAATATTCCCTTGCCAATGACCAGGGAGTCGTCATCCGCGAGGTGGCCAGCCCGCCGGTCAGATACCTGCACGGTTCCGGAACGCTCTTTCCGAAACTCGAGCAGGCGCTGGAAAATCACCGTACCGGGGATATCATCACGGTCAGGCTGCTGCCTGACGATGCCTTCGGGAGGCGCAATGTCGAACTGCTTTGCCAGACGCCTCTGCAGGAATTTCCGCCCGGCGAGCATATCGAGGTTGGCGGCAACGTCGTGGGTCAGGGTGAAAACGGCGAGAAAGTCAACTTTCTAGTCGTCGATATCAGGGATGGGGTCGCTCATCTCGATGGCAATCACCCGCTGGCCGGACAGTCACTGGTATTCGAGATCGAGGTTCAGTCTGTCCGCAAGGCAACCGCCGAGGAAATCTCCTCGGGCAGGGCACTGGAATGAGAACCGCCCATGGCGTTACTTGGCGTAGTGGAAACGTGTTCCCTGGTAAGACAACTGCAGACCATCCGGAAGAATCTTTTCGATTACTGCACCGTTCGGCAAGCGGTCCCCTTCACGAAATTTCTGCAGATTAACCAGAACAAACCGCCGCGACGGGTCGGTGTCGTAAACGTGAACATCCATGTGAGGCATCGAGAAACCACTGCGGAAATCAAGCGACAACTCATCCCACTCCGGCAACCTGCCCGCGGATGCAGTGGAAGTCGTGGGCGGTTGCACAGCGACGGGACTCGGTGGGGCGACAGCCACCGGCGGTGCGGCAGGCAGATCCTGCACGGTGCTCGGCTGTACCCGCGGTGATACCGGTCGGGTCACAGCGACCCGGGGGCGTTCCGGTACCTGCGGTGCGGTTCTGACGACCCGGGGAGGCGCCTTGCGGACCACGGGAGCGCTCTCTACCGGGGGCTGCGAGCGTATGGTATCCGGCGAGGCGGAGATGCGCTCATCCCGGGCGGCGCGGCTTCCGGGTGCGTCCCCTGCGTCATGACGCGTCGCCAGCAACGCGACCAGCACCCCGTTGAAAATGAACAGTGCGGCGAGTATCCAGAGCCAGCGATAGTGCTTGCGCACCGTCGGCTCCTGCAGGTGCACGGTTTCCAGGTCCGGCACATTGCCGGCGGCCCGCTCCTGGTCGGCTTTCTTCAATGCGTCTAGGATATAGGACATGGTCTGCCTGCTCAGGAGGGTGCGCGCGCCAGCCTGGGAATGCCGGGAATGCCTGATTGCGAGTTCAGCCGGATGAGGGTATTTTTTCCGACAATTCCGTCGGTAGCAAGTCCGTTGCTGCGCTGGAAATCCAGCACGTGCTGGCGCAACACGTCATCGAAATAAAATGGATTCGGCGACGCCAGGTCGACGCCCTGGATGTGTTTAATCTGTTCACGCAGCCAGCCGACATCCGGTCCGGCGAACCCCGCCCTCATATTCATGGACCCGTTCGGAGGCGCCTGCAGCAGTATAATATAGTCGCCATGCCAGTATGGATCGACCTGTTCTGTCGGTACCCTGTATACCTGATCCCCGAAAACCAGCTCGGCAACGGCATTATCCAGGTGCCGCAATACAACCGGCACACGCTGACCGTCTGCGGTGTCAAGCTTGAGTATCACCGGCCTGTCATAGAAGAGCAGATTCGCCCAGGTCCCGGTGCCGAATGAACAGCGCATACCGTTGACGTAGACGAAATTGCAGAAATCAGGCTTGATCTCCTTCGGCAGAGCGATCGACCACTGGGCCAGCAGTGCTTTCCAGGCACTCCGGTTGTAGGAAGCATCCGCTGAGGCAAGCAGCGACCCAAGGGATATTCCATCCTGCGTCACGGTCACCGGCGGCGTCGGATCGCTTTTGCCGGCAGCCATGACGTTGATAGCAGACGGTACCGGCGACTGGCCCGCTGCCGCGGCACGTTTCCGCCCCGGCGCGGGTGGCGCCGCGGAAACCGGCGTCGATGCCGCCCTGTCGTCGAATAGCGCCGCCCTGAAATCCACACCCTGCCAGGGATGATAATAAAAAACGACAGCGACCAGCAGAGCGCCCGCGAGACCGGCCAGCACGGGAACAACCCAGCGCCGCATATCGGGAAGTTCCGCATCCTCCGCCAGCACTTCCCGTGCTGCTTTCTTCACGATCTGCCTGTCGACCTGCGATTTACCCTCCACGTAGGCGCCCAGCAGGGAGCGATCGCATAACACATTGATAAGCCGCGGCACGCCCCCGGAGAGACGCCGGATGAGATCGACGGTTCGCTTGTTGAAAACGATGTGTGATGCCCCGCAGATCTGCAGGCGGTGCTGTATATAGCCGCTGACTTCCTGCTGTGCAATCGGTTCCAGGTGGTAACGTGCCGTGACGCGCTGCGCCAGCTGGCGCATTTCCGGGCGCGCCAGCAGCGCACGCAATTCCGGCTGGCCGATCAGGATGATCTGCAGAAGTTTTCGGGTCGGTGTCTCGAGATTGGTGAGCAGCCTGACCTGTTCCAGTACATCGGCACTGAGGTTCTGGGCCTCGTCGATGATCAATACCGTGCGCCGGCCGCGTGCGTAGGCATCCAGCAGATGGCGATTGAGGACATCGGTGAGCGTCTTGATACTGTGAATTTGAGCCGGGTAGACCACTCCCAGCTCATCGCATACCGTGGCGATCAGTTCCTCGGCCGTGACCTTGGGGTTGAGCACCAGTGCGACATCCACATTCTCGGGAACCTGCTCCAGCAGACAGCGGCAAATAGTGGTCTTGCCGGTACCCACCTCGCCGGTAAGCTGAACGAAGCCTCCGCCCTCACCCAGCCCGTAGAGCAGGTGCGCCAGCGCCTCGCGATGGCGGTCGCTCATGTAGAGAAAACGCGGATCCGGCGTGATCGAGAACGGCCGTTCGCTAAGATTGAAGTGTTTCAGGTACATGGATTCGACGTCGCGCGGCCACGGACCTTCGTTTCAGGAACTGACCTTGTAGCCGAACACCGGGGTCATCCGCTCCTCGAACAGGGCCTCGATCCGCGCCAGTTGTTCGTCATCGAAATAATCCCGGTAGCCGCCAACCTTGGCGCGTCTCACCTTGTAGGAATCCGGGTTCGATTTATTGCCGGGTACCAGGCGGGCGCCGCTGGAACTAAAAGCGTTTTTCTCCTCGAGCTGTTTCATGTTCTCGTAGGCCGCAAAATCAACGGCATCCTGAATCTCGGCATCGCTGCCCGGCGTCCCCAGGAACTCGAACATGGGCTTGAGCACGGCGGCGGGGTCCTTGCGCATGTCCTCGTAGCGGATGACCATGCTGGCCTTGACCCGGGGCAGTTCCCGCGCCCAGGTATTGAAGAATTCAATGATGCAGGGCAGTCCGGCATCCTCGTTCATGACAAAATCATAGAGAGATACGTCGGCGCCGTGCGGTGGATACCAGTTAAGCGCCTTTTTGTTGCGTTTCATGCGGTACTTCCACTGGAAGAACTGGGAGACGGCCACGTCGCGCGGATCGCGCACCAGCATGATGATTTTCTTGCCGTAGAAATCGACCTTGGTTTCCCAGTCGCCGGTGTAGTTCCTGAGATAGTTGCCGTGGGTAAAAAAGATCCGGGGAACGGCGGCATTCATGCGGTGATAATTATCGAAACCCAGCATCTGCTTCGCCGGGAAGCCGAACTTCCCCTGGTAGAATCGCGACATCATGACCCGCAGCCAGGTGCGCCCGCTCTTCCCCCAGGACATCAGTACATAATCCGCCAGCTGCAGCTTGCGGTTTTCCTCGCGACCACGCAGCCAGCGGTCGATGTCGATGCGTTTTTTTCTGGGCAGGAAAAAGAGCGGAAGCAGAATCAACTCCCTGCTGATAGTCGGCCATACGTCATGCATAGTTTTTTAGCTGTTCTCCCGCTGGGTCGATAAACTGCGGCGGTTCCGTGCGGCGACGCGGCAGCGCTCCATCGGCCGACACATCATCAAGGTGCTGTAGTGTAAACCAATTCCCGCGGCTTTTGGCCGTACTGAAACGATGGCCGAACTTGATGCAGCTCAAGGACCGCAAGGCCGGCGGCTGGTACTTTTGCCCATCGCTTCAATTGCTTGGCTTTGATAAACTTGTGGCCTGCCGGCTGGTTGTGCGATTTGACGACCGCCCGCGACAGCAGGTAATTACCCGGATGTCCACCATGTCATACTTCAATCTTGCCGCCCTGGATGCCGTTCCCCTCAACCGGGATCCGTTTGATTATCTGGTGGTGCCGGGGTTTCTGACGGCCGAGGCGCTGGCCGCGGCCAATCGCGATTATCCCGAGATCAGCACAGCAGGAAACAAGGACCTGGAGTCCCTGCACTTCGGGGCGGGTTTCCATGCCCTGATCGAGGAGCTCAACAGCCCGGCCTTTATCGGGCGCATTGCCGCCAAGTTCGGCATCAATCTGGATAACGCCATCACCACGATTACCGTGCGCAAGTTCTGCGAGGCGAGCGACGGTAACATCCATACCGACCACTGGAGCAAGCTGATCACGGTGCTGGTCTATTTCAACACCGACTGGGCCGATAACGGCGGACAGCTGCGGCTGCTGCGTTCCGCCACGGATATCGAGAATTATGCGGCCGAAGTGGCCCCCAACGGCGGCACCCTGCTCGCTTTCCGGCGCAGCGACCACTCCTGGCATGGCCACAAGCAGTTCATCGGCGAACGCCGCATGCTGCAAATGAACTTCGTCAAGCCCAGCCGAATGGCCCGTTATACCCAGCAAATCGACCGGCTCTCTACCCGGGTGATGAAACGTATCGCCCGCATCGTACAATAGGCGGAGCGGCGCGCCGCATACGCGCCCGGACATTCACCTCAGGATCCATAACCATGCTCAATGTGCTGCACACCGGCAGGCAATTACTTCGATCCGTGTGGAAGAAGACCTCACGCAGGCTGTTGCGCGGGGCACTGTTTTTCAGCCCGGAGGAACGCAAGACCCGCGCCGAGCGCTGGCTGCGCGGGCGCGAACAGCTGCGGAGACTGCAGCAGGCGGATATCGTTATCGTCTCGTTCGGAAAAAGCGGACGCACCTGGCTGCGGGTCATGCTCTCGCGCCTCTACCAGATCAAGCACAGGCTCCCCCAGCGGGCACTGATCGGCTTCGACAATCTGCATTACATGAACCGGGCCATCCCGAAGATCTTTTTCACCCACGATAACTATCTCAAGGACTACACCGGCAACGCCGACTCCAAGGCGGACTTCTACGGCTACAAGGTGGTGCTGCTGGCGCGCGATCCGCGCGACGTGGCCGTCTCCCAGTTCTTCCAGTGGCAGTACCGCATGAAACCCAACAAGAAAATCCTCAACAAGTACCCGGGCGAGGGCGATGAAGTCTCGATGTTCGACTTCATCATGGACCCGGATGCCGGACTGCCGAAGATCATCGACTTCATGAATCTGTGGGCCGGGGAACGCGCGCGCATGAAGGGGTTTTTCCTGCTGCGCTACGAGGACCTGCGAACGCAAGCGGAAGAGACGCTGCGGGCGCTGCTGGAATTCATGGACACGCCCGGCACGGACGTCGAGATCCGCGAGGCGATCGAATTCTCGTCCTACGAGAACATGAAAAAGATGGAGCAGAAGAAAACCTTCTGGCTGAGCGGCGGGCGCATGGTCCCCAAGGACCGCGACAACCCCAACACCTACAAGGTCAGGCGTGCCAAGGTCGGCGGATACCGGGATTATTTCGATGACGACCAGGTGGCGCGCATCGAGGCTCTGGTCAACTCAACCCTGTCGCCCTATTACGGCTACAACTCACCAGCCGCGGAGGCTGAGGCGCCTGGCTCTCAGGAGAAACAAGCCGGCGGCAGTTGACCTGCAGCCGTGTACGGCGACCGCGCGGCCCGCATCTGTCATCGGGATCCCGGATGCCGGTACACGACCGCATTGAGAAGTTTTTTGGCGGAACCGCTCCGCGTTCCGCCGATCGGGTTACAACCTCAATTTCCTCAACAGCTTGCAGCCCTTCGGTACCGCCCGGCGAAAAAGCAGGTTACGCCGCCAGCGGCGGGGTGCGCTTGAGCACTTCGAGGGCGTCGTGGCGCAGGTGGTTTTTGGCCATCTCCTCACGCAGCAGGTCTTCGCCGAAAACCCCGTTGTCGAGACATTCCCGCACCAGACCGAAGAAGAATTGCTCCTGCCGGGGATCGGGGTGTGACTTGTAATGTCCCGTAAAACGGTAATCACCGAACAACGCGCGGCGGGAACGGCGAATCCAGTGTCTCGGCGGAAACAGCCGGAAGGTGTCGGCCGGACGGAAATCCACCGGCAATCCGGTCTTCCAGGGCTGGGTCCTGCGCTTGGTGTTGTGCAGCATCCGGGTTTTTTCGGTGAGGTGGTCGAAATCGTTCCATTCGTTCTCGAACAGGCCGATGGTGTCCGGATCCTCGTATTTGAGACAGACCCATTTCATGTAATCGCGCTTGAACTCGAACATCTCGTTGAACTGCTGTTCGACCTTCCAGTGCGTGAGTCTGGCATTCTCGAGCAGCATGACACTGGTGGCGAGGCAGCCATGTTTGCCCTTGTTGCCGGATTTCGGCCGGCACAGGATGGCATGGTCCTGCATGTCCCTCGAGAGCAGATCCCAGACATCGGCCACCGCAAACACATCGGGATCGATGACCACGGAGCGGCCCTGGTAGCCCATCAGTTCCGGCGGCATGAAGCGCGTCGGGGTAAAGGACTGCAGATCGTCGCTGACCCAGGGGCGCTTGTCGCCGTCGCGCAGAAACAGCTCGCCCTCGCGGGCACTCATGAACGGGAAATCCTTGTAATTCATGATCCTGACATCGAACTGGTCATTATGTGAGGAGTTGCGCCGCAGGGCATATTGCGCAATCAGCGCACCGAGCCATTGCTTGTGATTTGCCTGTATGAAAACGCAGTATTGCATACTCGTGACACCTCTCGCTGCCCGCCGCCTGGCGCTGTCACCGGGACGGAAACCTGTTCATTGAAGTGGAGGATTCTACCACGAGAGCGTCAGTCTGCCGTATTGACACAGGTCAATTGCGGAGACGACGCCACCGGGCATAAGCGACGTGTTAGGATTTGCCGATCACGCTCCATGGCCGCACCACCGCCCCGGGCGCTCTGACCTGAGCACAACGACATACCGGATCCACTGACATGGCCCGACTGTTACTGGGGAATTCGCTCAACAAGGCAGTGAAGCGCCTGCCGCTGTTGCAGCAACTCCTGTGGGTCGTCGAGGCGGGGGCATTCGGGATGTTCATTGGCATCAGCCGTCTGCTGTCTCCGGAACGCGCTTCCGCTCTGGGGCGACGGATATTCCGGGCCATCGGCCCCCGCCTGGACAAGACACGGATCTTCCGGCGCAACCTGACCCTCGCCTTCCCGGAAAAATCAGCCGGCGAGATCGACACGTTGATACGGGAAATCTGGGGCAACCTCGGGGCGGTACTGACCGAATACCCTCATTTGCGGTCATATGCCGTAGCGGGCGAGCCGGAACGGCTCGAAATCGTCATCAACAACGACAGCCCGGTGTTTCAGCATACCGGTAAAGCGGCGGTCTTCGTCAGCGCCCACCTGGCAAACTGGGAAATACCGCTCGCCTCCGCGATACGGCTGGGCCTCCCCGTCAGCGTGCTCTATACCCCCCTGCAGAATCCCTGGCTGGATCGCATGTTATACAAGGCGCGCGCGCGAATGGGCATCAATATGTTGCCGCGGGATAGCGGCGTACGCACCCTGGTGCGCGAACTCGGCAGCGGCAGATCCATCGGGCTGCTGGTTGACCAGCGGGTGGACTCGGGCGAACCGGTGCCGTTTTTCGGACTGGAGATGAATACCTCGACCACCCCGGCGCGGCTGGCGCTGCGCTATCACTGCGATCTGATACCGATCCGGGTCCAGCGTCTCGGCGGCGCCCGCTTCCGCGTAAGTTTCGAGCCACCGATCACCCCGGGCCCGGGAATCACGGACGAACACATGAAAATTCTCGACATGACCCGTCAACTCAATGAATTGTTCGAGACCTGGATCAGGGAACAGCCCCGGGACTGGCTGTGCTCGAAGCGCCGCTGGGCCAAGGATGCCAGGCGCCCTTGATCCTGAGGGATGCCCTGTGTGGGTAATCTGCCTATAATGCCGAATAGACGATCATAAATGCCTGAATCTTCCGATGCTGAATACACTGCGAAAAACACTCCAACATCTGAAGGGCAGGCCCACGCCACGCTGCATCGCGGAGATCGAGGGTTTCGGTTACAGCGCGGATGCAGGCGAAGAAAAAATTACTGAATTTCCTCCCAGCTTCTTCGTGGTGGGCGCGCCGCGCTGCGGCACCACAGCGGTCAGCAAGGCGCTGGCGGGCAATCCCCGCATCAGTTTTTCCAAGCCCAAGGAGCCGCATTTCTTTCTCGAACCCCGTCCCGGGGTGAGCGAGGACGATCTGCGACAGCAGTACCTCTCCCGCTACCACCACGACCTGAACGCCGATCACCAGGCCATCGGCGATGGCTCGGTGTCCTACCTCTACGAGCCGGATGCAATCCGGCGGGTTCTGGCCTTCGATCCGCGCGCGAAATTCATCGTGCTGGTGAGGAATCCGGTGGAGATGATGCGTTCCTATCACAGTCGCATGCTCTTCCAGCTCGATGAGGATGAAGAGGATTTCGCCAGGGCATGGGAACTGCAGGCCAGCCGTGCGGCGGGGCAGCGGATACCGAAACGCTGCCGTGATGCACGACTGCTCCAGTACGGTATGCTCGGCAAACTGGGCATGCATCTCGAACGCCTGTTCGAAGTCGCCGGTCGCGAGCGCTGTCATGTCATCGTGTTCGATGATTTCGTCAAGGACCCACGTGCCGTTTACCTGAGCGCCCTGGCATTCATCGGAGTGGACGACGACGGAAAGGTCAAGTTCAAGCGCAAGCGCGGTAGCAGCGGGTTCAAGTCCCGGTGGCTGCAGCAGTTCGTGATGAACCCGCCGTCCTGGGCCTTCCGCCTGCTGGCCATCAGCGATGCGAAGATGCTGAAACGCCTGAAAGGCCTGCGCAAGCGCATCAAGACCCTGAACTCCCGCGACAGCAAGCAGCGCCAGATCATGACGGAAGAAATGCGCGCGACGCTGCGCGATTATTTCGCGGAAGATGTCGCGAAATTATCCGGACTGCTGTCGCGTGACTTCAGCCACTGGCACTGAGTATTACCCGTTGCATGCTCCCCTGGCGGCAGCGGTACCGCTCACCCCGGTCGCATTGCACTTGCCGGACGGTTGGGGCAGAATCGCGGCGGCTTTAGTGCCGGAGCGGTTTTTCCCCGGCATGCTTTGTCTATCCCAGCAGCCACGCCGGAAATCACCATGATCACAGTTCGCGACGGTGTAAAGAAATGGGCCATCCTGGCGCCGACGGCGCTGTTGCCGCGACCGTGGCGCGTTGCGCTGCGCGAAAGTCTGCTGTCCCGTCTGGAACTCGCCATCGCCGACCGCGCCGGACTGATCATCATCGGGCATCCCAAGAGCGGCAATACCTGGCTCAAGGTCATGATCGCCCGACTCTATCAGGTTCGCTACGGCCTCAAGCCCTCGGAACTGATCGGCTCCGATGAACTGGCCCTGCGCAATCCGGCGATACCGCGGCTTGCCGCCACCAACGGTTACTACAGCTACGAGGGCAGTGTCGGCAGGGTGCTGGCGGCCGGCGCAGTGGATGCGCCCTTGCGCCACAAGCCGGTGATGTTCCTGGCGCGCAA
>Ga0210065_1000472_pt1 | contig 10886 bp, 7 predicted proteins | sample Muzzi_PWB_D1_FD_185533 | JGI IMG/M metagenome (GOLD analysis project Ga0210065, IMG submission 185533) | Wetland microbial communities from San Francisco Bay, California, USA, that impact long-term carbon sequestration - Muzzi_PWB_D1 (SPAdes) | ecosystem: Environmental > Aquatic > Marine >... | reverse complement strand
GATCATGTATCAGCAGATCGAATCCTTTATTTCATGGGATGCATTTCGTACGGCATGGGCAAATTTCGCACAGATTCTTCCGGATATTTTAGCAGATATGGGCGGAGAACTCATCGTGGTGTGCATCCTGTCCATTGTGATCGGTCTGCTCTATACGCGTCGCTACCATAATAATTCGTTCAGGCATTCTCCGCTTATATTTATGTTGCTTTGTGCGGTGTTCATTACTTCGGGATCGGCCGGGTTTGTAGCCGTTTATAAGATGGATGAAGCGCGCTCTGCGCATATTCGCCATCGTTTGTTTCCGACCACCTATCTGACGTTTTCCATTATCGACAACCTGCTACCGACGGCATCGCCTTCCATTGATTTCCTTGATGGTCTGGTATTTGAAGAGCAGGTTTCGATGGAGGAATACTTTCAGACATTTGAGCTGCCGCATGAAAAACCCAATGTGTTTTTTATTATGCTCGAATCGGTCTCGTGGGATCATTTTGGATTTACCGGTTATGAGCGCCAGGACATTACACCGAACATCGACCGGTTGGCTGCGGATGCGCTTATCTTTCCAAGGGCGTATGCGGCGGCGTGCCATTCAAACTATTCGCAAACCAGTGCCCATGCATCGCAATACCCGTTGCGTAGAAAACAGCTGGATCAGTTTGAGAACGTGAATTATCCGAAAACCATGCTGATGGATATTCTCTCGTATGCCGGATATCAAACCGCATTTTTTTCGGCGCAGAATGAAGATTGGCAGGGAATGAACCGCTTTATCCATGCCCATACCGAGCTGCAGCATTTTTACCATTCAAAAACAGAGCTGGGCGACGACATCGGCATCGAATCGAAGGTGGATGATGAAACCGTTCGCAAACGGGCCGTCGACTTTCTGGAAAAGCGCAACGGAAACGAATCCCTTTTCATGTATCTCAATTTTCAGGCCTCGCATTTTCCGTATGCAATTCCTGAAACCGCGCCGCGCCGTTACCAGCCCTGCAATACCGACGATTTTGATTATGCCTTTTTTAAGTATGATCAGAGCCGCGTGGATACAGTGATCAATAAATATGATAACGCACTGCAGTATGTGGATACACAGGTTGGTGCGTTTATTGATTATCTGAAGGAAGAGGGGCTTTATGAAAACAGCCTGATAGTTGTGGCCGCAGATCATGGCGAGGCCTTTTATGCGCGCGGTTATCCAACCCATGGAACCGCGTTGTTCGAGGATCAGATGCGGACGGTTTCGCTCTTTAAACTGCCAAACTCCAGTATGACGGGAGTAAGGCATGACGCCGTTTCGCTGATTGATATCAATCCGACTATTCTTGAGATTCTGGGGATGAAGAATCACCCGAATTTCCAGGGGCGTCAGGTTCTGCGGCACAAGCGGGACGCTCCGATTTATCTTCTCTCTCATGGCGTAATAAAGTCGCACGGAATCGTTGATTATCCGTGGAAATATATTGCAAGCGAAAGTGATGGAGAGTGGTTGCTGAACCTTGAGGATGATCCCTCGGAATGGACCGACTATTCAAATGATCATACCGATGTTTTATCGGATCTAAAGGAACGCCTGAAGCTGTATCAACTGCGGCAACTCTATTATTACAACGTGCTTCCGCAGCAAGAACGCGATCTGTTTTACCCTCCACGGCATTAGGCCAGTCCATGGCAAAAAATGGCGTTCCAGTCTTGTGTGGGATTGTTTTTTTGTGGGATTCAATTTAGTATTCACAAAGATAACTAGGAGGTTGATATGAAAGCGAAAAAAATGTGGAACCAAGTGCTCAAGGAATTCCCTGAGGATGCTTCAAAAACAAAAATTGAAGAGACGGCTCGCATGCTGGAGTACAAAACCTATGAACCGTTGCTCCTGCTGAAATCGCCGGGTTTTCTCCGGATGGGCCGCGCGGATCTGGAGCAGGAAATTGAGCGCGTTCGCGACCTGACGGATGAGGAAATGATGGCGGAAGGGTTTTCTGCCAGCGCCAATTTCAGCGAGTTTAAGGCGAAGCATCTGCAACTGCTGGTGTACAACTATGGACTGTTGTGCCGCCTTCGGAATGATGATGCGGAAGCCTGGGATACGATCAACGAACTGTATGAGGATGACTGAATGATCAAACATATCGTAATGTGGAAGTTTAAGGATGATGTGGTCGAAGCGGATAAGCTGGAGATGAAACTTCGGCTCGAAGCGCTTAAAGGCGTTGTACCGACACTGATTGACATTGAAATCGGGATGGACCTTGCTGGAAAAGAAGCTTCGATGGATATGGTTCTGTATTCCGAATTTGCATCGATGGAAGATCTGGACGCGTACGCCGGGCACCCGGAACATCTCAAGGTGGTCGAATTTGTGAAACCGCTGGTTTGCGAGCGGGCGGTTGTGGATTATCGGGTTTAACCGGCAATACCGTTGGTCCAGCCGGCTTGTCAGCGATTTGCAACCATGAATAAAAAAACAAACCTTGTTCTGATCGGAATGCCGGCATGCGGAAAAAGTACGGTCGGCGTGCAGTTGGCCAAGTGGCTTTCCATGGGGTTCATTGATACGGATCTGCTGGTGCAGGCGCGTATTGGCGAAAGTATGCAGGCCTTTCAGGATGCGTATGGACTGGATGCCTATCAGCAAACGGAATGCGATACCGTCAGATCGGTTGTTTGCGAAAACTGTGTGATTGCCACCGGCGGCAGTGCGGTCTATTGCGAAACGGCGATGGCCCATCTGCAGGAAACTGCACGCATTGTATTTCTCGATGTGCCGCTGACGGAAATCAAAAAACGCATCGGCGACTATTCGGGTCGCGGTGTGATCATCCGGCCCGGCATGTCGCTCGATGACCTGTATGCAGAACGTCGGCCGCTGTATCTGAAGTATGCAGACATGCGGATCGATTGTGCCGGGCGGAGTCCGGACGATGTATTGGCGGCGATTCGCGATATAGATACGCGGTAGTCTATACGCGCTCTACCTGAGCAGATTGTGTAAGGATGCGTGCTGGTGGACCAAACTGGTTGTAGATCGCAACGTCCGCGGCATCCCGGCCATAGCCGATCGCTACATATCCACCCTTCAGCTCTGCCTGTGTGGCATCGAACGTATACCATCGGCCCGCCACATAGGCTTCAAACCAGGCGTGCAGTTCCATGGGGTCAAGATTGTAAAGGTATCCAACAACCATACGGGCCGGAATCGCCAGACTTCGGCAAAGCGAAATTCCTACATGGGAAAGATCGCGGCAAACACCCCAGCCTCGTTCATTGATCTCGGTTGCGGACAGGAGCATGTCGCTGTCGGAAGGCTCAAAACGGATGTTTTGCTTCAACCACGTTTCAATGGCTTTCACCTGATCGTATCCCAGTAAATGACCCGCCGTGATCTCGTTCGCCATCTGGCCGAACCGGTCCGATTCACAGAACCGACTGGGCAGCAGATAGCCCAGCACCTCATCGGGAAGGTGGCTGACTTCAGTAAAGGGAGCCCCCGGGGCCTGATCCACCGAGTCCATCGTTATGACTTCGGCGTTGGTGTGAACTTCAAATATGCCGGCCGGAGCAATCAGGCGCTGGCAGAGATTGCCATAGCTGTCGGTAAATTCATACGCGGCAACATTGGGTTCAAATTTATATTCTTCGCGGGCGATCCATTGCTGTGCGCCGCTTCGTGGCCGCAGCATCAGCACAAAGGGGGTCGGAACGGTGATCTCAAACGTTAAGTCACAGCGTATTTGCAGTCGCATATCCTGACTCCTTTAAAAATTAAACGGTGCCGGCATCCGGACCCGGGCTGCGTGAGTTTATTGCTGCTGTTGCTGGCTCTGACTGAATTCGTTTTCCGGGATCATATCCACTTCGGCGAGCACACTATGCTTTCCGCCGCCCAGAAGTACGCCAGCGACCGGGCTGACATCCTGATAATCCCGTCCCCAGCCAATGGTGATGAATTCTTCATTGGCCGGTTTGTCATTGGTGGGGTCCAGATCCAGCCATCCGTTAACCGGACAGTAAACTCCGATCCATGCATGCGATGCATCGGCACCGGCCAATCGCGCCTGCCCTTCCGGGGGCGCTGTTTGAATATAGCCGCTGTTATAACGGGCAGGAATGCCTACGCTCCGCAGGCAGCTGATCATCAGGTGCGCAAAATCCTGACAAACACCCTTGCGGTTTTTAAGCACATCGGAAACCGGTGTATATACATTGGTTGCCGTGGCATCGAATTCAAATTCGGCATGGATGCGATGCATAAGATCGATGGCGACTTCGTGTGTGGTCCAGCCCGCTTTGCAGGAGGGGCGGGCGTATGTTTCGGAGTCGGTATTTCGTTGAACACCCTGCGAATCAAAGCAGAACTGAAATGCGTCGAGACCGGCAAGACTACTGTCGCCCTGCAGGGCATTCATAACGGTATCCCACGCCGGACCCTGTTGGGTCATAACAGGGCGTTTCCGCACTTCAATTTCGCTCTCCATCAAGACCTGCATAATTTGATGTTTTTCCTGCACGGTACAGTACGTGGTTCGATTTCCGAAAAAGTCCGGTTGTTCTGAAAGAACCGCAGGTTCCGGTGTGATGGTAAGCCGCGCGTTGCGCGTGGTCTGCCAGGGAAGATCGCGCGGTTTAAGGTGCAGCACGTTGTAAACAAATGTAACCGGTTGCGCGTATTTAAAGGTGGTCCGGTGCTTCAGCCGATATATCATCGATAGGGCTCCGGCGTTTGGCGTTCACCACCGAACAGGGCGGTCAGATTCCGGGGTGTCTGGATATGTGCCAGATAACGCTCTGTAATCAATACGCTTAATTCCTGAACCCCATCGATGATGTGTTTCAGCAGTTCGGCAAGTCGACTTCTCCTCCCTTCAGTATCCAGACCTGTGACAGAGGTCAGATCAATGGTTTCAACAAACTGGAGCAGCTCCGTTGACAGAATCTGCTCCGAGAGCTGTCCCAGTCGCGGCAGGTTCGAAAGTTCCCGGATGTGTTCGTTGATCAGCGTCTGCTGGAACGCAATGCTTCTGGGGTTGGAGGTATCTGCAATTAAAAGGTCCAGCAGGGGAAGAACGGCCACGTTGCTTTGGTAGCGCGAACGGTAGGTTATGGAACTGCTGGCTACTTCCAGCACGGCATCCAGAACGGGTGATTCGTACGGGTCGGGTTTGGTGAGCAGCTCGTTTAAAATACGGGCACTCATGACCGCGCGCTCCATCCGGAACCCCATATCCATAAACCGCCAGCCATAACCGTGCGTCATACTTTCGAACCCGAGGCCGGAAAAGGCGGAAAGCGGAACCAGCAGGTTGTCCAGCATGTCGTGAAGTTCTGTGAGGTCGGTTTTGTTCGCGCCGTCATGGATTTCGTGGTCCAGCCGGTCGAGAATGCGCCAGGTATCGATGCTTATGCGGTCACGAACCAGGGTGCCGATCCGGCAGGCCTGGTTCAGGGCATGGTGAAGATTGCTGCTTTTTTCATGTCCGAAAACAACATCCCGGATAAAGGCCTGTGTCCGTTCGATATCCTGTATGGGCTGCGTGATCGGCCCTTTCTCCGGTTGAAGATCGGTCATGACAGCGAGGGTGCGAATCAGTTCCTTCACTTCCGGCGTTCCGTCAGGAATGGTTTCTTCCGTAAGCCGCCGGAGAATGGTTCGCACCATTCGGGTCTGCAGCTCGGCACGCTGAATGTACCGTCCCAGCCAGTACAGATTATCCGCTACCCGGCTGGACAGGTTGTCCTCGCCTCGGCGCAACTCAATTTCATTGCCTTCGCGGGGGAGCAGGCTCAGTCGCGAAATTGCTCCGCGGGCAGAAACCCATGCATCCTTTGATCCGCCGCCGCTATCCATGCTTACGACGGTTGTATCAACCCGCGATGAGGTGCGGACCAGACCGCCGGGCATAACTTTGTATCCCTCTTTTGTGGCGACAATAAACGTCCGGAGCATCGAATGGCGTGGAACCATTTTCCCATCAACCCAGCACGGTGCAGCGGACAATGATGTATTTTTCTGCGCAATGTACCGTTTAGGATCGTCCTTGATCCGATTGACCAGGTTTTCGCGATCTTCGGGAGTAAGGAACTGCGGAAAGATGGTTCTGTCCCGCGAGCCGGGAAACGCCCGCTTGATCACCCAATGGTTGAGATTGTCGATGATCTGGTTCATTTCCTTGTTTTGTCCGCACCAGAGCGTTGGAACGGTAAAGAGCAGGGGTTCTTCATGAAGCAAGTGGCGGAAAAGCATCGGGTAAAAGGGCAGCATCGCCGGAGTTTCCGCCAGCCCGCTTCCAAGGGCATTGGCCACCACCACTTCACCGGCCGCCGCGGCCTGAACCAGCCCCGGAACGCCCAGTCCTGACATCGGATCAAGTTCCAGTGGATCGCAGTCGGAATCGTTCTGCCGTCGCAGAATCACATCCACTTGCCGAAGCCCTCCCAGTGTTTTCAGAAACACCTTGTTCTCGCGAACGGTAAGATCGTTGCCCTGGACCAGCGGAAACCCGAGATAACGGGAAAGGTAGGCATGTTCAAAATACGATTCGCTGGACGATCCGGGGGTAAGGATAACGATCCGCGGGGTTGTATCCCTGCGCGGGGAAAGTTCTTCCAGCCGACTCCGCAACGCGGCAAAGAAACCGGCGAGCCGTTCCACTCTGCACTCCCGATACATCGTGGGAAATGTTCGAGAAACAATCAGCCGGTTTTCCAGTGCATAGCCCGCGCCGGAAGGGGTCTGTGTGTGGTCCTTGACCACCAGCCATTGTCCGTTCGGCGCGCGCGCCAGATCGACGGCCAGCATATTGAGGTGCTGCCCGTTCGGAGGAGAAATCCGGCAGCAGGCGCGATGAAACGCTCCATTGGCCAGCACCAGCTCGCTGGGCAGCACTCCGCTGGTCAGCAACTGACGATTGCCGTACAGGTCGCCCAGCAACAGGTTGAGCATCCGCATGCGCTGGATCAACCCTTTGGAAATGAGTTCCCATTCGTCGGGTTCAATCATCAGCGGCACGGGATCGAGTTCCCACGGACGGCTTACATCCTTAGGATCGCCGAAGGCATTATAGGTTACACCGTTCTGGCGAATGACCCGCTGCGCCCGTTTCCATCGATTGGAAATACTGTCCGTACCATAGCTGTTAAGCTGGTTCAGCATCGGTTGCCAGTGGGAACGGACCGCACCGGTGCTGTCCATCATTTCCTGATATGTTCCGGTGATGGGTTGGTATCCCGAAATCAGATTATCCATGGCAGAGAACCTCAATATTGCCGGCGCAGGTCGAGAGTGACCGGAGCTTCGGCGCTGGGTTCAATTCGCCGGATATGCAACGGTCCGGGACTGTGCCCCATGGCTTTGAAGCGTTCGCCGCGTCGTGTTTCGGCCTCAAGTGCGTTGATCGGGGAAATTTCATGGCTTCGACCGCCGGGATGACTGACATAATAGGTGCAACCTCCAATTGCGTGCGCATTATGGCGATCGACCAGATCGAACACAAGCGGCGCGTGCACCGGAATCGTGGGATGCAGACAGCTGGGCGGCTGCCAGGCCCGGTAACGTACGCCGGCGACATATTCGCCGGGAATGGCTGTCGGCGTTAATGGAACTTCAAGATTGTTAACTGCAAGGGCATGGCGGGTCGGATCGAAGCCGGCAACTTTAACCTGCAGGCGTTCCAGCGATGAATCGACGTAGCGTGCTGTTCCTCCTCCGCCGGCTTCCTCGCCCAGCACCAGCCACGGTTCGATGGCCTGGCGCAGTTCGATGCGTACGCCATCATATACTGCTGTTCCGATCACTGGAAAACGGAATTCAAAATGGGTTGTAAACCAGTCCTGCTGGAAAGGGAATCCTGCCTGGTTGAGTTTATCGATTACGGAAGCAAAGTCTTCATGCACAAAATGCGGCAGCAGAAACCGATCGTGCAGATGGGTCAGCCAGCGGGTAAGCGGCGCTTCATACGGCGATTCCCAGAAGTGGGCAATCAATGCGCGCAACAGCAACTGCTGGGTCAGGCTCATCCGCGCGTGCGGCGGCATTTCAAAGCCGCGGAATTCAACCAGACCCAGCCGGCCGGTCGGGCTGTCGGGGGAATAGAGTTTGTCGATGCAGAATTCCGCCCGATGCGTGTTGCCGGTCAGGTCCGTCAAAAGATGACGCAATACGCGGTCGACCAGCCAGGGCGGAATGGACGGCTCCCCTTTGTTCGGAATCTGCCGGAAGGCCAGCTCCATTTCATAAGCCGCATCCGGACGGCCCTCATCAACGCGCGGCGCCTGCGAAGTGGGGCCGATAAACAGTCCACTGAACAGATAGCTCAACGACGGATGATTCATCCAGAAGCCGATCAACGATTTCAAGAGATCCGGCCGACGAAGAAAGGGGGAATCGGCCGGTATGGCGCCGCCAACCACCACATGGTTTCCGCCACCTGTACCGGTATGTTTACCGTCGAGCTGAAATTTGTCCGTTCGCAACAGCCATTGTCTGGCCTCTTCATAAAGAACATTGGTGTTATTAACCATTTCTCGCCATGAATAAGCCGGTTGTATATTAACTTCGATTACGCCGGGGTCGGGCGTCACCTTCATATATTCGATGCGCGGATCATGTGGAGGGGTATACCCCTCGATCAGGATCGGTTTGTTGATGATTTCGGCGGCATGCTCGATGGCTGCAACAAGGTCTAGGTAGTCTTCAATTGTTTGAACCGGCGGCATGAAGACGTAAAGCTTTCCATTGCGGGCCTCTACGCACAGGGCCGTACGAATGACCCACTCAGCAGAACTTCCGTGAACGGGGGTCTGATCCTGCGGGTATGGTTCATTCCTTAACGCTTCGACCGAATCGCATCCGCGATCCGGCAACTCCCGTTGATCATCCGGGTGTTGGGGAACAACGATCGCTCTGCGGCCGGGTAATGGCGGGTGACGGAATGAGGGGTCAGACGGCAGTGAAGGATCCAGGTCGTCCGCTTTCGCCCACGGCAGGCTTTCCAGCGGAAGGCGCAAGCCCAGTGGTGAATCGCCTGGCACCAGATACAGTTGTTTACCCCGTAACATCCAGAGTCCACTCTGCCAGCCCCATCCGGCTTTTTCCAGCGGCAGAACATACCCGACGGGATTGTTCAGGCCGCGGTTGAAGACCCGAAGTAATTGTTCCCGTTCCTGCGGATCGTCCAGCTTGCAATCGAGCGGATCGACGTTGATCGGAAGGTCTCTTTCGCGCAGCGCATATTTTACCGGATCTTCGTAAGCCGGATTGATGTATTTCGAATCCACACCCAGCTGGCGAGTCAGTTCGTCGGCCAGCTCGTATGCATCGGTATGGGTAAAACCGTAATCCGTTTCTTCGGTGGCGATTAAGGCATCCTGTGCCCAGATCGGAACGCCGTCTTTGCGCCAATAGAGACCCAGTGCCCAGCGCGGAAGAGGCTCACCCGGATACCATTTCCCCTGACCGAAATGGAGCAGTCCCCCCGGCCCGAAACGCTGACGCAACCGCCGAATCAGTTTTTCTGACAACGGTTTTTTCGTTGGGCCGACCGCACCGGTGTTCCACTCCTCGCCATCCAGATCGGTGGCCGAAACAAACGTCGGCTCACCTCCCATACTGAGCCGCACATCGCCTTCGCGAAGCCGGTCGTCGACTTGATCGCCCAGATCAAGAATCGATTTCCACTGGCCTTCGGTGTAGGGCTTGGTCACGCGCGGATCTTCGTGAATGCGCGTTACGGACATCTCGACGTTAAATGTGGTTTCGCATGGTGAGATCGCTCCTTCGACCGGCGATGCGCCGCGTGCATCGGCTGAGGTGGTCAACGGCAAGTGTCCCTCTCCGCAGAACAGGCCGCTGGTGGCGTCAAGCCCGACCCATCCTGCGCCGGGGAGGTAGACTTCGCACCAGGCATGCAGGTCGCACACATCTTCTTCCACGCCGGCCGGCGCGCTTGAGTCGACCGGTTTTTCATCGGCCATCAGTTGAATGGAATAGCCTGAAACAAAGCGGGCGGCAAGGCCGAGACGGCGGAAGAGGTGTACAAGCAACCATGCAAAATCGCGGCAGCTTCCTTTACCTTCTTTCAATGTCCGCTCGGGGGTATAGATGCCGGGATCCATGCGAAGGGTGTATTGAAGGTGCGCATTCACCTTCTGGTTCACCATGGCCAGAAAATCAATGGTTTTTGCTTCGGAGCGATCGATGGATTCGAGGAAATCCTGGAAGAGCGGTCCCATCCGCTGTTTTTGGAAAAAGGGGCGGAGCTCACGCTTCATAGGGGAAGGGTATGAGAACGGATACTCTTCGGCATATTTTTCTAAGAAGAAGTCGAACGGATTAATGGGTTTGAGTTCGGCAATCAGATCGATTTCGATTTCAAAATATTCCGTGGGTTCATTAATCAGCAGGCGGGCAATGTAATTATTCTGCGGGTCCTGCTGCCAGTTGATAAAATGATTTTCCGGCAGCACCTTCATGGAATAGCTGATGATCGGTGTGCGGCAATGCGGTGTCGGACGCAGCCGGACGATCTGTGCGCCGAGCTGGGCCGGCCGGTCGTAGATGTATTGAGTCTTATGGTTCAGTGCAACGCGAATAGCCATACGGTCAGGTTCCGGTGATCTGGCGTGGTGCGGCATTAAAATGCTTGAAGATCGAATTGTTCACCTCGTTGATGCGCAGTTGAAGATCATCGATGAATTCATTCAAGCCAATAGATATAATTTCTTTCGCCGGCAGTTCATTCAGTCTGTCGAGCAACTCTCTCAACAGTTCGTGGGGTTCCCCGGGTTCATCACGTGTTATGCGGTTGAGACTGTCGAGCGCGGACTGCAGGCAAAAGAAGATGGCGCGGGGGAACCCCTTATCCATGACGATCATTTCCACCACC
>Ga0210065_1000471_pt1 | contig 10895 bp, 6 predicted proteins | sample Muzzi_PWB_D1_FD_185533 | JGI IMG/M metagenome (GOLD analysis project Ga0210065, IMG submission 185533) | Wetland microbial communities from San Francisco Bay, California, USA, that impact long-term carbon sequestration - Muzzi_PWB_D1 (SPAdes) | ecosystem: Environmental > Aquatic > Marine >... | reverse complement strand
GCATTGGTGTGAATACTGACAATATGTCACAAGAGGAAAAAACCAAATGGGTCCTGAACTACACACGTGCGATGCAGCAGGAAATGGCTGAACTGATTGATTCGGTGCCATGGAAGTGGTGGGCCAAATATCAGGAATTTGATGAACAGAACGCAAAAGTTGAAGTCATCGATCTATTTCACTTTTTGATTTCAATGGCTCAGGTTTTGGGCATGACCCCGGAAGACGTGTACGAAGCGTATGCCAAGAAGAATAAAGTGAATCACAATCGTCAGGATAGTGGTTATGTTAAAAAAGACGAAGCGGATTCACGGCATATTTAGCTTTCATGGCTCATAGACGATGGCTGAGCGCTAAATGTCGCGGCTTATTAGATTGAGCCTTCGCATCCAGAAGATATGAACGAGTCACCCCTGCTGATCTTAATCTACGTCGGTGTCGCTGCCTATGTAGGCAGCATGTATTACGGCGATTACCGGCTGGCCCGTGAGGAAAATCCGAACGCTAAGCCGCTGCCGGGAGCCGTCCCATTCAATGGGTCGGTGGCATTGATTGCTGTGATCGGTGCCTGCATTATTCTCGCGGGTGAAACGATGGGCGAAATTGCACTGGGCATCAGTGCTGAGCAGAGCGAAATGATCTGGTATTTCGTTTTTGCGTCCTTGGCGGCCGGTATTGTGGAGGAGGTGATTTTTCGTGGTTTTCTGGTGGTGGAAAATAAGGGGCGTGCCGCTCTGATCGGAAGCTGTTTTGGATTTTCGCTTATTTTTGCGCTTATCCATGGTCATTTATGGAGCACGGAAGCGGGCTTCGAGTGGACGTTGACGAGCAAGGCTTTTTTCAGCACCGGCATTCTGTTACTCAACTCGCTGTGGTTTTACGCTGTGCGCTTTGGGCCATGGAATAAGAATCGATCGATTTTCCCCTGCATGATAGCGCACGCGGCCAGTAATCTGGGCGTCTTTGCGGTTAAGTTGTGGCAGGGGTATGTGGTGTTTTAGTCGTTAAAGGGATTGAACCATTTGACATTAGGCAAGCGGCTATAATCAGTCCCGGCCGCGGTGAGCAGTCTCTCAGTCACTTTGCGGTCTTCGACTGGCACGAATTGGCTAGTCGATCAATCCATCGCGGCGCAGCAGAGCGTCAGGGTCAGGAGCACGGTGCATGAAATTTTTGAACAGCTGAGCCGGGTCCTCGGAATTTCCCTTGGCTAGGATTTCGTTGCGGAAGGCGCGTCCGGTCTCAGGGTTTAGGATCCCTTCTTTTTGGAAGCGGGTAAAGGCATCGGCATCCAGCACTTCGGCCCATTTATAACTGTAATAGCCTGCGGCATATCCGGTGGCACTACTGAAGAGGTGTCCGAAGTTGAAGATATTTGATTTTGGCTGGGTCTTATACTCGGCGCTATAGTCCTGGAGCACTTTTTCGACAAAGGCGTCCAGATCTTCCTTCTTGGACTTGGGCCAGGACATGTGGAGTTCAAGATCCATTTTTCCGAACGAAAGTTGGCGCATATTGGCACTCGCTTTCATGTAGTTGCGGGCGGCTAGCATCTTGTCGAAGAGCTCCTGAGGAATCGCAGCACCGGTTTCGAAATGGCGTGCGAAGAGGTCGAGGCTTTCGCGTTCCCAGCACCAATTTTCCATGATTTGCGAGGGCAGCTCCACAAAATCCCATGGGACGTGCACACCGTTGAGCGATTTAACTTCAACCTCGCCGCACAGATGATGCAGAAGATGGCCAAATTCGTGAAAGATGGTTTCGACTTCACGGTGATTCAGCAGCGCCGGTTGATCCCCGACCGAAGGCGTCAAGTTGCCGCAGATGAGTCCCAGGTGCGGCGTGCGTGGTCCCACTGTGAGATCCCGGTTACCAGTGATGAGATAATTCATCCATGCGCCACCGCGTTTGGATTCGCGTGGATGCCAATCCGCGTAAAATGAGCCCAGATGCTCGCCGGAGTCCGCATCGAAGAGGTCGTAGAATTTAACTTCGTCATGCCAGAACTCCACATCGGAGCGTGCTTGTATGTTTAGGCCGAAAATCCGTTGGGCAATTTCAAACATGCCGCTGATGACTCGATCAATTGGGAAGTAGGGCCGGAGCGCTTCCTCGTCGAAGGCGTAGTTGGCGAGGCGTTGTTTTTCGGCCCAGTAGCTACTTTCCCAAGGTTCCAGCAGGTCCGGCGGGGTGTTGGCGGTCTTCGCCTTATACCGGCGCAGTTGGTTGAGTTCCTCAGTAAATTGATCGGCGATACGGTTGCGGATCGCTTCGCCGAATTTAAGAGCGGCTTTGCCGGAGGCGGCCATACGACGTTCCGTCACGTGATCAGCAAAATTCTCCTGGCCGACCAACTCTGCAAATTCCTGGCGCAGGTCCAGAATTTCACGTACGATTTGGCGATTATCCTGCGGTTCATTCCGGCCAATGGCGGCGTAGGCCTGCCAAACTTCTTTGCGCAATGCATCGTTGTCGGCGTAAGTCAGCACGGGAATGAGTGAGGGCGCCTGCAATGTGAAACGCCATGCGTTGTCATGGCCTTTTTGTTGCGCATTTTGCTTGGCAGCACTCAGCGCGGATTTGGGCAGACCCGAAAGTAATGCCTCGTCGGTGACAATTTTTTCCCATGCGTTAGTCGCATCGAGGCAGTTTTCGGAATATTTCTGTGTGATCTCCGCCAGGCGACGTTGAATTTGTGCAGCGCGTGTTTTCTTTTCAGCGGGTAGGTCGGCACCTTGTTCGCGGAAATCTGCCAGCGTTTCGTTTAGGTAGCGCTGTTTGGTGGGCGAGAGTTCTTTAGCTGCCGGACTGCTACCGAATGCTTTGAGTGCTTGCCAGAGTTGTTCGTTCAGCGGGATGCCTGAGAAAAACTCCGAAACTTTCGGCAACATTTTATTGTGTGCCTGGCGCAGCGCGGGGCTGTTGTTGACGGAGTCGAGATGGCTCACCAGGCCCCACGCACGGTTGAGGGTTTCCAACCCCTCGTCGAGTTCTGCGATCGTATTTCGGTAGCTCAGAGCTTCGGGAGCGTCGCCGCTGCGGGCTGCCACTGCGTCAACCGCATTGCGAGCTTCCTCCAGAGCTTTGGCGATGTCAGGCTCGATGTGATCGGGAGTCAGGGTGGACCAGCGGATATGGAAGTCGTCTTGAAGGAAAGGATGCATCTTTTTAATCTGTGTACGGTATGTGGCTATCGGTGAAACGATCACCACTGAGGACGAACATGCATAGCGATGCCAATACATTTTTCTGATGGAGCGACAAGACTGGGTAAATTTTAGCAGATATCGTGGCTGAATTGTTTTGCGAGCCCGTTATGCCTACGGCAGGCTGGATTGCATGCGTTTACAGCAAGCGATTCGTCACCATTCTTTTGGTAAGCCGCATGAGGTATTAAAGCTGGAGCAAGTGGGCGTGCCAGAGCCTGCGGCCGGCGAGGTGCGGGTGCGTCTGCTAGCCGCTGCGATTAATCCCTCCGATTATGGTATGATCGGTGGCAGTTATGGACATTTGCGTGAGTTGCCTGCGGTCGCCGGCCGGGAAGGCGTGGGTGAGATCGATGCACTGGGTGCGGGTGTGCATGGTGCCTCGCTTGGTGACCGGGTGCGTTTTCCGGGTGATGCGGGCGCTTGGCAGGAGTTTGCCTGTGCGCCGCTCGATGAGCTGTTACAAGTTCCAGCAGCAGTCCCGGTAGAGCAGGCGGCGCTTTCCTTTATCAACCCTCCAACCGCCTATTGTTTACTCAAGAAGATAATTGATTTACAGCCGGGTGATTGGGTGGTGCAAAATGCGGGAAACTCTGCTGTAGGGGTGAGCGTGATACAAATGGCGAAGGCTTTTGGATTCAAAACAATCAGTCAGGTACGCCGCGAGGAAGTCGTGGCGCCGCTGAAAGCGATGGGTGCCGATCATGTGGTACTCGAGGGGAGTCATTGGACAAAATCGGTGAAAGAGCTGACGGGTGGTGCCCCCATTCGATTGGCAATCAATTCAATCGGAGGCGAAAGTGCGATTGATCAGATTAAAGTTTTGGGAGATGGAGGGACTCAGATCACCATCGGTGGAATGGTTGGAGACTTAGTCCGTTTCCCCACTCGATTTCTGATTTTCAACGCGGTTCACTTACGCGGGTTTTGGTGGGATCAATGGGTGCGTGAGCAAGGGGTTGCCGAAGTTAAGGAAGTGATGGACGTCGTCTATCAAATGATGATTGATGGCAGTTTAGCATTACCAATCGATCAGAGTTATTGCTTCGAGGATTATCAGCAGGCAATGACTCATGCACAAGAACCACGCCTCGGTAAGGTTTTATTAAAGCCAGGACTCGCTTCGCTTTCGAATGACTGAGTGGAAGCTGCACGCTCAGCGAGGATCGCAATTGACTTGCGAAGCGAGTGGTGCGCTGCGATAACCGTGATGCGACACTGAGTAGGGCATTACGCTGTCTATCATGGGATTCGATGCATCTGGAAAAAAGTCAGGAGGTGTGAACGCTGCTGCATTCTTGCCATCGCTGGAGCATGTCATTTTTTATACATTATTCGTACTGGCGTATGTGCTGGCCTTGTGGGAAGTGGGCACTGGGGGGATTGGAGAACATCTATCGCTGCCACTGGCGCTGGGGGTAGCGGTGGCGGCTTCGCTGCGCTTTCGTATGCGCGGAGTGATTACGCTCTTATCGATACAGGTGCTGCTGTCTGGAGCGGCTTATCTCGCCAGTTGGGGCTGTTTCGAAGAGGGAGTATTGCCCCATCCCCTATTTTTTTTGATCGGAATGCTGTGTCTTTTCTCGGCCGTTAATTCACTCGCAGCCATTGTCGCGGGTTATCATCTGCGAAGCGTTGCCTTAGTGATGCAAAGGCAAAACATGCTGGATAAAATTTTCAATAGTTTGCCTATCGGCATTTGGGTGTGCGCCCCTAATGGAGAAACGGTGATGGTCAATGATCGCTGGGCTAGTTTTTCAGATTACAGTACGGAAGACATCCTGCGTTCCGATTCCATCGCCACACCGGTCGATTTGGGGCCTAGCTGGGCCGAAGCGTTTCAGGAGCTCTTAGCCTCTCCCAATGCGCCGACTCATTATCAGACGGTCGATTTGAAGGATAAGAATGGACGTCATTCGAGTATGACATTACTGACATCACGCATCTACATTGATCAGATCGAAGATTACGGAGTGCTGGTATTGTTAATCGATGAGACGGCTTTACGAGTTTACGAGGAGAAGGTTTGGACCAGTGAGCATAGCTTGAGAGTGGCTCTGCAAAATGCTGAAATGGGACTGTGGGATCAGAATTTGGATACTGGAAAAGTGATCTGTGATAGCAACTGGTTCCGCATTTTAGGCTTGGAGCGCGAGGGTATTCAGGACGCGTTTGAAATTTGGAAAGAACGCGTGCATCCGGACGACCGTGAGCGGGTAGAGGCCAGTTACCGGCAGTATTTTAAATCGACAGAAGGCTCGTTGCAGATCGACTACAGAATTCGCAAAGGAGCGACGGATTACATTTGGGTACAAGATCTGGCAGGTGTGGTTGAGCGCAGAGAGGATGGTTCCATCCGACGCATTATGTCTACCATGCAGGATATATCCGAAAGAAAGCAGGCTGAAATAGAATTGAAGCATGCGAAAGAGAAGGCCGAAGCTGGAGACAAAGCTAAGGGACAGTTCATTGCGACCATTTCACATGAGATAAGAACTCCTTTGAATGCGATTATCGGGCTATCGAGTTTTTTAGCAGAGTCGGACTTGAACGAGGATCAGCACGAGCTAACACAAACGATTTATAATAGCGGCAACAGTTTGCTGATGCTGGTGAATGATATTCTTGATTTTTCAAAAATAGAGGCGGGGCGATTGGATCTCGAGATACAGGAGTTTCCCTTACATCTGTGTTTCGAGGATTGCGTGAAATTGTTCAAGGTGCGTGCGAATGAAAAACAAGTTTCACTGCAACTGGAGATTGATTCGGGGCTGCCTGAGTTTGCCATAGGCGATATGGAGCGTTTGCGACAAATCGTACAAAATTTATTATCGAATGCCTTGAAATTCACAGATGCCGGAACGGTTAAGATTCGGGCGCGCTCGGTGGAGCTTTCCGAACTACCTGAGGAGCGCCGTCCGGATCCATTAGAGCCGATTGGTTATTTGGATCAGCCGAACCATCATTATCTCGAGGTGTTGGTTGAGGATAGCGGTATTGGTATTCCGAAAGATAGACAACACGCACTTTTTGAAGCATTCACTCAGGTGGATGCTTCGACGACTCGTAAGTATGGTGGTACTGGTCTGGGGTTGGTCATCTGCAAGCGCTTGGTCGATGCGATGGGCGGGAGCATATGGCTCGAAAGTGAAGAAGGCGGCGGCACCGTATTCGGCTTTGTTGTACGGACGCAGTTAGTCTATGAATTGACGCAGCACGCGACCTTGACGCGCAGCCCTTTCTCCTCGGTGGAACGTATTTCAGAAAAGCATCCCTGTGATCTATTGATCGTGGGGCCCAAAGATGAAACGGCTTACTTATTAAACTCCTGCCGCAGGTTGGGCTATGTGCCGCATCATGCAGCCAGCTATGATTTGAGTTCAGGAGCTTTTCAGCGTCGTCAGTACAAGATAATCTTTATCTGGATGGGGGACCAGCACCGAGCATTTGATCTGGTGCGGGAGATCTGTGCGAATCAGGGACTCAAGAAATCCGCTGCGATCATAGGTGTTATCGCTCAGAAGAATATCGTCTCCAGAGAACGTTGCAAGCTCTCGGGAATGCGAGACCTGATTGAAGGCCCCGCACGCCCGGAGATTGTTAAAGAAACCATTATGTCTGTGCTTGGTGTGCACGGTTAAAGGCGCTGACTAAAGCGCGCAATCCCGCCATCTCAATGCTACCGTCGATACCGCAGCCATAGTGTATGGATCCGTCACTGCTTTTGATTTGTATATAGGCCGCAGCTTCTGTTTTCGAGCCGCTTCCGATTGAGTGCTGGCGGTAATCCATCAAGTTAAAATTCTTCCAGCCTTTGGTTAGCAAGGCATCTACGAAGGCACTAATTGGGCCATTGCCAGTACCGATCAACATCAGTGCTTCACCTTGATAGCGGATTTCAGCTTCGATTTTAACTTCACCGGTCTTGTAAAAATCCTCGCGCTCAATTGCAACCAGTTCCAAGGGAGTGCGGAGATTGACGTATTCACGCTTAAATACGTCATAGACTTCGGATGGTGCGAGCTCGCGACTACCCTTATCGGCAGCATCATTGATGGTTATGCCTACATCCGGGTGCATGGCTTTCGGTAAATCAAGCCCATAGTCACGGTTCAGGACGTAAGCAACGCCGCCCTTGCCGCTTTGGCTGTTAATGCGAATGATCGCCTCGTAGTCACGCCCGATGTCCTGCGGGTCAATCAAGAGGTATGGCACTTCCCAGCGCGCTTGATCCTTATCAACGCCAATACGTAGATCCATGCCTTTTTTGATCGCATCTTGATGCGAGCCTGAGAAAGCCGTGAAGACTAAGTCGCCTGCGTATGGGTGACGTTCGTGCACACTCATGCGCGTTACCCGTTCATAGACTGCGCGCACATGATCAAGATTGCTGAAGTTTAACAAGGGATCGATGCCCTGCGTGTAAAGATTCAAGGCGACCGTGACGATATCCAGATTCCCGGTACGTTCGCCATTTCCGAAGAGCGTGCCTTCCACGCGGTCGGCACCCGCCATCAAGCCAAGTTCGGTCGCGGCAATACCCGTACCTCGATCATTATGCGTGTGCAAGCTGATGATGGCCTTATTGCGTGCGGTTAAATTGCGGCAAAACCACTCGATTTGATCGGCATGCACGTTGGGTGTCGCCACCTCGACCGTGGCCGGCAAGTTGAGAATGATTTTTGCCGATTCCGTCGGCTGCCATTCTGCCATGACGGCCTCGCACACTTCTAAAGCGTATTCGACCTCAGTGTCCGAAAAGCTTTCCGGTGAATATTCTAATCGGACCTGTGTCTCCGGTATCGAGGTTACCAAACTTTTAATCAGTCGGGTGCCTTCGACGGCGATTTGTTTTATTTCCTCCTTGGACTTGTTGAAGGTCACCCGCCGTTGTAAGGGTGATGTCGAGTTGTACAAGTGCACGATCGCATGCGAGACGCCCTCAAGGCTCTCGAAAGTACGACGAATCAAATGTTCGCGGGCTTGTACCAGTACTTGGAGTGTGACGTCGTCCGGAATACGATTTTCTTCAACCAAGCGGCGGATAAAGCGGAATTCAGTGTCGCTGGCGGAGGGAAAGCCGACTTCGATTTCTTTAAAGCCGATTTCCACCAGTAATTGAAACATTTCCAACTTTTCGTCGACTGTCATGGGTATCGCGAGCGCTTGATTGCCATCACGAAGGTCGACACTGGCCCAAATCGGGGCGTGTTGTATGGTTTTATCCGGCCAAGTGCGGTCGGACAAGTCGATCTGTTTGAAGGGAGTGTATTTTGTGATGCTGCCTGTTTGCATGGTCATCTGAGGGCTTAAATTTAATAAATGAGAATACGGATTTTTCCGAAGAACGAAAGCACGGAAGACGGAGGTGCTTAGAGTCAGAGCGGGGCTCGATATGCAGATTGAGCGAGCTGATTGCTCGCAGACGAGTTATTTCTAGTCCCCCCAGGGGAGTAGAATTGCGGTGTATCCTAAAAGGATCAGCAACTGTCCAGTTTGATTTTGCATCTCACTTCAAGCATTCATTTTAAGGCTGGAGTGTCAATAGCGTGCTTCGAGCTGTTTCAGGCGAAGTGACTTGAGTCTTGTTAGTTAGTTAAATAAGACTCAATTTCGATTTTTGTGAGCGATATTCAAATAGATTTAATAGGTCGGACTATCGTGCTGGGTGTTACCGGCTCGATTGCCGCCTTCAAGGCAGCGGACATCACGAGTCGGCTAACCGAGGCGGGCGCGCGAGTTTTCCCGGTGCTGACAGCGGGTGCCAGTCGTTTCATTCAACCACTGACCTTGCAAACGCTGGCGCGCAACCCGGCGGCTTCGGATCTTTGGCAGGAAGAGCATGGTTGGCAGCCGGGACATATTGAACTGGCTGACCAAGCCGATTTGTTATTGGTGGCGCCAGCGACAGCGCACTGTATCGCGCAGTTCGCGCAGGGCATGGCATCGGATTTATTGACATCGATACATCTAGCTACCCGGGCACCGGTGATGCTTGCGCCAGCCATGAATGGCAAGATGCTTGGGCATGTCGCAACTCAGGCGAATATCGATATTTTGCAACAGCGCGGTTATCATTTCATTGCCCCAGATCGCGGAATGCTGGCATGCGGCTATGAGGGGGAAGGCAAATTAGCCACAGTGGATGTGATTGTGAAATCGGTTAATGAGTTTTTCTCAAATACTACATAGTCACTGAATGGACAAAGACCCAGATCAAGGACAGGCTGCCGATGTGAATACGAATGAAGATCGTGTGACGAATCGTGTGTTCAAGGTGGGGGAGAGTTTCGGCAATTATCGCGTTGTAAAGTGCATGAGCTCCGGGTTGGTGGCGAATTATTACCACATGCAGCATGTGCGGGATTTGCGCGATGTGACGATTGTGGTTTTTCACCAGCGCACGATGCAAGATGCTCATTTTCTAAAGCGTCTTGAGGCCTTAAAGAAGGCAATGAAGGGCTTTAAGAATGATAGCATTCTCAAAATTAAAGAGTGTGTGGTCATGAATGATCGCCACTGCCTTTTTATTGAGAATGTCGAAGGACAATCGCTCAGTCATTATTTCGCTGCCAATGGTACGCCTGGTCAGAAAGGCATCGATCTGGACTCAGCCACTCGCATCATCGCACAGCTTTTTTCGATCTTAGGCTACGCGCATTCCCGCGGCCTGGACCACAGGGATCTCGATTCCGATTTAGTCTACATCGCAGAAAATGGTCAGCTGCAGCTCATGGGGCTGGGGTTTAAATCGACGCTCGGGGTCGATTTATTTGAATCGATTGTCTCCGCTTCCGTTTCACCGCTGGAATCCAAAAAAGTTGTGGGGCGGCTGAACTCATTTGATGTCATGAGCCCGGAGTACAAGGGAGGCATTAAAGAGGACCATCGCGTCGATGTTTATGGCATTGGTGCTTTGGCCTATTGGTTGATCACCGGTCATAAATCAAAGCTCTCGGTGTGGATTCCTCCCTCTGAGCTGGTTACCGGCTTGAAGCCTATTTGGGATATCTTTTTGAAAAAATGCTTGGAGCGTGACCAAGACTTACGTTACCAGTCTTGTAAGCTAGCCTTGATCGGAATGAAGGGCACCGATCCCGAGCAGGAGTCGGACCGTTCATACTACATCCAGCGGCAGATTGATCGTGTTCCTGTGCCGCGTGGGATCCTGGACCGTGGTGAATTAGCGACACGAGTGTATCGCCTGTCTATTATCGGTGTGGTGGGACTGACTTTAACCGCTCTGGCGGCATCTTTTCTCATGAGTACTTTAATTGAGACGGATGACTACCAGCGGAGGGTGGCCCAGCTAGCCACATCAGGCAAGACGCCAGACCTTTCTATTCAGTTGCAGCCGCAGGTCGCGAAGGTGCAATTCATCGACAGCGCCGAGCATTTTATTGCGACCGAGGGACGTGCGGATTTATTGGTTTTGCCCGGTAATTATAGTATAAAGATTTCGGCGCCCGATTATATCGCCCAAACAATTTCAGTTGATATCCCTCGGCGGAGGGATGAGCCGATCGAATTAAGTGTTTCACTCAAGGCGGCACACACCGATTTCATGGTTAAGTCGGAGCCGGAGGCTTCAATCCTGGTTCTGAATGAAGATGGGGTGGAAATTGAGCTCGGCGTTACTGATGGCGAAGGATTATTGTCCTTGAAGGAGAGCAATCTCGCTGCCGCTGA
>Ga0210065_1000470_pt1 | contig 10909 bp, 9 predicted proteins | sample Muzzi_PWB_D1_FD_185533 | JGI IMG/M metagenome (GOLD analysis project Ga0210065, IMG submission 185533) | Wetland microbial communities from San Francisco Bay, California, USA, that impact long-term carbon sequestration - Muzzi_PWB_D1 (SPAdes) | ecosystem: Environmental > Aquatic > Marine >... | reverse complement strand
GATTATTCCGCCGAGCCTTCGCGATCTCCGCTCGCTGGACCTGACCCGTTCCCAGTACCGCGTCCAGAAAGCGGCCGTGGGGGTTCGCGACAACCTCTCCCAGTTGCTGGACGAGGCGCCCAATCGCATCATGAAGCTGTTGAAGAAACTCGACGAACTTATCGAGGAGATGGGTCAGGGCCTGAGGGCCATGGAGGAGGATCAATCCCAGGTGGCGCGGCATCATGCGCGGGCCAGCCTGGCCGAGGCGAACCGCCTGGTGATCAGCCTGTTGACCGAGGCCCAGATGAGCGGCGGCAGCGGCGGTTCAAGCAGCAGCCCGATGCCTTCGATGAGCGAGCAGCTCAAGAAGATGGCGCAGGAGCAGGCGGGACTCAATGGAGCCACCGAGGAACTGCGGAAAATGCTGGCCGACCGGGGCATGAGCCAGGAATTGCGATCCCAGATGCAGCGCCTGGGCGAAGAGCAGGCCGGGCTGGCCGGAAGAATGGGGGAGCTGGCCGAGGAGGAACGGCAGCAGGAACGTCCCGAGGGGGAGAGAATTCTGGGGGACCTGGGCCAGGTGGGGCGGGACATGGAATCGCTCAGCCGGGAACTGGACGACGGGCTGGTCAGCGAAGAGACCCTCATCCGGCAGGAGCGCATTCTCAGCCGGATGCTGGACGCGCGCAATTCGGTGCGCCGCCGCGACTACACCACCAGGCGGGAAAGCCGGTCGGCCACCCGTCTGTTCGACCCCCAGGAAGGGGCCCCGGGCCGCGAGGGTGTCGATCGGGAGGATCCCTTCATCCTTCGTTACCAACCCCTGGAGAAGGCGCCCCTGGAATACCGGGACCTGGTGCGGCGTTATTTCACGGCCCTGGATTCCCTGCGCCGGCTCGATCCCCTTCCCCTGCCCGAAAACCGTGCGCCCGACGGGGGGGACATGCCATGATGAGGCTCTCCGCCTGGACCGTCCTGTTGTTTTTGCTGACCGTCGGTTCGGGGACGGCCCAGACCACCCAGGAGGAGCGGTCCCGCCCGGTGCCGGCCGAGCCCCGGGAACAGCTTACGCCGCCCCGGTTGCCGCGGCCCGATCTGCCCCTGGACCATGATTCCCTGATCGACCTGCGGCGTCGCCTGATCGAATTGGACCGGCTGATCTCCCTGGGCAGTGTCAGCCGCGCCGAATCCCTGCTCCAGGACCTGGAACAGCACCGCGCCCTGCAGCGCGAACTGGTGCCGCGGCGCATCCAGCTGGCCCAGTTGCAAGGCGATGACCTGGAGGCCATCCGCCTGTGCCGCCAGGCCCTGGCGGGGCAGAACCGGAATCCCGGCCTGTGGCGGTCGCTGGCCCAGTCCCAGCTGGCGGTCGCCCAGCCGGACAGCGCCCTGGAATCCATCGGGCAATTCATCGCCGTCAATCCCAACGGCCGGTCGGCGACCATGGTGGGCGTCGACCTGCTGCAGTCCGCGGGTCAGCAGGAAATGGCCGTGACCCTGATCGACTCGATGCGGGTCATCCTGGACGAACCCCGGTTCCTGGGACGGCAGCGCGCCCTGGGGCTGCTGGTGATGGGCCGGCAGACCGAGGCCGCCGACGAGGTGACCGCCGAACTCCGCGCCAATCCCTTCAATATCACGCTGCTGAGGACCGACCTGCTGGAAGGTCCCTACGACCCGGACATCCATCAGGAATTTCTGGAGGTCCTTCAGGAACGGTCCCGAGAGCAGGGAGATCAGGGGACCGAAGCCCTGCTGGCGGCCAATCTCCTGGTGGCCGGCGGTGATGTCGAGGGGGCCCTGGAAATGGTCGAGCCGCTGTACGCGGGCCGTGGTTCCATCATGACCCTGCTGCAGAACACCATCCTGCTGGTCCGGGAACTGGAGTTGATGGGCGACACGCCCCAACTGCAGCCGTCGGTGGACTACCTGCTGGCGGTCCTGGAAATGCTGACCGGACCGGTCAACACGGATCTGGTCCTGCGCCAGCGGGCGGCCGACCAGTTGGCCCAGGTCTGCGAACGGGCCCTGGCCGCCGGCGCCCTCGGCCCGGACCCGCGCCTGGCCGCCGATCGTTTCGGGGACCTGCTGGCCCTGGTCCGTGAGGTGAACCCCGCCAGCGAATACCTTTATTCATCCCAGATCAAACTGGCGGCCTACACCCGGGACGTGCTGCAGGAACCCGCGGTGGCCGCCCGTCGTCTGGAGCGGATGCTCCTGGATCTGGATCTGCCCACCAGCGGGATGGCCCTGGTCCGGCTCACCCTGGGCGACTGCTACCTGGCCGCCGGCGACACCGCCCGCGGGCGCGTGGTGCTGGACAACCTCGGCCGCGATCCCCAGTTCCGTCAGGCGGCCGGGCACGCCCACTTCCTGTTGGCGCGATTGGACCTGGCCCAGGGGCATTTTGGAACGGCCAGGGACCGATTCGCCGTCGTGGCCATGGACAACCCGGGCGCCCCCTATGCCAATGATGCCCTGGATCTGGGCCTGGCGGTGGCCGAGGAGATGGACAACCCCAGCGGGGGGCCGACCATCCTTTCCCTGTACGCGAGCAGCGTCTACTTCGAATTGACCGACCAGCCCGCCGCGCGCATGGCGGCCCTGGAGAATTTTGTCACCCAGGCTCCGCCTCTCCTTGATCTGGAGGAGCCGCAGCACCTGTTGGAGCGGGGGCGTTTCGAACTGGCCATGATGTACCTCGAGGCCGGACGGATCGACGAGGCGCTGGCCGGCCTCGACCTCATCATCCGGGATCATCCCAACGGCCGCTATCCCGCGCGGGCCCTGGAGACCAAGGGACGCATCCTGCAGGAATCCGGCCGCGGGCAGGAGGCCCGCCTGGCCTGGGAACGGTTGCTGGCCCAGTATCCCGAATACCTTTTCATCGATGACGTGCGTGACGAACTGAGGGCTCTGCCATGAGACGATTCCTGAAAACCATGATCGTGGTCACGGTGCTGTTGGGGGCGGGCGCGGCCCGTGCCGAACGATTCCTGCTGGTGCCGATGGACCTGACCCAGACCAACCACCTGCGCGCCTACGGGGTGGCTTTCCACAGCCTGCAGGCCGAGGAAAAAGTCAACTGGCTGCTCAACTACCGCGGAGGAAGTTTCCTCATCAAGGACAACCAGCGCGTGCGCCTGGACGCGCGCCTGCTGGGGGTCCGTTTCGAGGAACTGGGCGATGCCGAGGTGGCCGCGATCCGGCAGGTCGTGGCCCAGGAAAACATGGAAGAGGTGCTGCTCGAAAAGCCGCCGCGGATCGCCGTCTACAGTCCGCCCCAGATGCAGCCCTGGGACGATGCGGTGACCCTGGCGCTGACCTACGCCGAGGTGCCCTACGACGTGGTCTATGACGTCGAGGTCCTGTCCGGGAAGCTGAACGACTATGACTGGCTCCATCTGCACCACGAGGATTTCACCGGCCAGTACGGGAAATTCTATGCCAACTTCGGGCTCGAGCCCTGGTACCTGGAGCAGAAGCATTTCCATGAGGAACTCGCCCGCGAACTGGGCTACGAGAACGTGTGGCAGTTGAAGCATGCCGTGGCGGCCACGATAAGCGATTACGTGGAGGGAGGCGGGTTCCTGTTCGCCATGTGCTCGGCCACCGACACCATCGACATCGCCCTGGCCTGGCTTTTCACCGACATCGTGCCGGCGCCATTCGACAACACGCCCATCGATCCCAACTACCGGAGCCAGGCGGCCTTCTCCAACACCTTTGCTTTTCAGGATTTCAAGCTGACCACCAATCCGATGATCTACGAGTTCTCCGACCTGGACACCAGCAACTACGCCATGATGCGCGGGGCGATGGCGGACTACTTCACCCTTTTCGCCTTTGCCGCGAAGTACGATCCGGTCCCGGCGATGCTGACCCAGAACCACGTCAACGTGATCAACGGTTTTTTGGGCCAGACCACCGGTTACCATCGCCGTTTCCTGAAACGTTCGGTGACCGTGCTGGCCGCGGTCGAAGGGACCGACGAGGTCAAGTACATCCATGGCAAAAAGGGAATGGGCACCTGGACGTTCCTCGGCGGGCATGACCCCGAAGACTATCAGCACAGGGTGGGGGACCCGCCGACCGACCTGGATCTGTATCCGACCTCGCCGGGTTACCGGCTGATTCTGAACAATGTCCTGTTTCCCGCCGCTCGGAAGAAACCGCAAAAGACCTGATCTTTTCCTGTCCTGATTCCTGCAATCGTTTGTGCGGGATCGGGCACAGTAGTTGAGGCCTCTGCTTTATTCGATTTTATGTATACGATTGTCAATGTTCGTCTTGTGCCGGTTGGTTTTGGCTCTCCCGCTGGGCCTGATCTTGCTTTTGGTGTCCGTGGCAAAAAAGAGAGGAGCAGGTCATGTCATATTCCCATAAAATTTTGGCCGTGTTGGTCGTCCTTTCGTGCGTCGGGGGGTGCAGTTCCTACCACGTGGTATCTTTCCCGCAGGTTGGGGACGAGGCGGTGTCCAGCGGAAGCCGGGATTACCCCATCGAGGCCGGTGACAATGTTAGAATCACCGAGATCGACAATACCCGGGTCGAAGGCAAGGTCAAATCCCGGGACGGGGATGCCATCACCCTTGAGGCGCAGAATTTCGGTTATGATCCTCCGGACGACGTCCCGCTGCGGGTCATTGAGATCCCTTCCATCAAGACCCTGGAGAAGAAGGAAGCCAGCCCGAACAAAACCACCTTTCTCATCGTCGGTGTCCTAGTGGGATCTATTGGGCTCATGGCTGTTGGTCTCGCACTCTCGGGCGGCGTTATGGACTGAGGATAATAGGACTTTGCCATCGAATTTGTGTCTGGTCGGGTTGTCGGGCAGGTAACAATTAGACAGGGGGACTGTTATGAAATCCAATCCGTTTGGTGAATGGTTTTTGTTTGTTTCAATATTGTGCCTTGCTGCCTGTCCAACAATAGGTCATGCGGATGAGGTTGCGGGCGTCTACAGGCTTGCGGAAATAAACGGACAAGAGCTGCCCGCAGTTTCCTGGTCTTTCAGCAGGGGCGGGCAGGACTGCCGGTTTTTGGTGATCCAGAGTACATTTTTGCTGGGGTCGGATGGGAAATGGGCGGCGCTTCTTTCGGAACAGGAAGTTTGTTCGGCTGGAGATGGCCCGGAAGTGACAGAGGGACCAAGCAGGGGCATTCTCACCGGGACTTATGACATTTCAGGAACTGAACTTGAGTTGAGCTATGAAGGAATAGTCAGCCTGGGGACGTTTTCGGAAGAGGGCGGCCGCCTTACCCTTCGAACAGTCGGCGTGGGGAGGTTTGAGGGTCAATCCCTGGAATATGTCCTGGAGAAGGACTAGGGGGCCTCAAATTTTGGGTGGTGGAAAATCTCCCCCGTATTTGCTAGGATATTGCCTTGAGCTCGGGGTATCCCGGGACCGATTTGCACCTGGACACGGGAATTGGGAACGCGGGGACGCGTGGGCCCGGGAGTCGATCATGGAATATCCTGCCTGCAAGAAATGCAACGAAGGTCTTCTTCTGCCCCTGTCCGATTACGGACGCGACGGCGCCCCCATCCGCTACAAGGCCTGGGTCTGCCACAATCCCGAGTGCGGGTTCAGCATCCGTATCGACAACGGGGAAATCAGCCTGGGCAAGAATTTGCGCGAGTCCGTCAAGTAGCCGGCCTTATTGTCCTAGTGCAGCCTGAACGTCACAGGCATCATGACCCAGACTTCCACCGGTTGGTGATCGACCAACGCCGGCCTGAAGACCGCCGTCCGGGCGCAGGTGTCGGCGGCCTCGGTGAGGGCTTCGGGGCCGTCGATGTGGATCACGTCCTTGACCCGGCCGTCCTTTCCCACCAGGACGCGCACCAGAACGGTGCCTTCGATACCGGCGGACTGGGCCACCGGCGGGTAGACCGGCGGATCGATGCTGATGCGGACGGGCTCCTCGTCCACGGCGATGAAATCGTCGGGCGAGGGCGAGGTGTCGATGTCGACATCGATGACCAGGGAATCCCCCTCGCCGCTTCCGGTGCCGAGATCCTGCAGGGTGATGGGGGCGAGGGCCTCGCTCATTTCACTCACCGTGGCGATGGTCTGGGTCTGGGCCTTCTCGTCCGCCACGGGTTCGGGTATGGCGATGGCCGGGGGCGGGGCGGCGATCTTGGCCACGGCCTCGGCCACGTTGATCTGGGGGACACTGGGCCGGGCGATGGACGGCGGCACGCCCAGATCGGTGTACCTCACGATCTTGACCTGGCGCATGACCGGAGCCCGCGCCGGCTCCCGACCGGCATACCAGAGATAAAATCCGAATAGAGCCGCCACCAGCAGCAGCGTGGACACATTGGCCCAACCCAGCCACTTGGCAAGTTCCCGGCGCAGGGGGTGCTGCTCGCCGGTGACCGGCAGCGAAGGAGCGTCCTCAAGGCTGAAGGCCCCACGGATGTGGGAGACGTTGAGGGTGTCGTGATTTCCGGGCATGTTCATCGCACCGCCTCCAGGGCCTCGACGTCGGCTTCCTTCATGGGGATGAGACTGAACCGCTCCATGCCCGCGTCCTCGAGCAGGTCCATCATGTCGACCATGGGCTCGTAGCGCGCTTCACGATTGATCTTCACCAGGATGATCAGATTGGGATTGGCCTCGGCGTTGGCGACGAAATTCGGCTCCAGGTCGGCCCAGGTCAGCGGTTCGATGTCGCCCTTGCCGATTTTCGCGTACAGCGACTCGTCCTTGTCCACGAATACGGTCATGACGTTCGATTCGGGAACCTCCACCCTGGCGTCGGGCTCGGGCATGTTGACCTCCATGGCCAACGGACGCCGGAATACCGTCGTGACCATGAAGAAGATGAGCAGCAGAAAGGCGACGTCGACCATGGGGGTCATGTCGATACGGACACCGACCCTCTTCTTCTTGACCCGGCCCAGGGTTCCCTGACCCTGCTCCCCTTTTCCATTTTCAGCGACGGCGACATCGGACATGGATCGGCTCCTCGATATTGTCTAGGGCGTCGGCGTGTTTTCGGCGGCCGGCAGACCGGCGGCCAGCTCGCGGGGCGTCCTCTTTTTCAGATCGGTCATCAGATTGAAGCGAAGGGTCTTGGCCTCGGCCAGGGTGTCCATCAGGTCGGCCATGGCGCCGAACGGGGCGTCGCGGTCGCCCTTGACGACCACCACCGCCCCGGGGTTTCGCCCCCGCCAGTTGACGATGGCGTCCAGGACGTTGTCCGGGGCAAGTTCCTGGATGTCCCGGCCCGTTTCGCTGGAAATGAACATCTGTCCCGTGCTGTTGACGGTCAGGATGATGGTGCCGGTCTCCGGGACGTGGATCTCCGATCGCGACAGCGGCAGATTCACGGCCACCTGCTCGGGCGGCTTGAACTGCGTCGTGGACATGAAGAAGATCAGCAGCAGGAACGCCACGTCGACCATGGGGGTCATGTCGATTCGGACTTTGTTGCGGCGGGTCACGGTCTACGACCCCTTCCTCAGTTCCAGGAGCTTGAGGACTTCGTAGGATGTCTCCTCGACCCGGTTGTTGAAGGTGTCCACCTTGGTCGTGAAATAGTTGTAGAGCACCGTCGCGATGATGGCCGTGGTCAGGCCCAGGGCCGTGTTGACCAACGCCTCGCTGATGCCCAGGGCCAGCTGCGTGGCGTCCGGGGCTCCGGCCCGGGACATGGCGTGGAATGAGCGGATCATTCCGATGGTGGTGCCAAGCAGTCCGAGCATGGTGGCGATCGAGGCGATGGTGGACAGGGCCGTGAGGTTGTTCTCGAGGTTGGGGCTCTCCAGGGCGTTGGCTTCCTGCAGCGCGCGCCGCGTCTCGTCCATCGTCTCCTTGGTGACCGGTCCGCTCGCGGACTGCATGCGGAAACTTTCCAGTCCGGCGCCGATGACGTTGGCCAGGCTCCCGCCCTGCTTCTTGCAGGCCTCCACCGCCGTGTCGAGGTCGCCCCCATGGACGGACTGCTTGAGGTTCTTGATGAACCCCGACACGCTGCCCTGGCCGCCGGCGCGCCACAGCACGATGAAACGCTCGATGGCAAAAGTCATGGTCAGGAAAAAGAAGGTGAGCCCCGCCACGAGCAGGGGGCCTCCCTGTTTGACGTATTCGGGCGAGTGTGTCCAGATGAACCAGGACGCGACGATGGAGAGCAGGGTGATGGGGATCAGGATGTAGCTTTTCATTTCTACTGGTTTTCCTTTCCGGCATTTTTTGCCTGGTTCAACAATTGTGTTCCGGTCTTCATCATGAGGTTCTCTGGGTCGATGGCCTTCGCCTTGGCGAAGGCGGTTTCCGCAGCGGCGAGATCGCCGAGGCCGAGTCGGGCACTGCCCAGCCCCGCCCAGCCGTCGGCGTTGGCGGGATCGGCAACGGTCGCCTTTGAATAGGCCGAAGCGGCGGCGGTATAGTCCGCGGCGCGAAGGCGGCAGAAACCCTGGCCGCGCAGGGCCCTGGCGTTCTCCGGATCGGTGGCCAGCACTTCGAGGTATTCCTCTTCGGCCTCGTTCAAGGCGCCCGTCGCGGTCAGGACCTGGGCCAGCAGAAGGCGGGCCGAGGCCAGGTCCGGCCTCAGGGCCACGGCCTGTCGGAAGGACGGCACCGCGGACTCGAGCTCTCCCGCCCGATATTGGGCGATACCCAGATTCAGGTAATTGGCCGGCGAGTCGGGATCCAAAAGAACGGCCTGCTGGAAATGTTCGACCGCGATGGAGGCCCTGCCGGCGGACAGCTCGACCAGCCCCTGCTGGAAGGGGACACGACCATCTTCGGGCGCCAGTTTCGCCGCCTCAATCAGGGTGGCCGCGGCGCTTTCGTAATCCTTCTGGTCGGCCTGCCAGGCCGCGAGATCAAGCAGCTCATCCGCCACCCAGGGCTGGTCGTCCGGCGGGGAAGCCAGCAGGGGTGCCATGATTTCGGCCGCCAGGACCTTGAGCGTGTCATTACTCGCCCGGATACCCGCGCGCGCGAACTGAATGCGTGTGACCGGATCGTCGGGTTCCTGCTGCCAGGCCAGGTAGGCTTCCTCGGCGGCTTCGTCCCGGCGGCCCAGTTCCCCGAGGCAATCGCTCAATTCGAGTCGCGCCATGCGGTCATCGGGCACCAGGGCGATGTAACGCAGGTAGATTCCGGCCGCCTTGTCGTAACGCCGGGCGCGGCTGTACAGGTCGGCGAGATCCTTCAGCGCCGGAGCGTAGGTCGAGTCGGCGGCCACGGCCGCGAGGTAGGTTTCGCCGGCCTCGTTGAACCGGTTCTCCGCGGTATAGAGCAGGCCCAGTTCATGGTAAAATTCCGCGTTGGCGGAAAAGCCCGGCACAGCCAGGGCCTGTTCGAAGGTGGAGATGGCCAGGGCGTCGTGGCCCTCGTCCAGGTAGATGCGCCCCACGAGCAGGGGGTACCAGGGATCGGTGGGGTTGAGGATCTGGGCGTGCAGGGCGGCGCGTTCGGCGCCGGTAATGTCGCCGGTACCCAGCAGGTAAAGAGCCAGGCCGTACTGGTACTTGTCCTCGCCTTCGGCCAGGCCGCGCTTCTTGCGGCCATACTCCAGGTGCGCCTTGCCGGATGCCCAATCCTCGTCTTCCATGGCCAGCAGGGCCAGACCGTAGTGCGCCTCCCAGTAACCTGGATCTTCGTTCAGGACCTGTTGGAACTCCAGCGCCGCTTCCTCGTCGCGTCCCTGGCGCAGTCGCAGCAAGCCCAGCCCGGTCCGCGCGGTGGCCTGCCGGCCGCCGCTGGCGGCCAGGGCCTGCAGGAAGTGCGCCTCGGCATCGGCATAGAGTCCCTGGCGCAGATCGATGGCGGCCAGCCCGCACAGGGCATCGGGCACATGATGGTCGTTGGCCACGGCCTCGTTGAAATACTGTCGGGCCTCCGCGAGCCGGCCCGCCTCCAGCGCCTTGTTTGCCAGGCGCATGGGGTCGTTGTCAAGATTGTAGGATGGCCGCTGGGCCTTGGCCGGATGCGCCAACGCCACGGCAAGGAGCAGCAGGGCGATCAGGAGGCGCCGGGAGGGGTGGAAGGCGAGGCTGAGATCGTGCACGGTCGCTCCCTAATTCTCCACCGGCGTGGTGGTCAGATGGATCTCCCTCAATACGGCGCTGGCGGGAATCACGCCCGCCCTTTCCACCTGGCGCAGCCCGCGGGCGCTGGCCAGATGGGTGAGGAACCTGCCGCCTTCGCGGCTGCCGTTTTCCCGGCAAACGACGTAGAGCCAATGGTGCAGGGGATAGACCCCCCTGGCCACGTTTTCATAGGTGGGCAGGGCGGGCAGGCTGTCCGGCCCGGCCTTGACCGCCACAAAACGAACATCCGCTGGGGCCGCGGCCGCCGGATCCAGATTCGAGTTCAGCGAACTGACCATTCCCCAGGACTGTTTGTCCCTTCCCACGGCGTCCAGGACGGCCCCGGCATCGGCCAGAAAGACGATGAGGGGGCCGGCGACCGGCGGATCGGGAAGGTCTATTTCCTCACGGAAAGCATCCCAGAGTCCCTCGTTCGGCTCGGGAACGTAGAACCTCTCGCAAAAGGAGGTCGTGTCCCCGGTAAACATGGCCCGCACTTCCCCGGGGGTGACAGGGCCGACCTCGGCCGATTCCCCTGCCACCAGGATGACCCCGCCCACGGCGACCTTGGCGACAATGGCCGTGTCGCCGTCGATGGTGCGGAACAGATCCTCCTCGCCGGGGTCGGGCCGCCGGTACATGAAGGCCGCCCCGGCCCGGCCATTGAGCAGATCCTCCAGGGCCTGGTTGGTTCCGCTCCCTGTGGCGGTGACCCGGAGGTCGGGATAATCCTGCCGATAGTGGGTGATCAGGCGATCGATCAGGGCCGGGGCCAGATCGCGGCCGGCGATGACCAGCGTCGTTTCCTTTTCGGGCGCGCCTTGAAACGGTTCGGTCAGCCTACGCCAGGGGAAACCGCCCCGGTTCAGATAGAGC
>Ga0210065_1000469_pt1 | contig 10932 bp, 11 predicted proteins | sample Muzzi_PWB_D1_FD_185533 | JGI IMG/M metagenome (GOLD analysis project Ga0210065, IMG submission 185533) | Wetland microbial communities from San Francisco Bay, California, USA, that impact long-term carbon sequestration - Muzzi_PWB_D1 (SPAdes) | ecosystem: Environmental > Aquatic > Marine >... | reverse complement strand
GCGGGCCGATCAGGGAATTGGGTTCGTAACCCGACATGTTCAGAAAACCGCCACCGGTATAGATTGCATAGATGGGCGCGTAGTCGCTCAGGGTGGTGCTGTACTGCGCACCGTAAAGGAAATTGTGAAAGCCGAATGTGCGGGATCCAAAAAACGTGAATTCGAGCTGATCAAACGAGGCGTCCGCACCCAGGCTCTCGATCGAATCGGTATATCGCAACACGGAGAACACCCCGCGTGTTGGAAGGTAACGGTTGTCCAGGCGGTCGTATCTGAATTCGGCGTATAACTCAGCGCCATTGAAGTGGAACGGCCTGACCTCCGGGTCGCCAACGGTGACACCCAGTTCCCCGGCGTAGCGATTGAATCCGGCCGTCAGCTTGACATGCCGCTCATACTCGCGGCCAAGTGCAAGCGTGCCGCCCCACTCTTTCAAGTTGATCTCCCCCAACGCGTCTCCAGCCACGTCATAGAGCAGCAACGGGCGCTTTAGCAGGTAGGCACTGGGTTCGAAACTGTACTTGAGCGCATTGTCCAGCGGTCTGAAATAGTCAAGCACGAGTCCTGGCGACTCACCAATCTGGGCCACGGCGCGAAACTCGGAGCCACGATCGTCAAGCGCGGTGCTCAAATATCCACCCCTGATATTGAACGACGTGCCGCGGGCGCTGAAGGAGAGATCGACCCCGGTTTCGATGAACCGGGTTTCAAAACCCCGTTTGATATCACGCTGGTCGTGCCCGAAAACCAGGTCGCGATCAGCAATACACCCGAGCTTTCCAGTGAAATCATCGATGGCATGAAAGTCGTCCAATTTGCGCCGACAGAACCCCTGCCAACCTATCTGATCGCCTTTGCGGTAGGGGATTTTGACGTGGTGGAAGCGCCCGACCTGCCACCGACCGATATACGTGATCATCCCCTGCCCCTCCGTGGTATCGCAGCCAAGGGCAAGGGTGAGCAACTGGCCTACGCACTGGAGGGTACCAACGCCATTGTCACTGCACTCGAGAACTACTTCGGCACGCCCTACCCATGGGCCAAGCTGGATATCCTCGCGGTACCCGACTTCAGCGCGGGAGCGATGGAAAACGCAGGTGCAATCACCTACCGTGAAGCGCTTTTGTTATTCGACGATACCGCCACCCCGGAACGCAAGCGCCGCTATAAGATGGTGCATGCGCATGAACTCGCGCATCAGTGGTTTGGCGACCTGGTCACACCGGCCTGGTGGAACGACATCTGGCTCAACGAATCTTTCGCCACCTGGATGGCCCATGTTTCCATGGACATGGCCGAACCGGAAGCCAATTTTCGCCGCGACCTGCTGTCACGCGGACTGGCTGTTATGACAGATGATTCGCTGGTAAGCGCACGCCAGATCCGGCAACCGATATTGAGCAACAATGATATTGCCACCGCCTTCGACGGCATTACCTACAGCAAGGGCGGCGCGGTGCTTTCCATGTTTGAAAATTTTCTTGGACGGGACGATTTTCGCCAGGGTGTACGCAATTACATGGACGAATTTCAGAACCGCACGGCGACCGCAGATGATTTCATCCGTCACCTGGGCGCCGCCTCGACCGGACAACCCGGCGATGTGGTAATTGCCGCTTTCAATTCCTTCCTTGAACAACCCGGTCTGCCACTGGTTGAAATCGCCAGCCGGTGCGATGACGAAAATCTCAGTATCCATTTGAAACAATCCCGTTATTTCCCGCTCGGCTCCAGCGGCGATCGCAACCAACAATGGCACATCCCGGTCTGTTTGCGTCTCGGTTATGCGGATGAGGACACAACAACCTGCCTGCTGCTGACGGAAAAAGAACAAACTTTTGAACTGCCGCAAGCCTGCCCGGAGTGGATCATGCCAAACGCAGACGGTGCCGGTTATTATCGCTTCAGCATGGACCAACAGGACTGGACCGCCCTGCTTGCCAATGGTGACCGGCAAAATACCAACGAAGTGATGGCCATGCTTGGCAGTATCAACGGCGCATTCAATTCAGGCGACCTGGATGTCGCCACGCTGATGTCGATTGCACCGCAAATGATCGCCAGCCCGGATTGGCAGGTGGCGACCGCAGCCATCGAGCAGATGAATTTCATGTATGAGCGCATGGCGAGCGAAGGGCAGAAACAGGCCCTGGAGTTACGCTTTGCCGAATACTACTCGGCCAAGCTGGACGATACCGGTCTGGATTCAATCAATGACCGTGACAAGGCCCAGCTGCAGACCACACTGGTCGACTTCCTGGCAAAAACGGCCAAACAACCTGAGTTACGGGCTGAACTGGTCAAGATGGCCAAAGCCTGGAGCGGTTATGGAACGGATAACCAGCTTCATCCCGATGCCGCCAATCCGATCATCGTGGGTACCGCTCTTGTCGTTGCAGTGGATGAACTGGGGCCCGACTTTGTCGACCACCTGTACCAACTGGCGGTGGGTTCAACCGACGCAGTGGTGCGCGGGTGGCTGCTCGATGCTATCGGCAACACCAAGGATCCGGTAAAAGCCGCCGAGATTCGCGAACTGGTTTTTTCACCGGGGTTACGTGATAACGAGATTTACAGCATCCTCTTTCCGCAGGTGCTGATGCCGGAAACCCGTGACGCCACCTGGTTATGGTTCCAGCAGAACATGGATCGGATCCTGTCACGTATACCTGAAGAACGTTGGGGCCGTATGACCCTTGTCGGTGCCGCATTTTGCAATACTGAAAAACGAGACGAAGTGCAGGCCTTTTTTGCCCGGCATATCGACAGCTTGACCGGTGGCCCCAGAAACCTGGCGCAGACACTGGAAGGTATTGACCTGTGCGTGGCCAAGGCCGGGCAACACAAAACCGAAATGGATACCTGGCTGGGTCTTTAAGCCTGGCGGTAAAATACATACGGAACCGGAGTCCCTGGAATTCACCTGGATGAACATTACAAAGTGTTTGCTTAACCTCTTGCTTGCCCTGGCCCTCAGTTCAGGTTTAACCGCGACCGGAATCGCTCAGGCTTCCGGTGATGGTTCTGACGGTGAACCCGTCATACCGGCGTCGAAACCGGGGGAGTTATTCCTGGCATCCGACGATCCCATGGCTGATCTGGCTACGGGCCTCGACGCAGCGAGGGATACCAAGCGTCTGTTACTGGTGGTTATGGGTGCCAACTGGTGTCATGACAGCCGCGCGCTCGCTGCCCGGCTATTTGAGGAACCCCTGAGCACAACCGTCAATGAAAATTATGCAACCCTGTTCGTCGACGTCGGTTACTTAAACAAGGGTAAAGACATCATTACCCACCTGGGAATACCCGTCTATTACGCAACACCTACTGTTCTGATCATTGATCCTGCCAGTGGACAGGTAATCAATGCGCACAACCGGCACCAGTGGGCCAATGCTGCAAACATTGACATGGAGGAATCACTCGACTACTTCCAGCAATACGCCGACACCGATCTCACGGGTTTACCCAGCGTGGATGAAGCCGACACTTATCTGCAGGAACTGCTCACCGAAATCGATGCTTTCGAACAGGTGCAGGCCGAACGTCTTTACCAGGCTTATGCAATCGTGGGGCCGATGCTAAAGGCGTACAAAGAAGGCGACGAGGAAGCGTTTTCAGATGAGCTTTGGAACGAGGTCCGTGACTACCGCTATAAGGTACCCGTTGATATTGAGACCTTGCGTGCCGAGGCCGTTGAGCGGGTGGCCGGGGGCGAAACCGATATCAAACTGGACTACCCGGTTTACCCGGCATTCCCGTGGGAGCCTTAGACGGGTTTTTTTCGAATCCCGGCCATGTAAGTCCCTGCACAGACCGTCCGGCAATATCAGAATTTGATGGGTCGGGTGCTCGTGTCATTCGACCCCAGGTGATCCTGACTTTAAATATGCCTTGAATTACATTATTCTGTTTCTTCCTAATCCTATGATCGAAGTAAACTAATATGGGCCAGCGGCGTATTTACGAAGTCCAGTACACAGACTTTTCAGCGATGCTCAGGGTTGCAACCAACAACGGGCACAAGATTGAAAAACCCAATAAGGAAGCATGGATGGCATGGGTGCAGAAGCACAATGTCCCGGAACCCGCCATGTGGTCCAGGGGAAAAGCCGGGACACTGTCAGGCAATGTGACCGGTGTGATCATAGACGGTGCCGGCGAAGCCGATGGCTATTACGTCTACTCTCCAGCCGAAGAGTTCTGCCTGAAATTCGAGTCGGGTGAGGATTAACCTTATTCAGGCTCAACCGTAGTCAGCCGGGTGACCAGTTCCTGGTAGCGGGGGATGTGGCCCATCTTTTCCTGGTAAAGAGCGCTTTTGAGAAAGAAGGCCGCAACATGCGGAATACTGCTTTCCGACTGTCGTTCAATCAAATCCAAAGCCGCCTCATATTGCCCGGCACAAACCAGGGCATAGGAAGCATAGTAGGAGTCAAGAACCGTTGTGTCATTTAACCAGGGAAATGGTTGACCTGTTTTCCCGGTGTTTACAAACTCTTCGATCAAATCAACCGTTTTCATTTCAAATCTTTTGGTACCCGCTATTTCTGTTATATTTTGAAAGGCTGCCCTGGCCTCGGTAAATTCGTTCCTTGCAATGTGGATGAAACCCTTTACCTGCCACCCAAACAGGAAATCCGGTGCAAATGCCAGGGTCTGATCTATACGGTCCAGCGCAGCATCATACTGCCCGGCATAAAGAAGGCCCTCCGCCGCACTTGTGCCAATGATCCGTGAGCGGGGATCGAGATCGAGGGCCATCTGAAAGGCTTTCTCCGACATGGCAGCATTTCCGACAGCCTCCAACGGCTGTGCGTACCAGTGCCACACGGTTGCGGACTCCGGCTCATACTTTACAGCCAGTTCGTAATTGACGAAGCTTTCGCGCCACTCCAGTTTGAGCGTATTGATATAAGCCAGCACGACATAGGCACGACCTGACTGCGGGTTTAGCGAAAGCGCCTGTTTTGCGGCCAGCCTGGCGTTTTCCATTTGCTCCGGTGCCTTTTCAAAGTCGAATTCCCAGGCCGGCAACAATACCCATGATTCAGCCAATCCCACCCATGCATCGGAGTAAGACGGATCCAGCTGAGTTGCTTTCTCAAAATATTCCACGGCCAGGTAGAGATTTTCCTTTTCCCGCAGGTTCCAGAAATACCGGCCCTTCAGGTACTGCTGGTAGGCCTCGGGGTTATGGGTGGTGGCAGAGGCGATCTGGGTTTGGTCGGTGAGTCTCAAACGCAGCTCACTGACAATGGCCTTGGTAATTTCGTCCTGGATGGCAAAAATATTAACCAGTTCGCGGTCATAGGTTTCAGACCACATGTGAAAGCCATCACTGACCCTTATCAACTGAGCGGTGATGCGGATTTGCGAGCCTGACTTGCGCACACTGCCTTCCAGGATGTGATCGACACCCAGCACCCCGGCAATCTCGCCGATCGGTTTATTCTGCCCCTTGAATGAAAATGACGAGGTACGCGCAGCCACTTTCAGGCTATCCATCTTGGCCAGTGCATTCAGCAGTTCTTCTGAAATACCATCTGAAAAATATTCCTGCTCGGGGTCTGACGACATGTTCACGAAAGGCAGCACGGCAATGGACTTATCCGCATCTGCAGGCAATTCTGCAGGTACATCTGCAATGGCAGCCTGTTCCGCAACAACCTGTGTCGCCGCCTCCCGCAACGCAGCCTCACGATCCCCGGACAGCACGAATTTGTCGTAGGCAAAATAAGCCAGCGCCAGCGCCATTAAAACGGTAATCGCCAGGTTGAGTTTCGAGCCGGTCTGCGGGGCAATCGACTGCGACCGGTCGACATCCTGTTCGCGCTTGATGCCCTCGGGGGTCATCTCGAAGGCCCAGGCAAAAAACAGTGCAAACGGCAGACCCGTGGCCAGTAATACCAGCACGGTTTTGATCGCCCAGCCGGGTGTGCCGAAACTCTCGAACACCAGTTGCAATACCTGTGCAACCAGCCAGGCGACAATCACGTAGGCAATACCCACTTTAAAGACGTTACGGCGTTTCAGCTCATTAAAAATTGACAAGGAATGGTCTCGACGTGTCCGCTAATGCTGCTAAGCATAGTTGCTTAACCGTTAAATGCCAAAGGAATCGTCGAAAATCCTGTTTAGGCGGTCAGATGATGAGTCGCAGTGTGGCACTACGGGGCCCGAATACTTTCCTTAATGCTATTTATAAAGAATGGGAGAGGTCACTTTATTGCTCAATGACGCATCTGCAGCACGACAAATGTTTCGAAATGCGCGGTGGCCGGAAACAGATCCAGTAACTGGATGGCCTCTATGCGGAAACGTGTACCCAGGCCGCGCAGGTCACGCGCCAGGCTGGCGGGGTTGCAACTGACATAAAGCACATGTTGGGGTTTGATTTTTTTCACCCACATATCCAGCCCGGGGAATCCCCGGCGTGGCGGATCGATCAGCAGCGCATCAAAATCAGTACCACCCACCCTGCGTGCGAAATTCGGCAGGGTTTGTTCATCATACAGGTCCGCCTGGTGGTAGTTCTCGGGCCTTACACCTCCGGCGGGAACGCTGTAGTTATCGATCATAACCCGCTCACCGCCTGCCGCGGCAAAGCTGTCGGACAGGTTGCCACTGCCGGAAAAGATATCCAGCAGACGCCTGACCTGCAACGCCTGCAACTGTTTCTGCACGCGCTCCTGTAACGCCAGATTCATTTCCTCATAAACCTGTGTGAAACCACCATGGGCGTAGCTGTCATCCCAACTCAGACTGACCTCGCCGGACTGGTAATAAAGCTCACAATGGCCGTGGCCCGCATGTTCATTTGTCCAGTCTCCCTGGTAGAGCCGATCGAAGTCAGCCTGAAGCTCGTGGCGCATGATCTTGCAGTGCGGCACTTGCAGGACCTCGTTGTTAACGGTGTCCAGCATACCGATATATTGATGCCTGTAATGCAGTTGAACGCGGTTGCGGTAAGCCAGCCGGCGCGGTGCGGGAACTACCTCGATGCTCTCCCCTGCGACACCCAGCACACCCAGGTAACGTTCCAGTGTTGCCTTCTTATAGCGCAATTCGCTGGCGTAATCGGTATGCAGAAATTGGCACCCGGGACACCGGTCAAAATGCGGACATTCAGCCACCACGCGGTTGCCAGCGCTGTTAGACAGGCTCTCAAGACGGGCAAACTGAACACCTTTGGCGCGTTTGTATACCGTGGCCACGCCACTTTCACCCGGCAGCGTACCCGCCACAAAGGTAATGGTCTCACCCTTTTTTGAAACCCCCTGCCCCAGTGGATCAATGTGGTCAATCTCGAAATCAACGTTACGTGGCCGGGTTGACGATTTTTGTGCTCGACGTTTCATATTTTGATTATCTGATAATCCGTGGTTGATTTGATGTATATTTATTGTGACTGGACTGGAATATAATTTTGTTTCCATCCCGATAGGAGAGCAGCATATGTCAAAAGAACAGAGAAATGTTAAAGAGACCAAAAAGAAGGCCGTCCTGTCCCCTAAAGAAAAAAGAGCTGCAAAGAAAGCCAAGAAAAAGTCCTAGGAGCCTGTGACCGGGGTATTCTGGAACAATGAAATCCAGTTCACCCCTGCCCTTCGATAATAGCTACGCCCGGCTCGGTGAGCGGTTTTACACACGCCAATTACCCGTGCCGGTATCCAGCCCGGGCCTGATTCGTGTTAACCATCCATTGGCCAGCCACCTGGGTCTCGACCCCCACTGGCTGGAATCCGAACAGGGTGTCGATTTCATTGCCGGTAACTACATTGCCGAAGGCTCCGACCCGCTCGCTGCGGTTTACGCCGGTCACCAGTTCGGTGGCTGGAATCCGCAACTGGGGGATGGCCGGGCGATCCTGCTGGGTGAAGTGATTGCGCAGGATGGCTTGCGTTACGATATTCAACTCAAGGGTTCGGGCCGCACACCCTACTCACGTGGCGGTGATGGGCGTGCGCCGCTCGGTCCGGTTTTGCGTGAATACATTGTCAGTGAAGCCATGTCGGTACTGGGTGTGCCGACCAGTCGTGCGCTGGGCGCTGTGACCACCGGTGAGTGGGTAATGCGTGAAGGCCGCTTACCGGGCGCGGTACTGGCACGCGTCGCGCAAAGCCATATCCGTATCGGCACCTTCCAGTTCTTCGCCTCGCGTCAGGATAATGCGGCACTGCAAACCCTCATCGACCATGTCATTCAGCGGCACTACCCGCAGGCAGCACAGAGTGAAAATCCGGTGCGGACGATGCTCGATGGTGCAGTTGCGCGCCAGGCCAGCCTGATCGCCCGTTGGCAGTCACTCGGGTTCATCCACGGTGTCATGAATACCGACAACATGCTGCTCTCGGGTGAAACCATCGATTACGGTCCCTGCGCCTTCATGGATGAGTTTGAACCGGGCCAGGTTTATAGCTCCATTGACCATGGTGGTCGTTACGCTTACGGCAATCAGCCATACATCGCACACTGGAACCTGAGCGTGTTGACGCAGACCCTGTTGCCGTTTCTGGATGAGGACCAGGACAAGGCGCTGGCTGCCGGCCAGGCGGTGATTGACGCCTTCCCGGCACTGTACCAGGCTGCATATTTGGACATCATGCAGAAAAAACTGGGTTTGACAAAAAGGGCTGATGACGATGCAGAGCTCATTAAGGATCTGCTTGAACTCATGCACGATAATCAAATGGATTTCACGCTGACCTGGCGCCACCTGTCCGATCTGGTTGATCCTAAAGCTGCATCGGGCGGCGGTGTGGGCTCACTGCTTGAACTGCCCGAAGCCTTCGAACCCTGGCTTGCACGCTGGCAACAAAGACTCCGTCTTGAACCAATGGATGCCACACAACGGCAACACGCGATGTATGCCGTCAACCCGGTCTACATCCCGCGTAACCACCTTGTCGAGGAGGCGATCGTCGCAGCAGAACAACAGCAGGACTTCGACCCCTTCAACAAGCTGGTTGATATACTCGCAAATCCCTTTGAATTCAGCCAGGGCAACGCCCGTTACGCGACTCCACCGCGACCGGAACAGGTGGTCAGACAAACTTTTTGTGGAACCTGAGCCACTGCTGTCCTACTCAATCTGAATTTCCCATCCACAAGTTAAGTTCGTTCGCTGGATTGCTGTGTTCTGGGCCAAGTTTGGGCTTTGATTAACCATCAGTGTGGACGCCAAGGTGGTATGGCTTCAGTCGGACAAGCACGCCGGTTGGCTGAAGCTGGGGCGGGTTCTTACTGCCGGGACCGTGAGCGACATGGACGTCGCGACCGAGCCTTCAGGACGAATTCATGGCGAGTCCTGGCAGTAAGTACCCGCCCCAGCTTCCCACGTGAGATTAAGTGGGACAGCTAGTGCCCTGACCCCGCTTATTGCTTTCGAAACTCGGCAATGTCGCGTTTGGTTTGCTATTAATTAAATATGGGCGAAACATAGCAGACTCAGATCTGACCTAAAAAGCGTAACGGAGGGAACGTGTCCCCAAATCGGATGTTCACTGCATATGAGGTTATTGCGACAGCCGTTACGTTGTTGTTCGTGTTCACACCAGTCCCTTTTGCCAGACTGTGCAGGATGAGGACCCAGAGCCTGCACAAGCAGATACGATCGAAGAGGTGATGGTATACGGTACCTCCCTTGGGAGGTTACAAGTCAAGGTGTTCAAGGCTGAAGAAAAGCTGTTTGACATATTTAATTCATTCAACAGCGACGACGACTACGATGTCCACTGCGCGTATGAGGAGCATCTAGGATCGCGTATCAAGGTCTGGAATTGCACACCAAACTATGAAAAAAAAATCACAAGCGATGCGGCACGGGATTTCCTTGAAGGAAAGGGCCTCAATACAAATTGGGGTTTAGTGCTAATTAAAGAAAAGCACTTGCTGGAAAAGATGAAGGAACAGGTGGAGGCACACCCGGAACTGCGTGAAGCACGCAATGCACTGGTATTAGCGAAGCACAAACTCGAGTTAGAAAGGAAAAGCCGCTAAACAGACCACCAGATCAGCCGTCGAAAACTGACTTCAGTTGTCAATGCCGGCGCCACACGTCCCCGAACTGTCACAGCATTTTATTCCGTTAAACTTCAAAGCATTCACCGGGTTTAAGTTCACCCAAAGACCATTCACCCACACGCGCCCTGATCAACCGCAGGGTCGGGAAATTGACCGCAGCCGTCATACGCCGCACCTGGCGGTTTCGGCCTTCGCTGATCGTCAGTGCAAGCCAGCTGGTGGGAATATTGGCACGGAAGCGAATGGGTGGATTCCGGGGCCACAGATTGAGGGGTTCTTCGATAAGTTCTGCCCTGGCGGGCCGTGTTTTACCGTCTTTTAAAATAACCCCGCTTTGCAGTTGTGCAAGAGCCTCAGGGGTGAGTTCACCTTCAACCTGGGCCCAATAGGTCTTTTCCAGCTTGAAACGCGGGTTCGAAATCTTTTGTACCAGGCCACCATCATCGCTCAGCAGCAACAGGCCTTCAGAATCATAGTCGAGCCGGCCGGCGACCCGCAGTTCCGGATCATTGAAAAAATCACCCAGGGTAAGCCGTGCGCCAGAATCCCGGAACTGCGACAACACCTGGAATGGCTTGTTGAATAATACAATCCGGCCCAATTCAAACCACCGTATAACGGCTCTGTATCACTTGGCTTTTTTGGGAGCCGCTTTCTTCGGTGGCGTGTAGTCACCGATCTGGCTTTTCACCGGGCAAATCGAAAAAACCGGGCATTTCTTACAACCTACAGCGATGGCTACCGGGCAAAGTGTCATGATGTTCTCCTTTTAACAATCAATGTTCTTGATAACGTACATCTTACTCCTACCCCGGTCATCACGTTGCATATTAAAACCGGTCCCAAACAGGTTTTACCTGCCTGGGCAGGGGGGCAAACGCACCGAGCTCAGCCCAGGGTTTACCC
>Ga0210065_1000468_pt1 | contig 10966 bp, 10 predicted proteins | sample Muzzi_PWB_D1_FD_185533 | JGI IMG/M metagenome (GOLD analysis project Ga0210065, IMG submission 185533) | Wetland microbial communities from San Francisco Bay, California, USA, that impact long-term carbon sequestration - Muzzi_PWB_D1 (SPAdes) | ecosystem: Environmental > Aquatic > Marine >... | reverse complement strand
GCACAATGCTGTGCCGGTGACGGCTGGTGGGGCTGGGAGGCTGTTTCTGGTTCCGGATGGGCCGGGGGAAGCAGTGCTCACACGCTCCCGCCCGCCGCGAATGCACAAGTGAATAAAACTGCTGGCCGGTCTCCGGGCTTGCGAAGAGCGATACTGAAATCGCTTATGCCGGGTCGCCTTCCCATGTCGAAACACAGTGGCTGCAATGACCCGTACCTTCGCCTACCGTTGCGGGGGCAGCGACGGAATCGCCAGGTTATGGCTAACCGTCTTCCCGTTTAATCCTCTGACCGAGCAGTCAGGAGGACACCTGCAGACTGACGTGGAGATTGGTTGATTTGTGCATGTTTGTCAAGCAACGGGCCGTGTAATTTTTCACGCATCCATGTCAACTGCATACGCTTGCCGTGATTTAGAATTGATAACCGCCAAATTTCTCACGCAGTTTCATTTTCTGAATTTTACCGGTAGCGGTATGTGGTATTTCGTCGACAAATTCGACGGCTTCCGGTATCCACCAGTGTGCGATTTTGCCATCCAGGTAGCCCAGCACATCCTGCTTTGTGACTGTAGCCCCGGGCTTTCTTACGATGATCAGCAATGGCCGTTCGCTCCATTTGGGATGAGCGATACCAATCACTGCAGCTTCCGCAACGCCTTCACATCCCAATGCGGTATTTTCGACTTCGATGGAAGAAATCCACTCACCACCCGACTTGATGACATCCTTGTCGCGGTCGGTGATCTGCATATAACCCAGTTCGTCGATGTTGGCGATATCACCGGTGTCGAACCAGCCGTTCTCATCGAGAATATTTTCGTCCGTCTTGTAATAAGCACTGGAAATGGCCGGACCTCGAACCAGCAGGTGACCGGAGGTCACACCATCACGTGGCAGGTCATTGTGTTCGTCATCGACAATTTTCATTTCCACCATGTAAGGTGTACGGCCCTGTTTTAACTTCAGTTTGACCCTTTCTTCACCCTTCAGGTGTTCGGTGGCATGTTTCAGTTTGCCGGTGGTACCAATCGGCGACATTTCGGTCATCCCCCAGCCATGGATGACTTCGACATCATATTTGTTCTCCAATATCTCGATCATCATCCGCGGGCAGGCCGCGCCACCAATTATGACCCGCTTGAGGTAGGGTAATTTCAGATCATTCTCTTCGAGGTGTTGCAGCAATCCAAGCCATACAGTCGGCACGGCGGCAGATGCGGTTACCTTTTCACTGTCGAGTAACTCGTAAATGCTTTTGCCGTCCATACCCGCCCCCGGCATGATCATACCGGCGCCCGCAGCGGGGACTGAAAAGGTAATGGCCCAGGCATTGGCGTGGAACATCGGCACGATGGGCAAAACGTTGTCGTTAGAATCCACGCCAAGCACATCGGGCTGATTACACATCATGCTGTGCAGGACATTGGAGCGATGTGAATAAAGCACCCCCTTGGGGTTGCCGGTGGTTCCGGAGGTGTAACACAGACCGGCGGCGGTATTCTCATCAAACGTTGCCCAGGCAAAATCCGCATCAGACTCAGACAGCCAGGTTTCATAGGCATGGGCATTGGGCAGGGTGGTTGCCGGCATATGCGTTTCATCGGTCAGGATGATGTATTTATTGATGCTTGGGAGCTTGCTTGCGATAGCCTCGATAAGGGGTACAAAGGTAAGGTCGACAAACAGTAATTTGTCCTCGGCGTGATTCATTATGTAAACCAGCTGCTCGACAAATAACCTTGGATTGACCGTGTGGCTGATTGCACCCAGACCCATGATGCCATACCACACTTCTACATGACGGTCCGTATTCCAGGCCATGGTGGCGACCCGGTCACCCAGTACCACACCCTCTTTCTGCAACGCCTTGGCGACACGCAGTGCGCGTATTCTCAGATCACGATAACTACGACGCCGGATAGGTCCTTCGATCGAGCGGGTGACCATCTCACGCTCGCCGTGGTTCAAAGCCGCATGGTCGAGAATCGTCTGCACAAGCAGTGGATAATTCTGCATTAGCCCCAGCATTTACGTCTCCTATTCGGATTGGAATTGTAAGTTTCTTGCCCTCAGATAATATAACAGTTCCGCAGGTTGTGGTTGCAACAGGCTGACGTGACTGGCTTCGGAAGTTTGCCGATTTGAGGTGACTTCAGCAATACGTCAACCATCCTGTTCACATGTTTTGCTAAATGGACTAACATGAATTACTTTCATTAATACGAGAGGTACCGGTATGCCCTTCTGGCAACGCTTCCTGATTCTCCTGGTAGCAGTGATGGCAGTCAGTTTCATCGTTGGCGCGATCTGGCATGCAATGTTCAACTTTTACTTACCGAGTTATGTCTCGGGCGTGGTTGGCGGGCTTTCAGCGGTATTCATATGGGATATCCTGAAACGGATCAAACCGAAAAATCCGTAGGTTCTGACGGTATCCCGCACATCGCAACGCGCCATGTCAATTTGAGGCCTGAGCCATTACGATATCGGTATGACCGGTAAGCGTCTTTTTATTCACTCTGTTTTTCTGCTGCTGCTGCCCCTTATCGTGGCGTGGTTCGGGATTTCGGTGCCTGGGGCAATTGTCCTGGTCATTTTCGCTCTTGTCTGGCGCTGGTTAATAACATTGAGCGGGATTCTCGCACCCGAAAAGACACCGGATCTTGAGCTTGAAACCATTGCCGCCAGCCACTTTGTTGAAAAAGTCCGCTGGTGTATGGACCGCCTCGGCATCGAATACACGGAACGGCAATGGGTCGGTGTACTGGGTGTCTTTTCAATGGGCCGGTCGGTGCCCGAGCTGAAAATCCGGACCGGCCTGGTGCGCTCACGTATTGGCAATTCACCTGAAATTCTGCGTTACCTGTGGGGTGCATATGCGGCCACGCCGGGTGACAAGGCTGGCTTTCTTAAACCAACACAGGAGAGGCTTGCCCTGGAGCAAAGACTTGACCGTTATGGCAGGGATCTGCAGGTGTGGGTCTATTATCATATTCTCGATGACCGCAGTCTGACCCTGCACGCCTGGGGGTGCTACAGCCCGACGATACCCGCCTGGCAGCGCTACCTGGTGATCTCTGTATACCCGGTGTTGCGTGTCTTATTGCGAAAGGCGTTCAGTATCAGCGAAGCCCACTACGCCAGGTCCGTGCAGCACATTGAGGCCATCCTGACCGAAGTCGAGTCATCGCTTGCCGACGGAAGAGTTTCCATTCTCGGGGATGAATCCATTAATTACGTGGATATCACCTTCGCATCATTTTCCGGCTTGTGGTTGCAACCACCTGAATACGGTCGTGAAAAAGCCGATGCAGTGCGTGTCGACCGGCAGCGTGCACCGCTTGCAATGAGGGCTGATATTGAACGCTGGGAAGAATCATATCCACGTGCAACCGCGTTTATCACCCGGCTTTACCAGGAAGAACGCAAAAATTAACAGCGTGCAATGACGCAATTAGCATATAATTTTTGCTCAGTGTCCCACTAAAACTAGCTTCCCTATCCTCAAGTTTAAGTCCCTGCTGGATTGCTGCGTGCTGGGCTATGTTTGGACTTTGATCTACCCTCTGAGGTGGCGCCAAGGGGGTGTGGTGTCTTGATTCAGGGGATGTGAATCCCCATGGCTGACTATAACGGGCGTGTCCTGGTAGTAACTACCCGCCCCAGCGCCCCCCTGAACTGGTGAAAATAACTTACCCGAGCCGTGAATTAAGCGAGGTAGCAGTGTTAGTGCCTGTTCAACTTGGGGTTGACTGTGCAGCGGCCAGGCACTGCCTCGCCCGTTCTTCGATGGCATCCCAGCGCCCGGCGGCAATGTCCGCGGCTACGAACAGGGGTGCCACGAATCCGGTGGCAAAAGCACCTGCAGCGATCCACTCTCCGGCATTGTGCTGATCCGCCCCGTTAGTGGGGACGATTTTCAGATAGGGCATCGGGCCGAGTACGGCACGCACCCAGTCAGGTCCGCCGTGCGGGCACGGGAACAATTTGCAAAGCTGGGCGCCGGCGCGATGGGCACGCAACATTTCCGTAGGTGTATGTGTGCCGGGCATACTGGCGACCCCCAGTTCGTTTGCTGCGCCGATAACAACCTCATCCACGACTGGCGAAACGAGAAAACGGGCACCCGCATCTACCGATTGCCGTGCCTGTTCAGCATCCATGACAGTTCCGGTACCTACCACCAGGCCCTCGCGACGGGAGAAGTCCTGAACCAGTTCATAAACGCCCGGAATGGTCAGTGTGAACTCGATAATCTTAAAGCCGCCGCGGATGGCCGCTTCCATGGCCCTGGCTGCTTTTTCCTGGTCATTGGTACGCAAAATTGCGCTTGCTTTCTCATGGCCGAGTAGTTTGACGAAGGCGTCTGGTGTCACGGGTTCTGCTCCTGAGCTACGGATAATGATTACAAGAATGATGTGCTGATTTTACGCTCTTAGCGGTCACAAAATAAGTCGTATTCCTTCAACTGCAATGTTGAAACCCCTGGATTGAACCGATTTGCTTTCCGGACTTTCCGAATTGAGTAAGGGGTTGGTGTGGTTAAGATGAATAAACCAGACCTTGTTGCGTTCCTCGATGGAAAGGTCTTCCAACAGCGCCATGCTCTCGGAGACAAAAGGGTGTGGTATTTTTGACATATCGCGCCCCGGCAACTCGCCATCGGCATAGAACGTTGCATCAATCAGGGCGTAGTCCACGCTTTTTACAAGTTCGGCTAAATCAGTTTGCCATTCCGACCACTTGTTGATGTCCGGGATAAAAACTGCAGATTTGTTCGGTCCATCAATGCGGTAACCTACTGTCTCGGAATATTCGTCCCTGTGCGGAACCAGGAATGGCGTTACATTGAGCGATCCAAAAGACAGGGTCTCATTATTTTGCAATGGCTTCAAAACAATGTTTTTGTATGATACCAGTTGACTCCAGGGCCCGTTATTCTCCAGGTAAGCGGTCATTCGCGGCATAGCATAAACGGGTACATTCGAAGCCCCCATGGCCTCGTGTCCCAGGAACATCAAGCCGGTGTAATGACCGATATGTGCATGCGTAAGAAATATTCCCGCCAGTTCATATCGCTCGGTCGGCGCTTCCATCTCGAGTTCGTAAAACTGAGCAGGAAAACCGGGCGTGGCATCGAACATGTATTTTTTATTACCGCCGGGATCAATCAAGCCGAGTGAAACCGCGCTGCGTCTCAGACCTGGATCCTGCCAGCCAGGCATACAGTGTGCCTCGTAACACCCGGTTTGAGGATAGCCGGCATCCTGGGCGACACCGAGGATAAATAGATAGGGGTCGCTGTTATCGGCGGCTACAGAAACACTGGCAAGAAAACAAATAATGGTTGTGACAAATTGCCTGCGGAATCTTGTTTTCATGATGTCGTGGTTCGATGTCAATCCTGATTTTCCCGATCCAAAATAATTCGCGACTCTGGTAGGACACAGTCAACAACGATTGATATGTTATTTCTCATGACCACAAAATCTTCATGTTTTGGTCCGCCCGCAAAACATCATAATCCAATTCGAAATCAACAGGTGAAAAAGGAGGAAGCACTCCCTCCGCGCGTAGTAAAATCATAGAAACAAAGAATGGGAACCCATGGTGATTCGAACAGTCCTCACTGCCATACTGCTGTGTGCTATTTTCAATTTAGCGCTTGCCGGTTCTGACTATTACGAAACCGTGGACAAATCCACGCCACAGGCGATGCGTGATTCACTTCATCAGATCATTGACGATCACACCCGTTACCCTTATACGTCTGATGCAACAGACACATGGGATGTGCTGGAGATTGCGGACGAGGATTTAAACAACTCCAACAACATCATAACGATTTACCGCAATGCAACTTTTTTGAAAGTGCATGGTGGCAACAACTTCTATAATCGTGAACATACATGGCCCAATTCGTATGGCTTTCCAGACAACGGACCCAGTCTGAACTACCCCTACACCGATATGCATCACTTGTTTCTTTCCGATATCGATTACAACTTTAACCGTTCGAATAAACCCTATGATATTTGTCGTTCACTTTGCATAGGATATGCGACCCAGGCTAACAATGGCAGGGGAGGTACTGGAGGGGATTATCCGGGCGAATCCAATTGGACCGAAGGCGCCTACACAGATGGAGGCTGGGAAACATGGACAGGTCGTCGTGGGGATGTGGCCCGTGCCCTGATGTACATGGACGTGCGTTACGAGGGCGGAACACATGGAATTACAGGTTATTCTGAACCTGACCTGATCTTGACCGATGACCGGCAACTGATGGAGAAATCAAATACAGGTGTTAATGAGGCCGTGGGTTATATGGGTTTATTGTCCGTTTTACTGCAATGGCACAAAGAGGACCCCGTTGATCTGATCGAAACCCGGCATCATGAGACTGTAGCTTCCTTCCAGGGAAACCGTAATCCGTTCATAGACCATCCGGAGTGGGTGGCATGTGTATTTGAAGGTATCTGTCCAGAATTCCAGATCAATGCAGGTCTGAATGACGCCTGGTACAACCCGACAACAGATGGACAGGGGTTTTTCATCACTGTATTCCCTGACCGTGGCACGGTGTCACTTGCATGGTTCACCTATGACACAGCACTTCCTGCAGAGGGGGCGCAAGCCAATCTTGGTGATCCGGGTCATCGATGGATAACAGCCATCGGGCCGATAACCGGAAACCAGGCGGTTATGAGTATTGATATCACTTCCGCGGGGCTTTTTGATACGGCCAGTGCAGTTGAACACACTGACCCGGAAGGCGCAGATGGAACAATAACATTGACCTTTGAAAACTGTAATTCGGCCATAGTCGAGTACGACATCACGTCAATTGCCCGGCAGGGTAGTGTACCTATCCAGCGTGTTGCCAACGATAATATTCTTTTGTGTGAAACCCTGAATGCGGAGTAAAACTTGAAGAAACTGTTTAAAAGGTTCACTGGAAAGAGGCCGGAAAGCCAGCTTTACGAGCAGGCGTGGAAAGTTAACTCTGTTGATGAGTGCAATTTCTACCACAGCACCGATATCCCGGGTGTAGGTCTTGTCGAGGGGCAGTGGGATCTGCGTGCAGGCTTTAATGAATACCTGGGTGGATATGACTTCACGGGAAAACGGGTGCTGGAAATCGGTCCCGCCACCGGTTTCCTTACCTTTCAGATTGAAAAAACCGCGGCTGAGGTGGTGGCCGTTGAGTTGCCGATGGATCGCGATTTCTGGAACGCCGTTCCGTATGAAGAACTGGGTCTCGCAAGAGGCCGGGAAAAGGGCTGGACCGAAGTAGAAAAACAGTTCCATGACCATATTGGCCGTATACGCAACGGATTCTGGTTCTGTCACGAAAAATTCGGTTCGAATGCCCGTGTCTATCACGGCTCGGCGGAAGACCTTCCGCAATCGCTGGGCGAGTTCGATGTGGTTTTGTTGGCTTCGATCCTGCTTCATTCGAGATCACCGGTATCCATCCTCGAAAGTTGTGCACGTCTTGTGACCGATACGATCATCATTACCGAGATCCATGACGCGAGCCTCGGTGAAGGACCGGTATGTTCACTGGTACCTACGGCCGGTAATAAAGCCTGGGATACCTGGTGGCGCTTTACACCGCGCTTCTTTACGCAATTTCTCGAAGTGCTTGGCTTTACAGAACACCGGGTAACATTTCACCAGCAACTGGCTGATAAAACCCCGTTGAATATGTTTACAGTCATCTCTTCGAGACCAGCCAGTTGATGGCTGACCTGCTGCATTTTTCCTACAGGCGTTAGTTTCCCACGGAACAGGAGATTTCACCCCCTGACTTTTGATTGGCGCAGCTTTGTGCCAAACTGGCGCATGGATAAATTTTCATCACTCTGGAATTTTCAACTCTTCCGGATCGGTGACGCTGATTATACGGTTGGTCAGTTCATCCTGTTGGCCTTGCTGCTTATTTTTGGCTATATCTTCAGTAAATTTCTGGAAAACCTGTTCAGTAAACGCCTGGCCAAAACCCAACTCAGTCCTCACGTGATCCAGACATTTCGGCGGGTGTTTTTCTACCTGTTGATTATTGGTGTAGCCCTGGCTGCCCTGAGTCTTTTACGCGTCCCCTTGACGACTTTTGCGTTTCTGACCGGTGCTGTGGCTATTGGTGTTGGTTTCGGTGCACAGAATATTCTCAATAATTTTATCAGCGGCTGGATTCTGATGGCTGAACAACCGGTAAGGGTCGGTGATTTCATTGAAGTCGATCAACATACCGGAACCGTGGAACGAATTGGCAATCGCTCCACGCGAATTCGACGTGTTGACGGGGTTCATTTGCTTGTGCCAAATAGCCAGATGCTGGAACGGGTGGTCATTAACTGGACGCTGGTTGATAAGGTCATCCGTACAACTTTACGAGTCGGTGTCGCCTATGGCTCAAAGCCGCAGCAGGTGGCCGAACTTATCAAAGAGGCGGTTTGTGCTCAGAAAGACATATTGAAAGACCCTTCACCACGCGTGATTTTTGAAGATTTTGGTGACAATGCATTGATATTTGATGCCATATTTTGGAGCAAGGTGGGTGGAGAGCGTGAGTTGCGCCAGATACGCAGCAATATCCGTTTCAAGATTTCCGAACTATTTACCGAGGCAAACATCGTCATCGCATTCCCACAACGCGATGTACACCTCGACAATCTCAGTCCCCTGCAAATTGAGATGGTTGGAAATAGCAAAGTCAAAGTGAAGGACCAGGGCCAACCCAAGGCTGAATAGCGCCAATATTTCCCGATAAGCCCGCTGAACCACCTGCGTATCTCAAACATTTTAAGGAATCAGATCCGGTACTGGCGCCGTTTATGCTGGTGTTGCTCTCTTCGATCAAATACATCCATCGGGACATATCAAACACATCCGATATTGTGTATCGTAATAATCTGGAAACGGTTATGAGTAAGTTGAGACCCAACAACCTTTGGAACCAGCTCAAAAAGCGCAAAGTCGTTCGGGTTGCGTTGGCGTATATCTTTGTTGGTTGGGTCGTGTTGCAAGTCGGTGAGGTGACCTTCGAAGGACTGGGTATACCGCCCTGGGGATTTACCCTGTTAATCGTTCTCGTTTTGCTCGGTTTCCCCATTGCTTTGGTCCTGTCCTGGGCCTACGAAATAACACCCGACGGGGTCCACAGGGATTCAGCAGCGTACAAAAAATCCACCGACGAATTGGAAGATTATCAGGAGGGTGCACCCTCTATCGCTGTTCTTCCCTTCGATGACCTGAGTGAAAAAGGAAACCAGGCTTATTTCTGCGAAGGCATGGCAGAGGAAATACTCAATGCCTTGTGCAAGGTTGCCAACCTGCGGGTGGCCTCCCGGTTCTCAGCATTTCAATTCACCAGCAAGCAGACTGATATAAGGGAAGTCGGCAGGAAGCTCAGGGTGCAAACGGTGCTGGAAGGCAGCGTGCGCAGGTCTGGTAACAACCTGCGTATCACTGCGCAACTGGTCAACACCAGCGATGGATTCCACCTCTGGTCGCGTCAATACGATCGCAAACTATCGGATATTTTTGAGATTCAGGAAGAGATCGCTGATTCAATTGCAACGGCCCTGAGCCTTTCATTTAAGCGTAAACCCAAATCCACACAACAACATGTGGATCCAAAAGCCTACGATTTTTTCCTGCGTGGCCTGAGCTATTTTGCCCGGCACACCACGCAGGACAATGTTTACGCCCAGCAGATGTTCAAACAGGCTGTTGATATCGAGCCGGAATTCGGACGCGGCTGGGCGGGCATTGCGTATACTTATGGCTTCTCGTACATGTATTTCAATGCCAGCGAAGTGAACCTCGCTGAGGCTAAGCGTACCAGCGCAAAGGCGCTTGCACTTGCGCCGGATCTGGCTGAGTCACATGTTGCTGCCGGCATTGCCTTCTGCATGCACCAGGATTATAGAAATTCCGAGATTGAATTTGAAAACGCGATTGAACTCGATCCAAGAAACTACGAGGCCTGGTTTTTTTTCGGTCGCGCCAAGGTGCAGGAAGGTGACCTCAGGCGGGCATTAAAGCTGTTTGATCGCGCGTCGCAAGTACGACCTGAAGATTTTCAGAGTGTATTGCTGCAGCCCCAACTGTATATCAGCCTTGATCAGGAAGGCAAAGCCATGGAGGTTACCCGTAAAGGTATTGAAAGGGTCAGGGCCGTGCTTGAACTTAATCCGGATGACAACCGGGCACTCAATATGGGTGCTTTTGCCCTGCTGCGTTTGGGCGAGCAGGATGAGGCAATAAAATGGATGGAAGCCTCCATGCAAAAAGCACCCATGGATTCTATCGTCCAGTACAACGGTGCCTGTTTTTTCTCACTGGCAGGAGAGACCGATAGAGCCCTGGACTGTCTTGAAAACTGTCTGATCAAGGTAGGCAACATCAACCGGGAGTGGCTGATGCACGATTCAGACATAGACAACATACGTGACCACCCCAGGTTCGCAGGAATTATTGAGAGATTCCCTGAATAAAAACCTGGTGATGAAAGAACACGGCATTTGTCAACCGACAATTATGGTGAGTAAATTTGAAATGCCAAACCAGCTTGTCTTTGTAAATTTGCCCTCATACAATTGAAGCGTCTTCGCTACTAGTCAGAAAAATCCCATGAGATTGCAAAGAGTGTTCCACTATCCTCTGCTCGTATTGCTGCTGCTTGCAAATACCTGTATTCAGAACAGTACCTACGCCGGCAATACGCCGCAAGAACCAATGGATTTGATCGTTAGCACTGAATGGTTAAACGAGCATCTGGGCGATCCCGATCTTGTGGTATTGGACACGACGGTACTCGTACAACAAGACGAAAATGGAAAATTTCGCAGTTCCAGTGCTCGAAGTGACTACGAGTCAGGTCATATTCCGACAGCTGCTTACGCTGATTTGCTTGGTGAACTATCGGATAAAAGCAGCTCAATGGAATTTGTTATG
>Ga0210065_1000467_pt1 | contig 10977 bp, 4 predicted proteins | sample Muzzi_PWB_D1_FD_185533 | JGI IMG/M metagenome (GOLD analysis project Ga0210065, IMG submission 185533) | Wetland microbial communities from San Francisco Bay, California, USA, that impact long-term carbon sequestration - Muzzi_PWB_D1 (SPAdes) | ecosystem: Environmental > Aquatic > Marine >... | reverse complement strand
TGGCATCATTGGCAAAGATTGCCTCGACGGCCGGAACCGCTTGCGGGTCCTGAATAGCCATCAAGGCAGCTCGAGCAGCATCACGCTTGCCCGGGTCCGGCAGGTCGGCCAGGCCCACCAACATCTCGACCCCAGCCCCGGGGGCCAGGCGCCACCCCAACCTGCCCAGACAACCCAGGGTCGCCGGAAGACCAGGCTCCACGCGCCACATCATGGCTTCAAACCCGCCCAGCAGCGGACCCGATTGGCGGTCCCCTGTCAGGCTCACCCCCCGGCCGGCCCCGTGGGCACATCCAGCCAGGGCCAGGCGCCAGCCTTGCCGGGCGCCCGCCAGCCTAAAAATCCTGACCGCGGGCACGGCTTCGGTCGTCACCGGTCCCGGCCGGCCGCCGACTCCCTGAAGAGTCCACATTCCCAGCCGAATGGTCGCGCCCATACCGGTGACCGCTCGCGAATCCGGAGCCCCCACCCAGGACACCAGTCGCCCCCGGGGAGGCCCCAATCCCGAGTCGGCCGTCAGCGAGGATCCCCGTCCCGGGGCCCCGGCCAGCAACCCGAAACCATGGGCCAGACCCACCACGCCCACCCGTACCTCGACGGGCCCTTCTCCCAGGTCAAGAGTGCCCGTTGTTTCCCTGCCACCGGTCGGATAAAGGCGATAGCGGGCCCGCAAACGAACCCAGGGAGCCGTCAGAAGCAACCTCCCATACCGGTCCAGGGGCTGACCGTTCACCCTCGCCATTCGCCAGCGGGCCTCCCCATGGACGGGAAACGGTTTCGTGGGTGACCTGACAGGAATTGAAGCACCCTCGGCGTCACGCACGAACCGCTCCAATTCTTCCCGGGTGGGAGGAACACCTGCCTCGTCCAGGACACGGAGAACCTCGTCCACATCCTCCATTTCCTCAGGTTCGGGGTTGGAGTCGGCGATGGCCTCGCCTGATCCGGAAATGACAAGAACCACCGCGAGAACCAGGAGGGTCCCCGGCTTCGGCATGAAACGGGTGTATTCTTTCCGCCTCATGGCCAGGCCGCCGCGGAATCGCCGAATCCAAGGCAGAACCGGTGGGTCACCCCAAGGGCCGGGTGCACGAGATGGGAAGACTGCAGGCGATAGGACCCCACCCGCAAGGCCATGATTCCGCCGATGGTTCCGGTTTCGGGGTCGACCAGGACTCCGACGGCCAGGTTTTCATTCAGACCGCCCAGGGCTTCGGCCACCACATTGGGGGTCCCGTCGCCGCGCTGGTCCAAACGAAGGGACAGTCCCGTGCCCGGTCCCAGCAGCTTGAATTCCACAAGCCGGCGCCTGCCCCGCGTCACGTGCCAGGACGGGCTGTTTCCCGGGTAAAGGTAGAAACCCCAAATACCGGTGATCCCGGACCGCAATCCGAAAGAGAACCAGCCGGCCAGAACGACATTCAGGTTGGCGGCCACCATCTCACCGTCCACCGACCAACGGCTTGACCTGGTCTGGACCGCAGCCCGGGGATTCCGCCCCAGCCCCAATTCCAGGGAAGAAGTTTCTTCAACCAGCAGGTCCTTCCCGAGCCTCTCCCAGGTTCCGGTCAACCACCAGTCCATGGTTTTGCCGTGCCGGGCGACCCCACCGTTGGCCCACCTCAGCGGAAGATCGGGCATCGAAAACAAACGGCCCTGCCCCATTCCGAACCAGAGTCCGACTTTTCCCTGATCCACTGGGGCAGGTGTTCCCTCGGCCCGGGGAAGGATGACATCCAGATCCCTGAAGGTCAGGAGCCACCCGTCCTGAAAATCACGCAGCCCGTCGGCGCGCACCGCCGGTATACCCAGCAGTTGAACCAGCAGCACCGCTGGCAGCCATGCCCGCCGTCGGTTCACCTGATGGCCATGAGGGCTTTGGACCGGGCCAGGACATGGCCCGACCGGTCGCGCAATTCCAGCAGGACGACGTACCCGCCCGGACCCGCCGGCCGACCCCGGTCATCTCTTCCGTCCCATAGAAGATCACGCGGACCGGGACCCAGGTCTTCACCCCCCAGATCCCTCACCAGCGAGCCCCACAGGTCGAATACCCGCAGGTTCCATCCGGAGAGGGTGCCGTCCAGCGAAAACAGGAAATGGACCACCGAAACACCCGCGGCCTCTTCCAGGACCCTCGGGACGACCGTCAACGCGGCCGGCACCGCGCCGGTTCGGCTCACGCTGTTGGGGCAACCGGGCGTGGACCCTGCTGCGGCCGTGCAGACAGCCCAGTTGGACGCGCCGGGGTTGGGTGGCCTCAGCCCCTGGCGTTCCAGGGAGGATCCCGGGGGCAGGGTGACGTATTCTTCATCGCGGCCGTCGGTCAGGGTGAGATGGTCGACCACCTGCCCGAGGGAATCCGCCAGGTACAGTCGGTCAGCGAAATCCCGGTCTTCGGGCGGTGAATTGTTGAGCGAGGGCCACCCCCCTAGTTGGCGCAGGGCCACCCCCCCGTTCCAGGCCTCGCAATCGCTGACCGCCCCGTGATCCAGGTTTTCCCGATGCCAGTCCAGGAGGGCCAGGGAATCCTGGGCCAGCACCAGGAACATTCCTTCGAACAGCGCGGTTTCGGGCAGGGACTTCCAGGAACCGTCCTGGTCCCTCAGGGAGTACCCGGCCAGATTCACCGGCCCGGCCTGGCCGATCGCCAATTCAACCCACTCACCCTGGCCCTGATCCGGGGCGGCCATGACCTCGTTCAGGACCACCGCCCCAGGCCCCACCTGCAGCGAGGCCACCGTCTGAACCAGGGTGTCGGGCAAAACCGTCAGGGGAACCAACAGGACAAGGGGCCACTGACCCAGCAGATCGGGCACCAGGACCCAACTCAAGCGGAGTTGCCGTTCGGGGGGCCATTCATCCAGCAAGGCGGGATGGTCACGCCCCCAGGCCCGCAGGTAGACAGGCCCGACGGGAATGGTCTCGGTGCCGTCATTGGTGATCACCACCGTCAGCAGGACCGGCCGGCCGGACCGGTCCAGGGATGGCGGATCCATTTCCCAGGATTCGACCGCCAGGGAGTAGGGATCAAAGTTCCGCTGTCCTGGGGTGGGGTCGGTCGCGACAAAATCCAGGCTGTTGTTTCCGGAATCCTTGCCGTCCGGACGGCGCGCCAACGCTCGTCCCGGCGCCGTTTCCACCGGCGCGCCTTCCATCATGTCCGGATCCGTCAGGGGCCCGTAGCCCACCAGGTCCAGGGGTATTTCCCCCCGGACCAATCGGATAGCATCCGGTCCATTCTGCAGGGCCAGATAAACCTGGGCCTGCCAAGCGGCCGTCCCCTGCCAATTCCGGTCGACGATCAGGTAGCGAGCCCCCGCCGCCAGCGTTTCGCCGGCCCCGCCCGACCAGCGGGTGGACCAGACCGCACCTTCGGCCCCGTTGCCGAATTGAAGAGCGACATCTTCCAGGGACAGGGGCTCCGCGCCGGTATTGAGAAGTTCGACATACTCGCGGCCGCTGTCGGCGCCTTCGGGATCCGGCAGGAATTCGTTGATGACCAGGGAGGCGACCGTCACGCGGGAGGACACGAGTCCCAGCAGGACCATAACAATGATGCGTGGCCAGGGCGGGATAGGATTCCGTCCGTGGCAGCCTGTTGGATTCAAGGAGACAGCCCTATCCGGGAGGACAAGACCAGAAGTCAGGGGAAGTCGGCCATGAAGGCCCTTACCCTACAGAAGACCGTTCCGTCTGCGCAGGAACCATTCCACGGCAAGCAGCATGGTGATCAGAATCAGGAACGGCCATCCCGACCAGAAATCAAAGCGGTTGCGACGGGAAATTTTCTCCCCCGTCCAGTCCCGGGACAAAAGGTCCTTCATGATATCGGGCAAAAGGTCGACTTCGGCTTCTCCGCCGCCGGCCGCATACAACCGCCCCTTGCCGCGAGCCGCCAACTGGGCCAGACGACGGCGGTCCATGCGCACCTGGGTCGATTCCAGGGAATGCCCGGAAACCACGAGACTCTCGACCGGTCCCATCACGGGCGGATCCCCCTGACCGACCAGTTGTACCGAATACGGGCCTGGCGGCAGGGGCGGCAGCACGACCTCCGCGTATCCTGACGACGGATCGGTCCGTTGCAGGGCGAACGTCCGCTCCCCACTGGTGTCCGAACCCGCGCCCCGGGCGCGCAACCTGAGGGACAGTTTCCTGTCCAGAACAGGAAGGCCCCGGATATCCCGCCACTGGGCCCCCAGGCGAATCTTTTCTCCCTCCTGGAAGAAGGACTGCCGGCCGGTAAAGACCAACCCCGAATTCTCCTCGCCGGAACCCGTCCAGACCAAAAGGTTGCGCAAGAGGCGGCGGCCGGACCCTTCGCCGGTCTCCTGCCTGGCCACCCCGCCGCCGGTGTTCCAGAACACCAGTTCCCACAGGTTGCGGCCCCCGAACCAGGCCACCCGACCGGCTTCGAAACGGTCCACCACCAGGAGGGGATAGTCCCCGGGAGCCGTCCGGTCACGACGGTGTCCGGTGAGCAGGACCTGGGCCCCGGATTTCGCCCGTGTCTCGACCATCATCTCCAGGGGAGGAAGCGAGGCCAGGGGCAATCCCGCGGGGCCCTCACCTCCACTTTGGAGGCCCTCCAGGATGGGATGCCCGGCCTGCATCTGGTCAGGAGCGACAAACAGGGGCCCGCCCGTCCACCGCCAACCTCCCGAATCGACGGGCAGGAGGCCCGCCAGCTCCCCTTTCGGAGCCGCAGGACCCGGCTGTCCGGGCGTGCCCGGGCCCGGAACCACGAGCAGGCCAAGTCCGCCGGCCACCGCCTGCCTGAGGGATTCCCAGTCCAGGCCGGTCAACGCTCCGGTCCAATCGGAAATGACGACCCCGTCCCAGACTTCCCAACCCTCGGCCTTCAGAGGCGGCGTCCAGGTCGTGAAACTGTCAGCAAGGACCAGGCCCGAGGGGGTCGGGTAGACCACATCCAGGCGGAGCCTTTCTTCGCTGAGGGCCGCCTGGGCCAGGAATCGCACATCCCAGCCCGGGGCGCCGGTCAGCAGCAGGATCCGGGCCCGTTCCTTGCGGACGTCAATGGCCAGGGACGCCTGGTTGTTGTCGAGGAAACGTTCGTTGTCCAGCGCCGACACCTCCAGGCGAAAGACCTGCAGCCCCGGGACCTCGAGTTTGAAGGACAACACCACCGGAACCACCCGGCCGGTCACCTGGACGGTCGTGTCGGCCATGACAACCCCGTCACCGGTCACCCTGGCCTGCAGGGACGAACCCGTCGCCAGATCGGCAAAGCGATGGTCCACGGCGAATTCGACCTCGACGGTGTCTCCTTCATAGGCCGTGTCGGGAAACCGAAGGTCCTTGATGATCCGGTCCGAGGTCCCCCGGGGATCACCGACCCCGATCACGGTCAGTCCATTGGCGCCCAGGTCAGGAACCGATCCCCTTAGAGCCACGGAACCGACCGCGCCGGCGCTTCCGGCAACGGCGGCCTCCCCACCGGTTTCCTGGCCGTCACTGATCAGGACCTCACCCCGCACGGCGCGTCCGGCCATCCTGTCGGCGGATTTGCGCAGAAGTTCCTCCAGATCGGTCCCGTGATTGGTCGGGGGCGGAATGACCGGGTCATCGAGGCGGAATTCATTCACCGGTTCCAATCCGTTGCCACGCAGGAAGACAACCTTGACCGGTGGATCAAGGGAGGTGAAGGCGGAATCCAACGCCGCGCCCCAGGCCAGGGCACGCTCCCAGCGGGTTTCGGCTTCCTCCACGGCCGCGCCGCCGGTCGGCGGATTGTCCCCGATGGCCATGCTCCCCGAATCCTCGATGACCACCAGGAGTTCCGCGGGCAGGTGTTCGGTGCGCAGGAAGGAGAAAACGGGGCCGGCCACGGCAAGCACCAGCAACAGGAAGACGGCCGAGCGCAGGAGGCGCAGCCACAACCGCAAAGCGGCCGGAGGGCGCGGCACGGTCCGGCCGTAGGCACGCCAGGCCATGAACACAGCCCCTGCCGCTACAAAGAGCAGCAGGGGCCACGACCAGGGAGGTGTTGACCAGTGAATGCCCACTTGGGCCTACTTCCCTTCCTCGAGCCTCTCCCGGACCACGACCTGGGCCGCGGCCAACCGGGCGATCGGGACCCGGAAGGGGGAACAACTCACGTAATCCAGCCCGACCTTGTGGCAGAAGGCCACGCTGCTGGGGTCCCCGCCATGCTCGCCGCAGATGCCCAGGTGGATGTCGGGATTGGCCCGGCGACCTTTCACGGCAGCCATTTCGACAAGCTGGCCGACACCCTCCTGGTCAAGCTGCTGGAAGGGATCGCTGGGCAGGATGCCCTGACGCACATAGTCGGGCAGGAAAACGCCCGCGTCGTCACGGCTGTACCCGAAGGTCATCTGGGTCAGGTCATTGGTGCCGAAGCTGAAGAAGTCGGCGAATTCGGCCATCTTGTCGGCCAGAAGCGCCGCGCGCGGGATCTCGATCATGGTCCCCACCAGGTACTCGACCTTCTGACCCATCTCTTCCATGACCCCTTCGGCGACCCGGATGGTCATCTTGCGCAGGTCACCCAATTCGCGCTGGGTCCCCGTCAGCGGGATCATGATCTCCGGCCTGACGTCGACCCCGTCCTTCTTCACCACCACGGCGGCGGCAATGATCGCCTCGACCTGCATCTCGTAGATCTCGGGATAGGTCAGGCCCAGCCGGCAACCACGATGGCCCAGCATGGGGTTGCTCTCGTGCAACGCCTCCACCTTGCGCTCGATGGTCTCCAGGGGCACGCCCATTTCCTTGGCCAGGGCTTCCTTCTCCTCCATCTCGTGGGGCAGGAACTCGTGCAACGGGGGATCCAACAGCCGGATGGTCACCGGGAGTCCGTCCATGGCCCTGAAGATGCCTTCGAAGTCCTCCTGCTGCATCGGCTTGATCTTGACCAGCGCGGCGCGGCGGGCGGCCTCGTCTTCGGCCAGGATCATTTCGCGCATCTTCATGATGCGGTCCTCGCCGAAGAACATGTGCTCGGTCCGCGTCAGCCCGATGCCCTGGGCCCCGAATTCCACGGCCTGCCGGGCGTCGTGCGGCGTGTCGGCGTTGGTCCGCACCTTCAACCGCCGGGTCTTGTCGGCCCAGCCCATCACCTTCAGCAGGTTGGGGTCATCCAGATGGGGCGGCACCAGGGCGGGAGCCCCGGCGATCACCGCGCCGTTCGTGCCGTTGATGGTCAGCTGGTCGCCCGCCTTGAAGGTCTTGCCGCCGATGGTCATCTCGCCCTTGGCCATGTCGACGAACAGGTCGCCGCAACCGGCCACGCAGGGCTTGCCCATGCCGCGGGCCACCACGGCCGCGTGGCTGGTCATGCCGCCGCGGCTGGTCAGGATTCCCTGCGCCACGTTCATTCCGGCAATATCCTCGGGGCTGGTTTCGCGGCGCACGAGCATCACACTGCGCCCGGCCTGGGACACGGCCACGGCATCCTCCGCGGAGAACACGATTTCGCCCTGACCGGCGCCCGGCGATGCGGGCAGGCCCACGCCCAGGACCTCGATCCGGGCATCGGGATCGATCTGGTCGTGGAGCATCTGGTCCAGGTGATCGGGTTCGACCAGCAAAAGGGCCTCATCCTCGGTCACCAGACCCTCGGCCTGCATCTCGGCGGCGATACGGATGGCCGCCACGCCGGTGCGTTTGCCATGCCGGGTCTGCAGCATCCACAGACGCCCGTCCTGGATCGTGAATTCCACGTCCTGCATGTTTTTGTAGTGGTTCTCAAGCTTGGTGCGGATGGCGTCCAGCGACGCGTAGGCTTCGGGCATGGCCTCTTCCAGGGTCGGCAGGTCCTTGGCCTCGTTGCCGTCGGGCAGCCCGGTCCGGCCGGCGTTGTTGATCTGCTGGGGTGTCCGGGTGCCGGCCACCACATCCTCGCCCTGGGCGTCGATCAGGAACTCGCCATAGAAGAGATTCTCGCCCGAGGAGGGATCCCGCGTGAACGCCACGCCCGTGGCGCTGTTGCGGCCCATGTTGCCGAAAACCATGGCCTGGACGTTGACCGCGGTTCCCCAATCCCCCGGAATGCGGTTGATCCGCCGGTACTCGATGGCTCGGGTGGCGAACCAGCTCTTGAAGACGGCGCTGATGCCACCCCAAAGCTGCTCGAAGGGGTCGGACGGGAAGGCCAGACCGGTCTCGTTCTTGACAATTCCCTTGAAGGTGCCGATGAGCTCCTTGAGGTCGTCCACGGACAATTCGGTGTCCAGTTTCACACCCCGGGCGCTCTTGATCTCATCGATGGCGTGTTCGAAAAGGTGGGCATCAGCACCCATCACGACATCGCCGTACATCTGGACCAGGCGCCGGTAACTGTCGAAGGCGAATCGCGGATTGCCGCTCTTGGCCGCCAGGCCCTGGACCGTGTCGTCGTTCAGTCCCAGGTTCAGGACGGTGTCCATCATCCCGGGCATCGAAACGCGGGCTCCCGAACGCACCGAGAACAGGAGCGGGTCGGCGGGATCGGCGAACTTCTGGCCCATGACCGCCTCCACCTTGGTGAGGGCGTCCTTGACGTCCGCCTTCAGGGCGTCACTCAATGAACTCGTGTTCTGGTACTCGATGCACTGCTCGGTGGTCACGGTGAATCCCGGGGGAACCGGGACCCCGAGATTGACCATCTCCGCCAGATTGGCCCCCTTGCCGCCCAACAGGTTTTTCATTCCGGCATGCCCGTCGGCATGCCCGTCACCGAAGAAATAGACCCTCTTGCCGCTCATGATCACTCCCAGGATTGTGGATTCAGGACGAAATTCGCGACCGGGTTCCGCTTGACATCCGATTGGCAGGACCCGCCGCGCCCGCACGAACGCGGGCTTAAAAACCGGGGTCAAATGTAGCACCCCAATGGTCCACCCGGTAGAAAAAAGGAGAGCCCGGTTGTTCAAACCGGGCCCTTCGAGCCATGGGCGTGGGATATAGCCCGTCGAAGCCGCCGCTAGCGGATGACCACCAGCCGGCCCCAGTAGGGATCCTTTTCCGGAATCTCCACCTTGTAGAGGAAAACTCCAGAATTGATCGACTCGCCGGAACTGTTGTTGGTGTCCCAGTGGACATTCCCGTTGATGTTATCCTCCGGACCGATGTCGATGACCCTGTCCCCCGACGTCGTGAAAACCAGGATATTGGATCCGGGGGGAATGTTCTTGAAAGTGACCGCGCCGCCTTCATCCCGGGGGAATCCCGCGTCATCCCGCAGGGGGTTGGGGAAAACGTAGATCTCATCGTACCCGGTCTCGCTGATCCCGATCGGTTCGTTGATCTGGATGGGCGTCTGGTTGCCCGGCCCGGAGAAGGGCGACAGCCCCCCGTTGGCTTGGTAGTCACCCTCGAAACGGGGCGAAAAGAGCATCTCGTTGGAGTTGTTCTCGGGAGTCGTCAAGGCCGTGTTGCCGTAGTCGAAACTGGTCACGGAATAGTTGTAGACGAACCCGTTGTAGACCTCTTCGTCGAAGAACCGGATGGTGTCGGGGTTGTCGAGATTGAAGCAGGCCGCCCGTTTGGTGGCGAAGCAGTTCGGAATGACTTCGATATCCACATTCCCGCAATAGCCCTCGATGCAGTCCTCCGGATTGACCCTGTCATACAGTCCCAGCAGCGTCATATCCTCCGGATTATTGCTCAGCCCCCTCCAGACGGCCCATCCCTGGAAGGTCTGGCAAACAAGTTCGAACAGCTCGTTGGACTTGAAACTCCCCGCCGTAAAGGTCATGTCCAGACCGAGATCAAGGGTCCGCAGGGAGGCCGTGGTCGCCGTCGTGTAGGTGGAAGCCAGGGGCAGGGCCACGCCGGCCTGGTAGATGCCGCCGCCCCATGTTCCCAGAATCAGGTCGCCGCTGCCGGTGGCATCCGAAACAAGGAAATAGCCCTTGCTGATCACCGGCTGGAAGAAGAAGTCCTCCCAGGCGGCGCCGGAATTGGAGGAAATCAGCAAAGAGTTCTTATCCTCCTGTACCATGATCGTGCCCGGGGAACCGGCCACACGCACCATGGACATGTTCAAGATTTCCGCGGGATTGGCCGGCTGCAGGGATTTTGCCACTTCCACGTAGGTCGCCCCGTCGTCCGTGGTCCGGAAGAGACCCTTCTGTTTCACCCCGAGCAGGAAGGTCTGGGGCGAAACATCGTCGTAGATGGCATCCAGACCGGAATTCACCCAGGAACCGGGATTCTCCGGATCGGCAACCACCAGGTCCCCGTACCGGTTCTCCCAGGTCACCCCTCCGTCCATGCTTTCGTACACCCCATGGAATTCCAGGGACGCCAGGATCCGGTTCGGGTCGGTGGGATGGAAACTGATGGCATTGACCGTCGGCAGGATCTGCTCGGGCGACTCCGAATCCAGGTTGGCGGGTACCGTGATAACCGACCGGACAAAGGTGTTCCCTTCGTCGGTGGAGCGGAACAGACCGAAGTTCTTGATGAAGACGAAGAGCTGGTTCGACGACCAATCCACCGTGTTCACGGAGAAATTGGTGGGCATGTCCCCGTAGGTCGGATCAAACTGGATGGTCCAGCGCGTGAATGTCTGGCCACCGTCCGTGGTGATATAAAGCCCGTTGCGGGCCGTACCCACGGCGAACATGTTGTTGTCGCCGGGGGCAACGGCGATCCCGGTGATCAGGATCTTGGAATTGAAGGTGTTCTGGGCAATCTGGGTCCACTTGGTCCCGTCAAAGGTGAACAAGCCCACCGGATCGGAATCCGAAGTCACACCCCTGGAAAATCCGGCGATGAGGAAGTCCCCCGAACCGGCGGCCATCCCCACGGTGTTGACCTGCCGCCAGTACATCGGCAGGCCCTCGTTCAGGCCCGACCAACCGGAGCCGCTGGTGTACTTCAGGATGCCGCCGTTATTGGCAAGGTTCATGACCCCGGCGATATTTCCGTAGGTGGCGGGCCCCACGTTCTGCCAGCTGACGATGATGTTATCGGGTTGAACAGCTCCGACCATGCCCTCGTTGGGGG
>Ga0210065_1000466_pt1 | contig 10996 bp, 10 predicted proteins | sample Muzzi_PWB_D1_FD_185533 | JGI IMG/M metagenome (GOLD analysis project Ga0210065, IMG submission 185533) | Wetland microbial communities from San Francisco Bay, California, USA, that impact long-term carbon sequestration - Muzzi_PWB_D1 (SPAdes) | ecosystem: Environmental > Aquatic > Marine >... | reverse complement strand
CCAATCCGGGTGCGATCGATGTAATTCATGTTCGGCGTATCTGCCGCATAATCCACCACCGCGAACAAGCCATAGCCTTCGGTGGTTGCCGCCCGGGGGCTCATGGAAGCACTGGAGAAACCCTGTGCATAGGGATCAATCAGGATGGCTACAATACCGCGGCGTGAAAGCTCGATGGCAATATTGGCAAGTGCTTCTTTTGAACGTTGAAAACCCGGGACAATCACCACCAGAGGGGCCGGGTTTTCACTGGTTGCAGAACGGGGTTTATAGAGATCCGCCACCACCCACTGGCCGTTTTGGGTCGGTATCTTGATATCCTGCACGTGCACACGGCCACCGGTATCCTGGACCCGGGATGCCAGGAAACTGGCGACAAAAACCACCAGTAGCGAGATAAACAGGTGTCTCTTACTGGACTGGATCAGTCCCTTGGTCTCAGTCATATCTTCACCCTATTGTTATTTTTTCGAGTTTGGAGCGCGCTCTGGAGAGGTTCTATTTCTCGAAGCTGATATCCACCATCAGGTCATTGGCCAGCTCTTCGAGTTCGCTTTCCAGTGCATCGATATCGGTACTTATCGGTACCAGTAGCTCTGCCCTGGCCCTGAATAACTCGCCGCCGCCCATGGAGGCCGCCTCAACCAGGGTTTCGAGTTCGCGCACGTTGACATTATGATTGGCCAGCACCGTGGTGATGTCGCGAACAATACCCTGTCTGTCATTTCCAACCAGGTCAAGGACACATTCATGTGTTTCCTCCTGTGCTGTGGGTTGCTTACTGATGTGAGCAATGATATGCAGACCCATGGATTCAAGACTGTTCAGCTCCTGCTGACAGGCAACGGCGTTTTCAGTGGGCACGGAGGCCAGCAGGATACCGGCAAACTGCCCTGCCAGCGTACTCATGCTACTTTGGGTCCAGCTGCCACCATGCTTGTGAAGGGCTTTGGAAATGGTCTGGATAATACCGGGATGGTCATCAGCCATGATGGTCAATACGATCGAAGTGTTCATGTTTGCCTGTTCAGTCTTTCCTTAATTTCAAATGGCTATGATATCGGAATCCATGGTGGTTTTCTGTATAGCTCATTAGGGACGTCCTATCAAAAACCCCGGCAGGAGGGCCGGGGTTCATGTCACGCATTAAAGCTGGAAGCTACTTGGCATCACCATAGTCACTCTGTTCAGCCATATGATGCAGCAACATATTTTTTCCTGATTCATAGGTATTGCCCCATTCGGCAAGGAACGCCTTGGTCTCTTCTTCCCCCATGGCCTTGTTCATTATATCCATGAAAGAGGGTTCCTTGGGTGCCATATCGGCAAAATTCTTGCGCGGGCTCACCAGCGTAACCGTGTTGCCTTCGCCACCGGAAACGTTGTAAATGAATCTGTAGTAGCCCGGGAATCCGTTTGCTTTCAGGGTTGCGTCTATCTTTTTCAGCCCTTCATTAAAAGCCATACTTTGACCGGATTTGATGTGCCACTGGGTCACCGAAAAATACTCGTAACCTTCCATGCTGTCCGGCCACATTCCCAGTTCATCATCTGTGCGTGTATAGGTAATAACAGTCTTGGCTACATGTGGTTGAACCAGGCTGGTAAACTTCTCACCGGATTCTTTATCCCAGTCATGCTCGGCGTCAAAATCAGCCCAGTTATGACCACCGGTGCGTGCAATATATTTGCCCGTATCCTCACCGGAAACAACGGCGTACCACTGCCAGCGCATCGAGCCTTCCTTGGTGCCCATAAAATGGTGATACTTGACGATAGCTTCTTCCAATGCTTTTGCCTGGCCGTCCTTGGCAGTAATGAACGCAACACGCGCGATACCGTCGTTCTTTTCTGCGTCCTGCGCAACTGCGATTGACATGCCGAAAAGCAATGCCAGTGCAACGACCATAGTTAATATTTTCTTGAAATGCATTTTTGGAATCTCCCTCTTTCTCAGAGTTTAATGTACCCACATCGACCGGATTGGTACTGGGTGGGTACCCTTCAGTATAAGGGAGTTTCCAGATATTTCAGGTTAAACGTTAAATCAAAGCTCTCGCAGGGCCTGTGCAACCGGTTGCCTCGCCGCCCTTACAGCGGGAAATAAACCGCCAACCAGGCCGATGAGCATGGCAAAAATGATACCCTCGGCCAGCAGTTTCAAATTGACATCAAATGCAAAGGTGATGGCGCTGAAACTGGCCCAGTTGAGTGTCGCTGCACGGTAACCGTCGAATGCCAGCCAGGCCAGACCGGCACCGAGGAGCCCCCCCACGAAAGCCAGCAACAGCGACTCACTGACAACCGAGATGACGACAGGACCGGAATGGAAACCCAATGCCCGCAGTGTTGCGATTTCACGGGACCGGCTCGATACCGCGGTGTACATGGTATTCAATGCGCCAAAAACCGCGCCCAACCCCATAATGACTGCGATCAATGTGCCAAGTCCGGTGATCAGGTTGTACACGGTGGTTGACTGGGAGTCGTAATACTCGGATTCACGCATGGGTTTTACATTCAGACGCGGATCCGCAGTCAGGCTGTCCTTGAATTCATCAAATGCTTCGCTTGAATTCAGCTTTACATACACCGCCTGGTAGGAGTTTCCACGCCGGTATGCGGGTTGCAATACCGCGGCATCCACCCAGATCTCCGATTCGGACAAACCCCCGTCCGCTTCAAACACACCAACGACCGGCCATTTTTCCTGACCGACCTCGATACTCGAGCCGATATCAAGTCCGGCGAACTGCTCGCGGGCGCCTTTACCGACAATGACCTCGTTGAGTCCCCATTCAAACATACGGCCTTCGACCAGTTTGAAGCTTTCCCGCACGGTCATCGCGGGGGCCTGCACGCCACGCAAAGGCACATTTGCATCGGTACCCGTGGTCCGCATGGGCAGGTTGATAATCACGAACAATTCCGGTGAAGCAATTGCACCGGACTCATCCCGGGCGATTCCAGGAGCCTCGGCAATGATACGGGCATCCTCACCCCCCAGGCCGCTCATCATCTCGGAATCAGCACCACTGCGCAGCACGATCGCATTACTGTCACCAGCCGAACTTTGCATGGTCTTGAGCACACCCTGTGCAATGGACAGCACTCCGACCATGACGGCCACAACGCCGGCAATACCGATTAAAGCCGCCGCCGATGATCCTTTGCGTTGCGGCAATGAGCGGACGCTGAATTGTGTGACTGAAACGACCTGGGAAATCCAGTTAAACACCACTCATCTCCTCAATGCGTCTGCAATTTGCAGTTTTTGTGCCTGCCGGGCAGGAACAATACCCGCAATAAATGCCATTACCACGATCAGGATCAATCCAACGAAAATGTCGTAGGTGGGCAAATAAAAGACCGGAAATGACCCGTCAGTCGGGTCACCCATGGATACCAGTAACCAGGCCAGCCCGAGACCAAGGACCCCGCCAACAAAGGTAATGGCCAATGACTCCCCAAGTACCAGCCCGAGTACACCCCGATCGGTAAAGCCAATCGCTTTGAGCACTGCCAGTTCGTTGGTTCGTTCACGAACCGTATAGGCCATGGTGTTACCAGCTACCAGCAGGATGGTGAAAAACACCGCTGACATGATGGACATAATGATAAAGGCGATGTTTCCGATCTGGTTGGCAAACCCCTGGATAAATGCACCTTCGGGTTCCGCCTTGGTTTCCTGGGCCGAATTTGCAAACTCGGCATCGATGGCCGCCGCGACCTCGGCTGCCCTGTCCGGGTCGGAAATCCGCACGGTATACCAGCCTACCAATCCCTGGCCTTGCGCGCGGGTTTCATCAAAAAAGTCATAACGGATAAAGAACTGACTGGTATCGGTGCCTTTTTCCGCCCCGTCATAGACAGCGACCAGGTCGAATTCCCAGGTCCGGCCACCGTCCTTTTTACCCCAGATGGTCGCGTTAATGGGTATTCTGTCACCCAGTTTCCAGCCGAAACGATCCATCAACCCACGCCCCACCAAAACTCCACTGCGGGTCTCCAGCCAGGCGGCCTTTTGCTCATCACTGACAACGTACTCCGGAAACATGTCAAAAAGCTCTTCGGGCACGATAGGTATCTGGGCAAAGAAATTTTTTGGTTCCTGGTAAATTCCGCCAAACCAGGTGGAATGGGTGGCATTGTCTACGCCATCAATTCGTTCAATTCGAGCCTCGTAACTCTCTGGCAGAAGCTGGATCAATGAAACCTTGTGACGGACGATCAGACGATCCGCACCGGCGACTTCAACACCGGCATCGAAAGCCTGGCGGATGGCTGTCAGGTAACCAAACAGGACGAATGCGATCATGATCGACATGATCGTCAGGCCGGTGCGTATTTTTTTGCGTTTCAGACTGCTGAAAATCAGGTAAAAATATTTCATTCACCAGCCCTCCTGTACTGTCTCACCCGGGGTGTTGACGTCAGTTGCGGGTTCATGCTCAATCGACCGGATCGACACTGAGCTGACCTTTGTTCAAGTACAATGTCCTGCTTGCACGGGCCGCCGCGTGAATATCATGGGTCACCATGATAATGGTTTTACCCTGTTCCTTATTCAGAGCTTGCAACAGGTCCAGAATTTCATCCCCGGATTTCCTGTCCAGATCGCCGGTCGGCTCATCGCAAAGCAGCAAAGTCGGGTCTGTAACGATCGCACGTGCAATACCGGTACGCTGCTGCTCTCCGCCGGACAACTGACGTGGATAGTGACCGGAGCGATGCGATAAACCTACAATATCGAGCGCAATGGCCGCGCGTTTTTTTCTTTCGGCCTTGGAGAGCTTGGTCAGCAACAGCGGTAATTCGACATTTTTCTGCGCAGACAGCACCGGCATCAGGTTATAGAACTGAAAGACCAGCCCCACATGCCGTGCGCGCCAGCTTGCCAGTTTGCGCTCGGAAAGCTTGTCGATACGTTTTCCGCCAACTTCTACCGAGCCCTCGCTGGGCCTGTCCAGCCCTCCAATCAGGTTCAATAGCGTGGATTTGCCTGAACCGGAGGGCCCCATCAATGCAAGAAATTCACCCGTGGGTATATCCAGGTCGAGCCCCCCTAAAACATGGATCTCTTCAGATCCACGCTTGAATATTTTGTCGACGTGGCTAACTTTAACCAGGGTACCGTTGCTATTCTTATCCGTCATCCGTTTGTTTCCTTCACACGCTCACCTTCTTCAAGACCGGGCGGTGCATTGATTATGACCTTGTCGCCACTTGCGATACCCGAGGTAACGAGAATTTCCTGGCCACGTTCTCCCGCCGTCGCGATGGCCCGTCGTTCAACCCTGTCATTGACGACCAGCCACACATATTGTTTGCCAGCGCTTTCAGTGACGGCCGATTGTGGAACCACTACCCCTGCACGCCCCGATGGGACCGCAACACCGGTGTCCTGGAACGCAACTTTCACACCCATGTCCGGCAGGATTCTTGAATCCAGTTCGTCAAAACCCACACGGACCTCAACCGTCGCCCGCTGCCTGTCTGCAGTGGGTATGATCGCAATCACATGGCATGGAATCGACCAGTCGGGGTAGGCATCCAGTGTGGCGACGATCTCCTGGCCGGGATTGACCCGGTTGATATAGGCTTCATTGACATCGATTTCGATTTCCAGCGAACTCATGTCAACGATGGTGCCAATACCGGTACGGGTAAAACCACCGCCGGCGGAAATCGGTGAAATCATTTCACCGGGTTGAGCGTTCTTTGCCACCACGACGCCGTCAAACGGGGCGCGGATCACGGTATCGTCCAATTGTTGCCGATAGACATCGAGCTGTTTTTCCGCGACACGCACATCCGCCTGCTTACGCTCAAGTTGTGCGGCCAGCGATTCTGATCCGGCCCGCGCACGGTCCATTTCAGCCTGGCTCGATAAACCCCGGTCGAGCAGGTTTTGGGTGCGCTTGAAAATAGCACGGGCCTCATTCAGCAGTGCCTGGGTCTCTTTAAGTGAGGTCTCTGCGGATTTTAATTGTGCTTCCGCCAGGGCGTAGCTGGTGGCAACATTGGAATCATCAAGCCGCGCCAGCACCTGGTCCTTTTCAACCTCCATGCCCTCTTCGATCAGAACTTCAACGACCTTGCCGGTGAATTTGGACGAAACTGTCGCCTGCCGTCGCGCCGTTACATAACCGGACGCATTCAATACCGTGCTTGCGGTCTGACTGGAAATTTCCCGGGCAACTGCGGTGCGTACTTCGGGTGCCGCTTCCGGTTTCAAAAAAAACCAATACGCCACCGCTGCGAACACCACGGTAATAATGAGCAGCCACCACCAGCGTTTCGGTTGTGATTCCACCTCGGGCTCACGCTCGATTTTCAACTGGTCCAGCTTGCTCATTGTCATAGGTTTTTGTCGGGAGGTCTATTTAAAGAAAGCGCATCATTATACAGCCTGCTCATCAAAGACAGGATGCAATTAAATAGTTGACGTTGTTACCGCTGGCTATTTTGGTTCCTGGTTCACAAAAATCAATTCATCGGTATTAAAACCGTGCGTCTTTGCCTCTGAGATCAGTTCATCGACAATCGCTTTTTCAAGCACTGGTTTCCGCGACAGAATCCACATGTACCCGGTATCAGGACCGACCACCAATGACCATTGATAAGCCTGTTTGTCCAGCGCGATCACATTGTAGGCGCCGTAGAAGGGTCCAAAAAAAGACACCTTCAGCTTACCGGTTCCGCTGTCATCAACAAAATATGCTTTACCCTCAGCCGTTTCCCATTTGCCCTTGGAGGTCTTAAACCCACGGTTGATGACCTGCACACCACCATCATCCCGCATGCTGTATTCGGCTGTTACATTGGATAAACCACGTTCAAACGGGTGATCCAGACGCGCGATTTCGTACCAGGTACCCAGGTAGTTCTCAATCTCGAAATCCTCGACCGGTTTCACACCATCAGGAACACCCAGGCAACCACCCAGGCCAACGAGCAGGGCTGCCGCCAAAGCTGCACTCCGCACTGGTTTTACTGCAAAATTCATTTTATATATCCCTCGAATCATAAGCCCAATGCAAAATAGCCTGCCGCTGTCTGGGCCTGCATAACAGATCACCCTTGATGCAATTCTTACGGACTTGCGAAATATGCCGTGTCATGGCTTTCCAGCGCCGTATTTGCCTTTCATCATCTTCGTGACGCCGGCCCATGTAGTAGCGGCAGTACCACTGAAACCAGCCACGCGGGTCATCCGCATGGATCCAGCCCTTTTGCCGCCAGTAGGCCAGCGGTTTCGACGCTTTGACCTGAAAGAAATTCAGCTTTGCATCATGACGGTCCGGACTCAGCTTGGCGTTTTCAAACCAGTCAGCGGGAAATTCCTGCCTGCAGTCGGTCATGTATTTACCACCAAAAACACCCATGGCCAGCATTTTCTTTGGTGTCAGTTGAGGTTGGAAGTGCTCGTCAAAATGTTGACCAACCGGTTCCACGAGTTGATAGCGGTAACCTGTCTGCATCCGATCATGAACTAACACTGTTATTGCTTTCATGATTGCGAATAGTCCACAAATCCGAAGACTGCATTGCGGCCTTCATAATTGGCGATCGAGGACCATTCTAAAGCTGCCAACACTCGATTTATCCCCGCGTTATTCAGTTGGAATTATATCCCAGGTGTTTTTTTATTTGCTTGATTGCCGTTTCATTGTCGGTACCGATCAGCACGGCCCCTGACTTTCGCAATTCGTCAAAATGAGCAGCGACCACGTTACCACCCAAAAACACCGGAATTTCTAATGTCTCAACCAGCCAGGGTATGAATTTCCCGATGACGTCATCACCGGGTTCAACTGCCCCGGATAACACCAGTGCGTCACAAGCCGTTTTTTTAACGGCATCCGGAAATTCATCCAGTGGCATATTCGCCCCCAGCAATATTGCCTGAAAACCATGATCGGAAGCATCCAGGGCGAACAGCAATAGACCAATCTCGTGCAGGTCGCCGGGAAGACAGGCCATCAATAATTTTGGTCCGGTCTGGTTTTTAACCCGGTGATGGAAGCGTGCACCCAGCTTATTGCGCAGGTAAAAACCAAAAAAATGCTCTTCTGCAACACTTCCCTGACCTGAAGACCAGCGCTCACCCAACTCCTTGAGAACAGGTATCAACAGTTTTTCTGTCACTGAACGTACCGGGAAATGTGACAATGCCTCCGCATAGGTTCGCTCGAGACCACTTTCATCGAAACGGATAATGGCGGCAATCATGCCGTTTATATAACGTTGCCAATGGTCTTGCCTTTCGTCCACAAAACTGCTTGCAGAGTTACTACCCGACAACACCTCCGCCTTGACCTGCCCAATACGCATTCCCCTGTCGAGCAAACCGACCACCCGATTAATCAGGTCAATGTGTTCCTGGGTATATAAGCGGTGACCGCTGGCTTTTCGAATCGGCACGATAAGCCCGTAGCGATGCTCCCAGGCTCTCAAGGTTATCGCATTGACACCCGTTAACTCGGAAACCGTGCGTATGGGAAACAATCCCGGTGTCTGTTCTTCTTCGTTAATTTTTGCTTTGCTCATCATTTAGGCTCACATAGATTCAGCGCTGAGTTTAATTATACAAATTCCGAGTTCTTATTATACAAATAATATCATATTGATTGCACTAGTTAATATTGACATTATTATACAAATACTTGGTTTATTGCAATACCCTTCAATATTTCTCTTGCTTTCAGCACATAATAACAAGACAAACCTTAATTATTAAAAATAAAATGGCGTTAAATTAATTGCGAAATATACTTTACTTTACCTATACAAATATTATACAGTTGTTCCCGTTACATGTGAAGAGCTTTTAGATTTCTTCATTTTTTTCCACAGGTGCGGTGACAAACCAGTACCTTTTTTATCAACCGCGGAATGATCCGCAGCGCCACCCAGAAGTGGCCAAAGAGAAAACGAAGGAGTTAGTAATGTTACGTAGAAGCTTGTTTTTAGCTGCAGCCATGTTAAGCAGTCAGCTGGCATCAGCGGATGCCCGGGTCATGGTTGCCCACTTTGCACCTTTTGCCGAAGATATTGAGGATACCTCGGTGAGCGTTGCCCTGAACGGCACCGTTGCACTTGAAAACGTCAAGTTCAAGGACTTTACCGACTACATTCCTTTACCAGCGGGTGAATACAAGGTCGATATCATTCCCACCGGAACATCGACCATTGCCATCACGGAAACCTATACGCTAGAAGATGGTAAAGACTACACGGTCTATGCTTCAGGCAACGTTACACTTCAACCGCTGAAGCTGTTTGCCCTCGCCGATGACAATAGCGTACCTGCCGCCGGCAATGTAAAGATCAGGGTCGTCCACGCGGCGCCATTTGCCGCCACGCTTGAGGCGACCGAAGTATCTATCCGCACTGCGGGTGGCGACCTGGTAGCGAATCTCCAGGGCGTACCTTACGGTATTGCCAGCGGCTACCTTGAATTACCGGCGGACACCTATGACCTGAAGGTGGCTTCAAATAACGGCCAGGTGAACTATATTGATCCACTGCCCGTGCCATTGGCTGACGGAACGATCGCCACCCTGTTTGCAGTGGGTGATATCGCCACCCAGGACCTGTCTATCATCGCGACACCAATTGCCGAGTTGCCATTGCGTGATCCGGTTGATAACGCTACCAATGGCGCATTTGCACTGGATGGTTTTGATAACCAGGGCTTCTTTATGGTACCGATTCCCGCGGAAAACCGTTTGGTGGGTAGCTGGTACACCTTTGCCAGCGACGGCTCGCCAGCATGGTTTACTTTCGATAGCTGTTTATCAGACCTCGAAGGTTGTTCCACACCGGGCGCCTTCGATGGCATGAGCGCAATGACAACCTTGTACCAGAGCAGTGGAGGTAACAATCCAATGACTGTTCCGGTCGGCACTGTTGAGTTCAATGTTGTTAGCTGTGACCTGATTGAAACCACCGTTACGGTTGGCCAGAGCGTCACGATGTATGACGGTGTTCGAATCACGCCATCTGCGTCTTGCGCACCCTGAAACAGGAGGTGATTGAAAACGCTGACGGAGAGCTTCGGCTCTCCGTTTTGCGTTTACCGTGTCAAATATTGAACCATACCTTCTGCCGCCTTGCGGGCATCGGCGATGGCAGTTACCACGAGATCGGCGCCACGGACCATGTCGCCGGCCGCAAAAACCTTCGGGTTACTGGTCTGGAAAGCAAACCCGGCATTTTCACCGGCTTCGACAAGCCCCCATTCATTGGTACGGATGTTGAACGCTTCAAACCAGCTTTCCGGTGAAGCCTGGAAACCGTATGCCACGATAACGGCGTCGGTTTCGATATGGGTCTCACTGCCCTCAACAACCTGCGGGCGTTGACGGCCTGATTCATCCGGCAGACCGAGACGGGTTTCAACCACTTTGACCGCAGTGGCTTTGCCGGCCATTTCAATTATTTCCAGGGCCTGGACATTAAAACGGAATTGCACACCCTCTTCCATGGCATTGGTCACTTCACTTTGTGAGCCGGGCATGTTTTCGCGGTCACGCCGGTATAGGCAATGAACCTCACTGGCACCCTGACGTATTGCAGTCCGCACACAATCCATCGCGGTATCACCACCGCCCAGAACAACAACACGTTGACCTTTCAGATCGATAAATGGGTGCTCGCCGGCAGGCATATCAAGCAGTGACCTGGTATTGCCGATCAGGTAATCCAGCGCCCGGTATACACCGTTGGCGCTTTCACCTGGCATCCCGCCTTTCATGGGTGTATAGGTACCCAGGCCGAGGAATACTGCGTCATTGTTTTCCAGCAAATCATCGAAAGAAATTTCCCTGCCGATTTGGGTATTGAGTACGAATTCAATACCCATGCCCTCAAGTATACGACGACGGGTCCGGATCACCTTGTGTTCCAATTTGAACTCCGGGATACCGAAAGACAACAGACCGCCAATTTCAGGATGCCTGTCATAGACAACCGCCTTGACGCCATTACG
>Ga0210065_1000465_pt1 | contig 11026 bp, 8 predicted proteins | sample Muzzi_PWB_D1_FD_185533 | JGI IMG/M metagenome (GOLD analysis project Ga0210065, IMG submission 185533) | Wetland microbial communities from San Francisco Bay, California, USA, that impact long-term carbon sequestration - Muzzi_PWB_D1 (SPAdes) | ecosystem: Environmental > Aquatic > Marine >... | reverse complement strand
GAATCAATTATTTTTCATGAGATGCTGCCAAATTGGCAGACAATTGTTGTGGTTGTGAATAATTGCCGCTGTGTCAGGATCAATCTAGTTCGGAAAAGCCGTGGGTGTCCTATTTCTCCCTCCGTGACGGTGTTACGGCATAGGCATTGATAGTCTTTGTTGTACTCATTGTGTTCCTCTGTATTGCTAAAAGCTAATAGAAATTGATGTGGTTCACTGTGGAAATACACTTTACAGGAGGTTGGAATTAGGCACTTGCAACACGGCCTAACAGATTACTAATGGAACAGGTCCCCGAGCGTTGTGAGCAACAACTGGTAGGCCCGGGTATCCGGATGAAGCCAATCGAAATGACCCGCACCTTCCAGCACGATCGGGGTGGCGCCCGGCAATTGCGCCTGTTCGGGTGGAACGATGGTATCAATATCTCCCTGTAGCAGCACGGTCTTGATATGCAATGTTTTGCCGGCAGGGTTTGCGGCCTGGTAGGCGTCGGTGTTCGACTCGTAGCTACCCCCCATAAAATCGATTGTCGCGGTCTGGCAATCGTTTTGACCACGGGAATACCCGATGATGTCGGTGATGGCGGCCAGTCCGATGACACCTCCAAGCGCCTGATTTTCGGAGGCTGCCAGCAACGCAAGGTGGCCACCGGCGGAATGCCCCATGATGACCATTTGATCCAGATCCACCGGGTAATCTTTCAGGCTGGAAGTGTATGCAAGCCCCTGCTGTATATCAGCAAAGCTGCCGGGCCAGCCACCGCCGGTATCACCGCTGCGGCGGTATTCGAGTGACCACACCGCGTAACCCGCTGCCGCCAGGGCCGCGCTCAGGGGAAATGTATGTTGGATGTCATAGGCGTTTAACCAGCAACCGCCATGGATCAGTACGATCAGCGGGGCGTTTTCACCGGCGGCGGGGCTTTCCGGCAACCACAATAACCCATACTGGATATCCGGGTTGGCATCGCCATACACCAGTTTTACATCGGCGGGAGTAAAACCAAGTTCGGTAACACTTTTATAGCTGACATTATTCATGCTTGCATCACCGGACTCGCTGTACACAGGACAGGCAAACAACAACAGTGTCAGGAAAATGAGTAAGCTGGCGGGTTGATCCATGATTACAAAGACCCCTGTGTGGACCAGTGAACAAGCAAACTATCACAACGACAGGACGGGCCGTTTCCGCGGCAACGTGACCGTTCTTCCGGCTGCTCATTGATCAACGCGTTTAATTTCCAGAAACAGACCCGGGTTGGTGTCAACCTGGTAGATCCGTTCCTCACCGCTGCGGTAAGAGGTGAAAAAAAGCGTGTGGTTATTAGCACAGAACGCCGGCATATGATCCCAGTCCGGATCATCTGTCAGCTGCTGAAAACTTTGCTCCGTGATGTTATACAAAAATATATCTGCATCATCCGCATCACCACCCGGTGCATCGACAAAGGCGATTTTATCGCCGTTGGGTGACCAGCTGAGCCCGTAAATCCTGCCGATCGAGGTGCGTAATGTTGTCCTGTTGCCGCTTTCGAGGTCGATCAGTTCCAGCGATGTTGCTGTCCCGTCGATCACGCCATTTGCATAGGCGATCTTCCTGCCATCAGGGGAAAAATGTGCATCGTGTTCATTATGACCGGGTGTGTCAGTAACCTTTTCGACAATATTTCCATCAAGATCCAGCAATACGAGGTCACGTTGTCCTGCCTGTTCGTGAAAACCCAGCAAACGGTTTTCAATTGACCAGTCGCTAACAGACAGCCAGCCTTCGAACTCCCCAAGCGGTTTGCTGGTGTAATCATCCAGGTTCATGATCCAGGGGCTTTTCTGACCTTCCGCCACTTCTTCCCGGTCATAGATGATACTTCTGCCATCCGGTGACCACACGGCATAACCGTCCCAGCCCTTGTGATCCGTCAGCCGTTTCCTGTGTTGGGTGCTGAAAACCATTTGGTACAGCTCCCAGTCATTTTTGGTGCGCTCGGATTGCAGCATATATATCAGCGTGGATCCATCGGGAGAACAGACCGGTCTGTGTTCATTTGTTACGGCACCGACAGGTTGGTAATTCAGTGCGCACAGGCATCCGGCCAGCACTGCGATTGGAACTGACATGCGTGGTTTTTTCATGCTGCAGAATTAAACCGAATTCATCTTGAATGAACGCATGTTACGTATGGGATCAAAGCAATCCTGACATTTCAGTCATCGGTATCATCCACGTCAAACTGACCGCTCAGACGCCGCCTGACATGCGACCAGGACATCCCCACCGCGAGGATCAGCGACAGCAATACCAGTGCTACCCAGGTAAATGATGCCGAAGACTCCAGGCTGAGCCAGCCGACGTCGACCAGTAACCAGATAATGCAACCAAAGAAAGCGGCACCCAGCATAATGCCCAGCCAGCCCATGGACATGAAGGTGGCACGCAGGTAGATAATCCAGCCGATCAACAGGGCGATACCGACCAGCGCGATGACCGGCCCGAAACTGACACCCCCGGATGTTATCCAGCTTATGTAGGAATACGCGGTCGGATTGTAGGTTACCATCACCAGCGCCAGTGCAAACACCCAGCGACCGACAAAACTGCCTGCATTAAATTCTGTTGCCATCGGGGTAGTTTCCTCTTGGTGTTATCGAAATGAAGAATACGTGCAAGTATAGCCTTCAGCAAGGCGGCATGTTACTCGGGATATTCAACCTCGTAGGGCCAGTCACGGATGCCTCCATTTAGACTGACAGCACTTAGTTTGTGTTCACTCAGGATCATTGCGCCAACGCAACTCCGCTTGCCGGAGTGGCAGTATACGACGTAGTCCTTGTCTGCCGGCAGTTCGCTGACCCGCTCCCTAAGTTCCAGCAACGGGATCAGTATGCAGCCGGGGATGTACTCCATTTCGTATTCATCCTCATAGCGAATATCCAGCAGTTGCGCACCCTCATCAAGCATGGCTTTGGCGACCTTGGCAGAAACCCGCTCGATCATTGGCGCGTTGATCAGTTCGTCAAAGTCCTTTTTTTCCAGGACCAGCAGTCGGGATTCGCCGATCATCCTCACCCTGGCATTACGCAGTTCACCGGTGAGCAACGCCTCCTCCCCGAAATAATCCCCTACGCCCAGTACCTTGGTCAGTTTCAACTCATCATCATAGAGACCGGGCCGCCAAAGTTCGGCCTCGCCCTGCTCAATGAAGTAGAACTGTTTCGCCTCTTCCCTCATGTCGAAAATGACCTCGCCTGCATGCGCGCTGACCGGTTGCAGGCGGCGGAAAATCGCATGCGCATTTTCCAGTGGCAGTTGACCGAAGATCAACGGATTGCGCAGTCGGCTCAACCACTCACGGAAAGAATCGTCAGCGGGTGCATCCGTGCTCAGGCTTTCCCAACTCAGCAGGAAATCGAGCCGGGCGGGATTGATACGACCGAGCACAGAATGTCGCCTGGCCGAGAAGGTAACGCGACCACCGGCAAGGCACAGCGGCCGGCCGAGCGTGCCTTGCGGATCTAGAAGAATTTCTTCACCGCCGTCATCTTGAACCACCTCACCGGAAAGTACGAAAACGCACTCCTCCTGATCGATATTGAAGCTGACGCTGTCACCGGGATCGAGCTCATAGGTACGGATCAAACGCCGTAACTGTGTTTCGGGAATACCTGCAAGCGGTGGATAGTTTTCCCGCAATATGCCGATATTTGCTTCAAGAATACCCATTGGCTTTCCCTCCCCGGTATGCCTTGTTGATTATGTCAGGCTACCAACAGCCAGAGATAACAGAACTGCATACTATCAAATCAATCGGGATATGCGCTACGCGGGCGGTGCGATCAGTGTGTCCAGCAGTTCATCGAGTATCTCGCGCAACACGTCCCTGTTCAGGGCCGGTTCGCGCGGAGCCCGTAACTTGAGCCCCTCGATCAGGCACAGCAGCATCACGGCACGCTCCGACAGATCGCCGTCCGGCAGGCCGTGACCACCTTCCTCCCGGCTGCGGCGCAGCCAGTCACCCAGTTCGGCACGAACCGTGGTGTCGTAGCGCTGCAGTGCTTCAGCGATCTGTGGATCGCGCGTGGCCTGGGCCGAGATCTCCAGGTACAACACAATGCTCATCGCTTTTCCGCCATCAGGTTCCATTTCGTCAAGGTAGTCGAAGATACGTCTCGACAGGTTTTCCGCCGAATGTAATTTCCGGATGCGCTGGCGGGCAACTGTGAGCTGTTGTCCGATAATGGCAAGAATGATGGCGTTCTTGTTTTCAAAGTAACGGTAAATCAGCCCGGGACTCATTCCGGCCGTACTCGCGATGGTCGCCATACTGGCCGCATGGAAGCCCCTTTCGACAAAGCACGATTGCGCAGCTGTCAGGATGCGTTCTTTTTGCAACCGCGTTCGGGTCGCCGCCTTGGTTTCCTGTCTTTCCTTTTTCACCGTTGATCACCTCCGTTTTCCGGCCTGGCGGCAGAAGCACGTGCCTCGTGCCGTTGCGCGCGCCCGTGCCGTCCCAGACTTTTTTGCACGACCACGAAAAACAGCGGGATAAAAAACAGGCCCAAAAGAGCGCCGACGATCATTCCACCGAGCACGCCCGTGCCAATCGCGCGCTGTGCCCCGGAACCCGCACCACTGGCCAGCGCCAATGGCAATACACCCATGCCAAAGGCCAGCGACGTCATAATGATTGGCCGCAGGCGATCGCGTACTGCCTGCATGGTCGCTTCAATCAATTCCATCCCCTGTTCGAGGTTGTCCCTGGCAAAGGAAATGATCAGGATGGCGTTTTTGCTGGTTAAACCGATCGTAGTCAGCATCGCGACCTCGAAATAGATGTCACGCTCGTAGCCCCGCAAAGTCGCGGCCAGTGCAACACCGAGGATGCCAAGCGGCGCCACCATCAGCACCGAGGTCGGTATTGACCAGCTTTCATACAGCGCCGCCAGGCACAGGAATACAACCAAAACCGACAAGGTGTAGAGCAACGGTGTCTGCACACCGGCCTTCCGTTCCTGGTACGAGAGCCCGGTCCATTCAATACCTAAACCCTGCGGCAGGCCCGACACGATTCTCTCGATTTCGTCCATGGCAACTCCCGAACTCACACCCGCTTTGGGCTCTCCATTGAATTCCAGCGCTGGCACACCGTTGTATCGCTCGAGCCGCGGTGAGCCGTAATCCCAGTGCCAGGAGGCAAATGCCGAGAATGGCACCATCTCCCCGTCGCCGTTGCGCACCGACCACAGCTGGAAGTCTTCGGGCACCATGCGAAACGGAGCATCAGCCTGCATATAAACGCGTTTGACACGTCCGCGATCGATGAAATCATCGATATATTGGCCACCCCAGGCGGTCTGAAGGGTCGAATTGATCGCTGCCACCGAGAGTCCTAGTGCACTCGCCTTCTCGTAATCGAGGTCCAGCCGGAATTGCGGTGCGTCGGCCTGGCCGTTATGCCTGACATTGATGAGCAAGGGGCTTTCGGCAGCGGCCCTCAGCAATTGACCGCTTGCTGCCATCAGCGCATCGTGGCCAAGGCCGGCCTTGTCCTCGAGGTAAAATGTGAATCCGGCCGCACGTCCGAGTTCCTGGATCGCCGGTGGCGCAAAGGCGAATACCAGGGAGTCCTTGATCTGGCGGAATGCGGCTGATGCACGGGCGGCAACTGCCCGGACGTCCTGTTCAGGCGACTTGCGTTCGTCCCAGTCCTTGAGCTTGACGAAGGCCATACCGTTGTTCTGGCCACGTCCGGCGAAACTGAAGCCCTGCACGGCGAACATGGAATCGACCGTGTCGGGCTCATGGTCAAGAAAGTAGTCTTCGACCTTGTACAGCGATTCCATGGTCCGCTCCTGCGTCGCGCCGACCGGCGCCAGGACCTGCGCGAATAGCGTGCCCTGGTCTTCCTGTGGAAGAAACGAGGTGGGGCGATTGAAGAACAGTATCGCCATCAGACCAACCAGCACGGCAAAAACGGCCATGAAGCGTCCGCTGCGTGTCAGCATACCGCGTACACCCTTGCGGTACTTTTTTGCACTGCGATCGAAAGAACGGTTGAACCAGCCGAGGAAACCCGTGTTGTGGTAATGCTCGCCCTTTTCGAGTGGCTTGAGCATGGTTGCGCAAAGCGCCGGGCTCAGGACAATTGCCACCAGCACCGAAAGCGCCATCGCCGAGACGATGGTGGCCGAGAACTGCCGGTAAATCACCCCGGTCGCCCCGCCGAGAAAGGCCATCGGCACAAAGACCGCCGCCAGGACCAGGCCAACCGCGACCAGAGCACCGGTGATCTGGCGCATTGATTTCCGTGTCGCCTCGACCGGTGACAAGCCTTGCTCGGTCATCAGGCGCTCGACATTTTCCACGACGACGATGGCGTCATCGACCAGCAGGCCGATGGCCAGAACCATCGCGAACATCGTCAGCATATTGATAGAAAAACCCAGCACCGCGAGCAGCCCGAAGGTACCCAGCAGGACGACGGGTACGGCGATGGTCGGAATCAGCGTGGCCCGGAAGTCCTGCAAGAACAAATACATCACGAGGAACACCAATACAATCGCTTCCAACAGGATTTTCAAAACGTTTTTGACCGCCACCCTGACGAATGGAGTTGTTTCAAAAGGAATGACCGTGCGCAGATTCGGGGGAAAGAACGGCTGAAGCTCTGCGAGCCGTTCTTCAACTGCCAGCGCGGTTTCCAGTGCGTTGGCTCCCGTCGCCAGCATCACGGCGATCCCGGCCGCCGACTGCCGGTTGAAACGTGAGATCGATCCGTAGCTTTCGGCACCCAGTTCCACCCTTGCGACGTCACCCAGCCTCAGCAGCGATCCATCCGGGTTGCTGCGCAGGATGATGTCACGGAACTGTTCCGGTGTCTGTAACCGGCTCTGCGCGGTGATCGTCGCATTGAGTTGCTGTCCTTTTACAGCGGGTGTTCCGCCGAGTTCACCGACCGCGACCTGCCGGTTCTGAGCCTGCACAGCGGCAATGATGTCGGCGGGCGTAAGCTCGTAAGCATCCAGCCGGTTAGGGTCCAGCCAGATGCGCATCGAGTACTGGGATCCAAATACCTGGAGGCTGCCGACGCCCGGTACGCGGCTTAGCGGATCGATGATATTGGCGGAAACATAATCGGAGATATCGCTTCTGTTCATACTGTTGTCGTCAGACACGAAACCGACGACCAATAAAAAGCCGGCGCGCGCTTTGCCCACGTTGACACCTTGCCGCTGAACCTCCTGCGGTAGCAACGGCATGGAAAGTTGCAGCTTGTTTTGCACCTGCACCTGTGCGATATCCGGGTCTACGCCGTTCTCAAAGGTCAGCGAGAGGGCGGCGCCACCATCGGCGGAACTGGTGGAGGCCATGTAAAGCAGGCCATCCAGACCCTTCATGTTCTGCTCGATGACCTGGGTCACCGAGTCTTCTACCACCTTGGCGGATGCACCCGGGTAGAACGCGTTGATCGTCACGGTCGGTGGCGCAATGTCCGGATACATGGAGATCGGTAACTGCGTGATCGATAGCCCGCCAGCAAGCATGATGATGATGGCGATCACCCACGCGAATATGGGTCTGCCTATGAAGAATTGTGCCATTGCCGCCGCCCCTAGTGTGCCGGTGCTTCGCTCGCCACGACCGGATTGCCGGGCCGGGCCTTCTGCAGGCCCTCGATGATCACCCGATCACCTTCGACCAGACCGCTGTCAACCAGCCACTGGTCACCAACCGTTCGGCTGACTTGCACGGCACGCACCTCCACCATGCCGTCAGGCATCACGACCATGGCGCTGGCGTTGCCCTTGGCATCACGGGTGATACCCTGTTGTGGCACCAGCAATCCATCGTCGAGAACCGCGTTGCTTACAATTGCGCGTACGTACATACCAGGCATCAGCAGGTTATCGGGATTGGGCACCACCACGCGCAAGGCATAACTGCCGGTCATCGGGTCGACGGCCACATCGGTAAATGTCAATTCGCCCTCGTGGTCATAACGTGAGCCGTCCTCCAGCAATATGGTCACTGGGATTTCTTCGGTCTTGCGTGCGGCACCACTGGAGAGCTTGCGCCGAAGCTCCAGCAACTCATTGGCCGAGCGGGTCAGATCCACGTAAATGGGATCGAGTTGTTGAACAGTTGTAAGTGGCGCCTGCTGGTCGGCCGTCACCAGGGCACCCCGGGTGACCGTCGACTTTCCGATACGGCCGTCGATGGGTGAAGTGATGCGGGCGTAGCCCAGTTCCACCTCGCTACTGGAAACCCGTGCCTCGGCAACACCCACATCCGCCTCGGCCTGACGCGCCAGTGCCCTCGCACTAACCAGATCCTGCTCGCTGATCGCCCTGGATCCAATCAGTTTTTCCGCGCGCTCCGCATTGAAGCGTGCAATGTCCGACGCCGCCTGCGCGCGCGCCAGCAGAGCCTTGGCACTATTGTAATCTGCGCGGTAGGTCGCATCGTCGAGTTGGTACAACGGCTGGCCCGCCTCGACCAGGCTGCCCTCGGTAAAGAGCCGCTCCCTGACGATTCCAGTCACCTGGGGACGGACCTCGGCCACGACAAAGGCATTGGTGCGCCCCGGCAGTTGACGCGCCAGCGTCACCGGCTGCGCCTTAAGGGTGACAACGGTCACCGCCGGTGCAGAAGCCTGCATAGCCGGAGCCTGCTGAGGTTCACAGGCGGTAAGAAGAGACACCAGCAAGGTTATGGCGGCGAAATAGCGAATGTGTGTGGTCATTTTGATGCAACCTGGTAAAGCAATGAATATGGACTGCCCGGATTGGTCGAATTCAACCCGGAATATTACGTAGAATGAACGTTCATTCTCTTTTTGTCAATAGTTGCAAACAGCGGATTTAATCTGTTGATAAACGGCACGACTTCAGCGAGTATTCTGCTGCCGGACAGGTCTATATAACAGAGGGCCGTGTTCGCAAACCAATCGACCTTTTGAAGCTAAAAATCGTGCAGGATTAACAGGCAGTAGATAGATAAAGGGGCTCGATCCCCTGTGTTTGACGGGAAACCGAACCCCTTAGATGGGTGGGTCGAGTCGTTGCTGGTTTGATTTTACCGGTTCATACATCACCAGGTGCGTACGGTCCAGCCACTTAGCCTGGGCAAGCCAAACTGCTCCGTTCTGCGTTGACGACGCTGACGTCTTGCCTGCCTATCGGCCTGTGTGAACTTGTCTGCATTGGCTGCAGGACGTTGGCTCCGGACCACGGTAATGGGTGCGGCCGGTTCAATATACCCGGTGATTTCCCGGTATGTATCACGTATTCTATTCATTAACATTTGCTTATCCACCTGGCGGTCTGGTACTTACCACCGTTGTCATAAAATTGTAACGATTGTTTAAATGAAAAATATCGCATAAACCTTTATATACTTTATCTTTCCGTTGACAATGGTAATGACTAAGGACGATACTGACTAACGGTTTTTATTGGATAAAGGTTAAGTTTTTCTTAAGTATCATGCCCGCTATCCCACTCAACGCACTGCGCACTTTCGAAGCCGTGGCAAGTCATATGAGCTTTGCCAGGGGGGCGGAAGCCCTGCACGTCACGCCGGCTGCCGTGAGCACACAGATCCGCGCGCTGGAGCAAAGACTCAACCAGTCGCTATTTCATCGCCATGGCCGACAAATCTCGCTGACCGAGGCCGGACGCAAGCTCCTGCCCGGCGTACAACGGGGCCTGGCGGAATTGCGCCACGCGCTGGAAGTGATAAGCCACGATCACCAGGAGGGTGTATTGAACCTCAGCATGATGCCTTCGTTCCTGCAGAAATGGCTGATGCCTCGTCTGCCGGGATTTTACGGTGCAAATCCCGAGATGGATCTGAGGATTAACGTGGATAACGCGCTGGTGAATTTCCACCAGACTGATATGAACGCTGCAGTTCGCCTTGGCAACGGTCATTGGGCCGGACTCAAATCCGTCAAACTGATGGATGACTGGATTTTGCCGGTTTGCAGTCGGCGCCTGCTAAAGAAAATCGGACCCATTCATTCGATGAAAGAGCTACAGAAGCATGACCTGCTGTTTGCGCCAAGCAAGGTCTGGGATTCATGGTTTCGTGAATTCGGGGAAAGCAGCCGGGACAGCCGTTGGAGTCTACTGAACGATTCGATCAGTATCCTGATGGCGGCTGAACAGGGCGAGGGTATAGCGCTGACCCGCTGGTCGCTGGCCTCACGTGAGTTGGAGGCGCGCCGTTTGGTACGGCCCATCGATACCGTGGTCAAAGCCGACTGGTCCCACTATTTCGTGGCGCCCCCACATTATTTCGACCTGCCGAAGGTGGCCGCATTCCGGGACTGGTTACTCGATCACTGCAAGCGTTTTGAACCACCCGTTTGATCGGGTCGCACAAGGCTTATCCCGGATGGGATCCGACTCGCTGGTTACTGCCCCGTCAAAGCGGCTTAGCGGGGCCGATGTTCAGGGAACCCCTTCGAAACCATCACTGAAGATTATCTCTCCAGCCGCAAAAGTCTGGAACAGATTCAGTGCGGAACGAACCGTACCGTCATCCGTACCATCATTCGGGGTCACCTGCACGTCGTAGGATTGCGCCGGATCAAGGCCACTCAAGGGTTGGCTGGTCGTGCTGGTACTGCCGGCACTGGTCCATGACACATCACCATTGCGCCGGTATTCCACCAGGTACGTAATCGCGTCATCGTCCACATCGGTTGAAGCGCCCCAGCTGATCATGGCTGAGTTGGAAGTTATCGAGGTCGCCGATAAGGTCCCCGGTTGCGTTGGTGGTGTATTGACGAAAACCGTTTCAAACAGGTTCTGAGCAGTACGGGCCGGACCCGCATCCATTCCGTCGGTGGGTGTCACCTGGACATCGTAAGACTGCCCGGAATCCAGACCGCTCAAAGGCCGGCTGGTTGTGCTGGTGCTGCCGGCACTGGTCCATGGCACATCACCATTACGCCGGTATTCCACCTGGTAAGTAATGGGATCACCGTCCGCGTCCGTCGACGCACCCCAACTGACCGTGG
>Ga0210065_1000464_pt1 | contig 11051 bp, 6 predicted proteins | sample Muzzi_PWB_D1_FD_185533 | JGI IMG/M metagenome (GOLD analysis project Ga0210065, IMG submission 185533) | Wetland microbial communities from San Francisco Bay, California, USA, that impact long-term carbon sequestration - Muzzi_PWB_D1 (SPAdes) | ecosystem: Environmental > Aquatic > Marine >... | reverse complement strand
GGCCCATCAGGAATTCGAGGGACAGGTAGCAGGCCCGTTTTCCTTTCGTTCGCTGCAGGTTGGTGCGGGTATCGATCCAGCGTTCCATGAGCCGGTCCCGGGTCGCATAAACCAGCGCCTGGTAGAGAAAATTTTCCTGCTTGTAAACCGTGCGTCTACCCAGCATGCGGCTGTGATAATGTATGGCATCGGCAAGAATGGATTCAGCATCCATGCCCAGCGCAGGCAGGTCCAATAACTCCATATCGCCTACGCTATCGGTTGATAACGGATCTATCATCTTCTTGCTCTCCGTGTTCCCCTAAACGGGTCTTTTTATTTCCAACATCAGCGTTGCCAGTGGCGGCAAATCTATTTGCAAGGAATGCTGGCGCCCATGGGCCGCGACATTTTCCGTGTGAATTTCCCCGTGTACCCCGACACCACTACCCCCGTATTTTACAGAATCGGTATTAAGTAATTCTGTATAACTGCCATCCTGCGGCACACCGATACGATAACCGGAACGAACCAGTGGTGTGAAGTTACTGATACAAACGACAAAGGCACCGTCAGCCGAACGGCGCAACCAGCAAAGCACACTGCTGTCAGCGTCCTGCCAGTCGATCCACTCAAAACCTTCATGACTGAAATCAAGTTCGTGCAATGCGGCGGTATCCCGGTACAACCGGTTAAGGTCGCAAACCAGTGTCTGGATACCCAGGTGCTCCGGTTGATCGAGCAAATGCCAGTCAAGGGACTGATCGTGATTCCATTCCCTCTGCTGGGCAATTTCAGCCCCCATAAATAGCAATTTCTTACCCGGGTGAGCGTACATGAAACCGTAATAGGCACGCAGATTGGCAAACCGCTGCCAGTCATCACCCGGCATGCGCCCAAGCAATGAGCGCTTGCCGTGCACTACCTCGTCGTGGGACAGCGGCAGCACAAAATTTTCGTCAAACGCGTATACCAAACCAAAAGTCATCTTGTTGTGATGATATTTGCGATGCACCGGGTCTTCGCTCATATAGGACAGGGTGTCGTTCATCCAGCCCATGTTCCACTTGTAGGTAAAACCGAGACCACCCGCACTGGTTGGCCGCGAGACGCCGGGCCAGGCGGTGGACTCTTCTGCATAGCTGGTGGCCCGGTGGGTATGGATAATTTCATTGAGCTGACGCAGGAATGCCACTGCCTCGAGGTGTTCATTGCCGCCAAGCTCATTTGGCAGCCATTCGCCGTCCTTGCGGGAATAGTCCAGGTAAAGCATGGAAGCCACGGCATCGACACGCAGCGCATCGATATGAAATTCATCGATCCAGTAAAGCGCGCTGCCGACCAGGTAATTGATCACCTCCCGGCGGCCATAGTTGAATATCAACGTTCCCCAGTCCGAGTGCTCGCCTTTACGGGGGTCTTCATGCTCGTACAGTGCGGTCCCATCAAGCCGGCGAAGACCGTGCTCATCTTTTGGAAAATGCGCGGGCACCCAGTCCATGATGACGCCGATACCCGCCCGGTGAAAGCTCTCGATCAGGAAACGGAAATCATCCGGTTGGCCAAAGCGTTGTGTCGGTGCAAACAAACCGATGGGCTGGTAGCCCCAGGAACCATCAAACGGGTGTTCGGTCACCGGCAGCAGTTCCACGTGGGTGAAGTTTAACTTCCGGACATAGTCCACCAGCGCTTCGGCCAATTCCCTGTAGCTCAGGAAACGGTTATTTTCGCCACGCCCCCAGGAACCCAGGTGCACCTCGTATATACTGATGGCCTGATCCATCTTCGGAACCGGTGTTTTGCCTTTCGTCCATTCGTCGTCCCGCCACTGATGATGGCTCTGGTAAACCACCGACGCATTACCCGGCGGGGCTTCCTGAAACTGTCCCAGAGGATCGGACTTGAATGGCAGTAGTTCACCCTGTTTATCAAGCAGTTCAAACTTGTAATAGGCACCTTGTCCCACGCCGGGTATAAACATCTCCCACAAGCCGTTACCGGGGTGCAAACGCATGACATGGCAGCGGCCATCCCAATTATTGAATTCGCCAATGACACTCACGCGTGAGGCATTGGGTGCCCAGATCGCAAAAAATGTACCATCAACACCGAGTGAACTGGTGGGGTGCGCACCCAGTTTTCTGAATATATCGCGGTGCGACCCCTCTCCGATCAGGTAGAGGTCGAGGTCACCCAGCATGGACGGGAAACGATAGGCGTCCTCCGTCTCCCAACTGTTGCCGTTCGCCTGTGTGATACGCAGACGGTAAACACGTTTCCGTGCAGGCATTTCCGTCTCGAATATACCATCCGGATGCACCCGTTCCATCGGCACAGGGTCAGCGATGCCTTCAAGCAACAGGGCGACCGATTCTGCCTGGGGCTGAATTGTCCGGACAATACGTTCGCCGCCCTCCCGATGGATTCCATAAAGAGAGAAAGGGTTGCCGTGCCGACCACCGGCCAAAGCGTTGAGTGTTGCTTTATTCAGGCGTGTCATAGGGTTGTGAATCATGGCTCCTAACGGGTGAAGTGCAGTTTCTGTTCAAGCATGGTGGCAGTTACCAGGGTATGGCCTGCTTCGGTGATTCGGAACCCCCTGGCGCGGTCTTTATCCAGGTCAACGCCTATTTGCGTACCTTCCGGAATCACGCAACCACGATCTATGATGGCCCCGCGAATAGTACAGCCATCCAGAACTTCGCATTCAGGCAGGATCAGGGAATCGACGATGCTGGTGTATGAATGTATTTTGCAGTTGGAAAAAATCAGAGACCTTTTAATTCTGGCCCCGGAAATGATACAACCACCGGATACCATGGATTCCGTCGCCTCACCGCGCCGGTCCGGATGGTCGAAAACAAACTTCGCGGGCGGGGTCTGCACCTGGTCGGTCAATATGGGCCAGTTCTTGTCGTACAGGTCCAACTGGGGTAACACACTGATCAGTTCCATATTGGCTTCCCAATATGCATCCAGTGTGCCCACATCCCGCCAATAAGCCTGTTCCTGCGTTTTCGGATCACGAAACGGGTACGCATAGATATGGTACTTTTTGATGATCGATGGAATGATATTTTTACCGAAGTCGTGATCAGAACCCGGCGTATCGGCATCCCTTATGACCTGCTCATAGAGAAAATCCGTATTGAAAACATAGTTGCCCATGGATGCCAGGCAGATACCTTCCTTACCGGGAATCGATGCAGGCTGCTCCGGTTTTTCATTAAACTCGATCACACGGCCGGTCTCATCCACCGTCATGACCCCAAACTGGCCCGCAGCTTCTTCCACGGGTACTTCCAGGCAGCAAACTGTCATATCCGCTCCCTTGTCTGCATGGAATGCGAGGAAACCGCCATAATCCATCTTGTAGACATGGTCCCCTGCCAGGATCAGTACAAACCTCGGTTTATGCGTACGCAAGATATCGAGGTTCTGGAACACCGCGTCAGCGGTACCCAGGTACCAGTCATCACCGACACGTTGGGAGGCCGGCAATATTTCAATAAATTCCCGGTCGGTTGAGCGGAAACCTGTCCAGCCATGCACCAGGTGACGTATCAACGAGTGCGCCTTGTACTGGGTTGCAACACCAATGCGTCGCACCCCGGAATTGATGCAATTTGAAAGGGGGAAATCGATAATTCGCAGTTTCCCGCCGAAGTAAACAGCCGGCTTGGCACGCCAATCGGTCAACTCGTACAGGCGTGAACCGCGACCGCCAGCCAGTATCAGGGCCACTGTATCGCGGGTTAATCGGCTGACAAAACGGCCCTGGTCCGCCAGGATTTGTGTACTCATCAATTTTTCCTATTGCGCTGAATGCATCGGGTAAAGTGTAGCGTGAATCACCCGGGAGCGGGCAGTTTCCTTAAAAAAATCGACAATAGATTGTCAGAATTTCACGAAACATATCGTGTTATCGGGGGATTACCGGCCTGGCGGTAACGCCGATCTAGGCTCGGCAAGTTTCCTCGACCAGTTGTGCAACCGATTCACAGAATTGCGCTGACAGTTGTTCTCCTGTCACCCGCCATCGCCAGTTATTCGACGTGGTACCGGGTATATTCAGGCGTGACTCGGAACCCAACCCCAGGTAGTCCTGCATTGGAACAATGACCAGCCTTGCCCGGGAATTAAACGCCAGGCGTATCATGTCCAGGTGGATGGTTTCATTACTTCCCCCGGTGACCTTTATGGCGTTCGCGCGGGTTTCCGTGATTTCCTGTTCAGTACGCGTATCGTCCTTCCCGCCATTGAACCAACCCACCGTCGTGTCATTGTCATGGGTACCCGTGTAACACACGCAATTCCTGCCAATGTCATCAATACTGAAGTCCGGATCGCCCACCTCAAACTGCAGCACTTTCATACCGGGGATATCATGACGACGACGCAGGTCGTCGACCTCGGGCGTGATCACACCGAGGTCTTCAGCAACGATGGGCATGCGGCCCAATGCGGCCTTCATGGCATTGAACAAATTATCCCGGGGACCGGGCAACCACTCACCCTCGCGCGCAGTTTTAGCTCCGAATTGAACTGACCAATACGACTCAAAGCCCCGAAAATGATCAATTCTGACCAGGTCCAACTGGCTGGCGGCGTGTTGTAGCCGCTCTATCCACCATTGGTAACCGCTTGACTCATGGTATTTCCAGTCATACAGCGGATTGCCCCAGAGTTGGCCGTCTGCACTGAAATAGTCCGGTGGTACACCCGCGACGTATGAGGGCCGCCCATTTTGATCAATCAGCAGGATCTCCGGGTGAGCCCAGGCATCTGTGCTGTCCAATGCGATATAAATCGGCATATCACCAAACAGCGATATCCCCTTACCATGTGCATAGTGCCTGAGTTTTCGCCACTGCTGGTCAAACAGGAACTGGATGATTTTGATGTTCTCAATATCCCCGCGGCGGGTTTCCCTGATGTGCTGCATGGCTTTTGCTTCACGCCGCACATAGACCTGATCCCATTCCGGCCAGGGACGTTCATCGTGTTGCGTTTTGAGGACGCGGTATACCGCGTAATCGCTCAACCAGTGACTGTCATGCAGGGTCAGAAACGCTTCGTAAGCCGATTTCAACTCCGCGTCAGCGACTCTGGAAAACCGTTCTGCCGCGCGTGTCAACAAGGCGTGTTTTTTTGGGATCAGTTGACCGTAGTCAATACTTCCAGCCGGTAATCCCGTCAGCATTTGCACCTCATCGGGATTCAACAAACCGCGCCTGATCAGGGGTTCGATACCGATCAGCATTTCATTACCCGCAAAAGCCGACAAAGGTTGATAGGGTGAATCGCCATAGGCAGTTGGCCCGGTGGGCAGAAATTGCCAGTAGGCGATGTTCATGCTGACCAATTTATCAACAAAGGCCAGCGCGCTGTCACCGACATCACCTATCCCGTAGGGGCTTGCAAGCGATGTGAAATGCATAGCCACACCTGCTTTTTTACCGGGGGGCAGAATACCTGCTTGTGCAATTGCCCCCTCACCCGCTTCAGACTTTTCCTGTTTGATCAGGTTTTCAATCATCCTGTCTTTCCAGCCAGCGACTGCTGAAAAAGCTCGCGGGCGCAGTAGCTGGCGCCCAACAGACCAGGCTGTGGGTGCAGGATCAATAAAGTAGGAACCTTTTCCATCAAGGAACGGTGGCGCCCCTTATTCTCAAAACCCGATCGGAAATCACTGGATTTGAGCAGATCCGGATAGCGTTTCACGATCCCCCCGGCCAGGTACAAACCATCAAATGCACCCAATGTCAGCACGAGGTTGCCGGCGATCTGTCCCAACGCTTCGAAAAACAACTGGATAGCTTCCAGCGCTATCGCATCCTCATTGGCCAAAACCCGCGAGAAAACTTCCGCGGCGGTGATATCGGTGGCCGAATCGCCACGAATCCTGGACAGGGCCCAGTAGATATTTTCTAGCCCGGGACCGGATACCAGCCGTTCATCTGAGACGCGCTCAAAGCGTTGATTTAACTGCTCCAGCACCTTGAGCTGCATACGGGTTTCCGGTGCAAAACCTGCATGACTGCCCTCACCAACGACCGGGTAAATGCCGTTTTCACGAACCAGCAAACCACCGGCACCCAGGCCTGTTCCGGGACCCAGCACAGCAAACGTGAGTTCCCGTCTGCTGTCAAGCTCAGATGGAACCAGTCCGATTGTTTCAAGATCACTTTCACCCAGCAACGGTATGGACCAGGCAATGGATTCAAAATCATTCAGTAGCTGAACCCTGGACGGGAGAAATTTTTCCCTGAGTGAGCGACCGTCAATAATCCAGTGATTATTGGTGAAGCGTACACAGTCATCTACAACCGGGCCGGCTGCGGCCAGGCAAATTACATCAGGTCTGCCGCTGCCACTACGCTCGAGGTAATCTGCAACCCCGTGTTCCGCCGTATCATAATCGTCGCAAGCCAGGGTCAATTCATTGAAAAAACCGGGTTCATCAGGCTTGGCCAACGCAAAACGTGCGTTGGTACCACCAATGTCACCAATGAGCAGGCAAGGTTCGACCATGTTTGTTTACCGTGTTAACCGGGAAGAAGCAGACCAGGAGGGCGCAAGACGCTGCAAGCGTATTCAATTTTCTTTAGCACGAAAGAATCTGCGGATAATGCATTTTTTTCCTTCTCCATGCTGAGTAGTTTAACAAAGTTAATTCAAAATCGTTTCAGGCCTTTTTCACAAGCCAGTCACGCAGCTGCGCATAAACACCCGCCGATCCCAGCAGTTCGACATGACCGGTCCCGAAACCGAGCCATTGATGGTTTTCAGGTATCTTCAACGTACGGTCCGGATCGCGGCTGCGGCCAAGAGCACTGTCGATTGGAACGAGACCGTCACCGATCAGGCGTTCGTGAATCCGGCTCGGCTTCTTTGCCAGGGTGGCGGCTATTGCATAACATTCGACATTGGTTGGAAGCGGTACAAAATCCTGCGATTCAAAGGTAATGCTGCCGTGTCGCAGGTCGACAATACCCGCACTGCGCTTTTTGGCGAGACGTGTAAAGGGAGCCGAATAGGGACTCAGGTCCATCGCATAATCAATCCAGTTACCGCCGCGCTCGAGAGGTGCACCCAGGTGCGGCGTGCCAATGAAAACCAGTTTTTGATGATGCTTCAGCCAATCGTGACCGGCCAGGCGGCCATAATGACAGGCGCTTCTCGCCACCAGGCCGCCCATACTGTGTCCTGCTATCACGAGTTCCGACAGCGGTTCTGGCCAGTTGTGCACAAGCTGCTCCAGCATTCCGGCTAACCCACCACCGTTGGCAGCAATCGGCAGACCCGTGTTATAGCGCAGGTAAAGCGGTGTGTAGCCGAGCTCCCTGGCGAGTGCCTCACCTTGATTGATGCCATCACGGGTCCAGTGCCCTTCGTTAAGACAAAGACCATGCACGAACAGCAAAACTTTTCCCTTCGCATCGGTCAAGCCATCCGGCTGTTCCGGGTTTAATGGCTTACCCCGGTAGCGAAAACTCATTTGGGTCGCAAGTGGATTGCCTGTTTCCAACAGGTGATCGCCATACAGACCATTAATCGCCGCGATGAGTGCATCGCGTCTGGCGTATGACGCCGTCTCCGGTAACAGCGCGATGAGCGGGGTCAGACCCGCATCGAGGCCCTTGCCCACGAGACGTGTTGTGCCGCGTATACTACGGTAAACCAAGCCGGTCAATCCGTTTGTGGTCGCCGCACGTGAGGCGCCCAAAGGCGGGTGTTTCAACTGGATCGTGTGATGCACTTTCTCAACCAGGTCGGTTACACCGACCGTTGCTTCCACGGCCAGACGCATGACGCCACGAAGATCGGAGACATTTCCCCGACTAATAATAGCCACGTTTTAAGCCTTCAAACTTCAGACTGCAGTGGGCTATCGGGGTCGACAGGCTTGTCGACCAGGGTATCCCGGTTGCGCATCATCAACCAGCGGACCAGTGCCGGCAGAATGACGATGGCTCCAACCATGTTGGCGAGGAAGATGAACGATAGCAGAATACCCATGTCCGCCTGCAACTGCAGGCTGGAAAATGCCCAGGTTCCGACACCCGCACCGAGTGTGAAACCGGTAAAAATCACCGCCTTTCCGGTCAGCCTGAGTGTCCTGTAATAGGCATCGCGCAACTCGTAGCCGGCTTTCAAGAGTATATCCAGCCGATTGTAAATATAAATGCCATAATCAACACCGATGCCAACACCCAGGGCAACCACCGGCAATGTATTGACTTTCAAGCCGATGCCGTACACCGCCATCAGGGCTTCTGCCAGGGTCGACACAACCACCAACGGTAATACAATACACAGGGTTCCAAGTACCGATCGGTAGGTTATCAGGCAGAGAATAATAATGGATGCAAAAACCAGCGCGAGCATGGGTTTCTCCGCTGCCGCGATGTCTTCGTTGGTTGCAGCCATAACACCCACATTACCGGTTGCCAAACGGAACCGCAGGCGCTCCGCAGTGACTTCATCTTCACCCGCCAACTCTTCGAGGACCGGGGGCTCCAGCTTCATCGCCAGATCACCGATACGAAGTTTTTCGCGTAATTCTTTCACGCGTTTGACGATGGCCGCGATGGTTTCAGCCTTGTGGTCGGTGGTAAAAATCATGATCGGCATGGCGCTGCAATCGACGTTCAGCAAGCCGGTGGCCGTGTCGATACCACTGAGGGCCTGGCGCAAGACGTAGTTATCCCTTGGCAGAATACGCCATTTGACATTGCCTTCGTTCCAACCTGAGTTTACTACCTTGGCCACCATCGGCAAGGTGATCACTTTTTGTACACCGGGTACGTTGGCGAGGTTCCAGGCGAAGCGATCGATCGTTTCCATGACCTCATAATTTTCGGTGCAGGCATTAGCAGTGGTTTCAGCAACCACGGTGAGTACATCCACACCCAGCGAGAATCGATCGGAGATCAATATTGCATCCTGGTTATAGCGTGCGTCAGGACGCAGCTCCGGCACACCGACCTCGGAATCACCGATCTTCATATCCTGGGCCAGCCAGAAGCCCCCGATAAAGAGTACGACACACACCCCGATTGTCCAGGCGGCACGTTTGGGTTCGGTGAAATCGGCCAGGAAATCAAACAGCGGCGATTTCCGGGCAGCATTTTTCATCATACGGGCCCGGTACCTGTCCGGGTTTTTCAATTGTACCCAGGATAGTAATACCGGCAGCAACAGCAGGTTGGTCAGAATAATCACCGCGACACCGATACTGGCGGTAATGGCAAGCTCCTGGATAATGCGAATATTGATAAAAAGGATCGTCAGGAATCCAATGGTATCGGAAACCAGCGCGATGACCCCGGGCGCCAAAAGCTTCTTGATGGTCTCGCGTGAGCCATGCATCGGGGAACGGCGCGGTACATCTTCCAGGGATGTAACCCCACGCAGCAACCAGTAATCCGGTGTGTGGCCGCCAAATTCCTTTTCCACCCGCCAGGCACTGATTTTCTGCACACCATGGCTGACACCGATGGCAAAAATCAGGAAGGGGGTCAGGATGTTCATCGGGTCCAGGCTGTAACCCAACAGGCTCAGGGTCCCCATCTGCCAGATGACGGCGACCAAAGAACAAGCCAGTGGCAGGACCGTTAACCAGACTGATTTTGAATATATGTAAAGGAGTATGGCGGTAATCACCAGGGCGATCAGGAAGAACCAGACGACCGATCGGGCACCATCGGAAATATCGCCAACGATCTTGGCAAAACCAATGATATGAACGGTAAATTCATCCCCCTCGTACTTTGTACGAATGGCTTCCAGTTGTGCCGCTACCTCGCGGTAATCCAGTTTCTCACCGGTCTGCGGATTTTCCTCCAGCAGATTGGCCCACACCATGGCACCGGAAAAATCGGCAGAAACCAGCCGTCCCACTTCGCCCGACTTGATGATATTCGAACGCACCCGCTCAAACATTTCCTCTGAGGGCGCGTAATCAGATGGAATGACGTTGCCACCGGCGAAGCCATCTTCCACGATTTCGACAAATCGGACGTTGGGTGTAAAAATTGAGCGAACGCTGGCGCGATCAACACCCGGGATAAAAAACACCTGGTCGGTAATGTCTTCAAAAGCCTCGAAGAATTCCGGTGTGAACATGTTGCCATCACGCGCCACCAGGGCCACGAGTATACGGTTGGCACCGCCAAACTCCTTTTCATACTTCAGGAAAGTCTGCATGTACTCGTGTTTAAGCGGTAATTGTTTTTTGAACCCGGTTTCGATGCGCAAATTTGACATCGAGTAGATCATGCCGATGGTGATGACAAAGAAAAGCGCTACGATGCCATAACGATTGTTGATCAGGAAGGTGGCAATTTTATGCAGACGCGTCTGTTCCGAGTCATTCATTACCTTCTCCCGTGTTAACTGTTTCCGGGTAGCGGTGCACGCCATCCTCCCCAACCAGCAGGAAGTTGCCATCTCCGAGCGAAAGTACTGAAGAAAAATCCACCCCGCTCGAATGGTGATAGACACGGAAACCACTGGAATCGTCCTTGATCAACAAGACTCCACCATTGGCACCCAACACAATAAGATCTTCAAATTTTGCAGCACCCGAAATGCTGGACTCTGAACCCGTTTCAACCTCGCTCCAATCTGAACCAAAATCACAGCTTTCCATGACGTGACCACGCAGACCATAAAACAGCACGCATTCATCGCTTGTTTTCAGTGCGCCCCACATCGAACCCTCGTAAGGCAAATCGATGGCTTCCCATGTCTCGCCGTTGTCATAACTGCGGTAGGAAAGCCCGGCTTCACCCGCAATCATCCATCGGCCATCACCGAAATACACAAGGCTGTTGAGATGATAGTCACTCTCTTCGTCCACCACCGCTTCGTCCCAGGTCTTACCACCATCGCTGGTATACAGGTATAAACCATAGGAACCGACTGCCACCCCGTTGTCTTCATCAGTAAAGTAGATATCCATCACTGCCTGGTTACGTTCGGGATCAAAATATAGCTGCGTCCAGGTTTTGCCTTTATCGCCGCTGGTGAGAATAACTGCATCATGTCCACCCGCCCACAAGCGG
>Ga0210065_1000462_pt1 | contig 11090 bp, 8 predicted proteins | sample Muzzi_PWB_D1_FD_185533 | JGI IMG/M metagenome (GOLD analysis project Ga0210065, IMG submission 185533) | Wetland microbial communities from San Francisco Bay, California, USA, that impact long-term carbon sequestration - Muzzi_PWB_D1 (SPAdes) | ecosystem: Environmental > Aquatic > Marine >... | reverse complement strand
CCCGCCGATCGGGACTACCGCGGTTTCATCCGCATCCGCCTGCACCTCGATGCCGTCTTCGGTGATATCGAAGATCCAGGCCAGCACGATCGTAATCGGCAACCCGACAACCGCGGCAATAATCAGGGCTCGCAGTACCCAGTCCGGCGCATCGAATGCTGGCAGGAATACGCTCGCGGCCTCGATGAATATCCAGGCTACACCGACATACAGGCCGGTGGCGCGAAACACCTCCCTGCGTCGCAACTCCCTGATCAATCTCATCATGCTCGCGTTACTCTCTGGCGATTCGCCAATTGCACTAGTCTGGACCGCGCAAGTCTAACATGGCATAACAACGCCCGAAGCTATCGGATTGCACCTGAACACGGATGTCCACCCTTGCGAATTTCACGAATTTCTTGCGCTCTCGCTGCCGGTGTGGCGGCTTTCACCTCGACCGCCATGGCCGAGGATTACCTGGACGAGATTTCGGTCACGGCGACCCGGCGCCCGACCGTGTCTCTGGAAATCTCGTCTGCCATCAGTATCGCGCCAGCCAGCGAAATCCAGGCTCATGTCCTGGCGACGGACGCACTCGCGACGCTGGTCGGCGTCAGCCTGCAGCAAACGACGCCCGGCCAGGGTGTGGCGATTATTCGTGGACTGAAAGGCTCGTCAATCCTGCACCTGGTTGACGGTATACGCCTGAATAACGCGATCTTCCGTAGTGCGCCAACACCCTATTTTGCGCTGGTTCCGGTCGCGCCGCTGGAGCGCCTGGAAGTAGTGCGCGGCACGCCCGCGGCGCTTTATGGCAGCGACGCCGTCGGCGGCGTGGTTCAGGCCATAACACGGCTGCCCGACTTCGATGCAGATACATTTGCTGCCACGGGTGACCTGGGGCTGCGCCTCGACTCCGCCGAACAACTGCGCACCGCGCGCGGCACCGTCGATTTCGGCACTCAGCGCCTGGCGTCTTCGCTCAGCGCCGAGTACCAGCAGACAGGCGACCGCAGGATCGGCGGCGGCGAACGCATCGCACCGACGGGCTATAAAGCCGGTGCGCTCAGGGCAGTCGTGCGCGGCCGTCCGGACGACGACCGGTCCTGGTACCTCGATGTGCACTCGCTGGAGCAACCGTCCACACCCCGCATCGACGAACTGGTTGCAGGATTCGGGCAGACAGAACCCTCCTCCTCCGAGTACCAGTTCGAACCGAATCGGCGCCAGTTCGTGCACTTCCAGTACGAAAACCTGCACGGCATATTCGATTTCGACTGGAAGTTCGACGTCGCCTGGCAACGCGTGGACGACGATCGCGTCTCGCGAAATTACGAGGCAGTTACGCGACGCTATGAAGAGAATCGCAGCGACCTTTACGCACTCACGTTGAACATGTCGAGCGGCGAACATGATCTTTCGTGGATCGCGGGAATCGACGTCTATTACGACGAGGTGGCCAGCGCTCGCTATGAAGAGGACTTGCAGAGCGGCGCCATCACGCCGGTCCAGGCCCGATTCCCCGACGGCTCAGCGGTGCTGCAAGCGGCGCTCTTCGGCAATTTGCGCTGGCACATGGCAGAGCGACACTGGCTGAGCAGCGGACTGCGTTTCACAGAGGTGGAGATCGACCTGCCGGAAACGTTCAGTACCGAGACCGTGCGGATCGGGCGTCTCAGTGGGGATCTCGGCTGGACATTTGACGTTACCGACCGGTGGCAAATTGTCGCGAACGCGGGATTCGGCTTTCGGGCCCCGAATATCTTCGATTTGGGCACGCTCGGCGAACGCCCGGGCAACCGCTTCAACATTCCGAACCCGGATCTCGCTGAGGAGCAATCGACGCAACTGGATTTCGGCGTTCGCTACCGGGGCGACCAGCTGCAATGGCAGCTGGTGGCGTACGACCTGCGCTATACCGATGGCATTACCTCGGTTTTCACCGGCAATGTCACGCCCGACGGGCGCGATATCGTGCAGAGCATCAATGCCGCTACCGCGGACATTTATGGATTGGAAGCCGGTCTGTCCCTGGCGGCAGGCGATCAGGTCACGGTCCAGGCCAAGCTGAATTACGCGCGCGGCGACCAGGACCCGGACGGTATCTTCACCGAACCGGCCGATCGTATTCCGCCCCTGAGCGGTCGCGTCTCGGTGGATTTCATGGTCAATGAACGCTGGACCTTCGACGCCTGGCTGCAGGCGGCCAACCGCCAGGACCGGCTCAGTGCGCGCGACGTCAGCGATCCCCGGATCGACCCGACCGGCACGCCCGGCTGGAGCACCGCAGGCGCCAGTGCCACCTGGCGTCCCGACGAAATCTGGCAAGTCGATTTCGGGATCGACAATATTCTCGACCGGCGGTATCGCGACCACGGCTCCGGCATCGACGCGCCCGGCCGTAATTATTTCGTGGGCCTGCGCCGCACCTGGTAGGCCGGTTCGAAGGGCCTCAGACGAGGTGCTGGTCGATCGTGTCCTCGATTGCCGCGCGAATTGGCCCTTCCATGATCTTCAACGCGAAGCCCAGCCGCACTTTCAGCTCAACGAACTGTTCCCCGACAACCAGCTGCCCATTGACCGCACTGCCCCGCACGTTCAGCACATCGCCCGCCCAGGCTGACGTCAGCGAATACTGCTTCTTGAGGTCTGCTGCGATTTCATCGGCCCGCCTGCGCGCCTCATCGAGTCCGAGCGAATGGCTGCGTCGTATTCTCATCCGGTTCCCCCGCCAGGCCGATTTCTAGTGTGAACACCCTAATCCTAACAGCTAGGATTCACATCATGGAAACCAGACCACTCCGAAGGAGAAATGAAATGGCTGGCAAGAAACGCACTACCAGAAAATCCGATGCCGAAAAGGTTGTCGGCGAGTTTACCGACAATCTCGAGCATGTATTTCTAGCGGGACTGGGCGCGCTGTCCAATGCCCAGAAGAAGGGCCAGAAGACCTTTGATGCGCTCGTCGAACAGGGTGAAACCTTCCGCAAGAAAACGACGAAAAAGACCGAATCCCTGATCGAGGACGTTCAGGATGCCATTCGCGAAATGAGCGACGATGCCCAGTCTCGTGCTGAAGGCTTGTTGAACCAGGTGCGCGGCAAATCGAACCTGAACAAGCTACAGCATACGTTCGATGCCCGTGTTGCCGATGCCATGGACCGGCTGAACGTACCGAGCAAGAACGACGTCGATGCGATCAACAGCAAGCTCGACCGGATCATGAAGCTGATCGGCGAGCAAAAAGCGCCCGTCCGCAAAGGCAAGAAGGCTGCGAAGAAGAGGGCGAAGAAGGCAGTGAGCAAGAAGGCCAGCAAGCCCGCGCCGAAGAAGGCTGCGAGCAAGAAGGCGGCGCCAAAGAAAGCGCCCGCCAAGGCCGCGAAAAAGGCTGTGACGAAACCGATCGCCAAGGTCCCGACCAAACCGGCGACTCAGACCGGTAACACCCAAGCTTCAGCATAGGAGTCTGACCAATGACCACCAGGAAGAAAAGCGTGAAAAAAGCATCTACGCGGAAACAGGCTTCCCGCAACATTTTCGAAAGATTCGACGAGAGCTTCGTCGCAGTACCTTTCAAGGTCGCCAACAAGACATTCCTCGCCGGCCTCGGCCTGATGGTCGTAACAGGCAAGGAATTCGGCAAGAGATTCGACAAATATGCGAAGGACGGCGAAACCGTGCGCAGGCAGATTCGCAAGTCTTTCGATGAAATTCGTAAGGACCTGATCGTCGTAAAGAAAGACGTCAAGGAAGTTGGCAACGACGTTCGTGAAGGTTTCAAAAAAGCTGCTTGATCCCCCCCCGAACAAGCATGCTTTGTGCCTGAAGGGCCGCACCTGCGGCCCTTTTTTTATGCGCCATAATGGGAGACGAGTTCCCTCATGTGCGCGGTCGCTGCCTCCGTCGCATGCGGCTTGAGAACATGCAGAATCGACCTCGCCACCTGCATCGCAGACTCGTCCGCGCTCTGCGTATTACCCGAGAGATTGTCCAGGCGCTCTGAAAACAGTGCGATCACAGAGAGGTTATGGCTGATACGCCCGGTGTCGGCGTCGTCGAGCTGCAGCAAGCCGTTCGCCGCGAGACCGCGCAGGTGCAAATCAAAAACGGCTGTCAGGCCACGCGCAAAGTGGCGCATTGCGCGGCTGACTGCCGGATACTCGCCGGTCAGCGCTTCCAGGTCGCGAAACAGGAACCGGTAACCTGCGGTGCATTCCAGCAAGCCATGCAGGAATACCCAGAAGTCATCCAGCGTCACATCAGTCACATCCGGTGGCGCCAGCACCCGCGCTGCGTCTGCCTGGAACTCGGCCAGCAATGCAGTTACCAAATCGCTCTTTTTCTTGAAGTGGTAGTGCAGGTTTCCCGGACTGATATCGACCGCATCGGCAATTTCGTTCGTGGTCGTATTCGGCTCGCCCTGTTCGTTGAACAACAGCAGGCTCGCTACGAGGATACGATTCTTGGTATCGCGGGACATGTATCCAACGATGGTCCAAATCACTCATGGGTTCAATGGATTTCCGGATTTTCTGGCGATACGTAGATACCCGTAACGGGCTTGTGCGTCGCCTTATTGAGAAAACCGTCGGGCAGGGGATGATGCTTCATACGGACATTCGCATATTCTAATGTGCAAGCGCCCTGGCCACCCAACCTCGAAGAATGAACAGCATGACCATGTATACCGCGACGCGGCATACACACAGTTTTTGCTCCCATCCCCACTTTCCGCAGGGCAGGCCCTGATCCTGGGTCTGCTCGGCCCCCGACTATTTCACTCATCCTCGGAGATATCATCATGATCTTTAGCAAGCACAGAATCCGCCCTACCCCCGTCGTGGCGCTTCTGCTGGCGCTCGGACTGGGTCTCGCCGGCTGCGAGGGCGATGATGGCGCCCCTGGCGCCGACGGCGCGGCCGGCGCTCCCGGCGCCGACGGCAGCGACGGCGTCAGTTGCTGGGACCTGAACGCGAACGGCCTCCCGGACCTGCCCGATGAAGACATCAATGGGGACGGCGTGGTCGACGTCTACGACTGCAATGCCTATGCCAGCGGTGCCTACGAGGTTGACCAGCTACACAAAGGCTGGTTTACCGAACATGAATACACTGGAACTGAGTCCTGCCTTGACTGTCATGGCAAGGTTGCGGATGAATTCATAACCACCGGTCACTTTCAGTGGGAAGGCGTATCGTCAAATATCGAGGGCTTCGAGGCTGAGCGTCACGGCAAGCGCGACATCCTGAACAATTTCTGCATCGCGATACCGACAAATGAAGGGCGCTGCGCACAATGCCACGCCGGTTACGGCTACAAGGACGCGAACTACGACTTCGGCGACCCGGAGAACGCCGACTGTCTCGTCTGCCACGACCAGACATCGACCTATGCCAAAGCGCCGACGACCGCTGGCATGCCGGATCCGAATGTCGACCTGACTGCGGTCGCTCAAAGCGTTGCCGAAAACGGCGGCCAGCCGACGATCGACAATTGTATCGACTGTCACGCGAACGCCGGCGGCGGAGACAATGTCAAACACGGCGACCTGTCGATGTCTATTGCCAACACGACCCGCGATTTTGATGTTCACATGGGTACCGATGGCGCCGATTTCGAATGTGTCGCCTGTCACCAGGTAAAACGCGACGCCGAGGGCAACATGCTGAGTCACGGTATCGGCGGCATGCCGTATCACTCCGTTGACGAAGGCAACATGAAGCAATGTACCGACTGCCACGGCGACCGCTACAACATTCACGCCGGCACAACAGCCGCCACAATCATCGACTTTTCGGGACACGATGCGCTGGCATGCCAGGTTTGCCACATTCCGGTGTTCGCACGTAACACGTCGACGAAGGTCGAATGGTACTGGTCAGACGCAGGGCAGGACATCGATCCGATTCCGGTCGATCCTGCCACGGGACGCCCCACTTACGACAAGAAGAAAGGGTCGTTTGTATGGGCCAACGATGTCCGGCCGACGTTGCTTTATTCAAACGGCAAGTACGAAAAATTCCTCGTCAACGACAACGACACATATACGACGACGCCGGTCGTCCTGGCCAACCCGGTTGGTGACTACACCGACCCCAATGCCATGATCTATCCGTTCAAGAAGATGATCGGCGACCAGGTGGCCGATGCGGACTTTGACCGCATCTTGGTACCGCACCTGTTTGGCGCCGCCGGTGGACCGAACGCCTACTGGGGCAAGTATGACTGGAACCTGGCGCTGCTGGACGGCTCGGTAATCACCGGTCAACCATACAGCGGTAACTACGAGTTCGTGGACACCATCATGTACCTGTCAGTCAACCACGAAATCGCCCCCAAGGAGCAGGCCTACGGCATGGACACCAACTGCGGCGATTGCCATTTGCAGGGACAAATCGACTGGCCGGCCCTCGGCTGGACAAACGACCCGGCCATCGACGGCGTCAGGCCCTAGCAGTACTTCGCTTGTTATCTCTCCTCCAGGCGCCCTTCGGGGCGCCTTTTTTTGTAAACTGGTGGACGGTGTAAAACCGAAATAGGAGCCCGCAGGGGGCTGCGCTATGCTGACAACAAATACTGATAAGAGAGGAACAGACCCATGGCTTACAGTACTGGCGATATCCGCAACGTGTGCCTTGTCGGTCCCGGCAACAGCGGCAAGACCCAGCTGACAGAGGCGCTGTTGAAAGCCGGTGGCGCAGTCGCGCAAGCGGGCTCCGTCGACAAGGGAGACACGGTCTCCGACTTCACCAGGAGGGAGCGCGAGCTCGGGCACTCCCAGTACTGCTCCGTCTGTCATCTCGATCACAAGGGTATTCACGTCAACCTGATCGACACGCCGGGATACCGTGACTTCTATGGGCGTGCGCTGTCAGTGATTCCGGCGGTAGAAACAGCGGCGATCGTGATTAACGCCCAGGCCGGGGTCGAAATGATTGCCCGCCGCATGATGCAGGCGGCACACGACCAGCGCCTGTGCCGCATGATCATCATTAACAAGATCGATGCCGAAGGCGTCAATCTCGAAGCCGTGCTGGCGGAGGTGCGCGAAGCATTCGGCGATCAGTGCCTGCCACTGAACCTGCCGGCTGCGGAGGGTGGCGGCGTTGTCGACTGCTTCTTCCAGCCGACCGGCGAAGAGACCGCGTTCAGTTCGGTCAAGGAAGCCCACACACAGATCGTTGACCAGGTCGTAGAGCTCGACGAGAAACTGATGGAGGTCTATCTCGAGCAGGGAGAAGAACTCGCGCCCGAGCAACTGCATGACCCGTTCGAGAAGGCGTTGCGCGAGGAACACCTGATTCCGGTGTGCTTCGTGTCAGCGCAAACCGGGGCTGGCATATCACAGTTGCTGCGCATATTTGAGCGGCTGATGCCGAATCCGCTCGAAGGTAATCCGCCGCGGTTCCTGCAAGGCGAAGGCGATAACGCGAGGGAAATCGTACTGCAGCCGGACCCGGACGCGCATGCGATCGCGCACGTCTTCATGGTGCACATCGATCCATTCAAGGGGCGGCTCGGTATCTTTCGCATTCACCAGGGAACGATACGCCCCGGTAACCAGTTGTTTGTCGGCGAAGCCCGCAAGCCGGTCAAGGTGAATCAGCTTTTGAAGGTGAACGGTGAGACGCATGTACCGGCAGACGTCGGTGTACCCGGCGATATCTGTGCGATCCCGCGCGTCGACGAGGTCTACTACAATGCGGTGCTACACGACTCCCACGATGAAGATCATTTTCACCTGAAGTCCATTACGCTGCCACGGCCGATGTATGGCCTCGCGATCAGGCCCGCCGACGACAAGGATGCGCAAAAAACCTCCGACGCATTGCATAACGCCGAGGCCGAAGATCCATCCATCATCGTCGAGCACAACGCGACGCTGAACGAGGTCGTCCTGCGCGGGCACGGCGAATTGCACCTGCGCACGGTGCTCGAACAGATCGCCGACAGGCACAACCTCGAGGTATTGACGTCGCCACCGTCGATCGCCTACAGGGAGACGATCCGGGCACCGGCGGAAGGCCATCACCGGCATAAGAAACAGACCGGCGGCGCCGGCCAGTTCGGCGAGGTCTACCTGCGCATCGAGCCCCTGCCGACGGGCGGCGGTTTCGAGTTCGGTAGCGCCGTCGTCGGCGGAGCAATACCGTCGCAGTATATTCCCGCAGTCGAGAACGGCGTGCGCCAGGTCATGGAAAGCGGCGCCATGCACGGATTCCCGATGCAGGATATCAAGGTCACGGTCTACGACGGCAAACATCATTCCGTCGACTCCAAGGAAGTCGCATTCGTGCAAGCCGGCAAGAAAGCATTCCTGGACGCGGTGAAGAAAGCCAAGCCGATCGTCATGGAGCCGATTGTCGACGTAACCATCACTGTGCCGAGCGACAGCGCTGGCGGTGTGACCGGTGACCTGTCGTCAATGCGCGGCATGATCACCGGCACCGAAGCGCGCTCCGACAATCGCATGGTCATTTCCGGCCAGGTGCCGCTCAAGGAGGCGCAGAGCTACCATTCTCGCCTGAAGTCACTGACCGGCGGCGACGGCAGTTACACGATGGAGTTCAGTCATTACGCCGAAGTACCGCTGGACATGGTCGAACGACCACAACACGCGGAAGCCAGCTAGACAATAACGGACCCGGAGCCGCTAAAGGCCGCCGGGTCCGCAGTCTTCTGCGAGATAGTTTTCGAGTATCTCCAGTATCGCGAGGTGGTGTTGCGGCCACCACGGCAGGCTGTGCCACATATCCACGATCTCGGTGTACTGGTAAGGCTTGTCGGCTTTTTCCAGTGCCGCAACGTAGTTGTGTGCGTTGCGAACCTCGACATTCTGGTCGCGGTCGCCCTGGAAAATGTGCACCGGGATCTGCGCATTCTTGAGCTCGGGCACGATCTCGAGCCCGTCGATGGACGGGTTCTGGAATTCACGGCCGAACCGATTGTCGAAGGTCTCGCGGTCCGCCATCCGGAGCTCCGGCGCGGCGCCGGCGATCGCGCACTGGAACGGTGTATCGGGCCGGACAACTGCTGCCATCGCCGCATAGCCACCGTAGGAGTAGCCGAAGATCGCCAGGCGATCCGGATCGGCGATCCCGTTCTCGACGAGCCACAAGGCCGCATCGTCATTGTCGTCCTGCATGGCCTGGCCCCACTCCCCGTCTCCCGCGCGCCACAGGCTCTGCCCCCAGCCTTCGGATCCGCGGAACTGCGGCTGGATAACGACATAACCGCGATTGGCCAGGAACTGGACCCAGTAGTCGAAGCGCAGCACATCGCGCGCCCACGGACCACCATGCGGCAGCACGACCGCGGGGTAAGGTTCCGCGCCGCTCGTAGGAATCGTCAGGTAAGCTGGAATCTCCAGCCCGTCGCGTGCCGTGTACGTAACAAACTGCACGTCCGCCAGCTCCTCGTAGCGCAGATACGGGTAGCTGCTGCCCAACGGAATCAATTGCTCGCCATTGACGAGCAGGTGGTATTCCGGCGGACGGCGCGGCCCCTCCGACCTGATCACGAGTACTGTGAAATCATCCGAGTACGAAGCGATGGTGTGCCTGGCGTCGCCCGGCAGCGCGCTGTACAGGCGCTCCTGCAGGGTACGCCATTCGGGGTCGATGTAGATCGTCTCGATGTCGCTGCTGAGACCGGAAAAACCGATCAACTTGCCCATTTCGTCCGGGCGCCGGCTCTGCACGACGCCGGTCGCCTCGATGGCCGGGTCCTCGAAGATCGGGGCACTCGCCTGGCGCGTCACCAGGTCGTATTCACGCACGACTTTCTTGTCGCGCCCCTTGTTATCGAGCACGTAGACGGTGCGCCCGTCCGGCGCGAATCCTGCCGGCTCCCAACCTTCGCGCTCGGTTGCATACAGCGCGAAATGCTCGTCCCAGCCGCCGTTCTCCGGATCGACGTAGGAATACTCGATGCGAATGTCCTCGCCACCGCCGACGATCTCGCTGCGTGCGCGGATTTCGCCGAACACGTCCGACATGTAACTCTCGCCGGTCGCGCCACGCTGCACACGATGGGACAGGAACGTCTTGACGTTGACCTCGTAAATGTCCTCTGCGAATTCCAGGTTGCGCACCGATACCAGGATCTTGTCCGGTTCGGTCGGCAGCAGGTTGAACAGGCTCGTGCCGACACTTTCGACGTTCTCGAGGACGGTGCGGAATCTCTTGCCCTTGCTATCGACCAGGTAAGTCTTGTCCCGGAACCATTTCGTCTTGGTGCCGCCAATCCGGTAGTCGTATTTCTGGCGGCCGATGACATACAACATGTCGTCGTTGATCCAGCCAACGACAATGGCCTTGACGTCCGGCGGCGCAAAACGCTTCGGCGGCTTTGACAGGTCGTTGATGTCCCAGACTGTTATATCCGCCGGCTCGTTGACGTCTGACAGCGTCAGTGCCACGAGCTTGTTGCCATCGGGACTGACGCCGACACTGGCGATCAGCGGGTCGTGGACCCAGGCGACGAGCGGAATCTCTTCGGCGCTGGCCAGGCATGGCAAGACCACGAGCAGCAGGCTCGTGAGCAAGGCCGGGCGCTTTGTCGTCATGTCCAATCCTCCGGGCAATATCAGGGCGTGGTGGCCGCCTGCGCGGTCGCCTGCGCATTCACGTCACCGAAACCGCACATGTTGGCCAGCGAGTCCTCGAGGATCTCCAGTACCGCCAGGTGTTGTTGCGGCCACCAAGGCAGACTGTGCCACATATCGACGATCTCGGTGTACTCGTAAGGCTTGCCGGCCTTCTCGAGGGCCGCCGCATAACCTTCCGACGTCCAGATCGGCACGTTCTGGTCACGCTCACCATGGAAAATATGTACCGGTATCTGCGCTTCATCCAGGTGCTCGATGACGCTAAGACCGCCGACGGACGGGTTCTGGAACTGCCTGCCGTAGCCGTTCTCGAAAGTCTTGCGATCGAAATTGCGGATGTCCGACGAAGCGCCGGCGATGGCACACTGAAACGGCGTGTCCGGCCGTACGACGGCCGCCATCGCTGCGTACCCGCCATAGGAATACCCATAAATGGCCAGGCGGTCGCGGTCGGCAATGCCGTTCTCGACCATCCACATGGCACCATCGTCGACGTCGT